>JADEYI010001732.1_pt1 | contig 14184 bp, 12 predicted proteins | sample 8542331 | NCBI WGS metagenome assembly JADEYI01 (sample SAMN16510988, study PRJNA670497) | mine drainage metagenome | isolation source: biofilm near Copperflume 1 | place: Germany: Marsberg coppermine Kilianstollen | collected 2018-02 | reverse complement strand
GATACCGCGACGGCGACGGCGACGGCGACGGCGACGGCGACGGATACCGCGACGGCGACGGCGACGGCGACAGCGACGGATACGGCTGTCCCGACGGCGACGGATACCGCGACGGCGACGGCGACGGACACGGCAACCGCGACGGCGACGGCGACCGACACGGCCATCCCGACGGCCACCAATACGCCGCTCCCGACGGCGACCAATACGCCGCTCCCGACGGCCACCAATACGCCGCTCCCGACGGCCACCAACACGGCCATCCCGACGGCCACCAATACGCCGCTCCCGACGGCCACCAATACGCCGCTTCCGACGGCCACCAACACGGCCATCCCGACGGCCACCAATACGGCGACAGCGACCGCGACCGCTACGCCGACGTCCACCGCGACGCAGCTCAAATTCGCGGCGCAGCCGACGAGCGGAACAATCAACGTCGCGATGTCTCCGAGCCCGGTCGTGAATGTGGAGGACGCTTCGAACAGCGTGGTGACGACGGACAATACGACGATGGTGACGCTGTCATGGAGCGCCGCAGGGACGTTGCGATGCGATCAGATCAACAACCAGACGACGGTGATCAACGGCGTCGCGACATTCACGAATTGCACCATCGACACCGCGGGGACGGGAACTCTCGGCGCGACCTCGACGCCGGTGTACACGGCGGCAACCGGAACGAGCATCACGATCAACTAGCACGAGACGCAGCAGGCGATCGACATGGGGCGGCCAAACGGGGCCGCCCCTTCGGCGTGCGCTTCGGGGAACAGCGAGCGTGCGGCCGGTGGGTTCGGGCGTTGACGTGCGGGCGTAGAGCGTAGGCGGCGTATCGCGTATAACTTCGGTCGAATCACGATGCCCGCGACGGGCGGCGGCTAGATGCAGGCGGTATGACTCTCGACCTGACGTTCATCGGCACGGGCAATGCGTTTGCGCCGACGCGGTACTGGAGCAGCTTCCTCGAAGGCGACCGCTGCCTTTTCGATGCGCCGCCGACGCTGCTGGCGCATCTGAAGAAGCTCGGGAAGGACCCGCGCGACGTGGAGGTGGCGTTCATCAGCCACTTTCACGGCGACCATTTCTTCGGCCTGCCGTTCCTGATGCTGGAGTACGCGGAGCTGACGCCGCGCACGAAGGATCTGACGATCATCGGGCCGCCGGGCATTCCGGCGCGGCTGCGGGCGCTGACGGACCTGGCGTTCTCGAACGTATTCCGCAAGGACCGCGGGTACATGCTGAACTTCATCGAAGTGAGCGATGGGATGTCGTGCGATGTCGCGGGGTACCACTTCACGGCGCGCGAGGTGCCGCACGTGCCGGGGCTGGACTGCTATGCGTATCGCGTGGAGTCGGACGCGGGGACGATCGCGTATTCCGGCGACACGATGATCTGCGACGCGCTGGCGCCGCTGGCGGAGGGCGCGGATGTGTTCGTCGTCGAGTGCTCGTGCTGGGGGGAGAACTGCGGTCCGCACCTGAACCCCAAGGACATCCTGGCGCTGCGCAAGGAGATCTCGCCATCGACGAAGTTCGTGCTGACGCACATCGGCGGCGGCGAAGCGCCGCGGGCGATCACGGACGCCGGCATTCTCATCGCCGACGACTTCGAGCGCATGACGATCGGCGGGTAACCGACGACGCAGTTGCACGGGTTCGGCTGAACCGCAGATGACGCCGATCGACGGGTGTCGCTAACCGCAGATGACGCAGATGGACGCAGATGTCTGATTGGGTGTCATGCCGCGGGTGGCTGCGGACGTTGTCGGGCTGTGGCTCTCGCCTGGGCAACGACGACTGACTCAGGGACGGGCCTGACCGTCTTGCCCTTCAATCTTGGTTGACGCCACGCGCGTCGATCTGCGCTTTTCTGCGTCATCTGCGGTGCAAGAACTCTATGGCGGTGGGGCGCCGGGAGGGCGCGGGGTGTCGCGCTCGACGCAGTAGTAGAGGGCGACGTTCTTCGACGTGTAGAGCGAGTAGCGGTTATCGAGCACGAGCGTGTAGGTGCCGCGCACCTGTGCTGAGAAGGTGAAGTCGTAGTTCTCGGCGCGGGGCGACTCGAGGATCTGGGCGCCCATCGGCGTGACGAGGCGGAGAAGGATATCGACGCGGCCGAAGCCGCCGTCGGCCTCGAAGGTACCGCGGACGTAGTCGCCTTCGAGGAGCGGCAGGGGGCGCGTGGCTTCGGAGCGCGCCTTCACGGTGACGTTGATGTTGGTGCAGTCCTGGGGGCGGCCATCGGATATGGCGCCGGCGTGGGCGGGTGTGCCGATGGTGCCGGTGGACCATTCGTTGAACGCGATCCAGCCGGCGCCGAGCGCGCCGCCCAGCACGAGCACCACCGCGACGAGCGTCCCGAAGCGCCGCATCTCCTGCTCCCCCTCTGTCGATTATCGGCGCGTGGGCGTTGGGTCTGGTGAGGCGCGACCTCACAAGGCGGGCCGAACGGGCTGCTGAACACGTGACCGAACGCGTCCATTTTGGGGCGGCGGCGCGGGCCTTGTGAAGCTCATCGCGCGGGTGAATGCCCGCGCTCCGTTGCGGGCTGAATGCCCGCGCTCCGTTGCGGGCTCAATGCCTGCCTCCGTTGGGGAGAGTTCTTCAAGCAACCTGCGAAGCCCCGGCCCTCTACGAGCGTAGGCATTCCCCGGGGAGGGAAGGGGAGACGCGCGCGCGTTCAGCGGACGGTGATTGGGAGGCCGAGGAAGGCGGCGTAGCGATCAGTTGCTTCGGCGAGTGCCGCCTGCTCCGCGCCGGTCAGTGAGCGGAAGGTACGAAGCTTCAGCTCGGCGCCGGCGCCGGTGAAGGTGCGGCTCCAGGTGGCGACGACGCGCGTGTCGACGACGACGGTGGGGCTGAGCAGTGTCGGTGCCTGGTCGCGGTGGGCCGGTTCGAGCGTCGCGGTGCGGTCGCGGTAGCCGACGAGGTACTCATCGAACGGCGGCAGCAGGTGGGCGACAGCGCGACGCGAGCGCGAGCGCGACGGCGGCGCCGCCTCCGTCTCCGTGAACCAGTACGTCGCGCCGCCGATCTCTTCGCACTGCACGCGCGGCTTGATCATGTCGAGGGCGCGGCGGGCTTCGGCGGCGGTGAGGCTGGACCACCAGATGAAGTCGTGGATGGTCGCCGGGCCGTGTCCCGTGAAGTAGCGCTCCGCGAGCATCGCCAGCGCCTCGTCGCGGGGGCGCGGCGCTGGTGGCGGGCCGAGCCACTCGTCGAGCAGGACGAGCGTCTGCTGCTTGCCCTGGCGCGCGTCGAAGCAGATCAGGCCTTCGTGGGCGAGCCGCCAGAGGATATGGAAGCCGCGCCGTTCTCCGGTCTCGTGCGGCCCGACAGCTACGCCCGCTTCCAACAGCACACGGTACAGCGCATCTCGCGTGAGCTGCCGCCCGCCTTCGAGTGCCTTCGACACGACGCCGCGCGCGCGGGCGAACGTGGCGTCATCGAGCTCGAGCTGGCGATGGCGGAGCGCAGCGCGCGCAATCATGCGCGGGGCGAGCAGTTCGAGCAGCCAGCGGACGTCGGCGGCGGCGACGAAGTGGAGCGTGCCGCGCATCGGCCAGGTGCGGACGATCGTGCGGCCGGCAATCGCGCGTTCGATGTCGGCGTCGGTGGCGCGCGGGAGACGGAGGCCGATGCCCCATTTGCCGCCGGCGTAGTCCTGCGCCTGCACGGCGCCGAGCCAGGCGACGACGCCGGCCGGCGTCTCGAAGGTGTGACGCGCGATCTGCTGGCTGATCAGGCGGCGATGTGCGAGATCGATTCCTGTACCTCGGGCGTCTACGAGTCGTGGGCCTCTCCATGGCGGAGGGGCGAGATTGATGTGCCGCTGTTTCGCAATTCTAGTCGGCGTTCAGGGAAGCGCACGAGACCCCGAAGGCGCGGGGTTCGCTACGCTACGGGCGTGGACATCGACGCAGTGATCATCGGCGCGGGGGTCGTCGGGCTGGCATGCGCGGTCGAACTGTCGCGGACGCGGCAGGTCGCGGTCGTCGAACGGCGGGAGCGGTTTGGGCTGGAGACGAGCTCGCATAACAGCGGCGTCATCCATGCCGGCATCTACTATCCGACCGGCTCGCTCAAGCACCGCCTCTGCATCGAAGGCAATCCGCTGCTCTATGCGTGGGCGGATGCACACGGCGTGCCGGCGGTGCGCCTGGGCAAGCTGATCATCGCCGTCGATGATAGCGAGCGTGCGTCGCTCGAAGAGGTCCGGGCGCAGGCGGCGGCGAACGGCGTGCCGGGCATGCGGATGATCACGGATGGCGGCGAGCTTCGCGAGATGGAGCCTTCGGTGCGCTGCGTCGCGGCGCTGTATTCGGCGAGCACCGGCGTCATCGACCAGATGCAGCTGATGTCGTCGTTCGCGCGCGAGGTAGAGGCGGGAGGCGGCTGGCTCGCGCTGAAGCACGATGTCACGGCAATCGAGCGAACCGCCGAGGGCTTCGCGGTGCGGATGATGGCGCCGGACGGCGGGGAGAGTAGCGTCGGAGCGCGCAGCGTCATCAACAGCGCCGGGATTGGGGCGCCGGCGATCGCGGCGACGCTTGGCTACGCGCTCGATGGCGCGGACGGCGTGCCGCCGATGCGCCAGAGCGTGAACAAGGGCCGCTACTACGACATCGTCGATAGCGCGAAGGCGCGGAGGCTCCGGCACCTCGTCTATCCGGTGCCGGAGCACGCGAAGGGTGGCCTCGGCGTACACGTCACGATCGATGCCGGCGGGCTAGTGCATTTGGGTCCTGATACGGAGTGGCTGGATGACGGCGTGCCTCTCGATTATCGTGCGGACGATGTGCGGCGCGCTGAGTTTCTCGTCGCCGCGCGGCGCTATCTGCCGGACCTCGCGGACGAGGACATCGCGCCCGGGCAGGTGGGGTATCGGCCGAAGCTGCAGCGACCCGGCGGGCCGATCGCGGACTTTCTGATCTGGCCGGACCGCGGCTACGTGCACCTCGGCGGCATCGAATCGCCGGGCATGACGGCGAGCCTTGCGATCGCACGGCGGGTGGCGGGACTGCTGTGAATGGAACGGATTCACAGATGCGCACAGATACGGTTGATCCGCAGATGACGCAGATGGACGCAGATGGGATCAGTGATGTCCATTTCGGCCCGTCTCTGCCTTCCGACCTCTGGCCTCTATCACCTATCTTTCTAACATCTGTGGTTAGATCCCCGCGATGATCCTCAATCTGTGTGAGTTCGAAGAGGCGGCGCGGGCGCGGCTGGAGCCGGGCGCGTTTGCGTACTTCGCGAGCGGATCCGCGGACCAGGTGACGCTGCGCGAGAACGAAGCGGCGTTCGCGCGACGGCGGCTGCGGCCGCGCGTGCTCGTCGATGTCTCCGCGCTCGATACGTCGACGACGCTGCTGGGGAGGCGGGTGGCGCTGCCGTTCGGCGTCGCACCGACGGCGCTCCACGGGCTGGCGCACGAAGACGGAGAGTGCGCGACGGCGCGGGCGGCAGCGGCAGCCGGGGCGATGTTCTGCGCTTCGACGATGTCGTCGCGCTCGCTCGAAGACATCGCCGAGGCGTGCGCCGGTCCGCGCTGGTTCCAGCTCTACGCGCAGGACAACGACGGCCCGCGCACCGGGGCGCTGATCCGTCGCGCGGCGGCGGCGGGCTACAGCGCGATCGTGCTGACGGTCGACCTCGCGGCGCCCGCGCGGCGCGAGCCGGAGCTGCGGCTGGGGTTCGCCTTCGCCGAGCAGGCTTCGGGGAACCTGGCATCGGCGGTGGGCCGCGACGATGCGCCGCCGGCGCGCTTCACGTGGGGGCATCTGCGCTGGCTGCGCGATGTCTCGCAGCTGCCGCTCGTGCTCAAGGGGATCATGACGGCGGAAGACGCGCGGCTCGCGGTCGAGCATGGCGCCGATGCGATCTGGGTCTCGAACCATGGCGGGCGGCAGTTGGACCGCGTTCACGCCAGCATCGACGTGATCGAGGAGGTCGTGGACGCGGTCGCCGGGCGTGCGGAGGTGTATCTCGACGGCGGCGTCCGGCGCGGCACCGACGTCGTCACCGCGCTCGCACTCGGCGCCCGCGCCGTCTTCGTCGGCCGGCCGATGATCTTCGCGCTGGCTGCGATGGGGCCGGAGGGCGCGACGCTGGCGCTGGACCTGCTCGCGGAGGAGACGCGGAACGCGATGGCGTTGCTGGGGACGCCGGACTTGGCTTCGATCACACGCGCGCATGTTGTTTGATCCACAGATGCACACAGATGGACACCGATACGGTTGATCCGCAGATGACGCAGATGATCGCAGATGGGTGATTAGGGGATGTCCATCGCGGCCCGTCTCTGCGCTTCGACGGCCGACCTCCGACGTCCGACCTCGGACCTTCACCACCAATTATCTGCGCTATCTGCGTCATCTGCGGTTAAATGAACCTCATGAACGAGAAACGAACAGCGGTCGTGACGGGCGGGAGCAGCGGCATCGGGGCGGCGACGGCGCGGGCGCTGCAGGCGGCGGGGTTTGAGGTCGTCGTCGGGGCGCGGCGCATCGAGCGGCTGCGTGAGGTCGCGGAGCCGATCGGGGCGACGGCGATCGTGCTCGACGTCAGCGATCGGGCGAGCGTCGAGGCGTTCGCCGCGCAGGTCGGGCGCTGCGATGTGCTGGTGAACAACGCCGGCGGCGCGCAGGGGCTGGAGCCGCTGGCGGAGGCGGACGACGCGCACTGGCGGACGATGTGGGAGTCGAACGTCTTCGGGCTGATGCTGATGACGCGGGCGCTGCTGCCGAAGCTCATCGCATCGGGCAACGGGCACATCGTGAACATCGGCTCGATCGCGGGGATCGAGGTCTACCCGGGCGGGTCTGGGTATACGAGCGTGAAGCATGCGGTACGCGCGATCACCGACACGCTGCGGATCGAGCTGCTCGGCAAGCCGGTGCGGGTGACGGAGGTCGATCCGGGGATGGTGGAGACGGAGTTCAGCGTCGTGCGGTTCGGCGGCGACGAAGCGCGCGCGTCGAAGGTGTACGAAGGGCTGACGCCGTTGAGCGCCGACGACATCGCCGACTGCGTCAGCTGGGCCGTGACGCGGCCGAAGCACGTGGACATCGACCAGATCGTCGTGCGGCCGACGGCGCAGGCGACGGCGACGCAGGCGGCGCGCGGGGTGGGGTTGTAGGCGATCACCGCGCTGCCCTTGGGCGGCACGGGTACTGGAGGATGGAGGATGGAGGAGCGCTCCGACGACGACCTATTCTTGCAGCAGCTCATTACGCGCGGATACGAAAGCGCGGATCTCGATTACAAAGGCCCGGGTGGTTGGTCAACGTGGGGAAACACTGAGCGGGCAGAGTTCGTACGCGATCTCGCTGGCTTCGCGAACGGGAACAAACCCGGTTGGCTAATCATTGGCGTTGCTGAGAGTGAACGGACCGGATTTACGCTCATCGGACTGACGGACAATCAAGCAACTGGCTTCGACCCTACTGACATCGCGATGTTCGCGAACAACTATATCCAACCGCCCGTCGCGTTCCGAGTGTATAAGCCCGTATTCGACGATTGCCGCTACGTCGTGGTTCGCGTCGAACCGTTCGGAACAATTCCGCATATCTGCATTAAGAGTTTTGGTGAAAAGCTGCACGAGGCAGCGATCTACGTCCGTACTCAAGCGTGTCAAACTACTAAGGTATTCCGGCCCGAACAGCTGCGCGAACTGGTGGATCGTGCGACAACTAACGGAGCCGATGCTTTGGTCGCGAGAATCGACGAGATTTACCGGCGTGCTCGGAACCAGCCGACCCAGCAGCCAGCGCCTTCGACGCTGTTTGAGGAGCAACTGCACAGCATTAACCGAGAGCCGCAATGATCCCGTGGGCGGACTACGATGGATATCGTGAGGTCGTCGCGTTTCCCGCTACTTATGACGCATCGCGATTTTCATTGGCTGAATTACGCGCGGCTTCGGAAACTGCGATGGTAATGTTTCGCGGCTGGCCATTCATCGCTGTCTTACCTCCGTCTAAGATCGGCGACGGGACGTTGGTGGCCGGGGACGGACTTCAAACGGTGATCGAGCGGAACCGCATGGGCGGCCACGATCATTTCGAGACGTGGACTCTGAAACGGAGCGGCCTCTTCTTTCACAAATCCCTCATGGACGAGGAGACCTACGATCGGGCGCTGAGTCGCGGCAGAATGCTGAACTACACGGCGACGATCTATCACGTGAGCGAGGCGATTGGATCGCTTTGGCGGCTGTACGAAGCCCTCTCCGTGCCGGACGGGGAGCAGATTGTGATTCGCGTTCTGTACACGGGAATGCTAGACCGGCGCCTTGATGACTGGGAGCGGTCGTTCCAAGCGTTCCCGGACACTCACGTTTGCAGGTCGGAGGAAGTGCAAATAGAACGATCGATGTCACTGGGTTTGTGGCGCGCTTCAGATGCGCAAGTAGCGACGGACATTTGCATCGATATATTCCAGCAGTTGCAAGCTTTCGATGTGAGCATAGCGCGAGTCGCCGATAAGTCTGCGCAGTTCCTGTCGGAGATCCGGTTCTAGGTGCGGTCGATGCTGTTTCGCGGGACGCGACGGCGCATGAGATACAAAATAAGGAAGGGCGCTCGTATGAGCGCCCGTTTTTCATGCATGCAATTCGTGCGGGTTCCGGCGAGCCCAGTCACCAGCGACCGGCGACCAGCCGGCTCAGAACTAGACCTTCTCCAGAATCTGGATGGTGCAGGCGGAGCCGAGGCCGATGACGTGGGCGAGGCCGACCTTGGCGCCTTCGACCTGGCGGTTGCCGGCTTCGCCGCGGAGGTGCCAGACGACTTCGCAGACGTTGGCGACGCCGGTGGCGCCGAGCGGGTGACCCTTCGACAGCAGGCCGCCGCTGGCGTTGACCGGGATCTTGCCGCCGACGTAGGTGGCACCCTCATCGATCATGCGGCCGGCCTCGCCTTCGCCGCAGATGCCGAGGTTCTCGTAGTGGAGGATTTCGGCCGTCGCGAAGCAGTCGTGCAGCTCGATGAGGTCGAGGTCCTCCGGGCCGACGCCTGCGGTCTCGTACGCTTCCTTCGCGGCGTTGCGGGTGAGCGTGTTGATGTCGGGCATCGTCAGGTCGCGCTGCGTCCAGGGGTCGCTGGTGAGCACGGAGGCGCCGACGCGAATCGGCTTCGTCGTGTACTGGCGCGCCTTGTCCATCGTGCACAGCACGGCGGCCGCGGCGCCGTCGCCGGTAGGGCAGCACATGTACAGCGTGTTCGGCCAGCTGACGACGCGGGCGTTGAGCACATCCTCGAGGCCAACTTCCATCTGGTACTGCGAGTAGGGGTTGTGCATCGAGTGCTTGTGGTTCTTGACGGACACCTTGGCGAACTGCTCCGCCGTGGTGCCGTACTTGCGCATGTGCTCGACGCCGGCCATGCCGAAGACGGCCGGCATGAGGCCGGAGCCGAGCACGCCTTCGGTGCTGTACGCCGGGTCGCCGCCGCCGCTGCCCGCGCCGAGCAGCCCCATCTTGCCCATCTGCTCGGAGCCGATGGCGATCGCGGTGTCGTAGGCGCCGGACGCGACGGCGAAGTAGGCTTCGCGGAAGGCCGTCGAGCCGGTCGCGCAGGCGTTGGCGACGTTGATCACGGGGATGCCGGTCTGGCCGATGGTCTGGAGGATGCGCTGGCCGACCATCGCGTTCGACTGGTAGAGGTTGCCGCTGGCCAGCAGCTCGATGTCCTTCATGTCCATGCCGGCGTCCTTGAGGGCGAGCAGGGCGGCCTGGCCCGCCAGCTCCGGCACGGTCTTCTCTGGGTACCGCCCGAACTTGATCATCGCAACGCCGACGACTGCTACTTCACGCATCTTCTCTGCTCCTTTTCTCTGGTTGATCCCTCACCCCCCGGCCCCCTCCCCCTCGAGGGGCGAGGGGGAGAGGGGCATCATCTACACGGGTTGGAAGCTGAAGGCGATGACGTCGTTGCCTTCGCGGTCCTTGCGGATCGCTTCGGTGACCATCTGCACGGGCATGCCGAACTTCAGGTTCTTCGGGTCGGCCTCGACGCCGGCGATGTTGCAACGGATGCTGACGCCCTCCGGCAGGTCGACGATGGCGGCGATGTACGGCGTCGGCACGCCGGGCGCGGACTGGTGGACGATCGAGAAGACGTGGAGCTCGCCCTTGTCGCTGAGCTTGATCGGCTCCATGGTCTCGGTCGAAAAGCACTTACTGCAGGCCATGCGCGTGCCGAGGTAGCTGGCGCCGCAGTTCTTGCAGCGGCTCCCCGCCAGGAACGGCTTCTGCGATGGATCTTGCGGGACGGTGAGGAAGGGGACGATGCTCTTGCGTCCCGGCGCCGGTGCGGTTGCTTCAGCCAATGGGGCCTCCTGTTGTTAGGACGCACGGCCGCACAGACGTGTGTGCGTGGCATCGCCCGAAGCGGGCGTGCGTCAGCGATCGCGCAACGTGCAGTGAGGGGATTGGAGCCGTGCCCGAGCGCTCCTCGCGCCCGCAGGTGTTCGCATCCACGTGCTGCACGGCCTGCCCGCCGGAGGGCGGGAGAGGCGATCGGTATTATCCACCAGCGTGGGCGGTGGCGTCAAACGGCCGTGCTGTACGCGGACGGGCGATGGTCGATGTTCCGGTTCAGTCGCGCAGGCGGACGGCGGCGAGAGACAGCGGACAACGGACAACAGACAACAGACAACAGACAACAGACATGACCATCGATAATCGACCATCGACGGGCACGCCCATTGTTGTACGATGCGTCGATAACGCAGGCGCCCAGTTCCCAGTCACCAATCACCAGCACACCAGCCATGGATCTCCGCCTCTTTCCGCTGCAGACCGTCCTCTTCCCGGGCATGCGCATGCCGCTGCACATCTTCGAGGAGCGGTACAAGATCATGGTGCGGGAGTGCATCGAAGAGGACGCGCCATTCGGGGTGGTGCTGATACGGTCGGGTGCGGAAGTGGGCAGCGGCGCCATCCCGCACGATATCGGGGCAACGGCGCGCATCCTCCAGGTCGAATACCTGGCGGAAGGCCGGATGAACCTCTTTACCATCGGCGAGCAGCGCTTCCGGATCATCGCCGTCAACACGACGAGCCCGTACCTGCGCGGCGAAGTCGAACCGCTCGAGCAGTCGCGGATCGCCGATGCGGCGCCGGCAGAACTGATCGCGCGGTCGTCGGCGATCTTCGAGGAGTACCTGCGGACGCACATGGCGCTCGGCGGCCAATGGCTGCGGGGCGTGCAGCTGCCCGCGGACATCGGCGAGGCTGCGGACTACATTGCCGCGCGGCTCGACGTACCGGCGCCGCAGAAGCAGGAGCTGTTGGAGCAGCTGTCGCCGGAAGCGCGGCTTGCGCGGACGGTGGAGATCATCGCCGGCGAGCTGCCCGACATGCGTATGCGGCTGGCGGCGACGCTGCGACAGAAGACGGCGGGGTTCGGGGTGCTGAACTAGGCGGGCTGGTGACTCGGTACTGGTTACTGGTGAGTGGTTGACTGGGGATCGAGTGCTGGGTGACTGGCAAACGGTGGTGGGACGGGGACTGAGTGGCGGGTGGTGTTGTCATGCAGAAGAGGGATGATGATCGATGACGATGGCGCGAGTTTCGGGGCAGTCAGAAGAGCAGATGGACGTCGACGCATACTTGCGCCGGATCGGATATGACGGCGGACGCGAGCCGACGCTGGAGACGCTCCGGGGAATGGTACGGGCGCACTTCTTCAGCGTCCCGTTCGAGAATCTCGATATTGCGCGCGGCGTGCGGATCGAGGTCGATGGCGCCGTCAACTACGCGAAGGTCGTTGGCGCCCGGCGCGGCGGCTTTTGTCTGGAGCTGACGGGGCTATTCGCCCGGGTGCTGCGGCGGATGGGGTATCGCGTGGACGTGATCGGCGCGCGTGTGATGGGCGACGGGCACCTGAGCGAGCCGATGAGCCACATGACGCTCATCGTGCATCTCGACGAAGACTGGATCGTCGACGCCGGCTTCGGCGGCCGCATCGGCATGCCTGTGCGAATGAACGAGCGGGGCGAGCAGGAAGGCGACGGGCGGACGTACGTCGTCGCGAACGATGGCGACCACTGGTTCGTCACGTGCAGTGAGCCCGCGAGCCCGTCGATGACGTATGTCTTCACGCCGCAGCCGCGCGACTTCAGCGAGTTTCATCCGGGGGGACGGCGACGTCGGGCGCCATGGGGAGGAGTTGAAGCTCCGCTGCTACGCGTGCGATCCGAGGTTCGATCTTCTCATCCATCGCTCGTCGCTCATCACTCATCCCTCGACCAGCTCCGCCAGCAGGTCGGGGCGGTTGCTGGTGATGCCGTCGATGCGCAGCGCGGCGAGGCGGCGCATTTCGGCGAGATCGTCGACGGTCCAGGTGAAGAGCGTGATGCGGAGCCGGCGCGCGGTCGCGACGAGGCGATGCGTGACGAGCGGCGCGTAGATCGTCGCGTTGGTGCCGGGCGCGGCGCGCAGCATGCGTTCGAGCCGCAGCGGCAGCGTCAGCCGCATGCCGGCGACGGCGCCATCGACGACGGGCTTCATCCACGCCTTCCGCGATGCGCCGCCGTAATCCGGCGGGTACGAGAAGAAGCGCGGGATCGCGGGCTCGAGCGCCGATAGCCGTACGAGGCAGCCGATATCGAGGCAGCTGGCGATACAGTCGCCAAGCATGTCGTGCGCGCGCACGGCGCCGACCATCTGCTCGATGACGGCGGCGTCCTTGATATCGAGGTTGAGGCGCGCGCGGCCGCGGACGGCGTCGAGCGCTTCGTCGAGCGTGGCGATGTCCGGCGCCGCCGCGCGCAGCTCGGCGAGGGTGGATCCGGCGATGCTGGCTTGGGCGCCCTGCGGCACGTCGTCGTGCGAGAGCACGAGCGCGCCATCGCGCGAGCGGCGGACGTCGACCTCCACCATCTCGACGCCGTGCGTGAGTGCGAGTTCGATGCCGCGGACGGAGTTTTCGGTCGCCAGCGCGCCGCCGCCGCGATGTGAGATGCGCACGAGGCCGCGGACGTTCGGCAGCGGCGCTGTTGCGGCAATCGGTCGGGTGTCGTTCACCGGCGTAGTGTAGCGCGAGGTGTGGGGCGACAGTGGCCGTTTCCATGCGATCCTTCGCTGCTGATCGCGGGGCTCGTGACCCTGCGTGCGATCGGCGAGGGGCGCGGCTGAAGCTACACTGCTACTGGGCGCGCGGCTCACCCTGCGTGCGATCGGCGACGGGCGCAGCTGAAGCTACGCCGCTACTGGGCGCGGGGCGTGCTCTGACGAAACTGCGGCGGCTACACTGTGTTTGTGGACACGCAGAAGCGACTCGACCTGATCACGCGGAATCTCGAGGAGGTGCTGACGCGCGAGGATCTCGATCATCTGCTTGCGACGGACACGCCGCTGCGGCACTACATCGGCTTCGAGATCTCGGGCAAGATCCACCTCGGCAGTCTGCTGTGCATGTCGAAGGTGAAGGACTTTGTCGACGCGGGCGCGCACAGCACGATCTTTCTCGCGGACTGGCACACGTGGATCAATGACAAGCTCGGCGGCGACCGCGAGACGATCCGGCGCGTGGCGGTCGGCTACTTCCAGAAGGGGATGAGCGCGGCGTTTAGCGCGCTCGGCGGCGACCCGGGGCAGCTGCACTTCGTGCTGGCAAGCGAGCTGTACCACCACAACGACGAGTACTGGGCGACGCTGATCGATGTCAGCAAGAACACAACGCTCGCCCGTATGCAGCGCAGCATCACGATCCTCGGCCGCAAGGAAGGCGAGTCGGTGGACTTCGCCAAGCTGATCTACCCGCCGATGCAGGTCGCGGACATCTTCTCGATGCAGATCAATCTTGCGCAGGCGGGCATGGACCAGCGCAAGGCGCACGTCGTCGCCCGCGATGTCGCTTCGAAAATGCGCGTGTCGCCGCTGCACGACGCGACGGGCGCGCAGATCAAGCCGGTGACGGTACACCATCCGCTGCTGCTCGGGATGAAGAAGCCGGCAGTCTGGCCGCCGCCTGACGGCGCGAATATCGCCGACTACGTGACGTCGATGAAAATGAGCAAGTCGGAGCGCAACGCCGCCGTGTTCGTACACGACGCGCCCGACGAGATCCGGGCGAAGGTGCGCAAGGCGTTCTGCCCGCCGGACTCGGTCACGCTGAACCCGATGCTCGATTGGGCGCGAAAGCTGATCTTCCCGCGCGACGGCGA
>JADEYI010001731.1_pt1 | contig 14184 bp, 9 predicted proteins | sample 8542331 | NCBI WGS metagenome assembly JADEYI01 (sample SAMN16510988, study PRJNA670497) | mine drainage metagenome | isolation source: biofilm near Copperflume 1 | place: Germany: Marsberg coppermine Kilianstollen | collected 2018-02 | reverse complement strand
GCATTTGTGCGTGGCTTCACCGCGGAAAATATGCGCGTCATCCTTTACGAAATACTGGAGCGGCAAGCGTTAAAACGCGCGCAGCGAGTGGTTTGCGTTGCCCAGAAACAGGCCGAGGAGATTGGCCGGCTGCGTGGGAATGGACGCATGCCAAGCGTGGTCAAAAACGCGATGCTGCCGCCCTATTCGCGGGAGCACGATGGCGACCCCGTATCCAGGAGCAGCATAGGCATTCCGGACGACGCGTTTGTCTTTGGATCGGTCGGGAGGCTGAGCAAGGAAAAAGGGCACCGCTTTATGGTTTCGGCGTTCCGTGAGGTTTGCGAAAAATCCGCCGAGGATAAATTGTTCCTCATCGTGGTCGGTGATGGACACGAGCAGACATCGCTCGAACAGCAGGCTTCGGAACTCGGCATTCGTGACAAAGTCCATTTCGCCGGTTTCCAGGGAAATTGCACGGAATGGATGCGGCTGCTCGACTGTCTGGTTCAACCGTCGTTGACGGAAGGTACTCCGAATGCGGTGCTCGAAGCATTGTGCCTGCGGGTCCCAGTCATCGCCTCTGCCGTGGGAGGAGTGCCTGACGTAATCACAAACGACAGAAATGGACTGCTGGTCCCCCCGGAGAATGTGGAGAGTCTTGCGGCAGCGATGGAAAAGATGCGAAGGTCACCTGAGCTGCGCAGCCGGTTGATTGCAGGCGCGGACGAGTTAATGGGGGAATACTCGCCGGAGCACCAGAGGCAAAAGCTGATTGAGGTGTATGAGGACGTCTTCCGGGATCGGCAATCTTGAGCGTGCGACGGCTAAAAGTGTTGGTGCTGGACGAGGAAATTCCCTTTCCACTGAACTCCGGCAAGCGGATCCGGACGTGGAACTTGTTGCGTCACCTAGCCCCGGAGCACGACATCACCTTTCTTTGCTACGGAAAGCGCGATCATCCTGGAGTGGAAGCATTCGAAAAACTGGGGATCCGCGTGGTTGTCGTCGCGGAACTGGCACCGGCAAACTCATTGAGCTTCTACGCGGGCGCATTGGGAAATCTGTTCTCCGCATGGCCATACTCGGTGGCGCGCCATCATACAGCGCGTTTCAAGAAGGCAATTCGTCGATTGATAGCCGAGAATCGGTACGACATGGTGCACTGCGAATGGACACCTTATGCCAGCTATATGGACGCGGCAGATCGCCTTCCGATGCTGGTCATGGCTCACAACATTGAAACAACCGTGTGGAGGCGCCGCGCGGAGCACGCACCGAACCCGGTCGAGCGGATGTATATGGCATTGCAGGCGGCGAAAATGGGGCGCTTTGAAAAGCGCTGCTTCACACACGCCGCACAGGTCGCCGTCGTCACTGCCGAGGAACAGCAGATGGCGCGAACATGGGGCGCTCGTGGGACTGCACTGGTTTCAAACGGCGTGGACACAGAATATCTGCAACCGTCAAGCCAGGCCGCCGATGCCAATTCCATGCTGTTCCTGGGTTCGCTAGACTGGCAACCGAACCGCGATGCGCTGCGCTACCTGATCCGCGATATCCTGCCAAAAATCCAATCGTCAAATCCACAGGCAGTTCTTTCCGTGGTGGGCCGTCAGCCTGCAAACAAGCTGCGGGAACAGGTGGAGGGTCTGCGCGGCGTCGCGTGGATTGGAGAGGTGCCTGACATCCGGCCCTGGTTTGCCCGTGCCGCTGTCGTTCTGGTTCCATTGCGGATCGGCGGCGGAAGTCGAATTAAAATTCTCGAATCGCTGGCGATGGGCAGAGCTGTGGTCACCACATCGATCGGTGCGGAGGGCCTCGATCTGGTTTCTGGAACGCACTGCCTGATCGCGGACAGTCCGGATGAATTTTCCGCCTGTGTGGAAGAAATTTTGAAGTCTCCATTCCGCGCCCTGGAGCTGGGAAGAAATGGCAGGTCGTTGGTCGTAGAACAGTATGACTGGCAGCGTCTCGCGCAGGAGCTAAGCCGCGTCTGGATGGAAACCGCGCGCACAACCTGAGAGTTCGCCGCAGTCCAGCCCGTGAAGCGTGAAGCAAACCTTGCCTGAAATGTTAGCTTGGACGAGTAACCTGCAAAGCGATACGCATGAATGCAGCAAAATTCACCTGGCCGCCGACTGAACAACTGCCGCCGCTTCTTCCTGACCGGATTCAGGTCTGTGTATGGGATCTCGATCCCGAACCCGCTGAAACAGATTGGAACGTTCTAAGTGAAGAGGAGATACGGCGCGCCCGGCGTTTCGTGTACCCCCGTGACCGGGACCGCTATGTGCGCGCGCATACGGTTCTGCACAGGGTTCTTGGTGAACATGCCGGCGTTTCCGCCCGTGCAATCTCCTTCGTCGCAAATGAGTACGGCAAGCCGGAAATCACCTCGCAGACGATCACCCGGCCTCTCCACTTCAACTTATCGCACAGCGCGGGTGTAGCGGTGCTGGCGGTATCACGCAGCTACCCGCTGGGAGTGGATATCGAACTGTTGCGTCCAATGGATGCCGAAGTTGCAGAACATCATTTCTCTGGGCGCGAACTGTTCACCCTGCGGAGCCTGCGGAGTGAGACATGGCTTTCCGGCTTTTATCGTTGCTGGACCAGTAAGGAGGCCCTGCTGAAGGGAGAAGGATTGGGGCTGAATGTGTCTCTGAGCGCCTTCGACGTCGAAGTTGATCCACAGCTTGCTCCGGCATTGCTGGCGGTTCGAGCGCCAACTAAAATCACGCACAACTGGAGACTGGTCGACTTGAAGCCGGGCGGCAACGCCATTGGAACCCTGGCCGTGCGAGATGACCTGGGCAGTTTTAAAGCAGAAGCCGTCGAGTGTTTCTCTTTGCATCCATGAGCGCATCTTCGACGGCGCAGGTCAGTCTCCGATTGAGACACCCGCGTTATGCCTCGACGAATGGGACCTCGCGGACCGCGGAGCTCTGATCGGGCGCTTTGCCCGGCACACCGGAAAGCATATACGCATCGACCGGCAGACCCAGCGCTTCCCGAGCGCGTATGGCCATAGTGGTTGCGCCGGGAATGTCGAATATTTCCTGATGATCGCCGGGGAGTTTCTCCACAGTCACAGGACGGCCCAGCAGATTGCTCCAGCCCATATCGGACGCAAGCAATGGGCCTGTAGGCTGTTCCTCGCTCCGAAAACTTAGGATCGGGCACCGCACAGGTCCAGGCGCATAGTTGTAACTCGCAATGTACTCCAGTTGTTCGCTGCGGCGCATCTCTTCGGTCAGGCGAACTTCAACTGGCAGGTGCATCCGGTGAAGTCGTGAGCTAAGGTTTCGAGCAGCTGCGGCGGCCATTCCACGCAAGGCCCGTCGAATATAGGCTCTCCGCTCCACAGTGTCGCTTTGACCCAGCCGTTGTATCGTCCAACGAAAGCGCTGGCTCCGATAAACCGCCTGCATGAACAGGCGACGCAATCTCGAACCCTGGCTCCAGTACGCTGGCGCCCAGGCATCGATGACCATCAATAGCTCGACATTCTCGTCTTCCGATTCGAGCAATTGCGCCACTGCATAGGCAATCCAACCGGAAACACACCAGCCCACGAGCCGGTACGGACCGGTGGGCTGCACCTGCCGGATCAATTTCAAATAGAACTGGGCAAGCTGCTCCATCGTCGTGTTATTTTTACCCGGCGAGACATCCTCATCAAGCATCTGTAACGCATAGACCGGCTGATCGAGACCCATCTCAAATGCCAGCGTGCGAAAAATCATGCTCTGCGAGATGACGAACAACGGTCTTCCCCTGCCGAGCGGCTGGATTGGAATGATCCGAGGGTTGTTCTCAAAGGTTGGGAAATGTCTGAATGACTGGGACGACCGATCAACCCAGGAAGCAAGCTCACGCAGGGTGGAATGACGGAACACATCCGCCGCCGCCAACTGAACGTTGAACTTTTTTTTCAGCGCGATCTGCAGACGGGCCAGCAGCAGTGAATGGCCTCCGAGGTCGAAGAAGTCCGCGTCGACGCCGACTTGCCTGATCTTGAAAATCTGCTGCCATATTTGCAGCATGTCCCGCTCGGTCCGGGTCCATTCCAGGATCTCGGCTTGCTCGGCGGCAGTGGAAGAAACACCATCTTGCGGGCTGGATGTTTCCAGTACCGCCTGCCGGTTATGCGACCCTGGCATCATAAGTTCGCCTATAGCATCGCCTTCTCCGCTACTGAGGGGAATCTCCGACAGGGCGCGTCTGTCCAGCTTTCCATTGGGCGTGAACGGAAGCGACTCAATCCGCTTGAGGATCGTCGGAATCATATAAGCGGGCAGATGATTTGCCAGAAGATTCTTCAAGTCGAAGGGGGAATGCCTCTCCGCTCCTGTGTAATAGCCGACCAGGATCGCGTCCCCCTGTGCATCGGGCCTAAGAACGGCCACCGCATCCCTCAGTTCGGGCAAGGCGCGCATCGCGGTTTCAATCTCGCCCAGCTCAATGCGGTAGCCGCGGAGCTTGATCTGCTGATCGAGCCGCCCCAGGAATTCTATATGTCCGTCTGCAACCTGGCGTACCTCATCTCCGGTCCGGTACATTTTTTCCGCCGGGAAGAATGGATCGCGCAGAAATTTCACAGCCGTGAGTTCCGGCCTCTGAAAATATCCCTGCGCCACGCCCATTCCAGCGATGAACAACTCTCCGGACACTCCCTGCGGCACAAGCTGGAGGCCGGAATCGAGGATATAAAAGCGCGTGTTGGCGATGGGCGGCCCGATCGTCACGCGCTTCGCTCCGCGTCTCACTTCTGTCACCGACGACCATACGGTTGTCTCGGTGGGCCCGTACATGTTCCACAATGTGGCACCGGACTGCCCAGCACCGAGCAGCAGCTCGGCAATCGCCGACGTCCATGCCTCTCCGCCACACAGCATTTTGAATCCGTGCGCGGGTTGAAAGCCCTGCTCCAGCAGCATTTTCCAGGTCGCAGGCGTGGCCTGCAGAACCGTGCTGCCCGTTGTGCGGATAAGATCCATCAGCCGCGCGCCGTCCGCCGCGTCTTCCCTGCGTGCAATGATCACCGTCCCACCGGAAACCAGGGGGAGCAGCAGTTCCAGCACGGAGATATCGAACGACAACGTCGTAACGGCAAGCCAGCGATCGCCGGGTTTCATGTCCAGGCGAGCGGCTAGATCCACGAGCAGATTCACGACGGAACCATGAGTGACTTCAACGCCTTTCGGCCTGCCCGTCGAACCAGAGGTAAAGATCACATACGCAAGCATGTCGCGGGAGATGGCCGGCAGCGTAGCCAGCGGCTCATTCGCTAAAGTGTCCGTCTGCGAGTCGAGTGCGATCACCTTTGCATTCGTTTTCGGCAGCAGGTCCAGATTTCTCGTCAGCGTGAGGATGACCGGGACGCAGGTGTCCTCCAGAATCTGTTCGATGCGAGCGGTGGGGAATGCTGGGTCGAGCGGTACATAGGCCGCACCAGCCTTCATGGTTCCCAGAACCGCAACCAGCATTTCGAGTGACCGGTCCAAGTAGATGCCCACCAGGGAGCCGGGTCCGACGCCATGCCGCATCAGCGACGCAGCCAGCCGATCGCTCCGATCCGCCAGCTCGGCGCGGGTCAATTCCGCACTATAAAACTCCTCGGCTGTATGCGCCGGCATGGCTTCGAATGCCCGCGCCACCAGATCCGGAATATTTTCAGCCGGCAGCAGGCCGCTTTGGATTGGGATCATGGGCATCATGCGTTTCCCTGCTGTTGAACAGATTTCACGCTGTTGCCCGACAAAAATCTGCTCAATTGCAATGGGACCGCACAATTTCCGAAAATATACGACATAAGGTCCGATACCACTCTGCTATGCTCGGTCGTCATGTTCATTGTCTCAACCCATGCAGCGCTCGGGAAAAAGCCAAGCCGGATGCCACATGCCCGAAAGACAATCCAGTTTAGCCCGATAGTTATAGCGCACCATCTCGATTTATGCCCTTCTCGGCAATCTTCAGTGCCAATACGGCATAGCCAGTGGCAGCATCGCTCATAAAACGTCCCACGTCAGTTTCCGGATTGCGATTCACGTTCAGAGAGGAAGCAAGCCAACTGCCGTTCTTTTCCTGATGGTGATTCAGCCACTCCAGCCCGCGTTCCAGCATCCTGTTGCTGGGCGGGATTCCGGACTCTTCCAGGGCCAGGACAACGAGGGCCGTCGCGCAGCCGTCGCTCTGCGGGGTTGGCCGCAGCCATTTCCAGCGCCAGCCTGCCTGCTGATTCAGGGTGGAAAGATCCCAGCCTCCGTCACTCAACTGGAGAGAGCGTATCTCCGTCAGCAATTTGGTTTGCTGGGCCTGATCCAGCAGACCCGCCATGCGGGCCGAGGCCCACAGAACGTAGAGCTGGCTCATCACCGGCTGTGCCGCATACTGGCTTCGCAGATAGTGCTGTAAGAGCCTCAAATGCTCGCTGACGCCGGGCGAGCTGGCATACTGCTCCGGAGCATCTCCCGCCGCCACCGCCAATAGCGCGGCGCCCTGATAGGCGGACTCTTTCGACTCCCAGGGGGCCAGGTCGAAGTCCTCCCACTGCCATCCGCCGGCATTTTTGCCGGTTTTCTCCTGCAACGCCCATGCCTCATCGAAGGCAGTGCGAGTAATCGGGCGCAGACGTCCTTGTCCAGCGTCATAGCTTGCGAGGATCACCGCATTCAGAACCGCCTCCGTGGCATGAGACTGCGCAGTCTTGCCGGGGCCGTCCGCAGCATCGGAGTAAAAAGGGGTCATCTGCGACCAGTTCGCCACGCGCTTCTCTACGCTGTCCAGCATTGTCTTCTCCGTCACAGTCATTGCGGTACCTGGTCCCGGGTGCAGAGCCGGCCATGCCATTGCATAGGGCACAACCGTATGACATGAGATGCAGATCGTCCCGTGGTCCTTTTGTGCCGGTCGCCAACTCTGCCACCAGACCTCACGCTCGTTCAGATAACTCGCCGCCATCTGTGGATTCCAGCTTTTGAAATACACGGCAGAAACCGGCGCGGGGGTGGCACGGGGCCGCATAGCTCTATAGACCCCCCCGGCCAGGGCGCACAAAGCCAGCAACGAAACAATTTGCCATGCCCTGATCTTCATGCGGGCACTCCGTGTGCAGATGCCAAAGCCAGCAAAGATCCCTGCACCCGATGCGCTTTCGCACCGGTCGCTCCGTTTTGCAGCCGCAGCTCTTTCTGAGCGCAGATATATTCCAGCCAATTTCTGTAGATGTATGCCGCCGTCGAGTGCCACGTGTTCTCAATGGCCGCTTCTTCCAGAATCCCGTTCAACTCCGCCAGTAGTTCTTCGCCCGGGTGCAGGATGGCTTCATTCTGCAGGTCTGACAATGCAGACACGGTGTCCCGGTCAAAATAGTCCCGCGGCATCGCCGGATAGACCTTTGTCTCTCCGCGAAAATATCGCGCTACATCCCTGCGATATTCGAGCATCAGAGTATTGGACTCATACTCGGGGTGGCCCTGGAAGAAGACGAACATGCTCTTGTCCTGCTGGATGAATGTGTCCACGTCGCCGTCGGCGGCGCGCGACAGTACTTGATATCCGCGAGCTGTCAGTTGATCTTCCGCAATGCCGTTCCACCGCGAATGCGGGAGATGGAACCGCGCCGACGTGCCGGCGGTCAACGCATGGTCGGACACCTGCACGCAATCAAAAATACCGCTGTATTTCTGCTCCCTTCTCACTCGGCCAATGCCATCTCGATAGAGAATTGCAGCATGTGCGGCCAGGCAGGACCAGATTGTGGAGCATGTCTTGTCCTGCGCCCAGTCAACGACTTTTGTAAAGTCCTCCCAATAGGATTCGTCCGCAAGGTTCGGAGTCAAAGGTTCGCGTCCGGTCACAATGAGCCCATCCAGCGGCGTGTCCCACAGCGTTTCAACGCTCGAATAAAAATTATGGATGTGACGCGCACCGGCCTCGTTGCGCGGTACGCCAGGCAGCGAATAAAGAGACAGATCTATGGAAAATCCATCCGAGGCCGCATCGAGCAGTGAGATGAACTGGCGTTCCGTAGCTTCCAGCGCGCCGTCGGACATGTTGTTGATCAACCCGATGGCAAGGCCGCGGCCCGGCCGTTTGAGGCTGCTTGCGGCAGCCGGACGGTCGTAGCGGGACAAATTCGAGTTCAAGGTAACAGGCATACATGTGTCTCCAAAACTGCAATATGAAATGGCGCGCAGGGATCGGCCTCTCTATGTCGTGGCCGCCAGCGCCTGCCGCAAATCAGCAATGATATCGTCGATGTGCTCAATTCCGATGCTCAGACGGACCATCTCCGGCTTGACTCCGGCGCGGCGTTGCTCTTCAGCGGACATCTGCCGATGAGTCGTCGAAGCCGGATGGCAGACCAGCGATTTGGCGTCTCCAAGATTGACAAGCCGCGTCACCAGCTGCAACGCGTCATGGAATTTTACGGCCGCGGGCAACCCCCCTTTGACCCCAAAAGCCATAAGCGAGCAGGCACGGCCGTCCAGATATTTTTGCGCCATCGCATGATATGGACTGTCCTGGAACCCAGCATAATTGACCCACTCAACACGGGGATGGCTGCGCAGAAATTCCGCGACGCTTCGTGCATTTTCCGTATGACGCTCGACGCGCAGCGCGACCGTCTCGATTCCCTGCAACAGCAAAAATGCGCTCAGAGGCGACAGAACGGCGCCTGTGGTCCGCTGATAGACGCTGCGGCAACGTGCAATATAGGCAGTCTTTCCGAAATGATCGGTGTAGACCAGATTATGATAGGACGCGTCCGGCGTGCTGAACATGGGAAACCGCGACGCCTGATCCTTCCAGGGGAAATTGCCGCTGTCCACGATTGCGCCGCCCAGGGTCGTGCCGTGGCCGCCCAGAAATTTCGTGAGCGAATGCACAACAATGTCAGCACCGTACTCGATGGGCCGCAACAGGATCGGCGTGGCGACAGTATTGTCGACAATCAAAGGCACTCCGTGCTTGTGTGCTGTTTTTGCCAGCTCCTCAATATCGCAGATATTTCCTGCCGGGTTGCCGACACTTTCGCAGAAAATGCCACGTGTCTTCTCGTCGATCAGCTTCTCCATGTCTCCAGGCTTGTCCGACTCAGCAAACCGGACCGTCACCCCCTGATTGGGAAGCAGGTGGGCGAACAGAGTATGCGTCGTCCCATACAGTTGCGGGACCGAAACGATGTTGCTTCCCAGCTCGGTGACGTTCTGCACGGCGTAGGAAACCGCAGCCTGCCCGCTGCTGACGCACAGGGCCGCAACCCCTCCTTCCAGCGCTGCGACGCGGCGTTCCAGAACCTCCGTCGTCGGATTGCCGATACGCGTATAACGATACCCTTCCGCCTCCAGATTGAATAAGGCCGCGGCGTGATCAGCGCTATCGAACGCGTAGGAGACTGTCTGATAAATCGGCACAGCCACAGACCGGGTCGTTGGATCGACTTCGTAGCCACTGTGGATGGCGATTGTTTCCCGTTTCATCAATTTATCTACCTCAATTACTTTTCAAAAATATTTGCACAGCCTTTATCCATCGACATCGTTCTAAGCAGGCGCCAATCGGCTGGATACATCCTGAGTGACGAGTTGGTTCATCTCTCCAACCACCCAGGCAATATCTTTCTCCGTCGTCCGAAAACTGGTGACACATGCGCGGATCACCGGAGATCCCCCAATGCGCGCTTCCGACATCCAGGCGATCTGATTCTCGCGGAGTGACGCCAGAAACCTGCCCGTATCGAGTCCGTCTCTCGTAAAACATACCAACGGGAGCGGCGTATTGTTGACGACACTCCAGCCCGATGCAATCAACTATTCCCGGAGCACCTGGCCCATGCGGGTCTGATGTTCGATCATCTCTGCCTGCCCTGATTCACCATGCTGGGCAAGCGACAGAAAGAGCTTGAGACCGATAAACCGGCGAGACCACTGTACCGAGGTCGTATACGGATCGAAGACGGGACCGTTCTGGTTCCCTGGCATGTAGGAGACATCCGCACGGAAGGCCTCGGCGACTGTATCCGGGTAGCGGCAGAAGAACATTCCGCAGCCCATAGGAACGGAGAACCATTTGTGCGCGTCGCATGTGATCGAATCCGCAGACTCGATTCCAGAAAGATGATGCCGCAATGCGGGTGAAATCGCGGCTGCGCCCCCCCATGCGGCATCGACGTGGAACCAAAGACCTGCATTCCGGCAGAAACGGCCAATTTCCGATAAAGGGTCGATCGCTCCGGCTGCCGTGGTGCCCGCTGTGCCCACCACCATGAACGGCGCGCATCCATCTTTCCGGTCCTGGGCCACTTGCCTTTCCAAGCGATTGAGATCGAGCCGTAGATCGCTGTCTGTCGCAACGATCCGTAGCGCCTTTCTCCCCAATCCAGTCATATGCGCGATTTTATTGAAGCCGTGGTGCGCCTCTTCCGTCAGATAAATTGTCGGCTCGGCAGCAAGATTTCGAAGTCCGTTTTCACCATAACCGGGGAACGCATGGGTCAACGCTACGACGACTGCCGACAGGTTCGCTTCCGTTCCCCCGCTAGTAAAGGTGGCACGGCTTTCTGCCGGGAGTCCAAACTTCGCGCAGAGCCATCCGAGCGTGTGCCTTTCCATTTCATTTGCTGCCGGCGAGGTACGCCAATTTGCCAGCTGCGGGTTGTACATCGCAACCATCATGTCCGCGATGACCGATGCCAGCGTTACGCTTGGATTGAAGAGACCGAAGTAGCGGGGATGTGTTACCTGCACCTGCCAGGTCTGAAGCATATGCTCCACATCGGCGATGACATCGCCCATGTCCATCGCATTGGCAAAGTCATAGCGAGCTGTAAGATGATCCCGAATCTCCTCCGCAGTCACATTCGGGTAAACCGGCCCCTGCTGTATGTTCTGCTGGAGCCTCTCGAACTCATCTCGAATCCCGTCAATCATCATGTGCTCACTCTTCTCTGTTCGTGCCAATGAAACATGCCATGCCTGCCCGATCCAACTGGATCACAGACGAACCTGCCCGCCCTGAATGCGAGCGTAAAGTTCATGGTCAAGCGGAACAAACGCGCCCGCTTCCGGATGGTCGAAGTAGACGGAATCCGTGATGATTTCCGGATCATATCCCTGATTGACAAGGTCAGTTTTCGAATACTTAAAAGTCCCGGTCACTCCGATTTCATTCTGGAACCGCAAAAATACCGGACGGGCATACGACGGAAGCCTGGACGTCAGGTGTTGACGAAATGCTTGCAAATCCAAACCGTCTTCAGCAACCAGCGCGGCCATGCCGGCACGGCCTTCGGTCGAAGCAATTTTCACTCCATAGACGTTGGCGTGCTTCACTCCGGGGAATGCACAGATCGCCTCCGACACCTCCGAGGTGGCGACGTTCTCTCCCTTCCAGCGAAAGGTATCGCCAACGCGATCAATAAAGTAGAAGAAGCCCTTTTCATCCTTCCGCATCAGGTCGCCGGTGCGAACCCAGGCATCTCCGGGCGCGAAGACATCGCGCAGAATTTTCTTCTCCGATGCTCGCGTGTCGCTATAGCCCTCGAACCGGTTGCCCACATTCGAAGGATCGTCAACGATTTTTCCGAGCGCCTCACCAACCTCATTGGGTGCACATCGGACACACAGACCTGCCTGGTTGCGAATCGGCTCACCCGACTCCACATCGAAGCGCACCACGGCCGGCGAAAATCTATGGGCAAGGTACGGCGGAATGCGACCAATGGAACCCCGTCTGCCTTCGACATTGATGAGCGAGACGCCGCCCTCAGTGGAAGCATAAAATTCCAGGATCTTCGGAATCCCGAAGCGGGCCTGAAAGCCTTCCCACACATCAGACGCCAGTCCGTTACCACAGGCCATGCGGATTCGGTGATTTCGACTCTCGGCAGACGGGGCGGTATGAAGCAGGTAGCGGCAAAACTCGCCAATGTACTGGAACATGGTGCAGTCCCAGCGCGCAATATCGCTCCAGAACTCGCTGGCCGAAAATCTTTCACGAATGACGACGCTGCCGCCTGCAACCAGAGTCGCGCCGGGGACCAGCACGCCGCCGATGCTGTGATACATCGGCAGACAGTTATACATCCGGTCCGCGGGTTGGGCGTCCATCATGCCAGCAAACCAGTAGCTCCATTGCAGAACACGCGCATGGCTGATGTTGGCAGCCTTCGGTAATCCAGTGGTGCCCGATGTAAAGATATAGAGCGCTCGATCTTCAATGTTCAGCAAAGGGCGCTCGCTGACAGTCAGCTTTTCACTGGACTGACGTTGCAGGTCGCCGTCAATCCGCCGGAACCGGGCGTCCTCGGCCCCGTGAAGCCAGATTGTTGGCGACACAGTCAGACCGGGCAGTGAGGAGATCAGCGCATCGAAAGATTCCCCAGCAACAATAAGGTGCCTGGGGCGGACGACATTGATGCAATGGGACAGCGAAGGCCCGACAATGTTGGTGTTGAACAACGCGACAACCCCACCAACACTGGTAATGCCCAGCCATACGGCCATATACTCCGGCCGATTTGTCATCAGCAGGCCAACAACATCTCCTTTGGCAACGCCGAGTTCAAGAGCCCAGCGGGCATATTGGTTGGCGCGCTCGGCAAGCTCCCGGTAAGTGAAGCATTCGCGGTCAGACAGTAAGGCTGGAGCATCCCCGCAACGCGCCGCCAGGTCCTCGATCACATTCGGCAGAACGCGGTTCCGGTTCTGTGCTATCGGCGCCGTCAACTCCAGCGCACGCAGCCAGGTTCTTGCGACAGAGCTGTCTGTGCGGATCGAGGGTATGGTCTCCAGCTCCATTAAGCCGTACTCCCCGCATCAACGGTCAGCACCGTTCCGGTGATATTTTTTGCTTTATCGCTGAGAAGGAACTCAACCGCACTGGCTACATCGTCGATTTCAGCTAGCCTCCGCAAGGCGCTGCGACGCTCGATCTTCTGACGTTGTTCCTGGTTCAATCCGTGCGTCATGTCCGTCTCGATAAAGCCGGGAGCGACAGAATTTACATTGACACCCATGCGGCCAACCTCCCGTGCAAGCGACCGCGAGAAGCCGACGATCGATGCCTTCGTCGCGCCGTAGACGGAAAGACCGCTGTACCCCGTGGAGGCAATGACGGAAGCCATGTTCACGATGCGGCCGCCTCCATCTGCCATCATGGAACGCACCACATATTTCGTCAGCACTATAGGCGAGAGCGTATTCGCCCGCACCAGTTGCTCGATCTGCGAAGTCGGCATCAGGGCGAGAACTCCGTCAAAACTGATCGCCGCGTTGTTCACAAGTCCGTAGATGGGCCCGAAATCCTTCCGCAAGTTTTTCACAAAACCCTGCATGCCTTCCGTATCCGTCAGGTCGAATGGAACGAAATGGAACGAGCCGGGCTTTGCCTCCTGCAGGGCCGCTGTCAGCTGCTCATTCGGCTTTCTCGCAACGGCGAGAGCACGATATCCTGCCGCGGCGAGCCTGCGCGCAATGCCCAGGCCCAGGCCGCGACTGCCTCCAGTCACGATTACATTACGCATTGCCACGCATCATTTTCCCGGACTCACCCACGGTCAGGGCGGGAACGAAGTTGATCGCAGCCGGTACCTTGTGCGAAGAGAGTGCTCCGCGGCAGAACAAAAGGATCTCTTTCTGAAGCGCGGACGTATCGCAGGCCGCGGACGGGGCAGATTCCCTAAGAACAACATCGGCAACAACAATCGCGCCGGTTACAGGGTTCTTTTTGGACCGGACAAGCGACATGTGAACCTGGGCGTGGCGGTTGATGACTGCTTCTACTTCTTCCGGATGGATCTTGAGGCCTCCAACGTTGATTGTTCCATCGCGCCGTCCCACAAAGTGATATCGCCCCTCTCTCAACTCAATTGAATCCCCTGTGTCGACAAAGCCATCCTCGCTCTTCAGGGTCGGGGCATCCTCGCCCAGATAGCGGTCCGCGGTACGGCCGGAGCGAATCCAAAGCGTTTGATTCTCGACTTTCATGTCGACATCTGGAGTCTGCGCAATCACGCTGGCAGGAAAGCCCGCCATGCCGTCGTTTACCTCAAATGCCACCCCTGCCTCAGTGGAGGCGAACGCGTGAGCGATCTTACTTTGCGGATAAGCGACACGAAGTTGATTCAAGATTGACTGGTCCGCAATTTCTCCTGACAAGCGAACATATTTCGGATCGAGCATGTGGGCCGAA
>JADEYI010001730.1_pt1 | contig 14187 bp, 12 predicted proteins | sample 8542331 | NCBI WGS metagenome assembly JADEYI01 (sample SAMN16510988, study PRJNA670497) | mine drainage metagenome | isolation source: biofilm near Copperflume 1 | place: Germany: Marsberg coppermine Kilianstollen | collected 2018-02 | reverse complement strand
GAAACGTTGAAGCGACCGTCCAATAAGGCACGCACCTTGGAGGTCATGATCAGGGACTGGAGGCCGCGTGGGCTGGCTCCGTAGCGCACAAAGCTTTTGACTTTCTCCGGCACATCTTCTTGATCGGGATGTGTAGCTAGCAGCAAGCGTATCGCGTACTCTTTGATATGGGTTGCCACGGGTACCACCTTAGCCGTCTCGATGAGCTTTGATAGTTGCTCACCGGAAGCTACTGCTTTGGCACGCAGGGTTTGGGTGCCAACGGTAGTATCAATGATCTGCAACAGGTCTTTGGCTTTGGGGAAACGCACCATAATTTTGAGCAAGAAGCGGTCTAGCTGGGCCTCCGGTAAGGCGTAAGTTCCCTCCATTTCGAGTGGATTCTGCGTTGCCAGGACGAAAAATGGCTTTGGCAAGGGGCGCGTAGTATCGCCGACACTGACCGTGCGCTCTTGCATGCCTTCGAGCAGGGCAGATTGTGTTTTGGGCGTGGCGCGGTTAACTTCGTCGGCCAACACGATGTTGGCGAAGATGGGGCCGGGTTGGAAGCTGAACACGCGCCTGCTACTGATGGAACTACTATCGGATTGTTCGCTGACAATGGTGGTACCAACGATATCGGCGGGCATCAGGTCTGGCGTAAATTGGATGCGGGCGAACTTCAAGGTGAGGGCGTCGGAGAGCGTGCGTACCAACAGCGTTTTGCCCAGCCCTGGTACGCCTTCTAAGAGCACATGACCGCCAGATAAGAGGGCTAACAATAGCTCACGAATAACGCCCTCCTGGCCGATGACGATAGAGCAAAGTTCTTTTTCCAACTGTTGTGCGATATCGATAAACTCGGTAATATCTGCCTCGCTTGGTCCTGCTGTCGAAGGCGTTGCAAGGGATGATTGTTGCTCATGCCCATTTTGTGAGCTGATGGATGCTTTATCGGTAGTGATATCCTGTGACATATTTTCACTAGTGTTTGCCATGCTTTATTGTCCTTCTAACGCGCTGAAATAGCCTTGGACGAGATCTTTCAGGTCGGGTGAAATGGGGCTGTTATCAATAGCATCGTGCGCCAATTGGTTGTATTGCGCGATGACCTGTGAATAGGGGACGGAACTGCCATTTTGCACAACACCATTGGTGCCATTATTGCTCTGTGTGCTGGTGCCGGAGCCAATCTGCCCTGGCACGAAGACCTGTTCGTTCTTGCCAGATTTGCTGCCATTGTTATTTTGTCCACCGGTACCAGAGTTGCCACTTCCCCCCTGGCCCTGGCCTTGCCCTGGCCCCTGGCCCTGGCCTTGCCCTTGTTGTCCCTGTCCTTGTTGCCCCTGGGTGGTGGTGCCATCAGTGGAAGAGGTGAGCGAGTTCGCGGTTTGCTCCAGGCCTTGCGTGGCTTGATCAATGCCGCTACTTTGTGATTGAGTGGCAGCGTCCTGGGAAGCGGCCGCTTCAACAGCATTGCTGGCATCGGCTATTTCGCTGGCATTGCCATCGGCGATGGACTTGGCAAGTTGGTGCAGGGCCGAACTCAATTGCGGGTTTTGCTGCGCTTGATTGGCGGCTTTCTCGATCTGCTGGGCCAGTTGGAGCCGCTGTGCGGATGTCATCTTACTCACCTGGGAGGCGAGGTTCTGTAACGAGGAGGCGAGGCGTTTGCTATCGTTGTTGGCAAGGGCCGAGCCGATGGCACCCAGATTGGCGTTAGCACTGTTTTGCAGCGATGAACTGGCGGCGGCATGGGCTTGTAGCCGATTGGTGGCCTGTGGGTCGCGCAGTTGATTGAGCCTGGCCTGTGCTTCGGCAAGGGCTTGCTGCGCCTGTGTTTCATTTTTGGTATTTTGCAATTTGGTTTCCAGGTCATGTAAGATTTGATCTATCTGGGCACGTTGTTGCGCTGGTATGGTGGATTGGTGATCGAGTGTGGTACGCAGGTGGTCAATGGCGGCAATTTGCTTGTTCAAGCGTGCTTGCAAGGCTGCCTGTTGTTGCAGTACTGCTATCTGAGGATTGGGCAGTAAGAGCAACAGGACGAGAATGACCGCGGCAATGCCCACAGCCAGGAGGCGAGAGCGCTGTGGCCGCAATGAGATGGCGGTACGCGGTGTGTGCTTGCCCAGTTGCTTGAGGGCATCGCGGCGTTGGAGGCGGTAGAGCACGGCAGTCTCATCGCGCATTTCCCAGGCGGTACCCAGGCGGTCATGCAATGATAAACGCGAATCGACCTGATGCGCAGTGCGAGCGAGCGATGGACGATACCATATGACGAGCACGCACGCGCCGAGTAGACAGAGCAAACCAAGGCCCAGGGCCCAGTAGAGGGCGGTGGCCCAGGGGACAATGCGTGCCATCAGCAGTACAAGGTCGGCGAGGATCAATCCGGCAATGATGCCGCTTCCCGTCCAACGCGCTAGCTGTTGCAGCAGAAGGCGTCTGCGCCAGGGATGCAGGGCGGCAGTCAACTGTGTACTATCGGTATCCAGTGAAACTGTAGTCTGCTCTCGATTTGGTGGTGCCAGGGTAGGCATAGCTCTCACGCAATCTTTCTGAACTGGTGGTTATATCTCGATTGTTGCCACTTTTTTACTCTTTGGCGGACGTTTTTCCATGCGACGTGATAGTCGTCCAATAGGATTAGGTTTGACAAGCCACATACTCAACAGGATCAAAATCAGTGTCAACAGTAAGTTTACCACGATATAGGCTATCCAGGGAGAGGCATTAAATTTAAAGAAGGCGAATGAGCCAAATGATACACCTCCGCCAAAGTCAAGGGTGCTCATCATAGCAAGGATGGGATTGCCGAGAAAGAGATATGATGGCTGTGAATTGCCGTTAAGTGGCGAATTGATGTTCAGTAAGGCAGAAAGTACCCAGGGAGTGACTACCCAAACGACACAGAACATATAGGCAATGGCGGTGGAGACTGGTGGACGTTTCAACAAGGTAGAGCAGAACAGCCCAAAGGTGCCAACGAGGATGGCGGTGACGATATCCACGAGCGCGGCATAGAATACCTGCTCTGGCCCGACACCGCCAAAGAAGAAGACCAGGCTAAAGAGCGGTATAGACGCGAGAATCAGCAAAAATGCGTTGGTTAATCCCGCCACCAGTTTGCCCGTAATCAAGGTGAATGACGAGAGGCGCGAACAGAGCAGTAAATCAAAGGTCTGTCGCTCTTTTTCGCCGTTGATACTGGTGGTAGTGAAGGCGGGAGTGATGAACATAATGAGAAAAAGTTGTAAGAATGCGAGCAAGGTATACAGTCCGGTGCCTAAGCTGCTTAATGAGTAGGCATTATAGCTGTTGGTGCGAGTGATGAAAAGAAAGCCCAGCAGGCTCATCACCAGGAGGTAGATAATAACAACCCAGATGGTGCGTTCGCGACGCAGACGCAGGCGTAATTCTTTGGTGAGCAAGGCGACAAAGGTCATGATAAGCTCTTCCCTTCCGTAATACTCATAAAAACTTCCTCGAGGCGACCACCACTGCTGCGTGGGGCGAAGGAAACGACGGGTATACCCTGGGTGATGAGTTCGGCGAGGACGGTGTGCAAGGCTTTGTCATCGCCAGTGAATTCGGCCTGCAAGAGTTCCCCATTTTCATGCTGCACATTACTGATGCCCGTTAGCTTGCTGAGCAATGCGGCTGCCTCGGCTCTGCGTTCAAGCACGCGAATTTCCAGTTGACGACTGCCATCCAGGCGGCGTGAGACCTGTTCGACATCGCCTGAGACGATGAGCCGTCCATCCTGGATAATGGCGACATCGGAACACATCTCCGCCAATTCCAACAGGATATGCGAACTGATAATGACGGTTTTGCCCATGCCTTGCAGCGTCTTCAGCAGTTCGCGTAACTCGACGCGAGCGCGTGGATCTAGTCCTGAGGCTGGTTCGTCGAGTAGCAACACGTCGGGATCATGTACCAGGGCGCGAGCGAGGCAGAGTCGCTGTTTCATGCCACGGGAGAGTGTCTCGACCTGTGCATCGCGTTTTGACGAGAGATCGACCAATTCGAGCAAATCGTTGATGGTGCTGGCGTGTTTTTTGCGCGGAATGCCGTGGATACCAGCATAAAATTCAAGGTATTCGACCGAGGTAAGGTCGGGATAGACGCCAAAGAAATCCGGCATATAGCCCACTTTGCGCTGTATCACGGAGGGCCGACGACTGAGCTCTTCCTGATCGAACCAGACCTGGCCAGTGCTGGGAGTAAGCAAGGCGGCCAGGATACGAATGAGCGTAGTTTTCCCTGCGCCGTTGGGGCCAATCAGGCCGAAGATGGCTCCTTGCGGTATCTCTAAATTGAGATCGTTTAACGCGTGAACGTTGCGGTAACGCTTCGAAACATGCTGTATTTTGATCATCTTACTATCTTCTCACTCTATATAATAAGCTTCAATGAAGAGCTGATATGCTCTGTTAAGAAGCGGTACCCTGTAGGTCAAGCGATGGTTTTCCGAAGTAAATGGCACCTATTGAGCTATCCTGGTTGGAGTATTGAACGAGAACGCGTCCGCCAGGGCCGACATACGCCCCTACATTGGTCGTTGAGAGACTTAACTTATTTAACTTGAATGCGTCCCATGTACCTGTCTGCCAATTGTACAGGTAGGCATGAAAACGGTTGGCATCGACAACGGCTCCTGTTCCATTCTGAATAGGTGGCCCATACATTTGTGGTTGATTGGAGGACTGGGAGACGGCCAGACTATTGATATGTAGCCCATTGCTGCCAGGTACGGTAAACTCGAAGGTAATGCTACCGGTGGTGATAGTGTAGACGCCATACTGGTTCTGTACATTCGTCCCCTGGATATCGACGATTTGCCCTTGAATAAAGGATGGGGGCAGATGTAATGCGCCGGACAAATGGAGATTCAGTGGTGTTTGTAGCAACGTCTCCTGGAGTCCCGTGGGGGTTGAGCCATTGATAGTAACGTTTTGTGCGGCATCGATAGGTTGGTTAGCCCAACCGATCAATGTAGCAGGGGCGTTGGCTAGCAATAAAGGGTCGGTTCCCGATGCAGTACCGGGGCCACCACCAGAATAGAAGAATTTGCCTGGGCTACTAATGCTAACTCCTCTCGGGAGCATAGCGCAAGGTCCGCCTCCGCAATTTGAATAGATAATGCCGTTGCCGCTCAAGGCTGAGAGGATAGCCAGATGGCGTTGCAATTCGTTTTGAGGTGTGTTGCCGCTACTGATATAAGAGCTATAGGGTGTTGGCAGATTGTAGCTTTGCGCGATCTGGTCGGCAATCGACAGGTTATTATTTGCGCCAAAAGTGCGCATGTTTACATCGACTTGCAGGGTTTGGTTGGCAGCCAGGCTACCTATACGCACATAGCTGTTGATCATGAGAATATAGACATCGCTGAGGGCATACCCCAGCGTGTTCGTCACCGTGCCTGTAAGCCGATAATTTTGGTACGTCAGGTGCGAGTCAATGCCGCCATGCATTGAGCGGTCTCGTTGTGAAACGAGCGAACGCAGCGTCCAGATTTTGACCCCTTGTAAGTTCACATCGGTGCTGTTAGGGGTATTGCTGATCGTGGTATTTTGTCCAGAGGAGTTGGTGGGGTCGTATTGGTCATCAGACGGTTGGACGAGACCATTGGCGGGGATATGGACCTGATAATTCCCTTGATTTGGCACGAAGACGCCGACAAAGGTGGAGATGTGAGCCAATGTGCCACCCTGATCCAGGCGAATAATGGAGACACTATTGCTCAGGATGGTAGTGCCTTTCTGTTGGACGGCCAGACCATAGGTGAGTAGCGAGAAGACGGCGATGGAGGCTAATACGATGCGCCAACTCCAATCGCGTCGCTTGCGCCAGCGAATGATGAGGAAGCGTACCGGCCCAAGGATGACCAGATAACCGAGCAGTAAGGCAAGCAGTAACCATGGTGAAGGGAGATTATTGGTCAAAAGTCCTTGCAGTAGTCCACCCAGGCCAGTTGTGGGCGGCGCACCACTGGGCGCGTAGAGGTTATTTGAGCCGAGCATTTTATCGCCCAGGAGACGGAGGACGAGTTCGTGCCAGAGGGTGTTCGTGCCCGACCAGGTGACGATCGGAGCGAGAGTGGGGTCAAAGGCGAGGTAACAGACAATGCCCTGTCCTTGCTTTGATTGGACGATGAGAGGTGTTGTTCCCGCGGTCAGGACGATGGTGCTTTGCGTATTCGCTTGGGCTAGCGTGCCAACACTGATGGGTACAGTCGCGTTGATCTGGCTCTGTCCAGTTTGGGCTGGGCTAATAACAGGCAAGAGCGGCGTGCCTGCCGGAAGTGTGGAGGTACCTGTCACGGCGACTGGTAGCAGACTGGTGGGCAAGGAACTGAGCGTGCGCCGCCATTCTGGCCCACCGGCCTCGATAAGCTCACCTCCTTGATCCACCCAGCTTTGCAGGGCTATTAACTGATTAGCACTCAAATTGCTGGCGGTAAAGTTATCAAGGACGAGCAGGTCAAAGTTTTTCAGGACGCTAGCTTTATCCGGTAGGTTGCTGGCATTGAGTGGCTCCACAATCATTGAACCGCCCTGATTGGGCAGGGCGATGCTATAGAGCGGACTAAAGCCGGTATTCTGGTCGGAGAGGATGCCGGTAAAAATATCATTTTGCCCCAGTGAGCTTACTTTGCTGATTTGAGAACGAACAACATTGCCACTGTTAGCAAGCAAATTGACGTGAATGTCCTGTACATTTCCTTGGCCACCCAGGTTAACGGGGATGTCGATGATGACTTGCTTCTGGGTGCCATTGGCCAGACTGATTGGCTCCGAGTAGACGGAGCTGGTAGAGCTAGTTCCATTGAGAGGGGCAGGCGCATTGATGCTGATTGTGCCGTCAAAGTCAGCCCCATTATTACTCAAGTTAATTTGTACAGGGATCCAATTGCCGTCGCGAAAGCGTGCATTAAAACCCGCGGTAACCTGGAGGACAGGTCCATTGACGACGGAGGTTGCTCGTTGGGTAGTGAAGGCAGTATTGGTAATGTTGGCTGATGCGTTGGTAGAGAAGAAAAAAAAGGTGAGAACGATTGATATTACCAGGCATGACGCTATGATCATTTTTCTAACGAGATTGGGCCGAAGTCGTTGACCGTGATGCAACATGGCTACGCCTCTCTATGATTATTAATGAATGCTTGTGAGTAGAAGTATTCATTCGCCACAAGTTTATACGTTTCGGTATTAAGCTCTGTCACAATTGTTTCTATATGTCCCATAGAACTCTCACTGCCTGTGGCAGTTCGCAAGGGTTGTTTGTGGGTGATGGAAGTTCTCGGAAGCCGTCGGCTTCCGAGAACTTCCATCACCCACAGTGGGGGTTGACTACTTTCGTCATGATATTCCTGTTGAAGACGTCGGCTTCCGAGAACTTCTGCCACCCACAGTAAATGGCAAGGCACCGGAGGCGGCGAGCAGTCTTGAATAGTTATATGTGTCAATCGGTAAGATGCTTTTGGATGGTGTTTTGTTCCCATGGCTTTAAGAGGGGTTGATCAGGAATTGGCTGTTTGCAACATTTCGATATAATCGCGAATGCCGCTTTCCAGCGGATAGCGTGGTTCGTAGTGCAGTTGCTGGTGAGCGGCGGACAGATCGAGCAGACCTCGTGCTTGCATGTCGCTCTGTTCCATTGCGCTTAAAGCGGCTCCGATCTCGATATCGGCGTCGGGCAGGATAGCGCGAATTGCTTCGGCCACCTGGGAGGCACTGTGCATCGTGCCGGAGCCGATGTTGAAGATGCGCTGTTTCAGTTGGATGGCGGGAATATATAGGGCCTTGATGACGGCTTGTGCGATATCTTTGACATGGGTATAATCGCGGCGCATTTCTCCGCCGCTCTCAAAGCGCGTTGGACGCCCCAGCACGCTGTTTTCGACCATTGGTTTGATGTACATGGGATAGCGCATGCCGTAGCCGTAGATGGCGGAGTTGCGCAAGGCGATAAAATCGACGCCATTGGTGCTGTAGTAGGTGAGGCCAACGATCTCTGCCGCGGCTTTGGAGGCTCCATATGCGCCAAGCGGATTGCCTGCTGAGGGTATGAGAATGGGATGTCGTTCGTCGATGGGTTCATATTGGCGCGGTGCGTAGACGGCGATGCTGCTGCTCTGCACAACACGTTGCACGCCCAGAAAACGCGCTGCTTCCAACACATTGATCGTGCCATTGACGTTGACCTGGAAGGTGATGGCCGGGTCTTCCAGCGAATAAGGTGGGTCATAGAGCGCGGCGGCGTGAAAGATGCGCGTCACATGATGCTGTTGTACGGCGCGTAAGAGGCTGGTGAGATCAATGATTTGTCCCCGCACGTAGACGATTTGCTTTCCAAAGGGAGCGGTCAGCGCGGCAAGCAAGGGCGCAGGTGGCACGGCATCAAAGCTGACAACATGTTCTCCACGTTCCGCCAGCATGCGTGCGACATACGTTCCCAGGAAGCCTGAGCCGCCAGTAATCATGATAGTTGGCATAAGATTTTCTCCTACAGCGTGATAATAATAATTTTGGTTTCACTCATCTCTTCGATGGCGTAGCGTGGGCCTTCGCGGCCCATGCCACTGGCTTTGATGCCGCCATAGGGCATGTTGTTTGAAGTTGAAGATGTGTCCATAGGGTGTTTCCTAGTCTATGCCTAGCAGGCTTGCCGCCGCCAAGGCCATCACTTTTATGGAGGTGAGCAGGTCAGCGATTGACAGCGACTCGTCAATAACGTGGGTCTGGATAATCTCGCCGGGGCCGTAGACGATACATTGCTCAATGCCCGCGTTCTGTACAACGAAACGTTGGTCGTCGGTGCCAGGGCTACAGACATAGCCGGGGGCATGGCCGACAACGGTGTGAATGGCCGCAGTAAAAGCCTGAACTAAGGGAGTATCTGCACGAACCCAGGTGGGGTTAGCGGCGTAGCGTTCCGCATATTCATAGCGGAAGTCTGGTTGTGCGGTGACGCGTCGTTCGAGAAGGTCGAGTATTTCGCGGCGTGCCTCCGTGATCTGCTCGCCCATGACCAGGCGACGGTCAAAAGAAACGGTGCAGCGTTCGGGGACACTGTTGATGTTGGTACCACCTTGAATGGTATTGAAGGCCAGGCTGGCTGTGCTCGCGCTGGATGGTACAACAGGTACGCTATTCACGCGCTGTCGCAAAGAGGGGAGAAGTGTGTGGGTCGCCTCGGCGATAAAGTCGGCCATGTGTTCTATGGCATTGACGCCGCGTTCGGGGGTGCTGCCGTGCGATTGGCGACCGAAGGTGGTGATCTCGCCCCAGATCGCGCCGCGATGACCAAGGCAAATGTTATCGGAGTTGAGCGGCTCGGTAATCACCACGTAGTTAGTCTTGTCGGGATGGATATAGCCACGCTCAACGAGGAAGCCCATGCCAGCGTTGCGGTTGCCGGTACTTTCTTCATCAACGACGCCGCTCTGCTCCACGGTCCCGTGCAAATGGAAGCCCGCTCGTCGAATTGCTTCGATGGCGTAGATTTGTGCGGCGAGTCCGCCTTTCATATCGGAGGCTCCACGCCCAAAGATACGACCATTGCGTACCGCGCCGCCAAAGGGGTCGGTAGACCAACCGGGGCCGACAGGGACGACATCCATATGCCCGTTAAAGTGCAGTACTGGCGGTGTTTGCGCTCCGGGTAAGCGGCCAATGACATTGGTACGCGGCAAGCTTTCACCATAGGGGGCAAGTTCGGCAACTTCCGCGGACGTTAGAGGAAGATATTCGACCGCGTAGCCCAGGTTTTGTAGGCGTTCACCGATATATTGCGCACAAGCAGGATAGGCGTCGCCGGGCGGATTGATCGTTGGGATGCGAATCATGCCCTGCAAGAAGGCGATAGCTTCGTCCAGGACTGCTTCGGCGGAACGTTGAATGGCGGTTTCCTGCTCGATCGATAGATCTTCTGGCATTGTGTGGAATTGCCCTATGTCTGAATCAATATAATGCATACAATACGCTTACAAAGGTGATGGAGCGAGAAGGAGGACAATCACGATTTAGTTCTCGGCAGGTTTTAACCAAGGCATCATTACTCGTACTTTGGTGCCAACTTGCTCGATGGGGTGTTCGGCGAAGACCCGTCGCATCGCCAAAAAACCCGGACGCCCAGCCATGTTCTCCAGAAGCCAATTCTTTGCAAACGTGCCATTCTGAATATCTTGAAGCACTCTCTCCATTTCATCGCGGGTTCGCTGATCAATGATGCGAGGTCCTACAACATAGTCGCCATATTCGGCAGTATCGCTGATCGATCTGTGCATGTGATTCATTCCGCCTTGGTGGAGGAGATCCACCGTAAGCTTCAGTTCATGTAAACAACTTGTATAAGCAATCTCTGGTTGATAACCTGCCTGCACTAGCGTTTCAAAAGCGGCACGGATCAATGCTGTGATACCACCGCAGAGAACGACTTGCTCACTGAAAAGATCAGTCTCCGTCTCCTCTGGAAACGTCGAGCGAATCACACCAGCACGCGTACAGCCAAGAGCAGCAGCATAAGCCAGAGACAATGCCTCTGCGTGACCAGTTGCGTCCTGATGTACTGCCCAGATTGCTAGTGTGCTTAGACCTTCAAGAAAGAGTTTTCTCACCATTGTGCCAGGACCATTAGGCGCAACCATCACAACGTCAATATCCGGCAGTGGTATAATTTGTCCATAGTGGATGCTGAAGCCGTGCGCGACTAGCAGCATCTTACCGGGAGTGAGGTAGGGGCGAATGTCCTGCTCATACACTTCTCGATGTAACTCATCAGGAATGAGCAAAGCAATAACATCAGCTTGTTGCACTGCTGCTGCTGTTGTCAGCACGCGGAATCCGTGCGCTTCTGCCTTAACTCGACTACGGCTGTTCATCGGTAGCCCAATAATCACTTCACAGCCGCTGTCGCGTAGATTGAGCGCATGTGCATGTCCCTGGCTACCGAAGCCGATCACTGCTATACGCTTCTTGCTGATGAGTTCTCTATCTGCATCGGCATCATAATAGATAAGAGCCATCTATTAGCCTCCTTCACGATTTTTCCCTGAGTTCGCGGGCAGCTATTTCATCCATGTGATAGCTTTCGGCATTCGAGGGAAATGCTCCAGATTGCACATCAGCGAAAAAGTGCTGGAGTGCTTCAGTAGCGATTTCGCTCATCTGAGCATATTGTCGGACAAATTTGGGCATATGGCCCTGGTGAAATCCCAGTACATCATGGAAGACCAGCACCTGACCATCGCAGTAAGGGCCAGCTCCGATGCCAATTGTTGGAACGTGTACGCTCTTTGTAATTACCTGTGCCAGTACATCCGGTACACCTTCAAGCACGATGGCAAAGACGCCTGCATTTGCCAGGGCGAGGGCATCAACCATCAACTCGCGAGCCGCGTCAAGCTGTTTCCCTTGTACACGGTAGCCGCCCATCGCATGAATCGATTGAGGTGTTAAGCCCAGGTGTCCCATGACAGGAATCTCAGCCGCGAGGATCGCTTCAATCATAGGTAGCCGCTTACGGCCTCCCTCCAGTTTCACTGCCTCGGCTTTGGCTTCACGCACGAAACGCCCTGCATTACGTACCGTTTCTTCCAGTGAGATATGGTAGCTTAACCAGGGCAGGTCGCCAATTACAAGCGCACTGGGATGGATACGAGTCACCGCTGCTGTGTGATGAATCATTGCATCCATTGTGACAGATAGTGTATCATCATATCCCAACACCGCTGTGCCTACTGAATCACCGACCAGAATCATATCAGCACCTGCTTTATCGGCAATGCTCGCCATAGGAGTATCATAGGCCGTAACCATCGTTAGTTTGGTCCCGCCTTTGTGAGCGAGAATCGCAGGTACAGTTACTTTATCCCGCATAGTTATTTCCTTTGTATGCGATAAGGGTAGACAAAACGAACATCAACTTAAGCTTAATCGTCAGGAATGATGATGCCCATATCCCAACTGCCGTCAGAACGTAAAAGAATATTATCAATGAGCCGTGTTGCTCCAACGTGTGCCGTGATAGCAAGCAAGGCTGGAGCTTGGAGAACCTCTAAAGGGGAAAAACTATAGGGATGTCTCACATCAGCATAATCCAGGTGAATACGAGGTTCGGTGGCGAGTATGTCGTGCATGGCCTGAGTTACTAAGCCAGGATTACTTCCCATCGAAGCTTCAAACATATAGCGTCCTGCTTGTAGAGCTTGGTACAACAGCAGTGCTGCAGTGTGGTCTGCGGTGCTGAGATAGGCATTGCGGCTACTCATTGCTAATCCCCCCGCTTCACGTATTATTGGTAAAACATGAAGCGTGATCGGCAGGTGAAAATCCGCGATCAAGTGTGAGATGATAGCGACCTGTTGCGCGTCTTTTTGTCCAAAATATGTCTGATGAGGATGCACAATTTCAAACAACTTGAGTACTACCGTTGCTACTCCACGAAAATGACCAGGGCGTTCGGCACCTTCTGCAATCTCCGTGAGTAATCCTGTTGGCACAACATAGGTTATAAAATCAGGTGGGTACATTGCTGTAGCCGAGGGAATGAAAACTACATCTGTACCTGACGCTTCGAGCAATTGCAGGTCTCGTGGAATATCATGTGGATATCGTTCCAAATCTTCATGCGGGCCGAATTGTGCCGGGTTCACAAAAATACTGACCACCAGTATATCATTTTCGGATCGCGCTTTCCGGACAAGGGAAAGATGTCCCTCATGTAAATATCCCATCGTGGGAACCAGTCCAATATGCACTGTTTCCCACTTTGCACGTTTACCTATCATCTCTCCTACAGAGGTGATAACATCCATTTCCTCATCTCCCGTTTTCTAAGACAATTACTGTATGCCATTCGACCCACCATGATAGCTAGCTTTGTCATGTGGAGAAACAGATCGGTCTCGGTCACGCTTACATTACCTTATGATAGCTAATGGGGGTCACAGCTTATATAAAGTATACGTGGGAGATGGGTGACTGTCAAGAAAACTAGCCTTGCTTGCTTTGTGCCGCGTATAGCACTTTGACTCCTTCTGGGCCGCCGATAATGGCTTGTTCGGCCATGCCCAGGAAGAGGCCAGTTTCGACGACGCCAACGATACTTTTCATGCGTGTATGGATAGCGAATGGGTCGGTGATGCCCTGGGGGAAGGTGCAATCGACGATCATGTTGCCGTTATCGGTAATATAAACCTGATTGCCGAGTTTGCGCAGTTGTATGGTGACGCCCAGGGCCTCTAAACGTCTCTGTACGGGTGCGAGAGCAAAGGGAACGATTTCTACGGGCAGGGCAAAGTCCTTGCCGAGTATGGGAACCAATTTGGTGATGTCACCGACGATCACAAAGCGGCGAGCGGTAGAAGCCACAATTTTCTCACGGAGCAGTGCGCCACCGCCGCCTTTGATGAGGTTGAGCTGGCTATCAATCTCGTCGGCTCCGTCGATGACCAGGTCAAGCTGAGGGTGGGCATCAAGGGTGGTGAGGGGGATGCCTAGATTGTTGGCGAGCTCTGCGGTGGCATTGGAGGTTGGGACGGCCCCAAGGATGCTCAAACCTGTTTGTAGTCGCTGCGCGAGGGCGTAGACGAGGTGGACGGCAGTTGAGCCGCTACCCAGGCCGATGACCATGCCATCTTCGATCAGTTGCGCTGCTGCAACTCCTGCGCTATGCTTCCAGGAGTCCTGCTGAATATTGTGTTGCATACAGTTTTCCTTTGAAATGCCGCCTACGGCGGCAGAAGGGAGGGATGGAAGACTGTGGCACAGCCCCAGGCCCCAGTCAAGGGGTTGTACCCCTTGCATCCCCGCTTTAGCTTTTTCGCCGGGGGGATGGAAGACTGTGGCACAGCCCCAGTCAGGGGCGGCTGCCTCTTGCATCCCCTGTTTTAGCTTTTTCACTTGAAGGGAAACAGAGTAGTAGTCTTGTCGAAAGTATAGCACTGTGGGCGAAAAAGGCCAAGGTAGGGCTTGTCAACCCCTCGGTGCCGTGATACACTCTGCAAGGAATACAACACCAGACAATGTTGCTATTATGTTTGCCTGTTTGTATTTTTTTGATGACTAGAGGGGAGCTGCTGAGCTATTTGTGCTGGCAGCAGATAAAGTAGACAGAATCCATTGTAGGCGGTAGAGCGATGTCGGATCAAATGCGCATACTCGTGGTTGAAGATGATGAACAGCTCAACCAGGGCAT
>JADEYI010001729.1_pt1 | contig 14196 bp, 11 predicted proteins | sample 8542331 | NCBI WGS metagenome assembly JADEYI01 (sample SAMN16510988, study PRJNA670497) | mine drainage metagenome | isolation source: biofilm near Copperflume 1 | place: Germany: Marsberg coppermine Kilianstollen | collected 2018-02 | reverse complement strand
CTACATGGCCGTTACCAGCGAGCATGCCGGTGTTCTTTCATTTGCGTGGGCGCGGCGCTTGGGTGTACAATAGGGGCGTCATGGCCCGGCGTGAGCGCGCCGGTCGAGACGCGAGGCAGGAGGGAGCAAGCCCATGGTGGAAATGTCGGTCGAGAGCGTGCGCATCAATCTCGCCACGAACCAGCGGGTGGTGATCCTCAAGGAGCCTCAGGCCGAGCGCTACCTCTTCATCTGGATCGCCAACCCTGAGGCCTATTCGATCGCGATGGAGCTACAAGGCACGACCTCGCAGCGCCCATTGACCCATGATCTCCTCAAATCGGTCATCAACGAGCTTGGTGGCAAGATGACGAGTATCATCATCAACGACCTGGCGGACGACATTTTCTTCGCGCGGCTGGTGCTGGATGCCAACGGGCGGCACGTCGAGATTGACGCGCGACCAAGCGACGCGATCGCGCTGGCGGTGCGCTTCAAGGTACCGATCCTTGTTGAGGAGAACGTGCTCACTCAGGCGGGTGTCACGTTGCAGGAGGGCGAGGCGCGCGAAGAACCGACCACGGCGGCCCACCGCGAGCGGCCCTCCGCCAATGACAACCTCGATGTGTATCGCGACTTCATCAATAATCTGGACGCACTTGACGAGTTTGGGAAGTCGGATTAGGCTGTGGCTGACGGGAGGCGACGAGGAGGTGCTGATGCCGCCCGTCAGTGGACCGGCGAGGAGGCATAGATGCATCCGCGTGAACGCGCCATCCGTGAACGGTTCGAGCGGTTTCCCTGCGTGCGCTGCGCTGTGCCCTACCCGCCGCATGGTGTGGTGATCGTGGCCCATCGCGGGAGCGTCTATATGCTCCTCGCGACCTGCGACGACTGCCAGCATCGCGCGCTCTTCCTCGCCTCGTTCCCGCCGCGCGCCTCGCAGACGGCTGCCGCTCCGGCCCTGCTCCTCGTCGTCTTCCAATCACCCGATGTGCCCGACGCGCCCGACGCGCCTGAGCACGTGGCGGCTTCCGCCCCCCCAGCCGTGACCGCCAGCGACGTGGCGGAGATGCGGCGCTTCCTCGCCACTTTTGATGGCGATTTCCGGCGCCACTTCGCTGGCTAGGCGCTGTCTCGCCCATTGCCTTCCCTATTGTCCATCGCCTCCCCAACAAAAAGCCGCCGGGCGAATGCCCGGCGGCTTTTGGAGAGAGTGCGCTCCGCTGTGGAGGATGAGCGCGCGGAGGCTGGGCGTTCGCCTCACTCACGGGGTGGGTGAGGGGGGGCTAGGTGTCCCCTTGGGCGTCACGCCGGGCGTCACGGTGGGTGTCGCGGCGCAATAGTTCCACGGGTTCTGCGGGTCTTCGGTGAGCGTGATGCAGGGCGGTGTTGCCGGCCCCGTGTTGCCGATGTTGGCCACGGGCAGTGGGCCAGCCAGGAACCAATCCCGCGACGTGATGCCGCTGGTGGTGTAGGTGGCGAGTCGCAAGCCCGTGGGCACCGGGAAGGGCGTCTTGGGCAGGTTGCGCTCCGCGTACAGCATGCTGTTGTACCAGATGGGCGCGGCGCCCGTCACGCCGTCAATGCGGCGCATCGGCGTATGATTATTGTTGCCGGCCCAGACGCCCATGGTGTAGTCCATGGTATAGCCCATCGTCCAGTCATCCCAGAAGTTCTGGCCGGTGCCGGTCTTGGTCGCGGCGGGGCGGGCGTTGGGGGAGTTGCCGCCGTAGGCCTGGCAATCGGCCTTCTCGTCGAGGTAGAGCGGGCTGCATGGACCAAACTCTCCGATGCGTGCCGGGTTGTCGGAGAGGATGCTGGTCAGCATGTAGGCGACCTGTGGGCTGAGGACTTGGACTGGGCGCGGCGTGCGGTACTGGTAGAGGACATCGCCGGAGCTATCGGTGATGGTGTTGATGGAATGCAGGGGGATGTACTGGCCATAATTGGCGAGGACGGTGTAGGCCTGGACCATATCGTACAGCCGCACATCGAGCGAGCCGAGCACCGACGACAGCCCCCACGAGCCTTCCCAGGTGTTGATGCCCATGCGCATCGCGTTGCGGCGCGCCTCATCCACGCCGACATACTGCATCACCTTGACGGCGGGAATATTCAGTGAGAACTGGAGCGCCTGTCGCAGCGTCACCGTCCCAAAGAATTTGTTGGGATTGAAATCGAGCACCTTATAGGGCTTGTCCTGCCCCTGATCCCAGAAGACGGTCGGCTGGTCCGCGACGGTCATCGCCGGGAACCACCCCTTCTCGAATGCCGCCGAGTAGACGATGGGCTTGAACGAGGAGCCAGGCCCACGGAAGCCCTGCGTGGCGACGTCGAACTTGCCGTCAATCCGGGTGCTGTAATAGTCTACGCTCCCCAGCAGGACCTTGATGGAGCCGTCGTGCTGGTTGGCGATGATCGCCGCGCTGTTCGTGACGTTGTCGTTGCGGATCAGCCCGCCGCCGCCATAATCATCAAGGTCGTTGCCGTAGAGGTGATTCTTCATGGCCTGCTGGACGTTGTTCTGCATGTCAAGATCGAGCGTGGTGTAGATGTTCAAGCCAGAGCGCGAGAGGTCGAGCTGTCCGGCGGCGATCATGTTGCTGATCTGGGTCTGGATGAAGGCTACGAAGTGTGGCGCGAGGTTCTGCTCCTTCTGCTGTGGGTTGAAGAAGTTGGGCTTGCCCGCCTCAGCATAGGCGGCGTTGGCCTGGGCGCGCGTGATATAGCCATACGTGACCATCGAGTCCAGCACCACGCGCTGGCGCTCGTGAGCCGCCTTGGGGTGTAAGAGCGGATTGTTCGTATTAGGGTTCTGGGGAATGCCTGAGAGCATCGCGGCCTGCGCCAGATCCAGGCGCTGCGCCGCCGTCTCGCCGGTGGCCGGGTCATCCTGATAGCTAAAATAGGCCTGTGCCGCCGCGTCAATGCCGTAGGCTTCTTGGCCGTACGGGATCGAGTTGAGGTAGATCTGCATGATCTGGCGCTTGGTGTAGACGCCCTGCGTCGTCATGCCAATCGCTAGAATGGCCTCACGCACCTTGCGGTCGAAGGTCTCGTTGCTGTTGAGGATGTTCCGTTTGACGAGCTGCTGCGTAATGGTGCTGGCCCCTTGCGTGATACGCCGACCATTGTAATTGGCCACCGCGGCGCGTATGATCGAGAGAACATCTACCCCTTGGTTCACCCAGAAGGTGCGGTCCTCGATCGCCACGGTGGCGTTGACCACCGTGACCGGAATCTGTGCCAGCGAGATGCTGTGCTGCGCGCCAGCGTTCTTCAGTTCGTAGAGCAGCACGCCACGCGAATCAAAGATGCGCAGGCTGTCGCGCGCGGCGACCGTGCGCGAGAGGGCGGCGATACTGTTGGTCTGCGATTGGTAGTAGGAGGCGGCCAGGCCAAGCGTCGCGGTGAAGGAGGAGAGCGCGACCACCGCCAGCGCGACCACCGAGATCCACGCCGCCCGCGTGACCGTCACCGAGCGAGCGGCCTGGCGTGAGCGCGACATGCGGCGCACATAAAAGATGTAGTGGCGTCGGCGGCGGCTGGTGCGCCGCTGGGCGGCGCCACGGCGCGCGACGGCGCTCCGCGGGAGGGGCTGGGGCAGCGGATAGGTGGCATCTTCATCATCGGTGGCATCTTCATCGGCCCACCGATCGTCCTCATCGTCCCAGATGTCATCATCAGCGGCGCCCTGGTCGTCGTCGCCCGCCAGCGGCCTCTCGGCGTCGGGTGTGGGGGCGTCGGGTGTGGGGGCGTCGGGTGTGGGCCGTTGCTCCGGTGCGCGCTCGTCCGACTGGTCATGGTCGGAAGAAGCAAAAGGTCCTTCTACATCCACTGGTCACCCCTCCATGTCGCGATAGAATGACGGTTGACGCGGGCGTCGCATCAGATGGCGCCGCGTCGTCGCTTGACAGGCGTGCGCCGGTATGGGTAGACTGCGAAGAGTGCGCAGGCGCGGGCGAGCCTGTTCAGAGCAGAGATGGCATCTCGCTCATCCTCTCGAACATAGAACGCGCCAGCCGCCGCGTAAGTAGCATTTCTCAGGCCTAATCGCCCGTGCGGTCGGAGGAGGCCGCTGAGATTATACACCTGACTCGAAGGGGCAGGACACCCACCTAGGAGCGGTTCTATGACCGATAGCACGCACGCGCCAGGCGCGGCCAGCGCCGCTGCCCATGCTGACACTCCCCCCGTGGGCGTGCGCACGCGCTTCGCGCCAAGCCCCACTGGCTTCCAGCATATTGGCGGCTATCGCACCGCGCTCTTCTCGTGGCTGTTGGCGCGCCACGCTGGTGGCGAGTTTCTGCTGCGCATCGAGGATACGGATATCGCGCGCACCGTGCCTGGCTCGGTCGAGGCGCTGATCGCGGGTTTCTCGTGGCTGGGGATGGATATCAACGAAGGGCCAGGCGTTGGCGGGCCATATGGCCCTTATTTTCAGACGCAGCGGCGCGCGATCTACTTGGACTACGCGGAGCGGCTGATCGCGAACGGCCACGCCTATCGCTGCTTCTGTAGCCGTGAGCGCTTGCAGGCGGTGCGTGATGCCCAACGGCAGCGCGCTGAGCCACCGCGCTATGACCGCCACTGTCGCGGCCTCTCCGCGGTGGCGGCGCGGGCGCGGGCGGCGGCGGGCGAAGGGTATGTCGTACGGCTGGCGGTGCCCCTGGACGGGCAGACGACGGTGCGGGACGCGCTGCGTGAGGCGATCACCTTCGAGAACGCCAACCTCGATGATGCCGTGCTGCTCAAGTCGGATGGCTATCCGACTTATCACCTGGCCGCGATCGTGGATGACCACCTGATGCGCATCAGCCATGTGGTGCGGGCCGAGGAGTGGATCTCCAGCGCGCCGCTGCACGTGATGATCTACCAGGGTCTCGGCTGGGAGGCGCCGCGCTTTGTCCATGTGCCAGACGTGCTGAGCAAGGACGGCAAGGGGAAGCTCAGCAAGCGGCACGGCGCGTTGCCGATGCTGGAGTATCGCGACCTGGGGTATCTGCCCGAGGCGGTGCTAAATTACATGGCGCTGCTGGGCTGGTCGTCTGGCGAGAGCGCGGATATCCTCAGCCTCGACCAACTCATCGAGCACTTTACGCTGGAGCGCGTGGGCACATCTCCCGCACGCTATGACGAGGAGCGCCTCCTCGCGATGAACGGCCGCTATATCCGCCAGCTTCCGCTTGAGGGGCTGGTGGATCGTGCCCTGCCGTTCATGGAGCGTCCGCAATCGGCGGGCGGCCTGCCGGATGGCGTCGCGCGTCCACTGGACCGCGCCTACGTCGCGCGGGTGCTGCGTCTGGAGCAGGAGCGGATGAAGCTGCTGGCGGAGGCGCCGACCATGACGGCGTTTTTCTTTACGGACCGGCTGGTATATGAGTCGGCGCTGCTCATGGCCAAGCAGATGGATCGGGAGCGCACGCTCGATGGCCTGCGCCGCTCCGAGGGGGTGCTCGCCGCCGCCGGTGAGACGTGGGAAGCCGCGCGGCTGGAGCCGCCGATGCGCGCGCTCGTCACGGAGTTGGGCATGAAGCCGGTGCAACTGTTCACCAGTCTGCGTGTGGCGGTGACGGGGCGCACCATCTCGCCGCCGCTCTTCGAGACGATGGAGGTGCTGGGGCGCGAGGTCTCGTTGGCGCGGCTGCGTGACGCGATCGCGCGGCTCGCCAGCCCAGCGTGACCTTCCGCGCGGCGACCCACGCCACGGGAAAGCGGGCTGCCACGGTCAGTCCGCCCTCCACATCAATCTGTCCTAGGATGGTTGCGTCCACAGGTCCATCAGGCTACAATCCGCTGAGTATAGAGCGGTTTCATGGCGATCCTAGGGGAGGTAGGCGTTGAAGGTCTTAGTCGCGGGAGGTGCGGGGTTCATCGGCTCCCATTTGTGTGCGCGGTTGCTCGACGAGGGGAACCAGGTGCTCTGTGTGGATAATCTGGTGACCGGCTCAGAGCGCAATATCGCCGCACTGCTCCCCCAGCGCGACTTTACCTTTCGCTCGCATGACGTTACCACGCCGTTCGAGGAGGCAGCCGATGTTGTCTTCCACCTCGCCAGCCCAGCCAGCCCGGTCGGCTACTGGATGTATCCGTTTGAGACGATCCAGGTGAATACGCAGGGCACATGGCAGTTGCTCGCGCTTGCGCGGCGCGCGGGGGCGCGCTTCCTGATGGCCTCGACCTCTGAGGCCTATGGCGATCCGCTGGTGCATCCGCAGACGGAAGACTATTGGGGGAATGTGAACCCCATTGGTATTCGCTCGTGCTACGATGAGAGCAAGCGCCTTGGCGAGACCATCACGATGGAGTTTCACCGCCAATATGGCGTAGATGCCCGTATCGTCCGCATCTTCAACACCTATGGTCCCCACAGTCAGTTAGACGATGGGCGTTTCATTCCGAATTTCATCGTCCAGGCGCTGCGGCATCAGCCCCTCACTATTCATGGCACTGGCACGCAGACGCGCAGCATCTGCTATGTGGATGACTTGGTGGATGGCCTGATGCGCGCGATGTTTACGGATGGCACGAACGGTGCGGTCTATAATCTCGGCAATCCGCTGGAGCACTCGGTCCGCGAGTGGGCGGAGCTGATCATCGGCCTGTGCCAATCCAGCTCGCAGGTGATCTTCGAGCCGAAGCGCCAGGATGATCCAGAGCGTCGGCAGCCCGACATTACCAAAGCACGGACGCATCTCGGTTGGTATCCCGCCGTTGAGCCAGAAGCGGGCCTCGCGCGCACCATCGCCTGGTTCCGAGGGGAGATGGAGCACAATGATGATGGCGCCTGTCTGGCCGTGAAGCACGCGATGTGATCCGCATGTCCGCGAGCCGCCGCGCTCCGCTGCCAGTGGTGTTGGCCATCGCGACGCCGCTCGCGGCGCTTGGTCTGCTGGCGCACCTGCCATGGGTGTTCGTCGTTCGGCTCGCGCTCGCTGGTCTGCTGGTCCTCCTCACGTCGCGGCGCCCCTTTTGGGCACTGGCTCTGCTGCCTTTCGCCGTCGCCTTCGGTTCGCTGTTCGCGTTCGATTGGTCAGGCATGCGCGTTGGCCCCACTGACGTGCTGGTTGCCGCGCTCGCGGTGGCGTGGTACATGGCCGAGCGCGCCAACTGGTGGGGGGCGGTGTGGCGCTGGCGCTACCTGGCCAGCCATTCCCCTCGCGCGTGGTGGCCCGCGACGCGCGGGTGGCTGGCGCGGCGCTGGCGTGCTGATCCCCCACGCGCCAGCGTCTTCGCGGCGTGGCTCGCCTACGTTCTCGCCATCCTCCTCTCGGCCCTGGCCGCCACCAGCGGCGCGCTGGTGGTGAAAGAGGCGCTGAAGTGGCTCGAGGTGGGTCTCGTGCTCGCGGTCACACTCTGGCTGGCGCGCTCGCCATCGCATGTGCGGTGGCTGATCTGGGCGCTGATCGGCGCGGGCGTCGCGGAGGCGCTGCTGGGCTACGCGCAGTGGGTGCTGGCCACCGGCGACCTGGGGCCGGGCGGCGACTCGCTGCGCGTCTTCGGCACCTTCGCGCAGCCCAACCCCTACGCGGGCGAGTTGAATTTCGCGCTGTTGCCCGCCTTGGCCCTCGCGTTATGGGGCACGGCGCCGCGTGAGCGGTGGGTCGCGGGCGTGGCGGCGGCGCTGGTGGCGGGGGCGTCGGCGCTGGCTGGCTCACGTGGGGCGCTCTTGGGCCTGCTGGCGGGGCTGGCGGTGTTGCTCATCGTCGGCTGGCGGCGTGAGCGGCTGGCGGGGCTGGCGGTGTTGATCGGTGTGCCAGTGGTGCTGGTCGCCTGGGTTGGTCGCCTCATCCCCGTCAGTCTTCAGGCCCGTCTGTTGGCAGAGGTTCGCCTGAGCGATCTCTCGCTTTCGAGTTCGGTCAACGACGCCAACTTCTCGACGCTAGAGCGGCTGGCGCATTGGGTCGCGGGGCTGCGCATGTTCGCGGCGCACCCGCTGCTTGGCGTCGGCGCGGGCAACTATAGCGTGGTCTACGGACGCTATGCCGTCCCTGGCTGGCCGGAGGCGCTCGGCCACGCACACAACTACTATATCAACGCGGCGGCGGAGACGGGCGTGGTGGGTCTGCTCGCCTTTCTCGCGCTGGCGGCGGCGGCGCTCTACGCTGGCGGGCGGGCGGTGCGCGCGCCGAGGCGCGACGGCGCCACGCGCGCGCTGGCGCTGGGGCTGCTGGCGGTGATCGTCGCGCTGCTGACGCACAGCCTGACCGATGATCTCTTCGTCCACGGCTTGGAGCTGCAATTGGCGCTCTGCCTCGGTTGCCTGCTCCGATTAGGCACATGGCAGGCCGCCGCGCCCTGAGGAATTGTGCTATCCTATGCGGGTGGGCCGCGTCCGAGTGGGAGGCGGCGCACGCGCGACCTTGGGACCACTGGACCGTTTCGCGGAGGTGAATCGCGCCCGATGCGAGTCGCTTTTAACGCGCTTTTTCTTGAAAAGCCGCAGACCGGCACAGGCCGCTATACCGCTCATCTGCTCGCCGCGCTGGGGCGTGTGGATGGCATCAATGACTATGTGGTGTTCAGTCCGAGTAAGCCAGCGCATGAGCCGGAGACACCCTCGACGTTTGCCTGGCAGGTGGCGCCGGTTGGCCCGCCCCGCCGGGGTGGCAAACGCATCGAGAAGGTGATCTGGGAGCAGCGGGTCTTTCCGCTCGCGGCGAAGCAGCGCGACGCGCGCGTCATGCACATTCCCTACTTCGCGCCGGTCTTCCGCGCGCATGGTATCCCAAGCGTCGTCACCATTCACGATGTCATTAGCCTGCGGCTGCCGGAATATCGCGCCTCCGCGCGCGCCCACGCCTACGCGCGCCTCATGCGGCGCGCCATCCACCACGCGACCGCTGTCATCGCCGTCTCGAACCATGCCAAGAGCGACATCGTTGAGTTCTTAGGCGTGCCTGAGGAGCGCATCACGGTCATCTACGAGGCGCCCCCACCGCACTATCATCGTGTCAGCGACGAGGCGCGCCTGCGAGCGGTCCGCGAGAAATATGACTTGGGCCAGCGCTTCGTCCTCAATGTGGGTGGGCTGGATGTGCGCAAGAACATTCCCGCGCTGGTGGGTGCCTTCGCCGCGGTGTATCACGAACTGGGCGACCCCGACCTCCAACTCTTCATCGCCGGGGATCCCGATCGCCTTGGCTCCAGCCCGCTCTATCCTGACTGGCGCGATCTGGCGCCGATGTTTGGCATCGCCGGGCAGGTGATCTGCCGGGAGGTCGCGGAGGACGATCTGCCCGCGCTCTATAGCGCCGCCGCGTGCTTTGTCTTTACCTCGCGCTATGAGGGATTTGGCCTGACGCCGCTGGAGGCGATGGCCTGTGGCGCGCCGGTGATCTGCTCGGACCGCGCCGCGCTGCCAGAGGTGGTGGGCCGCGCGGGCGTGCTGGTAGATCCTGATGATACGGACGCGCTGAGCGAGCAGATACGCCACGTATTGGCTGATCGCGAGCGCTGGGACGATCTGAGCGCGCGTGGCCAGGCCCATGTGAAGCGCTTCAACTGGGATCAAGCGGCGGCAGAGACCAGCGCGCTCTACGCGGAGGTGACAGGAAGCAGGCGGGAGTAGCCATGTCAGCGGTGCGGGTGGCCATCCTCTCCAAAACGTTCGTTGCCGACACCGCCCAGCGCCAGCTCGAATGGCTCGCGCGTCAGCCCGATATTGAACTCAGCTTGCTCACTCCTCCGGTCTGGCGTTCTGATGACGGCCGCGCTCTCCCCTTCGCGCCGCGCTATGTCGCGGGCTATGAGGTGCGGCGGGTGCCGGTGCGCTTCAATGGCCATTATCACCTCTATGTGTATCGCGGACTGTTCGCCACGCTGCGTGCCCTGCGGCCTGACCTGCTCCACATTGACGAGGAGCCGTACAATCCGGCGGGGGCGCAGGCGCAGTGGCTGGCGCGGCGCCTCGGCGTGCCAACCATCTTCGTCGCCTGGCAGAATATCTATCGCTCCTATCCGCTTCCCTATTCCTGGCTAGAACGCTACAATTATCGCTACACCGCCCACATCATCGCTGGCAACGAGGCCGCCGCGCGCGTGCTGCGCCGCAAGGGCTATCGTGGGCCAACGTCGGTCTTCTCTGTGCATGGGGTGGATCCCACGCTCTACGCGCCGCGGGAGCGCCCCGCGCCCTCGGAGCGGTTCACGCTTGGCTATATCGGTCGGCTGGTGGAGGAGAAGGGCGTCGCCGTGCTGATCGAGGCGCTGGCTGGCCTGCCACCGACCTGCCACCTGCGTATTGTGGGCGCTGGGCCGGATGCGGCGCGACTGCGAGGGCTGGCGGAGGCGCGTGGCGTGGCGGCGCGGGTGGCGTTCCTGCCAGCGGTCGCGGCGGGCGAGGTGCCGAGCGCCCTGGCGGCGCTGGATGCGCTGGCACTGCCCTCGCTCACGCGACCCCATTGGAGCGAGCAGTTCGGGCGTGTCGTGGTGGAGGCGATGGCCTGCGGTGTGCCAGTCATCGGCTCGGATTCCGGCGAGATTCCGCGCGTGGTGGGCGCGGCGGGCGTGATCGTGCCAGAGGCCGATGTCGGCGCGCTGCGCGCGGCGGTGCGCTCGCTGGTGGAGCGGCCAGCCCTGCGCCAGCACCTCGCGCGTCTGGGCCGCGAGCGCGTGCTGGCGCGCTTCACCCAGGAGCGGGTGGCGCGTCAACTGGCCGCGGTCTATGCGCGGGCGCTGAGCCATCCGCGTGAGCACGAGCGAAGGGCGCGGGAAGAAGAGAGCGATGCTCATGACGAGCCTCTGGGGCAGTGACCCTATTGATCTGCAGATTCACACCATCCACAGCGACGGCCACTGGCACCCAGAAGACCTCTTCGCGCACTTGGCGGGTGCTGGCTTCCGCGCCGTCGCGATCACCGACCATGATCGCGTGGATCAGGGGGGCGAGCTGCACGCGCTGGGCGCGGCGCATGGCATCGTGGTCATTCCGGGTGTCGAGATGACCACGCGCTGGCAGGGATTGAGCGCACACCTCCTCTGCTACGCCCCCTCCCTGGCGCCCGATGGGGCGCTCGACCGGCTGGCGCGCGAGACGGTGCGCGCGCAAGAGGAGAACACTCAGGCGGTCTATGAGGAGTTGCGGCGGCGCGGCTATGCCTTTGCGCGCCAGGCCGAGGTGTTGCGCGAGAGCGAGGGCCGACTTCGGCGCCCGCTCGACAACGCGCGACTGCTCCAGGCGCACGGCTACGCGGCGGAGCGCGCGCGGGCGCTGGAGACGATACGCGATGCTGGCTATCGCTCGATCACCGCTCCGCTCGATGTGGTGGTGTCGGCGGCCCATCGCGATGGCGCGATGGCCGTGCTGGCGCATCCGGGGCGCGGCGGGGGCGAGATTCAGCGCTATGACCTGCCCTTGCTCGCCGAGATGCTGGCCGAGGTGCCGTTGGATGGCATCGAGGGGCACTATCCGACCTATACACCCGAACAGGTCGCGGCCTACAGCGCCTTCGCCGCGGAGCGTGGCCTGCTGGTGAGCGCTGGCTCAGATTCACATGGCCCACGCCAACGTCTGCCTATCCCCTATCCCGCGCGCACGTGCGCCGCCCTGTTGGCGCGCTGCGGCATCACCGTGCGGGATGCCACGGAGCGGGCGGCGCGCGTGTGAGATGGGCTGAGCGAGATGGGCGGGCCAACATCTTCAGGGCGCGGTTAGCTCAGGGCGCGGTTAGCTCAGGGCGCGGTTAGCTCAGGGCGCGGTTAGGCCCGTGGCGAGCGCCCGCGGTCATCCACCGTCTCCAGCGCGCGCCCCAGGGCCAGCAGGCTGTCGAGATTGTTCGCGGGCAGGAAGTGGTCAATGAAGGGCAGCGCGGCGCGCATCCCCGCGGTCACGGGGCGATAGTCCTCCTGGCCAAGCAGGGGGTTGAGCCAGATCAACCGGTGGCAGTTGCGTCGCAGCCGTGCCATCTCTTCCGCGAGGATGCGGACGTCGCCGCGATCCCAGCCGTCGCTGATGATGAGGACCACCGCCCCACGCCCCAGCACCCGCCGTGCCCAGATCCGGTTGAATGTGCGCAGCGATTCGCCGATGCGCGTGCCACCAGACCAATCGCGCACACTGGCGGTGACGCCACGGATGGCCGCATCCACATCGCGCCGGGCCAACTGGCGCGTGATAGGGGTCAGGCGCGTGCCAAACACGAACGTCTCGACGTGCGCGAGGCCGTTGGAGACGGTATGCACAAAGTGCAACAGCAGCCGCGAGTAGAGGCTCATGGAGCCGCTGATATCGCAGATGATGACGAGGGGGCGCGGCTGGCGCCGGATACGCCGTCGCGCCAGCTCGATCGGCTCGCCGCCCGTGCGCTGGCTGCGCTGGAGCGTGCGCCGCAGATCGAGGCGGGAGCCACGGCGCGCGGAGCGCAGGCGCCGCGTCTGTCGCTCGCCCAAGCGCCAGCGGGTGCGCGCCATCAGTTCTCTGGCCTCTTGCATCTCATCCCAGGAGAAGTCTTCGAAATCTTTGTGGCGCAGGGCCTCGTCGTGGCTATAGGTGCCGGTGCGCTCGGCCTCGGCGTCGTCGTCATCGGTGCGGCGCGCGCGGCGGGCCTGGGCCAGCCGTGAGTGTGGGTGGCGCTGGTGGTCATGTGGCGCGCGCGGGGAGATATGGGCGGTGGCGGAGCGCTCCGGCTGGGGGGCGCGGTGGGCCGGCAGCGCCAGGCCACGACGGGCACGTTCGAGCAGGGCATCCGCCGCGGGGTCGCGCGGGCCATCGGCGCCGTGGGTGACGCGCCAGAAGTAGGCGAAGGCCAGATCGAAGGTCGCCTCCTGCTCGTGCTTGGAGACGAGCAAGACCTTGAGGAAGGTCGCGAACTCGTCACGCTTGCTCAGGTCAACCAGCGGGAGACATTCGGCGACCTCGACGACGCGCCCCGGGCCAACATCCACCCCCAGTTGCCAGAGGAAGCGCGCGAAGTCGGTGAGACGCGCCAACAGCACATCGCCGCGCGCGCGCTCCTCCGGCGTGAGGGTCCACCCCCTGGCCCCTTCTCGCCGCGCGGCATGGGGGGATGCGGTGAGCGCGTCCTGGTCGGGGAGATGGTCGTCCACTGGGCTACCTCATCTTAGCGGAGCCGAGGCTCCATGGGCATCCTTACGGCTGGCTGAGGGTGGTGCGGACCTTCTCGACGAGTTTGCCGAGGAGGTTGCCGGAGGTGGCCTTTTGCAGGTCGTCCTGGTACTTCAGCAGTGCCCCCAGCGCGTCGCGCGCGCCGGCCTCCGTCAGCTCGATGTGGCCGAGGGTGACGAGCGCGCCCAGCCAATCCAAGGTCTCGGCCACGCCCGGCGCCTTGTAGAGGTCCTCGCCGCGGAGCGCCTGGACAAAGGCGACGACCTGGCGGGCCAGCACCTCCCGCGCCTCTGGCACGCGCGCCCGAACGATGGCGTATTCCTTCTCCAGGGTGGGGTACTCGATCCAGTAATAGAAGCAGCGGCGGCGCAGGGCGTCATGGATATCGCGCGTGCGGTTGGAGGTCAGCACGACGATGGGCGGGCACTCGGCCCGCAACGTCCCCAACTCTGGAATGGTAATGGCATAATCGCTGAGCAGTTCCAGCAGATAGGCTTCGAATTCGGCGTCCGAGCGGTCCAGCTCGTCAATCAACAGGACGGGCGCGCGCTCGTGGGCGGCATCCAGCGCGTCGAGCAGCGGACGGCGAATCAGGAACTCTGGCCCAAAGACATCGCCGACATGCGCCGTGCCCTCACGGCCATCGCCGGTGCTTTCGCGCGCGCGCTCGGTGGCGCGGATGTAGAGCAGTTGCCGCGCGTAGTTCCAATCGTAGACGGCGGTCGCTTGGTCTATGCCTTCGTAGCATTGCAGGCGGATCAGTCGGGTATCGAGCGCTCGCGCCAGCACGCGCGCCACCTCGGTCTTGCCGACGCCTGGCTCGCCTTCCAGCAGCAGCGGCTTGTGGCGCCGCAGCGCGAGATAGATGGCGGTGGCCAGGCCGCGGTCGGCGATATACTGGTAGGCGGCCAGGGTGGCGATCACGTCATCTATGCTCTCCAGGGGCGAGGGAACGGGCGGGGGTAGGTGATTCTCCATTACGGGCGCATCCTCCAGGGACTAGGAACGCGCGAGGTGGCCAGGCGCCGCACGCATCTAGGGCATTGTAGCACGCGGTGCGCCACGGGCCGCCAGCCACCTGGGGGCGCCGCGGTGGTCTCCCGCTTCCGCTGGCGGGCCGCTCTACGATCTGCCGCTCTATCATCTAT
>JADEYI010001728.1_pt1 | contig 14201 bp, 12 predicted proteins | sample 8542331 | NCBI WGS metagenome assembly JADEYI01 (sample SAMN16510988, study PRJNA670497) | mine drainage metagenome | isolation source: biofilm near Copperflume 1 | place: Germany: Marsberg coppermine Kilianstollen | collected 2018-02 | reverse complement strand
GAGGTGTATAACAGGGCAAACGCATCTAAATTGAGGCAGGAATCGACGCCGTTATCGCAAGTGTTCAGAGTGGCGGTGGCGCAGCATTAGCCCCTACGGGGCTGGGGCCCGCTATCCCCTCTCCACCCCAACACTGAACATTTGCCTTCTCAGCGCTCATTGCTGGTATCGCTTGGCCGTGATATGATGTATCCGTCAGTTCGGGCCGGTTGTTGTGGGGGCACGCTGTAATGTCCACAATTCTGAAACTGGCCTATTCCCAGCGTCAGTCAGTCTCTTTCTTGGGGACCTCAATCGCGGGGTCCGGCTGGTGCCACGTGCCTGATGAGGGCTCAGGCATGTCTCTTGAATGGGCGCTAATGCGAAAAAGTCGGGCAGCGGGTGCGTGAGTAGCTCATCTCTTCGGAGCGGAGACATTGTGTTAGTTTGGCCCGCCGACCGCCCATTGTCCCACACTGCAACAAGGAGCGAATGGCAAGAGAAGGGTAAGCTTGAAAGAGATGACTATCCTGAAGATCGGCGTGCTGACATTTCACCGATGTATTAACTACGGCTCATACTGGCAGGCTCGCTGCCTCGTGGACGCCTTGCGAGAGTATGGGCACGATGCCGTTCTTCTTGACCATTACTCCCGCCAGGTTAATCTCACCGAATGGAAGTGCGCTCTCCGCCCGGTTCTACCCACACCTGTCCCCACATCCGATTACCGCCTCTACAGCCGCAAAACACGCGAGTTCTTTCGCGCGATTGCTTCGTTGCCCTCTTCCCCGCCTTTCGCTCTGGAGAACCCCGCCGAGATGGAAAATTATGACCTGGTTGTTGTCGGCAGCGACGAGGTTTGGAACTTGAGGCATCCGTGGTATAGTGGTTGCTCCCTATTCTTTGGAGATCGCCTCCGGGCGAAGCGCTTGATTTCTTATGCGGCCAGCTTTGGAAGCTATCCGGCATCAGCAGGGCTGGAACCGTTCTGGGTAAAGTTGCTGCGTAACTTTGAGATGATCTCTGTGCGCGATGAGAACTCGCGAACCATCATTAGAAGTGCGCTGGGGTGCGAGCCTGAGTTGGCGCTCGACCCTTGCCTTCAGTTTCTTCCGGCTCTGCACGGTGCGGAGCCGGAGATGCGAGAGCCGTACATGGCCCTTTACGGGCACAACTTCAGCGGGTGGTTCAGCAGAGAGGTGCAGCAGTGGGCCAGGTCACGAGGTTACAGGCTGGTGAGCATAGGATACCGCAACGACTGGGCTGATGAACAGTGGATTACTGCGGGCCCCGACGAGTTCGCGCACTTCATGGCTCGTGCGGAAGCGGTTGCTACCAACTTCTTCCATGGCTGCATCTTTGCGCTATGCAATGAGAAGCCTTTTGTTTGCGAGAACTCCTCTTACCGAGCCATCAAGGTTCGTGACCTGATGGCGACAGTCGGAGGCGAGCAACACCTCCTCTCGGAGGGCGCAGCCCCTACTGTCTATAACGCTCGTTTGACTGAGCCGCTGGAAACCACAATCCTCCAGAGAATTATCTGCCTTCGCCAGAGATCGAAGGTCTACCTTGATAAAGCCCTGGCCTGATACTATGACAATACCCGCCCCCAGGAACATCATCCCTCTCAGCCCCCGCGATATCGTACGCTCCGGTCTTTGTATCGGCTGTGGCAGTTGCGTGGCTCAGACAGATGAGCGCGGCCCGCAGATGAAGTTGAACCTGTACGGCCAGCTACAGCCCTCAGCTTCGGCGGCGTGGTTCCAGGGCCGTTCCGAGAGCTTTTCGCGAACATGTCCTTTTTCGCCTTGCGCCATAAACGAGACGCAGTTGGCGGTGGAACTCTACCCCGATACTGAGCATCACGACCCGTTGATAGGGCGCTTCCAAACAGCCTACGTTGGCTATGTGGCACAGGAGCGCTTCCGCGAGGAGGGTAGCTCAGGTGGAATGGTTAGCTGGGCAGCAACGGAGCTATTGCGCAAAGGACTGGTTGACGGTGTGGCCCACGTTGTAGCCAGCGACAACCCCCGGAGCGACGGTAGATGCTTCCGTTACCGGATATCGCGCACCGAAGAAGAGGTGCGCGCCGGGGCAAAGTCGCGCTACTACCCGGTTGAACTGTCAGAGGTGATCGGAACTATCCGCGCCGTTCCAGGCCGCTACGCTGTGGTGGGTATTCCCTGCTTTATCAAGGCCGTTCACCTCTTGCGTCAGGAGGACCCGGTGATCCGTGAGCGCATCGCGTTTACCCTCGGCTTGTTCTGCGGCCACATGAAAAGCACTCGCCTGATAGAGAGCTTTGCCTGGCAGATGGGTGTATCGGTCGAGGATATTCAGCGCGTAGACTACCGCTTGAAAGACCCCAACCGCCCTGCAAGCTGGTATACAGCCCATTTTACCCTGCGCGATGGGCGCAGTGTACAGCAGGACTGGTCTCGTCTTACGGAGGGAGATTGGGGCTCCGGCTTCTTCCAGCACTCGGCATGTAACTTCTGTGACGATGTTGTGGCTGAGACGGCAGATATCTCGTTCGGGGATGCGTGGGTTGAGCCGTATTCCTCCGACGGGCGTGGGACGAACGTGGTTATCGTTCGCTCGCCGGTGCTGGGGCAACTGGTGGCCGACGCTATCAGCGAAGGGCGCCTGACGCTGACGCCTGTTGATGAGAAGTTCGTGGAGCAGACCCAGGCTGCCGGCTTCCGGCAGCGCCGTGAGGGCCTTGCCTACAGGCTGACCTGGCGCCATTTCGGGGTGCAACCCCACAAGCGTGTCATGCCAGACTCCAAAACGCTCCCCTTTCGGCGCAAACTGGTTTATCGGATGCGGAGCATGATCAGCGCATGGAGCCATCGTTTGTTCCTGGTGAGCAGGATAACCGGCAGGCGGGCTCTGTACGTGCGCTGGGCCAACGGCGCGGTGACGCTCTACCACGGCCTGGCCTACTCGCGGGGCAAGATCGGCGCGATAATAGAACGGCTAGCCCGCCTATGAACGCATCTCAGGCAGCATTCCTGCTGCATCACTCGCCCTATCAATCAGTGGCAGACGAAAGGAGGGTCAACGAAGCGGACCCCGCGATTGGACGCCACATCTCAGGCGCGTGCTAGCTCCTCAAGAACCTCTCCTGCTGCTCTGAGAGTGGCGTTGACCTGGCCTTCGCCGTGCTGTGTGGAGACGAAAGCTGATTCGAACTGTGATGGAGCCAGATATATGCCGCGCGATAGGATGTCGTGAAAGAAGCGCGCGTAGCGAACGGCATTGGCTCTCCTGGCCTCTGCGTAGTTGGTGACAGACTCTTCGGCGAAGAAGAAGCCCCACATGCTGCCTGCTGACGTTGCGCGTAGCGGAACGCCCAGCCGCTGCGCCGCAGAGCCGAAGCCGACGGCCAGCGAGCTTGCGCTTTGCGCCAACTGCTCGTATACACCTGGTCGAGTTAGCTGGCGCAGTGTGGCTATCCCCGCCGACATTGCGAGCGGGTTGCCTGAGAGGGTGCCCGCCTGGTACATCGCCCCTGCAGGGGCAACTTGCCTCATGATCTCCGCGCTGCCTCCGTAAGCAGCTACAGGTAAGCCGCCGCCTATTACTTTGCCTAGGCAGGTCAGGTCGGGCGTGATGCCGAAGAGCGCCTGCGCTCCTCCATGTGCTACCCTGAAGCCGGTCATTACTTCGTCGAAGATCAGCAAGGCTCCGTGCTCAAGAGTAAGCTGCCGCAATCCTTCTAAAAAGCCAGGCTCAGGAAGCACTAATCCCATGTTGCCCGCCACCGGCTCAACTATAACGGCAGCCACGCTCCCGCTATGCGCTTCAAGCACTTTTCGCACTGCATCGAGATCGTTGTATGGCGCGATGAGGGTGTCGGCGGTTGCGCCGGGTGTCACCCCCGGGCTGTCCGGCAGGCCAAGTGTCGCCACACCTGAACCTGCCTGCACCAGCAGAGAGTCTAAGTGGCCGTGGTAACACCCCTCGAACTTGACCACTTTGTGCCTTCCTGTGTATGCACGCGCGAGCCGCAGCGCGCTCATTGCAGCCTCTGTGCCCGATGAGACGAAGCGTACCATCTCAACAGAAGAGACTGCGGCCACGATGAGAGCGGCTAACTCGTTTTCAAGCGCAGTGGGCGCACCGAACGATGTGCCCTTGCTCACTTGCTCGGTGATGGCTTGCACGACAGCGGGGTCGGCGTGCCCCAGGATGAGCGGCCCCCACGAGAGGACATAGTCTATGTAGCGGTTGCCGTCCACATCGTAGAGGTAAGGCCCTTCGCCGCGCTCAATGAAGGGCGGCACGCCGCCAACCGCACGAAAGGCGCGCACAGGGCTATTTACGCCGCCGGGCATCAACTTTTGCGCTTTCTCAAATAGGAGCGCAGATTGCCCTGTTCGCGTTCGTTGCGCCTCTGCCATAGAGCTAGTTTCCTTCTTTGAGCCAGTGCGCACTTTCTTTGGCATAGTAGGTGATAATCATATCGGCACCGGCACGCTTGATGGCTACCAGGCTCTCAAGAGCTGCGCGACGCTCGTCTATCCAGCCGTTCATCCCCGCAGCCTTGAGCATGGCGTACTCTCCACTCACCTGGTAAGCAGCCAGCGGAAGGTTGTAGTGGTCGCGCACTTCGCGGATTATATCGAGGTAGGGAGTGGCCGGTTTCACCATCAGCATGTCGGCTCCTTCGTCTACGTCCAGGGCAACCTCGCGCATAGCCTCGCGCCTGTTAGCGGGGTCAATCTGATAGGCGCGGCGGTCGCCAAAGTGCGGGGCCGATTGCGCTGCCTCTCGAAAAGGGCCGTAGAAGGCTGAGGCGAACTTGGCGGCATAGGCGAGTATAGATACATGGTTATGCCCGGCGGTGTCCAGCCCTGCGCGGATGGCGGCTACCTGCCCGTCCATCATGGCGCTGGGGGCGACGATATCTGCTCCCGCTTCAGCGAACGATATCGCCGAGCGGGCAAGGAGGGGCAGCGTCTCATCGTTGATCACCTCACCTGCCTGTGACAACACCCCGCAATGCCCATGATCTGTGTACTCGCAGAGGCAGACGTCAGCGATTACTATTGTATCGGACGATTGCCTCTTGATAGCCTCTATTGCACGCTGCACAGGGCCGTGTGCGCTCCACGACAGGCTGCCGTTGGGATCTTTCTTGTCAGGAATGCCGAAGAGCAAGACCGCAGGAATGCCGAGCGAGCCGATCTCCTCAAGCTCAGGCGCAAGCATATCTACCGAGCGCTGCATCTGCCCCGGCATCGCTCCAATGGCGTTGACCACGCCTTTGCCCTCTACCACAAAGAGAGGATAGATGAAGTCGTCTACCGAGAGGGTGGTCTCCCGCACCATCCTCCTGAGGGAAGCGCTGCGCCTCAATCTGTGCGGCCTGTTTGTAGGTGCATATGCCTTGCCTGCTATATCTCTCTTCTCGTCTAGCATTTGCTGCCTCCCTACATGGGCGTGAATAGCTGCGCCAGGATTTTTACCAGTCCATTTGCAGTGTACTCTTCGGCTACTGCGGAGACGTTCAGCCCGCACTCTGCCGCTGTGGCTGCTGTGATAGGACCGATGCATACCACCGCCGCGCTGTTCATCAGAGTTATAGCTTCCTGGTTTCCAGTGCCTGCCTGGATCAGGCTGCTGATCGTGTGGCGCACGGTAGAAGAACTGGTAAATGTGACTGCATCTATAGAGCCTGCTCTGAGCATGTGGAGAAGGGCGGCGGCTCCCTCGCCATGCAGAGTCTTATAAGCGGCTACTTCATCTACCTGCGCGCCTCGCGCCCTCAGCCCCTGCGCCAGGGCACGGCGGGCGATGTCGGCTCGCGGGAGGAGCACCCGGCAGCCGCCCATGTCCCCAATCTGCTCGATTATCGCCTCCGCCACGTAGCTGTCGGGCATGAAAGTGGGTGCGAGGCCCAACTCCTCAAGCCGCGCACGAGTGGCCGGCCCTATCGCCGCCAGCTTCCGCGTAGATAGCAGGGTAGCGCCTTTGCCAAGCTCTGCCAGGCGCGAGGCGACCGCTTGTACCCCGTTAACGCTTGTGAAGATAACCCAGTCATAGCTTGTAAGGTCTTCTATCGCTGCGTCCAGCCGCGCAAAGTCAGATAAAGGCGCTATCCTGATAGCAGGGCATTCGATAGGCAGCGCGCCGAGGCCGCGTAGCCGCTCAACGAGGCTCGCGGACTGCTCTCTGGCTCGTGTTACTACGATCCGCTTGCCTTTGAGAGGCAGGCTCACCTTAGCTATATCTTGCGTCTCGCTCACCCGATTGCCGCCTGAGCAGCATCTATCAACTCTTGCCCTCCATTTGTCAGCAATTCGACTGCCAGGGCCGCGCCCACTTTTTCAGCTTCTGAAAGCGGGCCTGTTAGCTCACCTCTGATGATGCGCCCATTGGGTGCCCCTAATATAGCGCGCAGGCGTAAGCTTCCGCTATCCAGCGTCGCGTATGCGCCCACAGGCAGCGAGCAACCGCCCCCTACAGCGGCGAGAAAGGCTCTCTCTGCGTGCACTGCGACTGTTGTCTGTGGGTCGCTGAGGCTGCTTACCATTTCCACTACATAAGCGTCGCCGGCGCGCACCTCTACGGCGAGGACGCCCTGGGCCACAGCAGGAAGCATTATGTCAGGATCGAGCCACTGCGTGATAGAGTCGAGCAGGCCGAGGCGCTCAAGGCCTGCCGCTGCCAGCACGATAGCGTCGTACTCGCCTTCGCGCAGCTTTCGGAGGCGAGTGTCAACGTTGCCCCTGATGTCAAGCAGTTGTAAGTCGGGGCGCAATGCTGTTAGCTGGGCGGCGCGGCGTGGGCTGCTCGTGCCGACGCGTGCGCCGGGCGGCAGATCGCTGAGCGTCATGCCGTTCTGGGATACGAGCACGTCGCGAGCGTCGGCGCGTGGCAGGAAGGCGGCCAGCGCCACGTCGGGTGGTAAGGTGGAGGAAAGGTCTTTCGCGCTGTGTACAGCCAGGTCTATCTCTCCTGCGCGCAGAGCGGCCTCTATCTGGGTGACGAAGAGTCCGTTGCCACCTATCTGGCTCAGAGGACGGTCCTGCACGACATCTCCTCTGGTGGTGATCTGCTTGAAGTTTATCTCGATCTCTGGGCGCAGCACGAGAAGGGCGACGCGCACTATCTCCGCCTGCACGAGTGCAAGCTTGCTGGCGCGTGTGCCCAGAGTTAATGTGTGGCTGCCTGTGGTTATGGTACTCGCCACGTCCCTCTTGTTCATCACCTGGTGGCGCTCATCGTACCGACGAAGTTGACCGGCTCGCCAGTTAGCGAAGGATAGCACCAGCAAGGCGAAGGCGCTTCCAGATTTTCCTTCACCACCGAGGCGAGCACATCTATGAATTCTGGTCGTGCGTTGGGAAGCTGCGTGCGGTGCAGAGTGATGCCAAGCTCGCTCGCCTTGCTTCTAGCCTCGATGTCTATGTCAAAAAGTATCTCAAGGTGGTCGGAGACGAAGCCTATCGGCACCTGAAGCAGGTACTTCTTCCCCTCGGTGCACAGAGTTTCCAGGTAATCTACTATGTCCGGGCCAAGCCACGGCTCACCTGTGTTGCCCGCGCTCTGGAAGGCAAAGCGCCAGTCGCGCACGCCCACTTTATCCGCGACAGCCGCGCTGCTTTCCAACAGTTGACGCTCGTATGGATCGTCCCATTCTCTGATGCGCACGGGCAGGCTGTGCGCGCTGAAAACAACTGTTACCTGGTCTCGCACCTCCTCGGGGAACTGCTCCAAACCTTCACGTACGAGGCCTGCCATCATATTGCGGAACAATGGGTTGTGGTGCCAGCACTTGACGAACGGTATATCAAAGGGGTGCCCAAGCTTTTCCTGCGCCTCATCTACCGCTTTGCGATAGCCGCCGAGACTGATGCGCGAGCAGTGGGGTGCGAGGGCGAAAGCCACTACGCGACCCACACCGTCATGGGCCATCGTTTGCATGATGTCGCCTATGTAGGGGTGCCAGTGCTTCATACCCGCGTAGACGTTGAAATTGCCCCTGTTACCGCGAAGCTTCCCCTGTAGTTTTGTGGCGACCTCGTTGGTTATCTCCAGTAGCGGGGTTTTGCCGCCCACCAGCCTGTATCGCTCGCGCAGGTGCTCAACAGCCTGGAGTGAGGGTGCGCGCCCGCCGCGAATGTGGGTGAAATATGGCTCTACCTGTTCCGAGGTCTCCGGCGTGCCGTAAGCCATCAACAGCACACCTATAGGCTTATCTGCCCATAACATTGCTTGCTCCATTCTGCGGGTGAGCAACTCGCCTCGCTCCTTGCTCATGTACGAAATCAACCAGTCGAATCAGGTTGTCAAGAGGAGTGTTGGGCATAACGCCGTGCCCCAGGTTGAAGATGTGGCCCGGTCTGCCCGCGGCGCGATGCAGCACGTCCAGCGCCTGTTCCTCCATCACTTTAGCGGGCCCAAGCAGCGTGCATGGGTCGAGATTGCCCTGTATACCAAGGTGGTAGCCTATACGCTGCCAGGCTACGTCGAGTGGTATACGCCAATCCACGCCAATAGTGGTCGCGCCGTCGTCTTTCATCGAATCGAGGAGGGTGGCTGTGCCTGTGCCGAAGTGAATAAAAGGCACGCCCCGCTCGCGTAGCGAAAAAATGATGCGGCGAGAGTATGGCTCAACATAAGCGGCGTAGTCCCTCGGACTGAGAGCGCCGACCCAGCTGTCAAATAGCTGTAGAGCGTCCACGCCGGCATCTACCTGGGCGTGCAGATAGCTAACCATTATGGTTGTGAGCCGTTCCATCAGATTGTGCCAGAGGTCAGGCGCTCCGTACATCATCGCCTTGGTCTTGCCGAACTCTCTGGAAGGTTTGCCTTCTATCAGGTAGGCGGCCAGCGTGAATGGCGCGCCCGAGAAGCCTATAAGTGGAGTCTTGTCGCCAAGCTCTTCTTTGGCTGCGCGCACAGCATCCAGGACAAAGGGAACGTCTTCTTCCGGCTCGATAGGGCGCAGCACGCCAAGCCCTGATGCGTCTCGTACAGGGTCAGCGACAACAGGTCCCACGCCGTCCACCAGTTGCAGATCAACGCCGATGCCCATGAGGGGCAGCATAATATCCGCGAACATAACGGCGGCGTCCACCCCAAGCCTGCGCACCGGCTGCAAAGTAACCTCGGCGCATAGCTCCGGCCTGCGGCATATCTCGATAAGGTTATACTGCTCACGTATCTTGCGGTACTCCGGCAGCACTCGACCGGCTTGCCGCATGAACCAGACGGGCGTGGTATCAGCGCGCTCCCGGCGGCAGGCTGTCATAAATCTGGTATGGCGAGTAGACATATCCCTTTAGCTCCAATATAACGTCAGAACTGAGCAATGAGTGCTGGGAATGAGGATGAGGACCGAGGGGTGACAGTTCATAAGCTCCAGCATCTAACCCAGCAGCGACAGCGCTTCTGATAAGGGACGGTGGATACAGGTGAAGACCGGCTGGTCTTTGAGCGTATAGCGCCGCGCCTCGGTTGAACGGAGGGCAATAAGCAGCCCCTGGTACTCGTAAAGGTCGTCTGTTTCGTAGGCGACGACGAACTCCTGGTCGTCCAGGCCTGTTGTATAAAGGAGCACCTGGCGTACTTTGGCGTACTCGTGGCCTACCCGCATATGCTCGTTCATCATACCCTGGCGCGCTTCCCGGCTCATAAGGTACCATTCTGTAGTTTTGCTGAAGGGATAGACGGTGAGATAGCGCATCCGATCTTCTTCGTCCACTGCCTGCTCTTGCGTGGTGCGCCGCCTGGTGTAACTGGAAGGGCGCGTCATGCCAAAAAGGGAGTGGGTAATTTGTAAGTAGCGGCCCAGGCCCGTTTGCAGCATCCGGGCTAGCATCTCTTGCAGGATATCAAGAGAGTCGGCGATGCGCCAGAGCATGAGGTCAGCGTCTACTTTGAGCCCGAGAGTGCTGTAGGAGAATGTCTGCACGCCCGCAGTTTGCTCGATGACCTGCGTGTATTCCTTTCTGCCACGCGTGCGAAACTCCTCTGGGAGCCTGCGCCACTCAGGGTCAGCCTTCAAGAAAAGGTACTGGATAAAACGTGGCGCTTCAAGCTCATTAGCTGATTGCCCAACCTGCTCATCATGCATTTTTATCCCTCTCTTCCCCAATTGGCGGTCCATCTGCATAGAAGAGGCGTGCCAACTGCGACTTGTCCAGCATTTCCATGTCGTATTCGGGCTCAACTTGCTCCGCCGTCTGCGCCTTCAACCATTCTATCGGGCCGTGCAGTAGCTTACCTGTGATGCGGGCGGCAAGCGCCTCCACTATCTGCTGTTCACGCGGGGTGAGGTCCGGCAATTTGGTTAACGCCCAGTGTAGCTCCCTGTCCGTGACCTCATTGGCTTGCTCGTGTAGCTGCCGTATAGTGGGGAAGGTGGCACGTGTTTTCAGCCACCGGGTAAAGCTCACCACCTCGGCTTCTACCATCGCCTCGATTTGCGGCAAGGCGGTTTGCCTTTCCTCAAGGCTGGCGCGTACCACCGCTTGTAAGTCGTCTATGTTGCGCAGCTGGACACCCGGTATAGCGGCAACTGAGGGATCTATATCTCTGGGCACAGCCAGATCAATCAGATATAAATGTTCATCAGGGCGGGCGCGCATTGCCTCTTCTATCTGGCGGCGCTCAAGAATCGTGTGGGGCGCGGACGTTGAGGTAATGATTATGTTCGCGGCGGCAAGGCAACGCGGAAGCTCGTCCCACGTGGCGACCTCTGCTTGATAGCGCTCGGCCAGTGCCTGCGCCTTCTCGATGTGGCGGTGGGCTACCACTGTGGTGTTCAGGCCATGCTCGTGCAGGCATCGAGCTACCCCTTCGCCCACCTCCCCTGTGCCTATCACCAGCACTCGCCGAGCGCCCAGTTGCGACCCGAATATCTGCCTTGCCACTACAACGGCAGCATAGCTTACGGAGGCGGGATGCCGGCTTATGGTGGTCTCGCTATGCGCACGTTTGCCTACGGTGACCGCACGGTGGAAAAGCTGCGAGAGGAGAGCCCCAGCAACTTCTGCCTGGTGCGCGCTTTGCCAGGCGCGTTGTACCTGCCCAAGTATCTGCACCTCCCCAAGCACCAGCGAGTCTACACCCGCAGCTACCCTGAAGAGATGCCGAGCCGCCTCAGCGCCTTCGTAACGATAAGTGTAAGGTTCCAGCTCGTCTGTCTGCGGCCCAAGAGCCTCGAACACCAATGTGTGTATCTCGTCGCGCTCACGTGTGGTGCGATAGACCTCAAAGCGGTTGCACGTCGAGAGGATCACACAACCTTGTCTCTCTTTATCAGTAGCACTCAGCGCAGCGTAGAGCTTGTCGTCCGATAGAGAAAGCTGTTCGCGGATATGCACAGGCGCGGTGTCATGGCTGATGCCTGTAACCGACAAGTTGAGAAAATGGGCGTTTGCAGATGCTATGTGAACCACCCGGCGAGTTATTCGCACCCTCTTACGGGCGCGTCAAGGTAAATATAGCTGTTGTCCAATGAGTAGGTCAAGGAAGATAATCTTTGGAGAGGATTTATTAATGCTATGTTCATCGGGACCGCGAGTGCTGTTGCACATCAGCGCAGGCCTGTGCCATGTGAGAAGCAAGCGCCGCGCCACCGCCTTTCGCCCTGTTGGTCCTGTCCTATTGAGACGTGGGTAATCACCAGCGAATCTCTCTTTGGGTATGTTATACTTCTATGCTTGCGCTCGCCCAGGTATAACAAACCGGCAAAAGCGACTGAGGGATGTGAGACCGCAAGCGCCAAACCAACCTGAGAAGAAAGGCTATATTGGCGATCATGAACAAGGGAACGGCAAAGTATCTACTATTTGGCTCCGCCCTTTGTGCGCTGCTGCTCCTCTCGGCTTGTGGGGAGATTGCGCCTATCATCCCAGCGCCGTCCACGACCGCTAGCAGCGTAACTATCACTCCTGCTACGCTCACTTTCAACACCTACACCTCCATAACCGGTACCTGGTCAATGGATTACCCTCAGTACTGGGGCGTTACCAAAACCGCTGATGGCGCATCGTTCTCGCCCCCAGGCGACACCTTGACGCGTGTTGTCGCAGCATACAGGCCGACGACCTCTACGGTGGATGTGGCTGCCCTGCCTCAGCAAATTGGCAAGGAGTTGCAGCAGAGTTATGGCGCTTCTTACAAAGAAGTCAACCGCCAGACACACGGCAATGCCGCCCAGGTCAGCTTTACAGCAACTGTTGCCGGTGTTGCTCTTGATGGTAACACTTTCGCAGAGCAGCGCGGTAGCGGCCTCTATCTCTTTAGCTTTCTCGGCAAGACAGGAGACAGCACGTACAACGACGTTTTTTCGCTGATTTTTAATAGCATCAAGCTGCGTGATGATTCGGGCAGCGGCGTAAGCGGTCTGGGCGCAATCTTAACTGCCACTCCAGGCGCGGCCACCTCTACCGTAGAGACGAAGATGAGCACGCCCGGCACGAGCAGCCCCCAGCCGGGAACAAGGACAACGCCTTAGGCGCGCCAGGCCAGGTGCGGTCACTGTAGCTCGCCTCTTGCTTTTAGTAGGTTCCGAAGACTTGGGGTTATACAACTTGGACAGGGCAAGTGGCTAGCATGCTAGCCCCCACAGCGCCACGTGACACACCCCGTTAGCCTTAGAATAGACCACGTTTATGCGGATAGCATCCGGTTGTATATCGCTTGTATAGTAACACCGTAGAAGTCATCGGCATTTTATGCTATGTAGAGAGCTAATACCTTACGTCTAATATCTGATCCTGCACTAGAGGCCGTCACCATCCCTATTGTATCCGGCCTCGCGTGGGTATATAATAGCGCTACGGTATCGCGTTTGTACACTCCAGCAATGGCCCTTGCGATTGTCAAGTTTTTGGTCAATCCAGATTTCGTCAGACTGCAAAGGAGAGAACGCCATGGACAGCGGTACTACTCTGGAGAGCGCCCTGGGGGTGTTACGCCAGCACTACGATAGCAAACTTGCAGGCTCGCGTGAGCGTACTGAAGCACAGATGCGCCACACGTTGAAGGAGCAGCTCGGCCTGGGCGAAACAGCCGCAGGCCAGCTACTTCGCCAACTATGTGACACAGGCCGTTTGCAGTACGTGGCGGGCACCGGGCAGGCTGTTGAGCAGGATGAATCCAGCACAACGGGCCCCGTGATCAGTATGCCTGGTACTCAGAGCGGTGGTGGTGGTGGAGAGTTGATCACCACCGCCTCGCCAGCCATGATATTGGGCGCTGTGGATTACGAAGGTGCTGACGTGAACCGTGGCCTCGAAGATGCGGCCCTGCCGGCCGCACATACAGGCTATGAAAGCGAAAACAACAGGGATTCTGAAGACAAGGGCGAGAGCATAGCAGCCCAGGCCGCCGCCGGCTATTGGCGTATAGGCTAGGTTGCGCCACCATATGCTACGCTCTCGGAAGCACCCACACGTGGGCATAAAGCCTGCTGTGTATGCTCCTAAACTTTCTACCATGCGGCCCGACCGGGCGGGGTCGCAGTCCGCGAGAGGGGGGATGTGCAGGTAGCCAGTTACTTACTCGCATGAAATAGTTGTCCTAGTAGACAGGAGCGCAGGCTGCAAGTGGTGCGGCCTGTAGCTAAGGGTAAGGCACTTAGGAGGAAAATCATCATGAGGAAATTGATCCAATCAACGATCCCCGCGACGCTGCTTGTCACCTTCTCAATGGTACTCAGCGCCTGCGGTACTGCAAACCCAACCGCCACGGCGCCGGCAGGGGCCACAGATACTACCGGGGTGGGAGCCGCGGCTACAGATACCACAGTGATGACAGCACCTACAGATACTACAGTAATGACAGCGCCCACAGCTACTGTAGCTACGACGGGCGGAGCGACCGCAACGATGAGCAGCAGCTCCACCTTTGACCCCAGCGCATATAAAAAGAACACAGTAGAGACGGGCGCAACTCTGCGTGTGTCGAGCTGGGGAGACACTTCGGAGCAGAAGGTGAACCAGGACGCCATAGCACGCTTCAATCAGGTCTACCCTGACGTCAAGATCACTTACGAACCGCAGCCCTCTGACTACCAGACCAAGCTCCTCGCCCAGATCTCAGGCAAGTCAGAGCCTGATGTCTTCTATATAGACCCGGGTCTGTCCTACCAGCTTATCCCCAACAATATATTGCTCGACCTGACCTCTTCGTTGCAAGAGACCGGGCGCAGCAAGGACGATTATTTTCCTAACCTGATGGGCCCCTTCACCGGCTCC
>JADEYI010001727.1_pt1 | contig 14207 bp, 31 predicted proteins | sample 8542331 | NCBI WGS metagenome assembly JADEYI01 (sample SAMN16510988, study PRJNA670497) | mine drainage metagenome | isolation source: biofilm near Copperflume 1 | place: Germany: Marsberg coppermine Kilianstollen | collected 2018-02 | reverse complement strand
GCGATCCAGCCGCGCTGCTGACTGGCCGGAGGTGGCTATGTGGGTGAAGGCACGCGTGCTGGGGTGAAGGTCCCGCCAGACATCGTGTGCCGGTGATCCGTCTGGACGCGCCGCAGGCCGGTCCAGTATCCGTGCGTCCGCTGGCCGGCCTGCCCGGCAGGGTCCAGCATGTCTTGCTTGCCAGCGATGCAGTTGAAGTCCCTACCCACCAGAAGCTGCCTGTCCGCTGGCAAGCTGGTAAGCAGCTCCTGCGTGTAGTAGTGCGACCGCTCCGCGGCCGCTGCAGGCGCGTAAATACATGCGACCGTATACGGCTGGCCGCTGAATGTGAAGGCCACAAGGAGAGTGCGGCCTGACGCGCTGCTGCTGCGCGCTGTGATGTCTGATGTGCGGGCTGTGGCCCTGAAGAGGACCGCTACGCCGCGGGACTGGGAGGTGTAGTGGCCCCAGAACGCAGGCCCGCTCCAATAGCAGCGGAGCCCGTTGGGCCCCTCCTGCGCCCAAGCTGCCCCCTCCTCTGATGAGCTGTGGTGGGTCTCCTGGAGGAGGACGACGTCCCACTTGTCACGCTCCGAAAGGTTAAAGAGGCAGCGCCGCTTGTCTTTATCCCGGAGGCCGTTAACGTTGAGGCTGAGAAGGCGCAGGGGGGGCGAGCGCTGGCGGTTCATTGCTGCGAGGGCCGCCGTGCCGGCGGGCCCTCTGGCCTGTGTGTCCTGTGCTCCTGCGGCCGCCGCTGCTGCTGCTGCTGCGGCTGGTGTGACCCCGTTATCCTCCTACGCTATAGATGAGCCCGTCGCGACAGCGGCCGACACCGCAATGGGATCGCCAGGACCCCATACCATCACCTTTCTCCCCGGCACCTTCTGCCCTAGGCAAGCCGTGCGAATTCTGGCGGGCTGTAGTGCCGTGATTCCCACGCAACAAGTGACAAATCGGCCGCTCTGCTGAAGGATGCCATGACGACGTCGCTCGCAAGGCCACTCCTAGAACTAGAACGATGCTCGCGAGCGGCACAAAGCCGTGCCTCTGGCGCAATGCTGCGACATTGTCCCTAACACTGAATGACCGTGTGCTACAGTTATACTAGGCAAGCCCGATGCGCATGCATATAATGCAGTAAAACTCTAGAGGTGTAGTTTGCTGTGTGGCGCTGTCGTAGCAGGCACCTGTGCTGCTGGGACCTTGTGCAGATGCTGACTTGGCCGACTACACGCTACGAGGGCGATCACAAGCCGTTGGGATGGCTGCACTTGTGTCCTGAACGGGAGCGGCCCTTGCGCCGCAACGTCCGCTGCGGTTGTGCGCATTCAAAAGTCTCCCATTCCATCATCATAGACGCTGCTGCGAGCCTTTCACAGCTACAGCTGAGGACTGAGAAGATCTTGCAATGCCTGCGTCGGGCATGCGTCGGACAACGCCCAGGGTGGCGCGCCCGCCAAGGAATTAACTGTATTCGTGAAAGCCTGTGCCCTCACTCAAGACTTCGAGTGCACCATCTGCAGTTCCTCTTCACAAAGGAGGTAAATTCCCGGGAGAGAATGCCAAGAAACTCTCCGAGAAAGATAGACGTGTCTTTGGGGCTGCTGGCTCCAGAACAATCTGTGTCTCTCCTCGTGCAGTACAGGGCAGGTCGCTCTGACGGTGTAGGATTGCAGGCTGTGAAGGAACACGGCCATTGGTCAGCTGCACCATCCTTGTGGCAGTTCCACTGCCTAGTACATCACGCAGCGTTTCTTACGATCGTGTAACAAGCAAGACATGCATGTATGTGATGGAAAGGGAGCCTGTCCTTCCCGATCCGCATCGTACCACTGTCAACGGAGGTACACAAATTTTCTAGCACGTGTGACTTGCCCTGGTGTACTCCCTCTGTCCACGTCCAGAGGACTATAATGGATGATGTAGGTGTTAACATACAGCCGTTCGTGAGGATACAGCTGTAGCTGGAACTGAGCTGGTGCAGTAGAGGCCGAGCGTGCTTGTAAGAGGGTGTGCTGAATCACCCTGTCTAGGTCTATTTCAGGGGTGTACTGAATCCCCCTGTATCTTTACCATCAGTCACGTCCAGCAAAATACGCAGTCGGCCAAGTTACTGTACTCGGTGCTCCAATTGGCTTCGTTTCGGTCTTCTGGATTGCAGCTCCAGACAAGTAAGTGTGCTACTACAACAGTTGTGAAACAGACACGTGCGCTATCACAACTATTGTGAAACATGCTCAATCCAATCACCACATGCTATTGATGATGCACAGCAGTGCATCTGATGAGGTCCGCGAGGCCATTGGGGCCCTATCCTGCAGCCTACAGCTGTTGGCTGATTGTGTCAGACGAAGCATTCACGGTTCACGCATTCACAATGTTCACATGGTCGCGTCAAACTGGGCATCAGCATGAACTGCAAAACACGAAGGAAGCTATCTTGAACGCCATTCATGCTTGGCCGCAATTGCTTCATCACCACGCCAATTTCTCCTCTGCAGGCAGATTTCACAGCGCGAAGGGATACGTCTCAGGTGGCTCACGCCTGACCTCCTCATGCTCCTCCCATTCATCTCCAGGCTCGAGCGGCTCCACTCCGCTGGTGGCATCGATGTGTAAGATCATGTCAAATTGGAGGGGCAGCCACCTGCACAGTGTAGACTGCAATTGAGTGCACGAACCCACAGGCGCAGAAAATTTTAGTTATAAGCAAATCTTGGTGCATCCGGCCAAGTGCTTCATAACAATCCACATTCTCATACTACTAGAACGCAGTTGCAGCATGACGTAACGCACGCTTTGAAGTAGTGGGACCAGCGCTCAGTGTCTGGGCGGTAGATGACGCCAATGGCCCTCTCGAGGCGCGGCCCATGCAGCATCTCCCTCAGTCCCGGCTTGGGCCCCTCGGCATGCAGGAAGTCCAGCCCAAATGCCGCCTTGCCCACACTGTGCATCAGGCCCTCGTAGCTGTCTGCAAATGTGCATGCGGAGGATCATCTCACGGGTGAAGGCGGCATCTATTTGCAGCACTCCAATATTGCCAGATGAAGAGATGCCTTTCAGGATGACACATTCATGCTTCTGTATCTCCTGTCAGCTAGCGCTAGAAATGGGTGTGCAAGGCTGGATGGTGGGGCGTGCATCCCAGTATCACCTGCCATGCTTGGGTTGACCCGCTTGTGCTTGACAGGTTGGTCCCAGTCATCAGCTGCTGCGACGGTACCAGTGTGCGTGGTGAAGCCGATGTTGATGACATTTTCTGGCTTGTCTGCGGCAAAGCGCTCGCGCATGAGCTGCCCAATGTTGACCTCGCCCCTCGCTCTGCCCATGTCAGTGGCTCTGGCATCACCCAGGTGCGAGTTGTGCGCCCCTGCATGGACAGGATACCTATCAATTTGCATTTGAATGGTTGCCAGTCACCACAATGTCGCGCAGGACCTGTTCATCTGCACGGTTTAATCTATACTATATGGCGGAGATCGACTTTCCTTCATCTGACTAATTCAGACTTGTCTTGCTGGTCATGAGATGCTGTGCTCTGCTACTTCAACGCAGGATTATAAAGCACAAAGATCAACAGGTGCAGGACTTCAGATGCGGATGGGAGATGGAAGCTCACAGATGACAATCTTGGGCTGCTTGATGCCCCGTTTCTTGAGGTTGTCCCTCAGTGACTCAGCACTGTCGACCATGTGTCTGTCCCGGATGTTCCAGGTCACGTCATCTGCAGCCCCAGACAGATGTTGAAAGAGCCTTCTGTCAAGTAAAGAGATTGTCTTGATTCGTTGAGAATCCCCCAAGGTGCCAATGACGCCGTGCAGTGCCAACAAAACTGGAGCCTCAATGTTTTCAATGGTGCACGACGCAACTTGAAGTGACACATTGCACACGTGGACGATGCCAGAGGGGAGACCCACCCCTGAAGAACATGGCTCTGTAGTACTGCTCAGCATCCTTCACAACGCGCGCATTCTCCAGGGCAGCAAAGTCCCACTCCTCCTCAGCCAGCTGACCATGAGACTTCTTCTCACGCCGCTCCAGCTGCAGGCAGGCCAACAACCTCGAATCTAAACATGCAGCATAGAGCTGGCATATTTGTGCGAGGGGTGGATGTCATGCATGCCGATCCAAACGCAAGCAGAGCTCACCAGACGCCGCATGTCCACAAGCTCCTTGATGGCCCCCACTTCGCAGGACTTGTAGCCCTGCCTCAGAGCGAGCCCATACAGCATTGCATCTGCGCCAAACCTGTGCACACTCCCACATTGAAGTGAGAATTGCTCAGCCGATATATCTGGCTGCACCTCAGCTGCAGCAGCAGGAAGTGGCAGCCATCCTGGGACAACCCCGGGTCATCATCATAATTGCCCTCAAATCTTCCAGGGATTGCATGAAAGATGCAAACACGTCACACCTGCTAGCTGGCTGCAGATCTTGAGTAATCCAGTGGTGTCTAAGCAGATACAGCAGGTGCACCTGTCAAAGCAGGAGTAGCGCTGCTTGGCAATCTTGGCGGCTTCTGGGTCAATCCTCTCCAAGTAGCTGATGACTGTCTGAGTGGAGGTGTTCAGTGAGTACACGTCCAGACCTGCATCAAGCAATCCATGACTGTCAAGTGTGATGATGTGTTTGTGCTCGTGAGCTCCCATCTTGAACATTTTCAGGGATATGGCCGCTGGCGTGCGAAAGCCACGCTGCCGGCCATTGCACATGGGTCTCATTGACATCTGCCCTGACGCATGCATAAATCCAACAGAAGTGTCTGATCATCCGCAGGAAGACTGATTGACTAGTGGATGGGAAGGCTGCTGTCTTGACAGTGTGGGCAGGGGCATAAGGGAGGAGTTGCAGACCATAGAAGCCGCTGCTCCTCCTGCGGCAGGCGCGTGTTGCGCCCATGCAGCCAGTCCAGGAACGCCACCACCGTCTTGTTGCGCCACATCCAAGTTGGGAAGCGCTGCAATGCACAGGCGGATGGAGTCATGTAGGCTTGCACGACTAGTGACCCAGCAACGCGCATGCTATTGCTCACAGGTGCCGTACAACACGGTCATTTGCTGCATCTAGGAGGCTGCCCTGACAGGCACCATTCTAAGCAGAACATGAGTCATGCTTGTGCTGGCAGGTGTCATGTGAAGTGCTCACCTTGAAGTCACTCAGAGCTTCATCTGCCGTGCGGTCATCTGAGAGGCCGCGGACCCACAGATTGGCCCTGAAAGCGTCTGGGAAGTCTGCCAAAGATTTCATAGAGCGAGTCATGACAGGCTCTTGATGCACAGCGCTTTATGTTTCGGTCCCACTACCTCTTTATTCACTTTCAGGTGACTACTTGCTTCGTCATGAAGACGAGATCCATGTCAGTTGCAGTTGCCACACCAGCCTATCCTACTGGAACTCCACGCACCTGCCTCCACAGCCACGGCGTTGAAGCCTTCCTTTTCAATCAGATCTTTGGTGATGCTGGCACGAGTCTCGTAGAACTCCTTCGTCCCATGCGAAGCTTCTCCGATCAATACCCACTCCGCATCTTTATGAATCCGGCCCAGGATCTCAGCGGAAGACAGTGGGAACGCATGATTGTATATTGCCGCAGCGGTTGGATTGGCAGGCTGCTGCATCGAGACGTGTTGACTTGCAGTGCTCGAGCTCTGTGGCCTGTGCCAAAACAAGATCAGGAGCTCAGCCATCCGCCGAATACTCACCATCGACTCATCACCACGGTTCACGATAATCGCCTAGAAGGATGGTGCAACTAGATCTTATCATGAATTCGTCCAAAAACAGTATTTATTGCATAAGTAGGTCAAGGACCTGTACCGTCCTGCCGAGATCGTTGTTTTACGGGGCCGAAGGCTTGCGCAGAGCTTGGTGATGCCCCTTGCAGTCAGACCCTGCACGCTTGCCAGACTGCTCTTCGATTTTTTTTCTTGTAATCTTCGGATCGTCCTGCTTTTATAGCTAGATGGTTGAAAGAAATTGCTGAGTTTTCGAATTGTTTGCTGTTGACACTCATTCGAACTTTTCAACCCTTTCCCCTGGCTCATGGGGTTTCGTTGTTGTTGTAGCTGACCTGGCATGCATATCACGTGATGTGATGTGACTCACGCCTGCCTGCCAAAACCAAAGAGCAGCGCACCTCTGCTCAGAGGAGCACTATGGCTCGATTTTAAAACCTAGTTTCGAAGACTAGGTGTGGCAGGATTCAGTGCTGACCACGGCCTGTGCAATTTTATCTTCTGGCAGTTTTAGATTGAGAAACACGCACAAACGTAGCTTCCATGGCGATGCGCGAGCTAGTGACGGGCAGTGATGCCTGCACACCTTCCGATGGTGGCGCAGGCCCTTCCAATGCTTTGTCTAGCTTCACAAATTCGCTTTTGGGCCGGTCATCAAAGCAACAAGAACAGCTTCGAGACGTGCGCGCCTCCTTGCCTTTTCGATTCTATGCACATCGAAGAAGTTCCAGTTTGTTGCTATTTTTTTTAGAATGAGCCCCAGCTTCTTTCCTGGCTAGATCTGTGTTTTCAAACACCTTGGCCAGGAGGACGGGAGCCAAGGTAGAAACGTACATCTTGTGAAGAATTTCCTATGTCGCTTGCAGCTGCCTGGAGTGCATGGCCTGGCTGGGGCTGCCCCTTGGAGTCGGTCTGGGGGCAACTCTGTGGAGGCTGCAGCTCACGCTGCTGCTGAAGGTACAGCTTCGAGAACACCAATAAATTGGTGATTTTCATGAAAGTGACATTCTGCTGTAGTATGTTCAAGGAAATACTGACAGCCCGGCATAATCTGCAGAGTTGCATTGATCATTCTGCCTCATGTCAGGGGACTCTCTGGCTGTGCCTGGCGCCTCAAGGACCGCCTTTTGTGCCGGAGATGTGGACGAGTTTTTGGCAGGCCTGGGGCCACGCTCTGCAGCAGGGGCAGGACCAATGCCACAGGACTTCGCACAGTTCGAGGCCATATACCAGAATGGGAGGCCAGATCGCCCCCTGGGTGCTCCTCAGCCAGGGCTGGGGCTGCCCGGCCTGGCACCCTTCCTCCATGTGCGCATCTTCTTAGATAAAGATCGAATCACTACCTCTGAACTTGCGTGTTTCTCTGTAAATTGTTCAGGACTGCTGCTTGCTACGATGTGCATTTCCAGCTCTGATGACCGGGGCTGCTGTGCAGGCATTCCTGGCGAGTGCCAAGGTGCAGGGTATCTTTCAGCCGCTGCTGTCCCCGCCACTGCAATTGACACAGCTGGATCAGTGCCGGATCCGTGATCGCAGCACAATCATGGCCCGCCACTTGTTTGCCGACCGTGGAGATGTCTTTGCGGATGAGCAGGTTGGAGCTCTTTCTTAATGCACTGCATGCCTGCTTGCGTGCATGCAAATGCTGCGGCGATGTTTTGGACTGTGATCGACTGTGGCTGGTGCTGGATGTCCAGGTCGGGCGGCTGCTGCATTCCCTCAATATAGACCCCCGGAGCTTGCCCGGCCGTGCAGACGCTGCAGCCTGGGATTCAATTTATCAGGAGGGCGCCTCTCGCTTCAGTTTACCCTTGGCAGCGGATGTGGCTGCAAATGCGCAGCTTGGTCATGCAGCCGGGGCTGCCAATGGGTGCGTTTCTGCCCCTCAATATGGTGCTTTTAGCAATATATCCCTCTGTTACACTGGCACCGTAAATACTTCTCATAATGTGTCTGCATGGTTCTCAGGTGGGTGGACGACTTTTCTAGGCTGCGCTTGGATGGTGGCCCTGCCCACGAGCAATGGGCATCGGATTTTGTGCAGCAGCAAAAGCAGCACCCTCCGGGGAGGACGGCATCCTGGAATCAGATTTGGGATGACACAGCAGGGCCCTCTAACGAGTGGGCCACTGAGTTCGGCAAGGCAGAGGCGGCCACGGTGCTGTCCCTTGGTCCCTTGGTTATAGCAATGATGTGCTACGCATGTGTGTACCAGGCGCTCGAAATCATGTGAAACGCAGTGGCTTTACCTTACTGTTCCATGTGCATGCAGGCGGAGGCCAGGGCTGGGGCCCGCGCACAGACCTCTGGCGGTGCTTTGGAGCAGACGAAGGCTTTGGCCGACACCCTGGCCAGTGATAAGGATGGCAAGTTTGCAAACTCCAAGTTCTTGCAATTCATCTCCAAGATGAGCCGAGGGGAGATCATCTTGGAGGGCAACGAGGTGCGCCCAGCTTGGGTGTGTTGTCTCGTGTTGTACATTTTCAATTTGGAACTGAGAGATTGAAAGTAATGGGTGCAAGGCACTGTACTGTATTTGCCACAGGCCAAGGAGGTCTCTGCTGAGAGCGCTGCCTGGGCAAGCGAATTTGCAGACAAGCAGGACGCCAGCAATGCAGCTGACTTTGAGGATATCTGGAAACATTATGGGGAGGTACAAGAAATCAGCCATCGGGTTTTCTAAATTTTCTTTACAGACAGACTGCCAATCCATGTGGCCATATCAACGGGATGCATGTATAGTTGCAGGGAGAGGCTGCTGGTTGGGCGGACGAATACAGCGGCGGTCCTAGCGGTGGCAACGACTGGGCGGACCAGTTTGCGGAGCAGATGGTGCCCAATGAGGAGGTGGCAGGCTGGCTGAATGACTGGGAGGCGCAGGCCGCCCGTGCGCAGGAGGCAATGGCCAGTGCTGGCCCCACCGAGTACAGGATGAGTGAGGACAATGCCTTCCTGCAGGTGAGCCCCACCATCTTTACTGTTGCATCATGTTGTGAGAAGTGTGGAACCTTCAAGCATTTGTGGGCGTCAGTACCTGCACCGCTACAGTAATCTTCTTGCCACAAGCCCACGTGTGACTCTCCAAATTTCCACGATTCCTGACAGCTGTTGAGTGACCTCGTGCAGGATCCAGAAAGCTTTGCAAAGGGGAAGGCGTTGTTCAAGAGTGGGCTGCTCAGCGAGGCTGTTCTGGCTCTGGAGGCTGAGGTGCAGCGGAGGCCTGACAATGTGGAAGCCTGGCGCCTCTTGGGCACTGTGCACGCTGAGAATGACGATGACCAACAGGTACATGCGTGCGCTGCCGCTCTGCTTACATCTCGGTGGAAGATAAAGACATCTATCCCTTGGCCGCTTTCAGCAATATTTCTGATGGGCATGTTTGCCCCCTTGCAGGCAATTGCAGCCCTGAACAAGGCGCTCGCAGCAGACCCGCGCAATGCAGAGGTGCTGCTCTCGCTGGGAGTCTCATACACCAATGAGTTGGATCAGGGCCGCGCACTAGGCTACCTCACGGCCTGGCTCGCCCAACAGCCTTCTCTCGCCAAGGTGCGCATGTCAAGGCAGTGCTAGCAGGACACGCGTGTAAATGTGCCCTCTGAACCTGAAATGTGGCAATCCTGGCACGCTGGCTGATTCCTCTTCTGGGCTTGCAGTTATTGGCCGATGCAGGCCTGCCGCAGGACTCTAGCCAGCGCTTGCCGCATGCCATGGGAGTCTTTGAGCAGGCAGCACAGCAGGTTTGGCTCAAACCTCTCCTCTATACCCCGCTGCAGGATGGGTGCTTCCGCTGCTGGTCTTCTGACAGTCCGGTCAAATTACTTGCTGGGGGTTTTGAATTGCAGTGGATTGATGTGGGCTGCTGGCTGCCTGTGCATCTGCCCCTGCACTGAGGCAGTGCATGTGGGGACGGCGCAGGAGCCGGGCAACGCGGACGTGCAGGTGGCGCTGGGGGTGCTGCACAGCCTGGCGCGGCAGTACGAGCGCGCGGGGGAGGCGTTCCGGGCGGCGCTGGTGCTGCGTCCGCGCGACTACTCGCTGTGGAATAAGCTGGGCGCGACGCTGGCCAACAGCACGCACAGCCACGAGGCCATCGCCGCCTACCAGAAGGCCCTGGACCTCAAGCCCAACTACATGCGGGCCTGGACCAACATGGGCATCGCGCAGGTGATCCCCGGTGCTGATTGCGATGTTGATCATACATGTGCAGCTGGTGACTCCATGGCCTATTGTTCCAGAAGGAGCGGGTTGGGATTTAATGTGGCACTGCAACTGCACAGAATCACTTGATGAAATCCAGTGAGGGGGTTCTTTCTGCATGCATGGCGCAGGCAAACGTGGGCAACTACGAGCAGTCTGCGCGCTTCTACGTGAGGGCGCTGGGCCTGAACCCCAAGGCCGCCTCCGTGTGGGGCTACCTGCGCACTTCGCTCGCGTGCGCCAGCCGCATGGACTTGATGCAGCACGTGCACGAGTCGGATCTTGACACGCTCACAAAGGAGCTGCCGCTGTGAGCCTTGCTCATTGCCCATGAGCCAGAATATGTGAACTCTCCTGTAGGAGCATTTGCATGCCGTACATGCCTCTGAGGTCTGGTTGTTGGGCATGCGCATGTACTACCAAGCTGCGATTGAAATTGTGGGCTGATCTAGAACATCAAGCAGCATCATGCCGGGTGGCCAATGCAGCCTGCCAGCAGTGCAGATCATCTGAGATACCCCTGATGGACTCATTGCACCTAAAACATCCACAGCATGCTATGCAAAAGTCGACTGAAATACCATATGTACATTGGCTACTATCACACCCCGGCTGGCGAGGGGCGGTCCAATTGGGTCTTGCTTGGATGATCCAAGTTGGATCTGACCAGTCCATCAAGGGGTTAATTGGCAGCCTTTGCATGCAGCTTGTCTGCAGATGCACCTTGCTTCTGGCAGGAATAATATATAACAATAATAATACACAAACTTCAAGAAGTTATCGAGATCACATCAATAGATTAGTCACTGACTGGGCATGGAGGTGTTGAACAGTACAGAACTAGATTTTTGCATGCGCATATATATATAACACCATGCCCACGGTTGATTGCAATCAATTGGATCTTGCTTGGATGTGGCGAGTCCATCAGGGGGTTGGATTTTGGCAGCCATTACTGCAGCGTGTCTGCAGACGCACCTTGCTTCTGGCGGTGTAATAATAATACTAGTAATATATATGGGAATTTGGTGCTGCTGATGCAGCTGGCTAGTGTTGGCCTTATTTCACACTGTGGCACCACTAGGGGTACACCAATGGCCGTGAGGCAGGCTTGCGGGCTAGTGACAAGTCCCCCGAATTTAAGGCGGGTTGGGGATTGCGGTAAAGAGCATCAAAATTGATCACCGGCAAGGTGACCAACTTGTCCCCGTCACAGGGCCTGGGAGTGACAAAGTCGACATCACTACTAACCCGCATCACTGATCGGTCTGCACTGATTGATCGATCAAAACGCTCTGCCTTTAAAAGGGCGGACAGACACATTTGGCACGGAAATACAGACACTCCGCAGTTCCAACGATTTGCCAGTCGCTCACAGCTCTGCAAGTGGCCCTCAGGAAGTATCGGAGATCAGCGAGAGCCCACGACGCACCTCGTGGAAAAGACTGGCGCGCCATCGATCGGGGCGAATACATTTGAGGCGATAGAAGGCTAGCAGGAGTGATCCTGGATCACCATCAGGCGCAGGAATGTCAGACGGCGGCAGCTCTGGGTAGAGGCAGCTCGCGCAGGATGAGAGCGCTCCTGCTTCTCGCTGCTTGGGCCGTTTTGGCCATCGGAGCAGCAGGGCTAGGGGCAGAAAGCGGTGAGGTTCTCACTGATCTTCTAGATAGAGCATCATCTGAATCGGTAGGGAGCGAGGAAAGCTGCGAGGTTGGTGCGAGCATCAGCATGTGCCCGCGGGCATCAGAAATCGACAGGCTCAAAGGAGCGAGATCGGGGACATTTTCAGACTTCTTCTTGCACAGCATGACACCTCGTGCATCTAGGGCCGCGTGGAAGCGTTTCTAGAGTCAGTGCGGCGCTCTGGTTTGTGTGCTCAAGCGTCTGGAAGTCGGGCCGATCCCGGCCCGCCTTATGTGGTGGCTTGATGCAGGGGATGCTTAGCACTTCTTAGACCTCGTATGGCGTGAATGCCAGTATTAGCCTTCCCTCGCACCCCGGCTTGGGCGCGTTTGGGCAAGCCGTCCAGTTCCTCTGCGTAAGACGCCGAGATGACGTGCTGACAATGGGGCTGCCGCGGGAGGAGCTGGTTATATGTGCAGATACATGCACACTTTGATCGTCGGATGGCCATTTCGCTCCGTTGAGCTTTTTCCATCTTCCTCCCGCCAGCCTGCCAGGCCTGATGTCGTCACTCGGTGACAGAGCCAGCACCAGCATTTTCGGGTGTCCCTGGGCACCGCAGCTGAGCTCGTAGGTACACTTTGCATGTCACTTTAGGGCCACTTTTGCATTATCTGGAAGATGCTAAAGTCTCCTGTGACCTGCTGCAGGTGACATAGCAGAGGGCTGCAGGCCCTGCAGGAGCAGCAGCACTTGCCAGGCGCTTTCGGCGCCGTTCACGCGGCAATTGCAGACCAGAAACTTAGTACCGTGGGGAACAAGCGTGGCAGCAAGTGTCTGCCATGCTGGCTTCTGCGTGCCGGAGGCGGCAGCAGACAAGGACAGCTTTTGCGACAAGCTGAATGGAGCTTGGCTGCAGCAGCAGCAGGCAGGCTCAATGCAGGAGCTGGGGGCGGCAGTGGTCTCAGCTGCGGTGAAGGTGCAGCAGGAGCTCGAGGGCGCCGCAACGGGCGGCAACAGGCGGTTCCTACAGGACCAAGTCAACACCCTCAACCTGGCGACAGCGCCACCGCCGCTGTTCAACATCACTGTGCCAGCGGTGAGCAGCCCGCAGCTGGCAACAGCACCCACTCCCTAATATTGCACCTGTGCTCTTCAGGCACTCAGAGCTGCAATGGAGATGAAGAAGTGGCCTGACACGACTTTCTTGAATTGACGCAGGCGTCGGGGAGCCAGCCAGTACCTGCGGGAACGGCGCAGAACGGCGCTGTCGTCGTCCCCAGCCCAGCTGTGGTGAGCAACGTTGCGCAGCAGCCTGTCACGACCGGCGCGCAGACTGTCACCGCGCAGCCGCAGGTGCGAGGACACCACCAAGGCGGTAGTGTGCTGCATTTCCAGTGATCTGCAGCTACATGTGCATGCAGCACCATCTTCTTTTGCAATTGAAGGCCATCCGCAGAATCATTGACTCTGATGTGGTGCGGCATTTGCAGGTCCTCCAGACGGCATCAGCAGTGTCGGCGAACAATGGGACAACGGTTGCCGCTGGCACGCCAGTTGTTGTGAATGGCACCCCTGTTGTGGTGGGCACCCCCGTTATTGTGGGGGGCGCCACGCAGCCAGGAGTAGTCTACACCACCGGGACGGCCAACCAGGCGCCCGTCCAGCAGGTGGCGTACCTCCCTGTGCCTGTCGCCGGCGGCGTTCCAGGCCCACCCGGTGCCCCCGGACCTCCAGGTGCAATTCCTGCCCTCTGATATACCCTTCCATCCATGAGTACATGTATCTGGCGTAAAGCACCTGCCACAAAGAATTCACCAGCCTGTACTTTGTTGACTGCTTAACTTCAAGCAGAGCTTCTCTGGTGGGGCCTCTGACAAGGGCTCCTGTGGGTCTTGACAGGCGGCTGCGCAACCGGAAACTGCGCGCCCGCCGCCTGCGTGAACTGCGCGCCCGCAGTTCCCACCTGCGCCACTGGGCGCTGTGCGGAGCCCGTGCACGTGCCCGTGCCCGTGCCCGTGCCCGTACCGGTCCCTGTGCCGGTGCCGGTGCCGGCCGCACCGGTGGAGACTCAGCCCCCTCCCCCAGTGGAGACGCAGCCTCCCCCAGTGGAGACGCAGCCTCCCCCTCCGGTGGAGACACAGCCACCGGTCAGCAACCAGGCGCCGGTGATCGTGTATGTGCCGGAAACGCCCACGGAGGTCTTCTCTGCGCCTCCCCCGCCCCCACCACCCCCGCCGCCTGAGAACGCCACAAACTATGCCGATGTGTATGGTGGCGGTGGCGGCGGCGGTGGCGGCTTCGGTGGCGGTGGCGGCGGCCTCATCTATGCTGGAGGTGTGCCTCGCGCCTGATCATTCCTCCACTCCAGCCATGGTGCCCGTGCTGCTTTTGCTTCCTCTCACAGCCACACTGGCATGTACGGCATTCTGTAAGTCGGCTGCATGTGGACAGTGCAACAGCTGATCTCGAGAGGATACCCAGTTGTTTCATGGAGAGGCTTTGCTGAAGGAGGGTCCTTCTGGTGGTTCAGGCGGCGGTGCCGGTGGTGGCGGCGGCGGAGGCGGCTTCAACAACATCCCGAACAACAACGGAGGGTCGCCCACGTTCCCGGGCAACCCACCCAACAATCCGCCCAGCAACCCCGTCACCCCACCCAACCCCCCGGTG
>JADEYI010001726.1_pt1 | contig 14209 bp, 16 predicted proteins | sample 8542331 | NCBI WGS metagenome assembly JADEYI01 (sample SAMN16510988, study PRJNA670497) | mine drainage metagenome | isolation source: biofilm near Copperflume 1 | place: Germany: Marsberg coppermine Kilianstollen | collected 2018-02 | reverse complement strand
CCATCCCCAGGATGGCCACCCACATCAAGTATGTCCCTAGTTTTCTTCGCACCTTATTCCTCCCCCTCACGTCAAAGTTGACGGTTGCGGAGACAGGCATCGCGCGAGCCGGGGAAGCCTGCGCACATGCCGGCCACTTGTCTGCCGGTTGGTTCTGGTTCATTCGATTTTTCGTAACTGGTGTCCACAGGCACGCCCTGCCGGCAAACCGCAACAGCCCGCGGCGCCACGCGCAATATACTTCGCCTTCTAATTTGATTCAACCGATTGAATGAATTTTTCTGCCGCCAATAATTGAGCATGAAGGCCGCTTTTTTGACGGTTTCGCGACCCTCGCCCGCGCCCGGGACGCACCGTAGGGAGGGGTCAGTATGAGTCCAATTCCGGTTGCATGAATCATAGTAGCATGCGTAGCATCCCCATCTCGATGGAACTATTTTTTGTCCTCGGTGTCCCGCCGGTGCGCCGCCGGCCGCCCTCACGCATCGTTCGACCGGCCGCCCCGCGGTGGCGAACGGCATCGTCAGCGGACTCCGCTAATGAAGTATTGCTAATGGCGTCATCGACCCACGCCGCGGATCTCGGGCGGCGATGGCAACGCGCCCGCGCCGTGCGCGCAATCGTGGCCGCGGCCTTCGCGTCCGGCCTCGCGGTGGTATTCGCCAGCGTGGCGATCGCCGCCGCTCCGGCGCCCTTGCCGCCCACGGTCGTGGCCATCGCCCCGGGCATTCATCCGTTAGGCAAGGGACGCCATAGCTGGTTCGGCGTGCATATGTACGACGCGACGCTTTGGGTGGTAGGCGCCACCTGGTCGTTCGATGAGCCTCACGCGATCGAACTCGAAGCCGGCCGCTCGATCACCTCGGGCTCGCTGACCAGCGCCGCGATCGACGAAATGCGCGGGCTTAACGTCGGTACCGCCGCCGAGCGCGATCGCTGGAGCGCCGAGTTGGCGCGCGTGATGCCCCCGATCAGAAAGGGTGACCGGCTCGTGGTCTTTACCCTGCCGGTGGGCAAGACCATGGTCTACTTCAACGACGCCGAGCGCGGCGAGATCGACGATCCGTCGTTCGGTGAAGCGCTGTTTAAGATCTGGCTCGATCCGCAAAGCCGCAATCAGCCGCTGCGGCGCAAACTGCTCAATCATTGACGGTCACCTTTGCAAGTCGCGCCACCGATCGGAACACGGGTTTCGCGATACGGCAGCGACTCTTACGACGTTCCGCCCACAGTGGGAAAGGTCGCCAATCGTGCGTCGGCCGCTGATGCGCACGCGCGATGCGCGGCGCTAGTCGGCGCGGCGGAATTTATGCGATGGTGGCGGCTGCCGCCGACGGATGGCGGCATCACCTATGACACAGCAACTTGACGCGCGCACCTTGGATTTCGCCGGCATCATCCGCCCGGGTGACCATATCGTATGGGGGCAGGGCTCGGGCGAGCCGCAAACGCTGGTTGAGCGCTTCGTCGAACAGCGCAAACGCCTTGGCCGCACCAGCGTTTTCCTGGGCGGCATCACCTATACCAACACGCTCAAGCCCGAACACGCCGACGCGATTGAGTTCACCGGCTACGGCGCAATCGGCAACCTGCGCGCGCTGGTCAAGGCCGGTGCGATGCGCGTGATTCCGTGCCATCTGTCGTATCTCGTACCCTATTTCGAGGACGGGACGATCCGCAGCGACGTGGTCTTCGTCCAGACCAGTCCGCCCAACGCGCGCGGCGAATACAGTTTTTCGCTGACCAATGACTATCAGCAGGCGGCGATCGCCAAGGCTCGCGTGGTCGTCGCCGAGGTCAATGATCAGGCGCCATGGACCCATTGCGACGCCGCACTGAGCACAGATCGCATCGACTATCTCGTGCCGGTTTCGCGCCCGCCGGTCGGACTCGATCCGCGTCCGCTGGGTGAATGCGAACGCGCGATCGCGCGCCACGTCGGGCGCTTCATCGTCGATGGCACGACGATCCAGATCGGGATCGGCGCGATTCCCGACGCCGTGATGGCGAGTATCGGCGATCGCCGCGACTTAGGGATTCATTCGGGCCTGATCAGCGATCGCGTCGCCGATCTGATCGAGTCGGGCGCGATGACCAACGCGCGCAAGCCCATCGACACCGGCCTGGCCGTCTCCTGCTCGCTGCTCGGCACCAGCCGGGTCTACCGTTTCGCCGCCAACAATCCGGCCATCAAGATGTTTACCCTGATGCACACGCATCGCCTGGAAGTGCTGCGCCAGTTGGGCAATATCGTGGCGATCAACTCGGCTATCGAAGTCGACCTGACCGGCCAGATCAACGCCGAGGTCGCCTCGGGCGCCTACGTCGGCGCGACCGGCGGGCAGGGCGATTTCGTGCGCGGCGCGCAACTCGCGGTGGGCGGAAGATCGGTAATCGCGCTGCCGTCGACCGCGCGCGGCGACCAGATCAGCCGCATCGTGGCGAGCCTCAGCGGACCGACCACCACCGGGCGCAATGACGCCGACATTATCGTGACGGAGTTCGGCGCGGCCGAATTGCGCGGCGTGCCGATCGCCGAGCGGGTGCCGCGGATGATCGCGCTGGCGCATCCGGCGTTTCGCGAGTCGCTCGAACGTGACGCGCGCGAACTGGCGAAGCGCGGCGCATGGTAATGCCGTCCGGCCGCGAACCGCATCAATTACGCCAAATAGCTAGTTCAAATCCCGGGAGCATCTGACTAATGACCGACGAGCAGCAAATCGTACTTGAGGTCGACGAGTTTTATCGCGGCTATATCGATGGCTTCAACCGCGAGGATATCGACCTGTTCATGCAGACCTTCGATCTGCCCTTCGTGATACTCAGTGGCGACCGCGCCGCGATCGTCTGCGCGACGGAAGCCGATCAGCAGACTTTCTATGCCCAGATGATGGCCGGGATCCAGGGGCGCGGATGGGCCCGCTCGGCCGTCGATCAAACCCGCGTATGGCCGCTGGCCGCGAACCTCGCCACCCTGATGGCCGACGTCACGCGCTACCGCCGCGACGGTTCGGTGATCGAGCGCCTGCGCGCTTTCTATACGCTGCGGCGCGACGCCCGTTCGTGGAAGATCGTCACGTTGATGCAGGCCACGGCGCCGTTCCGCGGCCCCGGCGCGATCCCGCGCGAATAACGCTCGCGCGCATCCCTTTGACATAGGCGCATCCCTTTGACATAGGGTTGACCGCCGCTGATAGGATAAATCTATCAAACCGGGGGGCGCATCCGCGGGGGGCGGCGGCGTCCGCCCGTTCCGGAGGTCAGGGGATATGCCGACGGTCCAGATCAAAGACGAAGCGCGCATTGGCACCGAGGCGCGAATCAAGCTCGAGCCCAGCTCCTATCTGCAGAAGCTCTCCAAGACCGGCACGCCCGACCTGGCCTGGATGGACGATCATGGCGAATGGGGTATGCGCGCCGTGCCGGGCAATCTCGGCCTGCGCCTCAAGGATATCGCGATCGGCAGCTACGGCGTCGTCCCCGAACACGGCGCCGCGCACAACTCGATGGCCCCGCGCGGCTCGTCGGTACCCTCCGACGTCCCGGCGCTCGGCTTCACCGTCAACGACAAGGCCGAATGCTGGGCCGACAACGTGATGGAGCTTTACGAAGAGGCGGTCGCGCGCCAATGGAGTTCTGCGCGCGACATCCCGTGGGACGAGCTCAAGCCGCTGCCCGACGACCTCGAGCGCGCGATGTGCCAGCTCTGCACCTTCCTGACCGAAGTCGAATTTATCGCCGCCGACGCGCCGACGCGCTGGATGAGCCGCATCAACCACGACTTCCTCGAAGTGAAACTGTTTCTCGCCACGCAGGCGATGGACGAGGCGCGCCACACCGACGTCTTCCGCAAGCGTGCGCTGGCCAACGGCGGGGGCCTGGGCAAGTCGAGCGCGCTCGCCGAGCTGAGCCTCAAACGCATCTTCGACGCCGGATCGTTCTCCGCGCAGACCGCGCGGCTCCATCTGCTGGGGGAGGGGTTTGTGCTCACGATGTTCCGCCAGGGCGAGTTCATCGCGCCGAGCCGCGTCGACCAGGAGATTTTCCGCCGCTGCATGCAAGACGAGTCGCGCCACGTCGGCTATGGCACGATGCATCTGCGTACCCAGCTCAAGATGCGCCCCGATCTGGCCGAGGAAGTTCACGCCGAACTCGACGACGCCGAGAGCATCCTGTTGCAGACCTTTTCGGTGCCCGAGTCAGTCGAGCCGATGGCGGTGCTGATGGGCGGCGGGATCAAGAATTTCGATCACGGCATGGAGCTGCAGGGAAATCTGTGGCGGCGCATCGTCGGCGAATATCTCCAACGCTGCGATTCGGCCGGCCTCGATCGCCGTCCGCGCTGTATCCTGCCGACCGATTTCGGGGCGCTGATGGCCGACTGATGGCGGAATTTCCCGCTCCGCAATGGTTTGTCGCTCTCGGTCGTCTGATGGCGGCCGAGGGCGAGTCCTTCCGCCGCCTCGGTTATGCCGAAGTGCGCTTCGTCGTCGCGATGCTCGACGCTGACGGCAAACATCTGCACGACACCGCGATCGAGATCGACGGCTACGCGCTGACCCGCGCCGCCGCACTCGCCGAACTTCCCGGCTTCGACCCCGACTTCACGATTTGCGCCAGCGCCGCCGTCTGGCATCGGATGATCGAGGAGATCGCGCACGACGGCCGGCCCGCGCTGCGCCATACGCTGAGTTCGCTGGCACTGGTCGGCGATGAGTTGTGGCTCGAATCGACCGATCAGTTGCGCGAGGATAAATTCTACCGCTTCAACCAGACACTGCAGGAACTGCTTAATCTTTCCGGCAAGCTCGCGCGCTGACGATCGGTGCGGAGCGTAGCGATGCGCCGGGTGATCGCAATTCGCTGTCGCGGGGAGCCGGGTGGAACAATCGCACGATGATCGCGAGCCCCGGGCCGCTGGCGCAGCGCCATCGCCGCCCGCGCGCACCGAGGGGCTCAGCACCGTCCGCGTCGCCGCGCTGACTGACGGCGTCTTTGCCATCGTGCTGACGCTCCTGGTGCTCGACGTGCATGCGCCCGCCGCCGCGTCGCAGGCGCAAATGCTCGCGCGCCTGCGCGATATCGTGCCGCAACTGACGCTGTTCGTCGCGAGCTTCGCGATCGTCGCGGTCTTCTGGTACGGCCATCACATGGAGATGCACTGGATCGTGCGATCGGATCGCGTGCATCTGGGCGTTACGCCGGCCTTTCTGTTGACCATCAGCTTCATGCCGTTTACGGCGTCGCTGCTCGGCAAGAATCTTGCGCTGCCGCTTGCCGCGACGATCTACGGCGCCAACCTGGGCGCGGCCGGCCTCGTGCGCTGCGTCCATTGGAGCTACGCCACCAGCGGTCATCGGCTGGTCGGCGCGGAGGTCGATCCGGCGATGATTCGCCACGTCCGGCGCGTGTTCCTCGTCGTGCCGGTACTCTACGGGGCGGCGGTCGCGATCGCGTGGCTGAGCCCGCCGGCCGCGCTCGTATGCTTCATCGTGATCCCGCTGCTCTACGTCATACCGGCGCGCCAGTCGCGGCATCTGACGTCGCTGCGCCCGCTTCCGGCCACACCCGCGCCCTGAAGCCGCGGCGGCCGAGTTGCCAATCCGGCCTCATCTGCTAAATCATCCTATACGTACACGCGGCGCGTCCGCATTCGCCGCACGTGCGGCCGGACAATTGGCGATCGATTTTTTTCGAGGAGACACACAAGATGGATATCGGCTTCCTGATGGCGCCCACCGCGCACAGCGGCGACCTCGCCGAAGCGGCGCGCCTGGTTGAAGCGCTCGGCTATGACTCGTTCTGGATTCCCGAGCATCCGGTGATTCCCGCCGGCATGAAGACTCCGTTTCCGTTCACGCCCGACCACAAGCTGCCGGATCATTACGCGACCTGGGCCGACCCGTTCATCGCGCTCAGCATCGCCGCCGCCGTGACCAAAAAAATAAAGCTCGGCACCGGCGTCTGCCTGCTGCCCGAGCGCAACGTCCTGATGACCGCGAAGGTCGCCGCGAGCCTCGATCTGTTCTCCGGCGGCCGCGTGATCCTCGGCGTCGGCGCCGGATGGCTGCGCGAGGAGACCGAGGTGATGGGCGCGAATTTCGGCATGCGCTGGCGCCAGACGCGCGAGACCGTCGAGGCGCTGCGCCTGCTATGGACCGAACGCGAGGCCGCGTACGCCGGCACGATCATCAAATTTCCCGCCGTGCGCTGCGAGCCCAAGCCGATCCAGAAGGGCGGACCCGCGATCCTGCTCGGCGCGCACGGACCCAAGGCGCTCGATCGCGTCGCGCGCTCTTACGACGGATGGATGCCGCTGGTCGAGAGCCCCGAGGAACTGGGTGCGGGCGTCAAGACGATCCGCCAACTGGCCGCCGTGGCCGGCCGCAAGCCCGACTCGATCATCATCTCGCCGCTGGTCGATCCGGGCGAGCACGGACCGTCGGCCGACGAGATCAAGCGCTATCGCGAGGCCGGTGCGAGCCGCCTCGTGCTGCTCTCGCAAAAGACCGTCGCCGAAACCGCGACCGGCAAGGCGATCGAACTGATCCGCCGCTTCGCGCCGTCGGTCGAGCGCGCCCGCGCGCTTTAGGATAATAACGACACAAACCCGCTCTCCGGAGTCGCTATGAAAATCCGTCACGCCGCCGCGCTAGCAGCGCTGCTGATCGCAAGCAACTCATTCGCCTTTACCGGCGAAAAATACCTGTCGCAAGCCAAAGTGTCACTCGACCAGGCCCGCACGCTCGCGCTGAAGGCCTATCCGGGCAAGATCGTCGCGGAGGAACTGGAACAGGAGTCCGGCGGCAGCGGACTCCGCTATTCGTTTGTCGTGAGTCATCGGCACGCGAAGCACGAAGTCGGCATCGATGCGAAAACCGGTGACGTTTTGGAAAACTCGGTCGAGAGCGGCCATCCCGACTGATTCAGCCTGTCGTTGTGAGCGCCGCGAAGAATCTCGATCCGGGATCCGATCGCTGCGCCCAGGGTGACTAAGGAACCTCTGCACAAGTTAGGTTGTCATTCTGAGCGCAGCGAAGAATCCCGGATCCGGGATCCGATCGCTGCGCCCAGGGTGACAGCAGAGCCTGGTGGAGAGGTTCCCTAACTGGCCTGGGCATGGGATGCGGGCGCGTTCGCGAAGCCGCGGCTTTAATCAGTCGCGCGCGCGGCGCAGGGCGTCAGTTCGATCGCCCTATCGTGTTACGCGGGCGCCGCTTCCGCGCCGGTTTTGCGCACGCCCATCAGGTAGGCCTCGATAAATTCGTCGATCGCGCCGTCGAGCACCGCGTTGGTGTTGCCGATTTCGACGCCCGTGCGATGGTCCTTGACCATCTGATATGGATGCAGCACGTACGATCGAATCTGGCTGCCCCACGCGATCTCTTTTTTATCCTTGCTGAATTTCTCCAGCTCCTCGCGCCGCTTGCGCTCCTCCATCTCGAACAGCCGCGCGCGCAGAATCTTCATCGCCATCGCGCGGTTCTTATGCTGCGAGCGTTCGTTCTGGCAAGTCACCACGATACCGGTCGGCAGATGGGTAAAGCGCACCGCCGAGTCGGTCTTGTTGACGTGCTGGCCGCCCGCGCCGCTGGCCCGGTAGGTGTCGATGCGCAGGTCGGCAGGATTGATCACGACTTCGATCTTGTCGTCGATCGACGGAAAGACGAAGACCGAGGCGAACGACGTATGGCGCCGCGCGTTGGCGTCGAACGGCGAGATGCGCACCAGCCGATGGATTCCGGCTTCGGCCTTCAGGTAGCCGTAGGCGTATTCACCTTCGACGGTGAAGGTGGCGTTCTTGATCCCGCCGCCGTCGCCGGGCTGCAGGTCGGCAACCTCGGTCGCGAAGCTATGGCGCTCGGCCCAGCGCAGGTAGAGCCGCAGCAGGATCTCGGCCCAGTCCTGCGCCTCGGTGCCGCCGGCTCCCGGATGGATCGAGACGATCGCGCCCAGCCGATCGAACTCGCCGCCGAGCATCAGTTGCAGCTCCTGACGTTCGAGTTCAGCGCGCGCCGCGTCGAGCGCCGCCTGGGTCTCGCGCGCCGCTTCCGAATCGTCGGCGCCTTCCTCCTCGGCCATCGCCAGGAACAGCCGCGCCTCTTCGAGCGCCTTTTCCAGCACCTCGAAGCCGCTTAGCTGGGTCTTGATCCGATCCTGTTCCTTGAGTACCGCCTGCGCCGCTTCGGGCTGATCCCAGAAGCCAGGCTGGGCGGAGAGCTCGAGCAGTTCCTGCTTGCGGGCGGTCAGCTTGGCGACGTCAAAGACGCCTCCGCAGGACGTCGGCGCGGGTGGCAAAGTCGATCAATTGCGGTCGCATGTCGCTGAGCATGGGCGATTACCTCGCGGGCCGGCTCTTGAAGCGGCCCAATTTCACTATGCTTATTGTGCCATACGCGCGCGGATTACTTAACGGCCCGGCGCCGCGAGATCCGCGAGGCGATGCGATCGTCAGGCGTGGCCGTTGCGCGTATGCGGGTCGGATTCCGCCGCCGGCGCTTCCAGATTCTCGCGCGGCTGGCGGAACCAGGCAAAGGCCAGCGCGAGGGCGGAGAGCACGAAGCAGATCTCGGCGAACAGATCGCCGAAGATCGTGTAGAACGTGCGCATCGGGCGCCAGCCCACGCGCTCGATCTCGGTGCCGCGTTTGAACAGCGGCGTGCGCGCCGTAATCCTGCCGCTCGGCTCGATCACCGCGCTGACGCCAGTGTTGGCCACGCGCACCACCGGCACCTTGCTCTCGACCGCGCGCAGCGCCGTCATCGCGAGCAGTTGATAGGGCGCCGAACTGTCGCCGTACCACGCGTCGTTGGTGATATTGACCAGCACCTCGGCGCCGAGCTTGACCGCGCTGCGCGAGAGATTGGGAAAAATACTCTCGTAGCAGATGAGCACGCCCAGGTCCGCGCCCTTGATCTCGAACAGCGTCTGGCGCGTGCCCGGGAACATGTCGCCGAAGCCGGTCACCACGCGATTGACGAAGCCGCCGAGCACGCTGCGCAGCGGCACGTATTCGCCGAACGGCACGAGCTGGATTTTGTCGTACCAGCCCTCGATCCCGCCCGTGCCCGAGACCAGGTAGGCGCGATTGAAAAAGCCCACGCGACCGTCCTGCACGGTCAGCGCCGGCGCCCCGAACAGGATCGGATCGCCGAGGCCGGCCGCCAGCTTGAGCAGCCGGATGCGATAGTCCGCGTCTTTAGCCAGCACGGCGGGATAGCGGTCCTCGGGCTGGAAGAAAAACGCCGCGGCCGCCTCGGGCCATACGATCAGGTCCGCGCCCAGCCGCGCCGCATTGGTCGACTGGTCGGCGTAGACCGCGAAGCTCGACGCGCGGAAGTTCGGATTCCACTTGACCGACTGCGGAATATCGCCCTGCACCATCGCAAAGCGGATCGTGCCTTGCGGCGCCGCCTTGTCGATCTGGTCGATGCGCAGCGTGCCGAAGATCCACGCCGCCGCGCAAATCGCGCTCAGCACGCCCAGGCTGACGCCCTGGCTGCGCGCCGTGCCGCGCCGGAACAGCACCACGTAGATGACCGCGTTGAACAAAATTATCAGCGCCGAAACGCCGTAGACGCCGGTGAACTCGGCGAACTGGATCAGCGCCAGGTTGCGATACGCCGTGTAGCCCAGCAGGTTCCATGGAAAGCCGATCGGAAAGTAGGTCCGTACCCATTCGATCGCCGTCCACGCGATCGGCAGCGTCGCCACGATCGTGATCCCCAGCCGCTCGCTCACCAAGACCGCCAGCCATAGCGCCGCACCGCTGTACAGCGCCACCACCGCGGCCAGCAGGATCATCGGCAGGACCGCCAGTTCGATCCGCACGCCGGCGAACGTATGCAGCGTGATCGTGATCCAGTAGAGCGCCGCGACGTTGCATGCGAGCCCTTGAATCCATGCCCACAGAAAAACCCGCCCGGGCGTCTCGCCCTCGATCGCATAGAGCAGCGGCACGAACGCGATCCAGGCGAGCAGGTTGAAGTCGAATTTCGGAAAGGCCATGGCGAGCGCAAGTCCGCTCGCCACCGCCAGCGCGGTGCGCGATGATCGATTCACAGGCATGGTCAGAGGGTACCGAGCAATTCTTTAATCGGGATCACGCCGGCGCACGGCGGGTCGCCGCCAAAGCGTTCGTAGATCTCATCGGCGTCGCGCCAGCTCTCGACCAGCGCGACCGCCGCGCGCGCCCCAAGCCGCAAATCGCCCGCCATCCGCCACTCGCGCTCGAAACTCCAGTCGACCGGCGGGTTCCGTTCCAGATCGATCGCCACCACGCGCCACCACTCCTCCCGCGGGATTATCCGGCTCGCCTCGCGCCACGGCAGATAGATCACCGGCCGCGCGCCCATCGCGAAAGCATAGCGTTTATCCACCGCCACGCCGAACGGCGCATAGCGCCGCCGGTTCTTGCGCATCACGAGTCGGCCGAGCTCGCCGAGCGGTGCGTCGCACAGGCAGACCGCCGGCGTCGCGCCGCGGATCATCCGGGCCGCCCCGCGGATCACCCCGTCGCGCAAGATCGCGGCGAGATTGTCGATCGCGCTGGCCCCCTCCGACGCCCGCGTGAAATGCGTCAGCATCGGCGTCGCCGCCAAGGCCCGCGCCGTGCGCTTCGCGCTCTCCGCCGTGCGGATCGCGTGATCGGTCGTCGAGGGCGCACGCTTCACGATGATCGCCGCCGCCGCCGCGTTGGATTCTTCGCCGCGTCGCGCGCCGCGACCGGCCGCCCGATTCGATCCGGCTCGTCGGGCGGCATCGCCGCCGGCGGCCATCCGCGATCGTTCGCCGCCGCGCCCACGTCCGTTAGCACCTGCGCGCCCGTCGCGCCGCGCGCCGCGGCCAGTCTCGCGGCGAGTTCGCGCTCGCGCGCGAACATGCGCCGCGCCGCCGCCGGCGATCGCTCATGGTCGTAGCCGAGCAGATGAAGCATGCCGTGGATCAGCAGCGTGCGCACGCGCGCCGCGATCGGCTCGCCCAGGATTCGCGCCTGGCGCACCGCCGTGTCGATCGAGATGGCGATATCGCCGAGCGCGATCGGCGGCCCGTCGTTGCCGCGCGCCGTGCCGTTTTTCGCCTCCGGGCGCGCCACCGCGCGGCCATGGCCTTGCAATCGCGCCGCCGCGCGCGCCTCGAGCTGCGGGAAAGAGAGCACGTCGGTCGCCTGATCTTTTCCGCGATAGCCGAGGTTGAGCCGCCGGATCGCGCGGTCGCCAACGATTGCGATCGACAGCTCGCAGCGCCCCAGATCGAGCATCCGCAGCAGCGCGTTGGCGTCGGCCCTGAGCGCGCGCATCTGCCGGGTCGCCGCGACGCGCGCCGGTCCGCGCGCCGCGCTGGCGCTGACCAGGGCCGCCACGCCTCAGCCCTTGATCGTTCTGGATTCCGCCGCGGGCTCCGGCATCGTGCGATCGCCGTTAAACGATTCGTATGCCGTGATCACCGCCTGCACCAGGCGATGCCGCACGACGTCGCGCTCGCTGAAATGCACGAACTTGATTCCCGGCGTATCGGCCAGCACGGTGCGCGCCTCCTTGAGGCCCGAGAGCTTGCCGCTCGGCAGATCGATCTGCGTCACGTCGCCCGTGATCACCGCCTTCGATCCGTAGCCCATCCGCGTCAGAAACATCTTCATCTGTTCCGAGGTCGTGTTCTGCGCCTCGTCCAGGATGATGAACGAGTCGTTGAGCGTGCGCCCGCGCATGAACGCCAGCGGCGCCACTTCGATCGTGCCGCGCTCGAGCATCCGCCGCGCCCGATCGAAATCGACCATGTCGTGCAGCGCGTCGTACAGCGGCCGCAGGTACGGATTGACCTTCTCGGCGAGGTCGCCGGGCAGAAAGCCGAGCTTCTCGCCGGCCTCGACCGCCGGCCGGCACAGCACCATCCGCGTCACCTGGTTCTTCATCAGCGCGGCCAGTGCCATCGCCATCGCCAGATAGGTCTTGCCGGTGCCCGCCGGTCCGATCCCGAAGACGATATCGTGCGCGCGGATCGCTTCGACATAGGCCTTCTGATTGACGCTCTTGGGCGAGATCGTCCGCTTGTTGGCGGAGATATAGACCTGGTCGAGAAAGATATCCTTGAGCTCGGCGTTGCGATCGGCGCGCAGAATCCGCACCGAATACTCCACGTCGCCGGTATAGATCGGATAGCCGCGCTTGAGCAGATCGTACAGCTCGCCCAGAATCTTTCCGGCCAGCGCCTGCTCCGCATGCGCCCCGGTGATCTTGAGCGTGCTGCCGCTCGCCCCAATCCGCACGCCCAGCGCCTGCTCGATCGTCCGGATATGCGCGTCATGCTGGCCGACCAGTTCGGTGAAAAAGCGATGGTCGTCGAAGTGCAGTTCGAGCGAGTCGCCGCCCGCGGCCGTCTGTCCGGTCGTCGTCGGCTGGCCCGCTTGCGCCACGCTGGCTGGCGGATGCTCCAAGGATGGGTGGATGGGTTCGGTCAACTTTTCTGACTTAAGCCCGGTGATTCCGTTAATTGTCCCCGATGGCTCTTTCAAGTGGCAGCCTCTTGCGATGTGCGAATCGTAGCCCTTTTCCGCGCGCGTGTTAAACCCCCGCCGCGCCGGCCATCCCCAGCGTCTCCGCTACCACGGTCGGCGTGTGGAAAACTTAGCGCCTGACCCGCGATTCACACGATCGCCTCACCGCCTCAAACGTATTGCTCTTTGCCAGTGCTCCGCGCCCCCTGCACTATGATCTTTGAGCTGGCCGATGCGATCTCACGCAGGTCGTCGGCAGTGAGTTTGATATCAGCCGCGCCAAGGTTCTCCTCGACGCGCTCCAGCTTGCGCGTGCCCGGAATCGGAACGATCCACGGCCGCTGCGCCAGCAGCCATGCGAGCGCGATCTGAGCGGGCGTCGCATGCTTGCGCGCCGCGACCTCGATCAGTAGATCGACGAACGGCTGGTTGGCCTTCCGCGCATCGGGAGTAAAGCGCGGAAACCAAGAACGAACGTCGGAGCCGTCGAAGGTCATGGCGGCATCAACCTTCGCCGTGAGGAAGCCCTGCCCCAGAGGACTCCAGGGAACGAAGCCGATCCCGAGCTCCGCGCAAGTCGGCAGCACTTCCGCTTCCGGATCTCGCGCCCACAGGGAATATTCGCTCTGGACGGCGGTTACCGGCTGGACCGCGTGTGCCCGACGGATCGTCTGCGCTCCTGCCTCGGAAAGACCGAAGTGCTTGACCTTGCCTTCCGCGATCAGGTCCTTCACTGCGCCCGCCACATCTTCGATTGGTACGCTCGGGTCGACGCGATGCTGGTAGAAGAGATCGATAACGTCGGTCTTCATGCGCTTGAGCGAGGCCTCGGCAACCCGCCGGATATGCTCGGGGCGGCTGTTCAGACCAAGCCGCTGCTTCGTTTCCGGATCGAAGTCGAAGCCGAACTTCGTTGCGATCACCACATGGTCACGGAATGACGCGAGGGCTTCGCCGACGAGCTCTTCGTTGGTGAACGGGCTGATAGGTCTCGGCGGTATCGAAAAAGGTGACGCCACGGTCCACGGCCGCCCGCATGACAGCGATCATTTCCTGCCGGCTTGGGGGTGGACCAAAGTTGGCGCTCATGCCCATGCAGCCGAGCCCGATTGCCGCGACCTCGAGATTGCTCTTGCCAAGTTTGCGCTGTTCCATCGTCTCTTCTCCGGCGATCTGCGATCCTCCGCGACTCAGGCGAGGTATTGTTCCTCGCTAACCTGCTCCATCCAGTCGACCGCCTTGCCGTTGAGCTTTTCCACGATCGCGATATGCGACATCGCGGTGGTGGCCGTCGCGCCGTGCCAATGCTTCCTGCCGGGCGGACACCAGATTACGTCGCCGGGCCGGATTTCCTCTTTGCTGCCGTCTACGCATTGCGTCCAGCCGCAGCCCGAAGTGACGATCAACGTCTGCCCGAGCGGATGCGTATGCCACGCCGTGCGCGCCCCGGGTTCGAACGTCACCAGGGCTCCGTAAGCGCGGGCCGGATCGGGCGGATCGAACAGCGGGTCGATTCGTACGCTCCCGGTAAAATTTTCCGCCGGCCCTTTCCGCGAGGGTCGTGAACCGTTGCGCCTGATTTCCATGGTCGCTCCTTGCGATCGCATGCCAGTCTCGCCGGCTGCGCTCGATCATGAATCTAGAGGGTGCCGCGCGCTGCGGCTAGGGAACCTCTGCACAGGTGGTTGTGCTGAAAGATTGGCTGAAAGTGGTCAT
>JADEYI010001724.1_pt1 | contig 14216 bp, 13 predicted proteins | sample 8542331 | NCBI WGS metagenome assembly JADEYI01 (sample SAMN16510988, study PRJNA670497) | mine drainage metagenome | isolation source: biofilm near Copperflume 1 | place: Germany: Marsberg coppermine Kilianstollen | collected 2018-02 | reverse complement strand
CCTGACGAGCCGTTCTCAGCTCACCGCTTGACTTCGTGCGACACGACGCGAATATCGTGCGCCGGCTTCGGCCTAGAACAGAACCTCGCAAGATCGGCTGCGATGGCATGCACCCAGCCGCGGCGGGGTCATAGGTTCGCCCGAAACACGCGGGTTTCGCACCCATGCCTGATGCTGGAAATCCAAGAGTTCGCGGCGAAGGCCATCGCGGTGCCAAACTCGATGCCCCTGGCCTAGCCGTTTCAGAGCCTGCACCACGAGCGGATAGCTCGACTTGTATTCGGCGGTGGCAGCACGTCCGAAGTAGCGAAAGTCATTGCTCAGCAAGACGTTGGCCTTCGCGTAATCAGGGGGCGGTCCCAGATCGCGTTCCAAGTGTCGCGAGCCGTGGTAAAGGGCACCATGCCGCCAAGCGAAACGACCTCCGCGCCATTGGTAGATGCAATCGGACCGGCGCGCGTACTTCCTCTTGAGGTAATACTCGCCGTGGCGGAGCTTCTCGGTCACTCGCGCCACATAGATAAGTGCATTGTCTCGGCCGAGCGAATTCGCCGCGAAGCCGAAGATCAAGTCGCCTGGCTCTGCCGTTGAGCGAATCATCGGCTTACAAATGGCGAGCGAGAGGACATCGTCCTGAACGCAGGGCGCGCCGCCGTCGTCAACCGTGAGCTTGTAGAAGTAGATCCGCATGAAGGTGAGTCAACCTGAGCGGTCTCGCGCACGCCCTGAAATCCGGTCTTTCGTCGTCTGTGCCGTTCCGCTTGACTTCGTTCGACGATACGCCAACATGGTGCGACCCGCAACAGATAGGAGCGCGCCATGCAGACGATCACCACGTTCGACAACACCGCCGAGGGCTGGGAGCGCAGCCTCTACGCGTTCCTTGCCGAGAAGGAGCGACGCAGCGGCAGCCGCCGTACCGTCGAGGTCTACAGCCGCATGCTGCAACACTTCTTCGGCAGCGTCTGCAAGCCGCCCGACCGCGTCACCAGCGCCGAGGTCTTCGGGTGGGGGTACGGGGTCGGGCTCTCCGGCAAGCAGCCGTCGTCCGTCACGATCGGCGCCCGGCTCGCCTGTCTCAGCTCGTTCTACCGCTTCCTGATCCGCATGGACATCGTCTCGTCCAACCCCTGCGATGCGCTGGAACGACCGCGGGTACAGGTGGCGCCGCCGCGCGGCCTCACGGCTGACGACATCCGGCGGCTGCTCGCGGTGATCCCGGAGACGCCGGTGGGCCTGCGCGACCGCGCGATCATCCTGACGCTGACGCTCACAGGCCGGCGTCGCGCCGAGGTACTGAACATGGTCACTGGCGACCTCACGCAGGAGGATGGCCGCATCTGGTACCGATACCGCGGCAAGGGCAACAAGCAGGGCAAGCGGGAGCTGCCGGAACCGGCGTACGTGGCGCTCACGGCGGCGCTGTCGGCCTTCGGGCGCGACATCGCGGCCATGTCCCCGGAGGCGTCGTTGTGGCCGTCCAGCGCGGGCGACCGCGGAGTGACGTCGGGCACGTTCTACGGGAACCTGCGCCGGTACCTGAAGGCCGCGAACCTGCCGCTCGCCGGCGTACACATCTTCCGCCACTCGGCCGCGAAGCTCCGGCGAGACGCGGGCGAGAGCATCGAGAACGTAAGCCGGTTCCTCGACCATTCGTCGTTGCAGGTGACGTCGATCTATCTCAGGCGGCTGGAGGGCGAGGCGGACGCAAGTTGGGGGAAGGTCGCCGCGGCGATCGGCGTATGATCCGCCGCGTCAACCGCCGCGGGGCAGGGCGATTAGCTAGATAAGTGCCCGGCAGTCGCGCGCAGGGGGCTGACGATGGTGGTACGATACTCACCTTCCATGACCCGCGTGGCGCGGTCCGCAAGCATCGGAGGCATGCGATGTCGGTGGCACGAGTAACGGAGATCACGTCTCAGTCCCCACGGAGCTTTGAAGATGCGATCCGGCAGGGGATTCGGCGCGCGAACCAGACGTTGCGCAACGTCAAGGGCGCCTGGGTGAAGGAACAGCAGATCGACGTGGAGGAGGGCAAAATCACGGGATATCGCGTGAACATGCTGGTCACCTTCATCCTGGAAGACGCGCCCCGCGGGCGGGCCGCAGCAGCGAAGGCGCCGTCGCCGGCCCCCGCGAAAAAGGCTCCACCAAAGAAGGCTGCACCCAAGGGGCGCGCTCGGCGTTAGCGCGCGGCGCGGGGCTAACAGGCCGCACACCTCCGGTTCGCGAGTTGGCTCCGCCCGGCGAGCGGGATGTGAATTAGACCTCACCCGATCGTGATCGGCGCTGAAGCGCTGGCGCCGCCGCACGTCACGGTTACCGTGCCTGTCCCGGGCCGCGTGCGTGACCCGATGTTCCACGACCAGGACACCGTTCCATTAGCTCCCGCTGTCTTGGTGTATAACCCCTGCGCCTTGCTCGGGGTGCCGGCCGGGGTCACGTAGCTGATCGCGCACGATGCGCCTGCCGACGTCTGCACCGTGGCGCTGGCGACGCCGCCTGACGGTGCGCCCACCACCGAGACGAACGTGACGCCGCTCGCTGACGAAGGTGGCGGGTTGTCTGGCGGGCGTGGTGGGGGTGCGCTTGTATCGGGCGGCGGTGCGGACGTGCCGGACGCCACTGACAAGACCGGGTGCAGTTCGATCGCGTTCGGCGCAACGCCGGTCTGTCCGTGCTTGAAGTCGAAGAACCCAACGCCGGCAAGCGTGATGGTGCCGGTGATGCGCGTGAAGTGCGATGACGAGGGTTGGCCGAACCTGTTGATCAACGTCTGTCGCGCGGTCTCCATGTTGGCGCGGTGCGCGGAGGCGACGGCGCCGGAGCAGTCGGCCGCGTCGGGGAATTCGACGATCATCGTCGCCGCCGAGTCGTTTGGGTCGGCGATGACCAGGTGGATGTCGCGGTCCGCTTCGATCTTGAACTCCACCACAGTTGCGGTCACGAGAAGGTCGTTAGCTCCGTCGGCGCGATGCGCGATGACTGCGGCAGCGAACCGGGAGCAGGTAGCGCCCGCAGGTCCGAGACGGTCGCTGGCACCGGGTTGAAGTTGACGCGCGCAGCGTCGCCATCCGAGAGCGTCTTCACCGGCCAGCGCTCGGTGCCGCAGTGCTCGCCACCAGTGCCGGGGGCATCACCAGGTGCTTCGGTAGCGCCCGCGGCGATGGTTGGCACCGTCGCGCCAGTTGCCGACGTGGTCGCGGCCGCGCTAGTGATATCACCGGGCGCTCCGGTGGCACTCCCGCCGGTCGGCACCGTGGTCGCGGCCAGGGGCGATCCGGCGGTGACGCTCGGGGAGGGTCGGTGTGATGGCGTCGTCGAGCTGGAACCGCTGCAACCGAACGCCCCGGCCGCGCTGAGGAGGGTGATCGCCCAAACGATCGCCGGTCTCTGCCACCACGTTCGCGTCATGCTGCGCTCCACTTCCTGGTGACACTACCTCGGTACGTTAGCAATTGCATGAGCAGGCGGGGCTGAACGGCAGGGCGAAAGTGTCCGCTCGGGTATACACTTACTCCTGACCATAGCAACAGAAAGGACAGAGAGGCATGCCCCGCACGTTTGCTCCACGAGCGTTCCTCCGTCACACGGCCAACTCCCTACTCGCTCGTTACTTTCACGCCCGCGACCTACTCGCCGAGCTGGATATTGAGGGCCTGAAGGAAACGGACGTCGAGCCGATCTTCGAGACGTATCAGACCTTGCCCGATGACGTGCGCACTCAGGTAGACAGCGACTTCACGAAAGTCGACCGCCTCGCTCATGCGCAGGGCGAACAGACGCTCCTCGACGAGGCCCGGTTTCAGGGAGCGGATCTGACCGACGACTTCGCGGCCGTCCAGGGCTTCCACGACCGGGCGATGCTCACGTTCTTGGATCATCCTGCGGTGTTCAACATCGCCGCGTTCTTCAACGACGCAGATCTCCTGCCGAAGCGTTACTGGCTGAGGAGCCGCGGCGTCCCCCACCTCGCACCCGGCGACGATGATGCCACGTGCCATCAGTTCGCTGGTGCCCTGGGCGCCTATCTCCGGCAGACCGAAGGCCGCGGCCAACCCTGCACCGTCGAGGTTTACCTTCGAGTGAACCGCCACTACTACTTCGCCTATCCCGAGGACTACGGCGAAACGCACATGGAATATGTCGGAGATAACTTACAGCGCAGGCCGCTGCGATCGGCCTTTGAGATCATCTTCGTCTACTCCAAAGGTGACGGGACACTTGACATCTTCTTCGATGGCTCGCGCCGGCGCATACCAGACCTTCGCGAGATCTTCTCACGCGAGATTCTTGGGCGGGACTTTTCCGCATTGGATGACGAGCGGATCTTCGACCTGAACCGTCTCAAGAAACGCACGTTTCGATTCGTCTACCCTCCGGAGTCCGGCATCGTAGACGTCAAGACGAAGAGACTTCGCCTGTCACCAATTGGCGGCTCCAAGGAGCGCGTAACCCTGGACGCAGATCCCCTGAGCCGAAGAGACGCCGTGTATGACCTCCTCGATCGCACTTTTCAGACGGAGCGCGAGACAACGACATCGCAGTGTTCGAAGTTGCCTCTGTCGCTCGTCAATGTTACGCAAGCCGGGTTCACCGTTGAATTTCGCAAGACGGGCGGGCGCGGCCGTCCGACGCGCTCGTTTGACATCTCCTACCCGAACGCCTGTCCGCTTGGTCACGAGGGTCGGGATGCCGTGATCCGGCAGATGCTGATCGACTCGGGGATCGAGCGCGCGCCCGTCGAGAAGCCGGCGGCGTGAGCCACGAAAAGCTGATCGAAGGACTCCTCTCGCGCGTCGGTCCGGGCGTGCCTGACGCGGCGATCGTTACAGCCGACGAGGTTCGGAAGTGGCCGCCGCTCTTCTTCACGGCTTTTGAGCGGGCCGGATGGCTCAAACCCATCGATCCGGCCAGGACCGCGGAGTGCGACGCATGCAGCGACGATCACTGGGAAGAACCTGTGTGGATCGGAAAGCCCGGGAATGAACGGGCATACATCATCTGCTCGGCGACAGGACGGGTCGCCGTCGACCCAGCGCGACTCAATCGGTGGCAGCTCGACGCAGAGTCTATTGCGTCATGGCTCGCCGCTGAGATCGGGGTGCGCAGCGAACACCAGACTCTCGCGAGTGATGGAGTCTGGCGTCTGGGGCAGCTCAACATCGGCGGTAGACGGGCGTTCGCGCTCGTCGTGACGGGCGGCACCGACGCAAAGATCATCGATGCCACCACGAGCCGGCTGCGCACACCGTTGTTGTTCACGCTGAGCCGATTGACAGGTGAGACCCGCGCACCGACCGTGGCCGTCGGCGAGATCGTTGCGGTGCGCGACGATCGGCTGGCGGTCGACTGGCCAGCTCTCGAAGAGTTGTTCTCCGCTGCGGCGGACGCAAAGCCTCCCGACGCTTTGAAGACCGGTCCCCCGCGGTCGACGGCTCGGACCGGAGGTCGACCGGCCGGCCGGAGCGCAGGCGCGATGATTGACTGCTGGCTGATTTGCGGCGGACTGCTGAAGCACTTCGGCACGCCGCACGAGGCATATGAGGCGATCCACCAGCTCGCCCAAGCGCACCCAGGTCGAATCCCTGCCGTAATGCCCACTCTTGCCGGCTACTCCCACGCACGTTCATACGCACGGTCCAAGCGCAGCGCCGAACCGTGTCAGTGGTACCTCCACCGCACGCCTCCACCGTCCGAATTACTCTCCGAATAACTGGTTACTGGGATTCTTTGGACGACAGGCTGCTGCCCGGTCTCGTAATGTCGGCGCATGAGCAGCGCGAACCCCCGCTCACCACGTGAGCGCCTTGCTAACGACCTCCCGGTTACGCGTATATACGACCGCGAGCGTCGAGAAATGGGCGCGGGTCCATCGGATGCGGCGATCGAGCACCTTTGCCGCGAGTGGGCGGAGGTGGCAAGGGCGATCCTGATGCGACGAGAGGCAGCGAAGTGAAACGGAAGATCCAGGGCACGCGAGTCGCGGCGTACACCAGGGTCTCCGACGAGAGCCAGGTCGACGGCCATTCGCTCGACGCCCAGCTGAGTGAGATCACACGTTGGTGTGAGCAGAAGGGCTACGAGCTCGTTGCGGTGTTCACCGACGCCGGGATCTCGGCGTACACCGACAAGATCGCGAAGCGCCCGGACTTCGCACGGTTGCTCGACGAGGCCGATGCCGGAACGTTCGACATCGCCGTCGTGCACACGCTCGACCGCTGGGCCCGGAACTCTGCGGTCCTGGCGCAATCTCTCGTGCGGTTGGGGAACGCCGGCGTCGGGTTCGCTTCGGTGACCGAGCAGATCGATCACACCACGCCAGCCGGCAAGATGATCCTCACGACGCTCGGCGCCGCCCAAGAGTTCTTCTCGTCGCAGACCGGCGTACACGTCCGGAAGGCGCACCGAGAGAAGGCGTCCAAGGGGATCGCGGTCGGTCCGGCCGCATTTGGGCTCATGCGGCCGGAGGCGGGAGCAGCGTTCCGGCCCGTTCCTGAGGAAGCTGAGGCGGTTGGAGCCTCCTTCCAGATGCGTCGCAGCGGCGCTTCGTACGGGCAGATAGCGGCATGGCTCAACGACCAGGGCTTCCGCACGCGCAACGGTCGCCGCTTCACGGGGCACGCGGTGAAGGACATGCTCAAGTGTCGGTTGTACGTCGGCATGGTGCGCTGCGGCGACGAGGAGTTCGAAGGCAAGCATGAGGCGATCGTCGACCTTGAGCTGTTTGAGGACGTTCAGCGGCTGAGGCGGCATCGCAACGGAGCTCGACTCGTACGAGGTGAACGAGGCGTGCTCCAGGGGCGCATTGGCTGTATCCACTGCGGACATGCCCTGCACTCGGATCGAGAGCATCGCCACGGCCTCGCGATGTACCGCGAACGCCATTCGTTCGATTGCCTGACGAACAATCACGCCTGCATGGCGGGGCCGATCGATGACCAGATCGCCGAGCTATTCAAGTCGCTCACAATCCCTGATGACTGGAGAGAGCGGATTGCGGTACTCGCCGCGAAGCGCGGCGCGCGCCGCGTTGACGTAGCGTCGCTTCAGGAGCAACGTCGTCGATTGGTGAGGGCGTACGGCGACGGTGGCTTCAGCGATGCGGAGTATGAGGAGCGGCTTGCTGACCTCGATCTGCAACTGCGAACCGTGCAACCCGCACCAATCCTGCGGGCGGAGGCGTGCATCGGACTAATCGGTGACCTATCGGCCATGTGGACTGAAGCGACGGGGGAAGAGCGGTCGCGCCTGCTCGCGCCACTGATCCAGCGCGTCTATGTGGACATCGAGACGAAGCGTGTTTGCGCCATCACGGCGGCGCCGGGCTTCGACTTGCTGATCGGGGGTGTGCTTGCGGCATCGGGTCAGCCTGCCTGTGTCTTGCTTCCTGCTGAAGCGGCAGGCCGACCCGAATGTTGGACATGGTGGAGACGGGGGAGAATTGAACTCCCCGTCCAGGTAGTCAACGCCCTGAGTATGCTACAGGCTTATCCCGCCAGTTAGGTCTCGCTCCGCCCGGCCGCTGCGGGCCCGTCCGCACGGAGCCAGCCGATGGTCTTGGGCACGCAGCATCGGCGTCATGCGCGCAGCACCCCGGCTTATCGTCGCTCATCTCCCACCCGTCGGGGTGAGGCGGAAGTGAACGTCACTGCCTAGGCAGCGAGGGCGAGTTGTGGTTCGCCGTTTGTTGGTTGACCACCGGATTATGGAGGTAGATGGCCGTCCTCCGCCTGCAACTCAGATCCGCCGGCCCCTGTCGAGCCCTTTCGTCCCCGCTGGGGCGCGATCGATGGATCGTGCATCTCAGTATAGCCTGTCCGGCAAGGGAAGCGGGTGTAGGCCGTCGCGCGCGCCGCGCGCGACCGGGCCAGCCACTCTATACATGGGCGTGTGCGAGGGGACAGAGGCCCAGTCCCCGGCCAGGCCGGGGATGCGGTCAGCGGTTGCGCTCACGCAGGGCGCGTTGCATCTCTCGCTCTGCGTCGCGCTTGGCGATCGCCTGGCGCTTATCGTAGGCGCGGCGCCCGCGCACCAACCCGATCTCGACCTTTGCCTTGCCGTCTTTGAGATAGAGGCTCAGCGGCACAACCGTCAGGCCGCGCTCGGCTATGGCCGCGCTCCATTCGCGGATCTGCGCCTTGTGCACGAGCAGACGCCGCGGCCGAAGCGGCTCGTGATTCTGGTAGCTGCCCGCCATGTACGGGGCGATGTGCGCCCCGTAGAGCCACAGCTCACCCTCGAGAGGCCGGACGTGCGCCTCGCGGATGTGGGCACCGCCGGCGCGCAGCGACTTGATCTCGGTACCGGTGAGGCTGATGCCGGCTTCGAGCCGCTCCAGGACCTCGTAGTCGTGGAGCGCCTTGCGGTTGCTGGCGACCGGCTTGATCTCAGGCATCGGTGGGCGCTCGGAGTCCGCTGGGCATGGTGCACAGTCTACACGGGCGGTGCGCCGCGGGCGGCCGGTTAGCCGCCGACCGTCGGGGCCGGCGCCGGCGTCGCCGATGTTGCCGGCGTCGCTGCCGCGGTAGGCGTGTCCGCCGCCGGTGTCTCGATCGGTGTGGAGTGCGTGCCGCGCAGGACGTCGATCGCCTTGAAGAGCTGCAGGTCGCGACCGGCGGCAATGTCCGCGTTGGAGAGCTTGACCGGAATATCGGGCTTGATGCCGACTCCATCGATTTGCGTGCCGTTCGGCGTGAGCCATTTCGCGATGCTGACGTACAGCTGGCCGCCGTCCTTCAGGTTGTTCGAGATGTTCACCGTGCCCTTGCCGAACGACTTCTCGCCGACGATCGTCGCGCGCCCGTTGTCGTGCAGCGCCGCCGCGAGCACCTCCGACCCGCTGGCGCTGAAGCGGTTGAGGATGATGACGACAGGAATACTGGTCGCCGCACCGCCCGGATGCGCCGTGAATTTCGTCTCCGTGCCGTCGCGCTCCCGTTCGGTGAGGATGGTGCCGCTGTTCAAGAACTCGTCCGCGACGTTCACGGTGGTCTGCAGGAGGCCGCCCGGGTTGTTGCGCAGGTCGAGGATGAGGCCCTTCTTACCGCTGGAGACGATGTCGTGCAGCGCCTTCTGCATCTCCGGGTCCGTCGACTCGGTGAACTCGCGAATGTGGATGTAGCCCAGGTCGGTAATCGTGTGACCGGCGCCGTCCTTAAGCACCCCTCCCGGCGGTACCGTCGAGACGCTCGGCACCTTGATCTGGTCGCGCTGGATCTCGAGCGTCACCTCCGTGCCGTCGGCATGGCGCACCTTGAGAGTCACCTTCGTGCCGCGCGGGCCACGGATCTTGAGGACAGCCTTCTCCTGCGTCCAGCCCTTCGTCGACTCGCCGTCGACGGCCTCGATGATGTCGCCGGGCCTGATGCCGGCGCGCGCGGCCGGGCTGTTGTCAATTGGCGCCACGACGACGATCTGATTGTTCTGGGAAGAGACGGTCGCGCCGATACCGTCGAAGGTGCCGCTCGGCCCGACGCTCGTCCTCACGGTGTTCGGGTCGACATAAAACACACCGCTGTCGGACAGCGTCTGCAGCATGCCGTTGATGGCGGCTTCGTACAGCGTCTGGCGGTCGAGCTTGCCCGGATCGACATACTTCTGCTGGAGCAGCGTCATGATCTGGTTCAGGTTTGAGAAGTCAGAGGATGCGGTGGCGCCGCCCGACGGCGCCGCGGTCGTCGCGGCGGAGGAGCTGCTGCTGGTGTCGCCACGGATGGCGTAGCCGACGGCGAAGGTGAGGACGAGGACGGAAACGGCGAGCAGGCCGAGGACGGTCCAGCGTGCGGCTCTGAGCATTCGACTCCTTCAGCGAGCCGGTCGCGGGCGGGAGAGCCGACGTCCGGAGGGATCGCAGCGTCAGTCTAACATCGGCAGATTCGGCCGGCCAAACGACGGTCCGGCTCAGGCGGCGTGGGAGCCGGTCGGACGATGGCTGCGCGGGCGCGTGGCCTTCACGTCGTAGAGGCGCGCATCCGCAATCTGCAGGAGCTCCGAAGCCGAGCGGGAATCGTCCGGGCAGGTGGCGATGCCGACCGAAATGCCCAGCTTGATCGCGTCGTCCATCGCCGTCAGAGCGGCGCTCGACGCCACGGCGATCTCGAGCTTCTGCGCCGTGCGCCGCGCCTCGTCCGCGAGCGTGTTCGGAAGCAGCACCACGAACTCATCGCCGCCATAACGCGCGCCGATGTCGGACGCCCGGATCTGGCGTGCGATCGCCTGGCCGACCATGCCGAGGAACTTGTCGCCGGCCATGTGGCCGTAGGTGTCGTTGATCTCCTTGAAGTTGTCCATGTCCATGAGCAGCAGCGTCAGCGGCTGATTGTAGCGGACCGAGCGCTCGACCTCGTGCGCGAGTTGCTCGTAAAAGTAGCGGTGATTGAACAGGCCCGTGAGCGCATCACGGTAGGCCATGTTGCGGAGGCGCTGGCTGAGCTCTTCGAGATGCGCCGAGTAGGCGCGTTCAAGGTCGACATGCGTGCTGCGCGAGTGGGCGGCCAGAAAGATGCCGTAGGCGGTCATCAGGAGCACCATGAACAGGTCCACCGCGGTGAACGAGTTCTGTGACATAACGTATGGTGTGACGACCACCAGGGCCGTGGTGGCAAGGACCAGCACCACGGCGATGACTTTGACGAGTACCCCTGAGGGTCGCGAGCGCTGCCGGACGGCCGGCGCCTCGGACTCGCTCATGATGCTCTCGGTAGTCGGGCCGTTGGCCATGCTTGATCCGGCGATCCTCACTGGCGGCGCCTCACAGGGATGGAACGCCGCTGCCGCCGGTGTGCGTGGTGTGCCACAAGATCAGCGAGCTGCTTCCGATGGAGTATCGGTGCCCTAGGGCCCGCTCTTGATATGCGGCGTGGCGAGCGGTGCCACAGCCGGTGGCGATCGTTGGCGATGGCGTGTCTGGCCCCATCACATCTTCCATAACATCTATAGTGCGAAATCACGCGGTGGGACTTGCGATAGCGCCGCCCCTGCCCCCCGGTCTGGCGGGCAGCGCATCCGCACATGCGAAGCTCGGAGGGGCTCCGGGACTGCACGGGGACGCGCAGCGGTCCGGCCGACCGAGCGATCCACCGAGCAGGCTGTCGGGCGACATATCAGGGTTTCCCCGATGTGTCGCCCGCTGCCCCGCCCGGGCTCAGTCGCTCGATCTGTCCGGCCGCTTGCTCGCCGCGGCCCTGCGCGCGCCGCGCAGGATGTCGATGACGGCCATCAGCGGCTCGCTCTCACGCTCATCGATCTGGCGCTCGCTCTTGACGATCTCGACCAGCGCATTGCTCGGCTCGCTGCCGGGCGATGCCTGGTCGCGGAGTGACGTGCGCAGGCCCATGCTCTTGCGCCAGCGCGCGATGACGGCCGACGTGGAGGCGTGGAGTTCGTCGGGGTCGACGGCGTCGTCACGCTCGCTTCCACGGCCGAGGTGCTCGGCGACGCGTGAAAGGTTGACGTTCGGCTTGGCCGCGGGCATTGTGGCGCTCGCCGCTGCCGGCAGCGACGCGCTGGGAATGGACACTGCGGACCTCGCCGGCATGGACAGCGACGGCATGCGAAGGGTCGAGGCGCGGCGGCGCAATTCGGGCGCGAGCGCAACGACCAGCGACACGGCGACGCCGAGCGCGCCCATCTCCGGGCGCCCCGTGGCAACGGCGCCGCCTGCGCCGACTGCCGCGAGCACTGTTGCGGCAGCCCAGACACGCCAACCCGTGGGCATCTGGACGCGACGGACCGGGGGCGCTTCGGTGGTGCCGCCCTTCTTGCGCCGCGCGGCTTTCCGCTTCGGGTTGGACGGCACGGCGCCGATGACGCCGCCGGCGACGAGCACGTCGTCACGGAAGGCGTCGTACTCTTTGCGGAGCCGCGCGTTGCCGAGCACACCGTACGCTTCGTTGAGCTCGTCAAGCAGACGCCGGCCGCGCTCGTTCGTGGTGGCGAGCGCCTGGTACTTGCGGGCCAGGTGCCAGTACGCCTGGTCGACCATCACCCCATCGGCCCGCGGTGTCAGGCCCAGAACCTCGTAATAGTCACGGTCACTCATGGCGGTTCCCCTGTCCTGCCGGCCTACACCACATAGAACGCATGCGCGCAGGCGGCGTTTCCGGGGAAGGTTGACGCTCCCGACGCCGGGCGAGGCCGGCCCAGGGCCGTCCTTCGGCATCGGCGTGCGGGTGCGGTGGGCCACCCCCCGGCTGACTCTCCCCGTTCAGTATCGGACGGCTGAGGCGCCCTCTGTGATCGCCGTTATGTCGCGCTGGAAGGCGCAACCCACACAGGGAAGCCGTGCCGCCGAGGCCGGTCCGATGGCGCCGGAGCGGCGGACGGATGTGCACCGCGGCGGGCGGGCGCAGAGCGTATTGACGTTCGAAGGGCGTTCGCGCTAGCGTGCAGCGTGCTCAAAGGGGAGTAACTGGCCCGCGGTCGCCCGCGGGCAGTCCGGACCGCCAGACCCGGCCTTGCGGCCCGGTCCGGACGCCCCGCGCAGCGGGGTGGTGAGACCCTTGATGACCGCGGTCATCAAGGGTCTTTTTTTTCGAAGCAGGGAGGCGCGTGCTGGACCTTTATCGGCGTTGGCAGTGGCCGATCGCGATGGCGCTGCTCGCCTGGCCTGCGGCGGGGCTGCGGCTGGGTGTCTGGAGCGCGCCGGTCGCGGTCGAGACCGGATTCTTCGGGCTGGCGATCGTGTCGGCGGCGTTCCTGCTGACCTGGAGCGCGGAGGCGGCGGAACGCGACATCCCGCGCACGCTGGCGCTCGCCGGCCTGGCGCTGGTCGCGGTGTTGCCTGAGTACGCGGTCGACGTGCTGTTCGCGTGGAAGGCGGGCAAGGATCCGTCCTACGCGGCGTTTGCGACGGCGAACATGACCGGCGGCAATCGGTTGCTGGTGGGCATCGGTTGGTCGATGGTGGTGGGCATCTTCTGGTTCAGGACGCGCGGGAGCGTGCTGAAACTGGCCGAGACGCACCGCGTCGAAATCGGCATCCTGGCGATCGCGACCGTGTACTCGTTCGTCATCCCGCTGCGGGGCGGCATCACACTGCTCGACGCGGCGTTCCTCGTCGGGCTGTTTGTCACCTATGTCGTGCTCGCGTCGCGGGGAGACATCGAGGAGGAGTCGTCGCTCGTCGGGCCGGCGGAGACGATCGCGAACCTGCCGAAGGCGCAGCGGCGTGCGGTGGTCGCCGCCATGTTCATGTACGCCGCGCTCTCGATCGTGCTCGCGGCGGAGCGATTCGCGGACGGGCTGATTGCGACCGGGGCAAAGTTTGGCATCGACGAGTTCCAGCTCGTGCAGTGGCTGGCGCCGCTGGCGTCGGAGTTCCCGGAGTTCCTCGTCGCGGGGCTGCTGGCGTGGCGTTTGCGGGCCGACGCGGCGCTGGGGGCGCTGGTATCGTCGAAAGTGAACCAGTGGACGCTGCTCATCGGCTGTCTGCCGCTGGCGTATGCGGTGTCGAGCGGCACCTTCAACCCGCTGCCGACCGACACGCGGCAGACCGAGGAGGTGCTGCTGACGGCAGCGCAGAGCCTGCTGGCGGTGATCCTGCTGATCAACCTGCGCATGTCGCTGCTGGAGGGACTGGCGCTGCTCGTGCTGTTCCTCCTGCAGTTCCTGACGCCGCACTCGATCGTCTCGCGCAACACGTTCTCGGTGATGTACCTGGTGCTGGCGGCGATCTTCCTGGTCCGCCAGCTCTTCGGGATGCGGCCGTTCTTCGGGCCCCCTCTGCGCGAGAAGCTCCGCGAGCGAGCGGCGGCAGGCGGCGACCGTGCGCCACCCGAGGAGCGATGAGCAGCGATGAGTCACGGGCATTGTTCGCCCGTGCATTGGAGCGGCACCGCGCGCGTGACACCGCCGGCAGCATCGCTCTGGCGCGCGAGGCGGTGGCGCTCGACCCCATGTATACGGCGGCGCTCGAGCACCTGGGCACGCTACTCGTCACGCGCCGACGGGCGTACGCCGAGGGGCTGGCGTACCTCGAACGGGCCACCGCGGCGCGCGAGGACGACGCCGGGCTGTGGTACGCGCTCGGCTGGTGCTGCGAGTTCGCGGCGCACGAGATCGCGCGGCGCGGCGGCGTGGGCGCGCTGGACCCGCGGGCGCTGTATGAGCGCGCGGCGGAGGCGTTCCGGCGTTGCCTGGCGCTGCGCCCGGAGGGCAAGCTCGTGGACGACGCGGCGGACCTGCTCGACCACGTCGAGAACGAGCTTCGGCAG
>JADEYI010001723.1_pt1 | contig 14220 bp, 10 predicted proteins | sample 8542331 | NCBI WGS metagenome assembly JADEYI01 (sample SAMN16510988, study PRJNA670497) | mine drainage metagenome | isolation source: biofilm near Copperflume 1 | place: Germany: Marsberg coppermine Kilianstollen | collected 2018-02 | reverse complement strand
GATGCCGTTAAAGTGACCCTGGGGCCGAAGGGCCGCAATGTGGTCATCGAGAAGAAGTTCGGGTCCCCGACCATCACCAAGGATGGCGTGACCGTGGCCAAGGAAATCGAGTTGAGCAACTCACTCGAAAACATGGGCGCGCAGATGGTGAAGGAAGTCGCTTCGAAGACCTCCGACGTGGCCGGTGACGGCACCACGACCGCGACCGTTCTGGCGCAGGCGATATACCGCGAAGGCGTCAAGACAGTGGCCGCCGGAGCGAACCCGATGGCGCTGAAGCGCGGCATCGACAAGGCGGTCGAAAAGATCGTCGGCAAGCGCGACAAGGAAGGCGTCTTCGAGCACACCGGGGCGCTGGGCAAGTTTTCCAAGCCTGTCAGCGGCGACATGATCGCACAGGTGGGAACGATCTCCGCCAATGGCGATCACGAAATCGGCCAGATCATCGCGCAGGCGATGGAGAAGGTCGGCAAGGACGGCGTCATCACGGTTGAAGAATCGAAGACGATGCAGACGCACCTGGAGACAGTCGACGGTATGCAGTTCGATCGCGGCTACCTGAGCCCGTATTTCGTCACCGATCCGGACCGCATGGAAGTGGCGCTGGAAGATGCCTACATTCTGATCCACGAAAAGAAGATCAGCACCATGAAGGACCTGCTTCCGCTGCTGGAGCAGGTGGCCCGCAATGCCAAGCCGCTGGTCATCATCGCAGAAGATGTGGATGGCGAAGCGCTTGCGACCCTGGTGGTGAACAAACTGCGCGGCACGCTGAACGTCGCGGCAGTGAAGGCCCCCGGCTTCGGCGACCGTCGCAAGGCGATGCTGGAAGACATTGCCAAGCTGACCGGCGGACGCGCGATTACCGAAGACCTCGGCGAGAAGCTGGAGAATGTGAAGCTCGAAGACCTGGGCCGCGCCAAGCGCGTAACCATCGACAAGGACAACACCACCATTGTGGACGGAGCGGGCAAGGCTGAGGACATTCAAGGCCGCGTCAAGGAAATCCGCAACCAGATCGACAAGACCACCAGCGACTACGACCGCGAGAAGTTGCAGGAGCGGTTGGCCAAGCTGGTCGGCGGCGTCGCCGTCATCAAGGTGGGTGCAGCGACCGAAACCGAGATGAAGGAAAAGAAAGCGCGCGTCGAAGATGCCATGCACGCGACCCGCGCCGCAGTCGAGGAAGGCATTGTCCCCGGCGGTGGTGTGGCCCTGGTTCGCAGCGCGAAGGCTCTGGAAGAGCTGATCGGGACTCTGCAGGGTGACGAGAAGATCGGCGCACAGATCGTTCGCCGCGCAATCGAAGAGCCGCTGCGCCAGATCGTCGGCAATGCCGGTGAAGAAGGCGCAGTTGTTGTGGGCAAAATCCTGGAAAGCAAGGACGACCACCACGGCTATAACGCTGCCACCAACAAGTTCGAGGACCTGGTGAAGGCCGGCGTCATCGACCCAACCAAAGTAACGCGGACTGCGCTGCAGAACGCAGCTTCGATCGCCGGCCTGATGCTGACGACCGAAGCCATGGTCGCCGACATCCCGGAGAAGAAAGAAGCTCTTGCTCCGGGCGGTCACGGCGGCGGCATGGACGGCATGTACTGAGGGACTGCGCGTCCCGCGAAGGGCGGCTTCGCCGCAAAAACACAAAAGCCTCGCAGCGATGCGAGGCTTTTGTGTTTTTGCTATTCCTACAAATCCAAAGCGAGTTGTGGCTGTTGCCACGATTGATGGTCCGTCCCTGAATATCGGCTGAGATGGTGCAAGCCGTTGGACTCCGCATCAAAGCGGTTCTCTTCAAAAGCAATGAGATGTTCGCCAATAAGTTTGCCGAAATGGCATGGTACGGCATTTCCGATCTGGCGATACCTGTCCGTTAATTTTCCCGCAAGTTTGAACCAAGATGGAAAGGTTTGGATCGCCAGATACTCTTCGACCGACAAAGGGCGCAGTTCCTCTGGATGGCAAAGATCTGTAGCTGGCATCGTCGGTGACGTAACGAGGGTTGGAGATGGGCGGTCCCAAGCCAGCCGTCTGTAGAACCCGGTTTTGCCGCCTCCAGAGTGCCAACTCTTTCCCATAGCGGTCTGTTGCAAAGTTACCGGAAGATTACGCCAATTCTGCCCTTCCGTCAGCATCCTGTAATATTTTAAACGACGTTCGGGAAACCTGCCTGCTTCCTGCGGTCTGTCCTGGAGCGAAGAAATCGCTTGCCGCAGGGTTTTCCAGCTATCTAACCCATGCTTCCCGTACTGATCATGGGTAGGGGACAAAAAGGGCACCTCAAGCCCCTCCCGCGATGCGAAGAAAACCAATCTTTCCCGCGACTGAGGCACACCAAAATTCGCGGTGTTATAGAGATTGAACGTAACCCGGTAGCCATATTGTTCTAATAACGACAAAATATGTTGAAGCGCGCCTTTCGGCAGTTCTGCAGGTGTAAGCGCGGCATAATTCGAACCTCGTTCGTTATGGGGACGATGAATCAGTGGGCATGAAAGCAATCCGCGGACGTTTTCAAACACCGCATATTTCGGACGTAACTTACCAATCAGATCAATGAAGTGGAGAAACACATTGCCGCGTTCATCATTCAAACCTAGACGCCTGCCTGCGGTTGAAAATGCCTGACAGGGCGGCCCGCCCACCATGGCAAAAAGTTCCTCCGGCACGATGCCTAGATCATCACAGAGACGATCCGCATTGAGTTCACGGACATCGCATGGATAAACTTTCGGCCAACGATCTTGTTTGAATACATCGTTGAGGTTCGCCTGAATCGTGGAGCAAGCGATGGGATCAATTTCATTAAGAGAAAGACATTCGAGTCCGGCCTGTTCAAGCCCAATATCGAGGCCCATGGCTCCAGAAAAGAACGACAGATATGTTCTAGAATTTCTTTGATTGAAACTGGCCAGCGCTTTCGTCTTCAAAATACGAGTAGCCATGAAAACTCCTGCTAATGGAAAGATACCTAAAGAACGTCCTTCGGTCCAGCAAATTCGCCGGAGTTGAGGAAAAGCGGTCTCAAACCATGGCTGCCATCCGCGGAAAAGGGAACCGCACTACCGAGCTTGCCCTTCGCATGGCGATGGTGCGCGCATGCATCACGGGCTGGACAATGCATCGAACCGACGTACCGGGAAAACCTGACTTCTTCTTCCAAAAAGAACGCGTGGCCGTTTTTGTGGATGGATGTTTCTGGCATGGATGTCCACGGTGCGGACATACACCGAAAACCAGAAGCAAATTCTGGGCGGCAAAATTTCAAAGAAACAGGGCACGTGATCTGGCCATCATCGCGGCGTTGAGAAAAAATGGAGTTCGCGCATTGCGCATATGGGAGCACTCGTTAAATTCCGATGAAGGCACGACCACGGCAGCAAGCGAAAGTTGCTGACTTTTTGAAGGCTAAACATCAAAAGCCTTCACGAAATGGACGCTAACAGCCATACTGTCAACATGCCTTTAACAAGCGAGACCAGAAACGCCATCCACAACTACCTTATTGGCGAATTGACAAGATATATCCGGGAAAATGAGCTTAGGGCTCCTGTCGCAGATGAAAAGCCTTTCCATGTACGTCTTCTTCCTGCCCTGTTCAAGGCCCATCTCTCTGAGCGTTCCTTCTCTACAAGGTCGGGATCGTGGTGGCAACGAATTAGCCGCTTGATCGGACAACAATATCATCACGAAGCCAAACTTCAATATCGGATTGAGGGACACATAAAACCTGCGGCATCACAACACATCGATGAAATCATCCGACAATTGAATATTGCTGGGCAAAGAAGGCCTGACAGGCAGAAGGACATCAAGGAGGTCTGTACCGTCCAGTCTCCAGGGGGCGACACTCTGGCTGTCCAGGCAGACCTGTACATTTTGACCCACGAGCGTAAAGAGATGTATTTCGAAATAAAAACTCCTCAACCTAACAAAGACACAAGCATGGCAATGAAGAAATTTATCCTGCGTGTTGCGGCCCTGCGTGACGGTTACGCCGCTGAAGCGTATGGGGCTACGGCATATAACCCCTACGGAGACGGCCAACCTTATACCCGGAATTACGCAAAACAATTTCTTCAAATAGGAGAGGACTTCCTCATTGGACGCACATTCTGGACCAAAATTGGCGATGAGAAAACATATGACGAACTGCTGGAGATTTCAGAAATCGTAGGTAAACAAATCACGGAACAGATGATTGTAAAAGATTGACTTGCATTTCCCTGCTACCCTGTCTCCAATGGTTCTGGTCGAAGTTGCGAATTTAGTGAAGAGCTATCCTGCACGGGGCGGCGGGCCACCCAAGCGGGTTGTGGACGATGTCAGTTTTCGCATCGAGCGTGGACGGACACTCGGCATTGTGGGCGAGTCAGGTTCGGGAAAAAGCACGGTCGCGCGACTGCTGCTGCGCCTGATCGATCCCGACTCCGGCGCGATTTTTCTGGATGGACACGACCTGTTGGCAGTCTCCAGCCGCGAACTGCGGCAGCTGCGCCGCAGAATGCAGATTGTGTTTCAGGACCCTTATGCGGCGCTGAATCCGCGGATGCGTGTCGATGAAATTGTCGGGGAACCCCTGGCCGTTTACAACGAAGCGCCCACACGGGCCGACGGCGTTCCATCCCGGAGCCGCCGACGCGCGCTGATACTGGAAGCGCTGCGCACAGTGGGGCTGGATGAGTCGGCGCTTCCCCGCTATCCGCACGAATTTTCCGGCGGGCAGCGGCAGCGCATCAATCTGGCGCGTGCGCTGATCCTGCGGCCCGAGTTGGTGGTGCTCGACGAGCCGACATCCGCGCTCGACGTGAGCGTCTCCGCGCAGATCATGCACCTGCTGCGTACTTTGCAGAACGAGCTGCACCTTACGTACATCTTCATCACCCATTCCATGCCGCTGGTGCGTTACATGTCGGATGAAATTATGGTGATGAACCGGGGCCGCGTGGTGGAACAGGGCGGCTGGCAGCAAATCTGCGAGCAGCCGAAGTCGGAGTACACGCGAGCGCTGCTGTCGGCCACGCCGGAGCTTCCGGCGACGGTCTGAAACCGGCCGCATAGTAAATTGCGCTGACCGGCGGAAGACCGCTCAGTGCAGCCAGCCGTCGAACCGGCCTTCGGCAATCGCCGCCTGCAGATGAGCGATGTCGGGCTGCAACGCGCGGTCGCGTTCCAGCTTGGCGACAATCCCGCGCACCTGTTTCCATGCAGCTTCCACTCGCAATGCCGGGCGCAGCGGGCTGCGATATTCCAGGCCTTCGGCGGCGGCCATCAATTCAATGGCGAGGACCGCCTCGGCGCAATCGACGATCTGCCGCAGTTTCAGCGCCGCCGTCATCCCCATCGACACGTGGTCTTCCTTGCCGCCGGAGGTAGGAACGCTGTCGACCGATGCCGGATGCGAGAGCACGCGCGCCTCCGCCAGCAGCGCCGCCGCCGCCACGTGGGCGATCATATAGCCGGAGGAAACCCCGGCTTGCGGGGTAAGAAATGGCGGCAGACCTTCGTTCAGGTCAGGATTCACCAGCCGGTCAATGCGCCGCTCGGCCATGCTCATCAGGTCCGTCATGACTATGGCCGCGTAGTCCAGCACATGGGCCAGCGGAGCGCCGTGGAAGTTTCCTCCGGAGAGAATTTCGTCCGGAGTTGCGCCGGCAGCGACGAAGACCAGCGGATTGTCGGTCGCCGAACCCATCTCAATCTCCAGGACGCGGCGGCCGTGCATCAGTCCATCGAGCACGGCGCCGTGCACCTGGGGCATACATCGGAGGCAATACGCGTCCTGCACGCGCGGATCGTGTTCGCGGTGGGACTCGCGGATTTCGCTGTCCGCCAGCAGCTTGCGCAAATGCTGCGCGACCACTTGCTGACCGGGGTGCGGACGAACGGCGGAGATGCGCTCATCGAAGGCTACCGGAGTTCCCCTCAGCGCTTCCAGCGTCATGGCGCCAGCCAGCGAGGCCAGCCGGGCGACGCGCTCCGCGCGCAGCAGAGAGAGTCCTCCGACGGAGGACATCGCCTGCGTGCCATTCAGCAGCGCCAGTCCTTCCTTCGCTTCGAGCTGGAGCGGTGAAAGCCCGGCGCTTTGCAGCGCCTGCCTGGCCTCAACCCGTTTGCCCTGGTAGAAGACCTCGCCTTCGCCGATCATTCCCAGCGCCAGATGCGCCAGCGGAGCCAGATCGCCGCTGGCCCCCACGGACCCGCGGGCGGGGATGACGGGATGCACGCGCTTTTCGAGCATTTGCAACAAGTGCTCGGCGACACGGACGCGGGTGCCGCTGGTCCCCTTCGCCAGCACATTGGCGCGCAGCAGCAACATGCCGCGTATCTCCGGCTCGCTCAGCGATTCGCCAATGCCGCACGCATGGCTGCGCACCAGATTGACTTGCAGATCAATCAACTGGCCGGGCGGAATGCTGACCTCCGACATTTTTCCAAAGCCGGTATTGATGCCGTAGACGGTCGCGCCCTCAGCCAACAGACGCTCCACGACGGCGCGGGAGGCTTCCATGCGGCGCCGGGCATCGGCGTGCAAGGTAACAGTTCTATTTCCATATGCGACAGCGGACAATTCTTCCAGCGCGAGTGGCTGGCCGTTCAAAGCAAGCGATGCGGAACTCAATGTGCCCTCTTTTAATTTTTCAGACTGTAGTGAATTGCGCTTAGCTGACGCAGGCGTTCGGCGGCGCTTTCCGGCGTAATGTCGCGCTGCGGCATCCCCAGCATTTCAAAACCGACCATGAATTTACGTACCGTCGCGGAGCGCAGCAGCGGCGGATAAAAATGAGCATGGAAATGCCATTCCGGGTGTAGCTGTCCGTCCGTGGGGCTTTGATGAAAGCCCATCGTGTACGGGAAGCTGGTTTCGAACAGGTTATCGTAGCGCACTGTTACCTGCTTCAAAATGTCCGCGAGGCCGCTACGCTGGGCGGAGTCCAACTGAGTAAGCGTACCCGCGTGGCGGCGGCTCAATATAAGTGTTTCAAAGGGCCACACCGCCCAGAACGGCACGAGCGCAACAAATTCTTCGTTCTGGCAAACGATGCGCTGCGCCAGCTTCACTTCCCGGTGGAGGTAGTCGCAGAGCAGGCAGCTTCCGTGCTCGCTGCGATATTCCCGCTGCGCGAGCCCCTCTGCCCGCGGACCATCCGGAACATGTTCCGTCGCCCACACCTGGCAATGCGGATGCGGGTTGCTGGCTCCCATCATCGCGCCGCGATTTTCAAAGATCTGCACATAGGCGATCTCCGGCTGCGGGCCCAATTCCGCATATTGCGCCGTCCAAGCCTGGACGACGCGCTCAATATCTTTTGGCAGCATCCGCGCCAGCGTCAGATCGTGATCGGGATGAAAACAGATCACGCGGCAGATGCCGCGCTCGCGCTCGGCGTGCAGCAGATCGTCGTGCGGCGCACCAGTGAACGCGGGAATATCCGGCAGCAGCGCGGCGTAGTCATTGTCGAAAATAAACACGCCGACATATTCCGGGTTCTCATGTCCCCCGGCGCGCGTGTTCCCGGGGCAGAGATAGCAACTGGGATCGTAGTGCAGGGCAGGCGCGGCGTCGGCCAGGGCAACCTCACCCTGCCAGGGGCGCTGCGTGCGGTGCGGGGATACCAGCACCCATTCCCGAAGCAAGGGATTGTAGCGGCGATGCGGAGATTGAATCCAGGACGATGCGGTCATGAAAGGTCGCGGCGAAAATGCCACTCCCCATGCTACCCGATCTGCTCCGATTCAGGTTTCACGGAATGGCGGCAGGCCCCTGAGCCGCAACCGAAGAATATTTTTCTCCACGCAGGGCGGCTACTTCGACATGCGCCCATTCCACCCACGGATCGCAGCCGTTGATGGGCGCATTCGATGCGGACTCGATCTCGCCGGGCTGTGCCGTGGCTTGCAGAAAATACAATGCTCCACTCGCATTCGATCGAAGGAACTTCGCATTGCTCGCGCCGCGTACCATGCCTAAACCTGGAATCAATTCGGCGTGAATCGCTTTCAGCTCCCGTTCCTCGCGGTGGTTGCGGGCCGCGGGAAAAACCTGAGCATGGACGACGTTGTTGTCCGCCGTAATTCCGTTGACGGAAAATTGATCTCCAAAGATCATCTGCTCCAGCAGAACATCGCTGCGCGCGTCGCCCAGCCGTTCCAGTGCGCTCCAGACTTCCTCGTCCAGGTTTAATGCCTGCGTATCGCCATCGATGGCCGTGCACGCGATGGCCGCGCTTCTGGGCGTCAACAGCCACGGCGCGGCAACGCGCTCCAGAAAAACGCGCACATCATCGTCGTTCAACGTGGAGGTAAACGCCGGAACACGAATGCCAAGGTGGCCTGCACGCGCGCGCATGGCCAGCCGGTCGTCGAAGTAGCGTGTCGTCGTCAAGCCCATGCCGGGAACTCTCATATGTTCCCGCAAGGCTGCGGCCGTTTCCACAGAGGCTGGATCGAGCGCAAGAATGCGGACAAACTTCCGGCTCCTGGCAAGGTACGTCACCGTGTTCACGACCTGCCGCAACGTCATGCCGCCCGGCATGGTTTGAAATTCATGAAGCGCCTCGCGCGGCCAATCGGCATCGCCACTGGCCTCAATCGTGAGCAGGGTTACGCGGCAGCCAAGGCGCGCCAGCTCACGCAGCATGGCGCCCCCATGCTGGCACGTCGAGATGCACAGGATATTTTCGTCACCATTGTTTGTCGTCATATCGCCGCCAGTATAGCTCCCTGGCGCAGTCCGGCTGAAACGTTTTCCTGTCTCGTGGAGGACGGCGATCAGGATCGGGAATGGATATGATGTTCGATATGGCCTCTGTAATCGTGCTGGACGCAGCGCGCATCCTGAACCTGTATGACACGTGGACCGCACGCTGGCACGACGAAGCACCGCCCGCTTCACCGGAACAAACTGTCGCGCTGGATGCGGAGATTGAAAATCTGCATCGCGCGAATTTCGAGCTTTGGCATCTGGAGGATGAGGCCCGCGATGCCCAGGCTGGAGATGCCGCAGTGGCCGCCGCCAAACGCGCCATCGACCGCATCAACCAGCAGCGAAACGACCAGATCGAACGCTGTGACAGGCTGCTGCTGGAATTACTGGCGCAACAGAACCTGCCCGATGCAAAAGCCGGCCTGCATTCAGAGACCCCAGGAACGATGCTGGACCGGCTGTCAATTTTGAGCCTGAAGATATATCACACGCTGGAGGAAATGGAACGCTCTCCGGCTCCGCAGGGTCATGGGGAGCGCAACCGGGAGCGATTGACGATTCTTCAGGCGCAGCGCAGCGACCTGGCCGCCTGTCTCGATCGGATCTGGCACGATGTTTTGATTGGAAAAGCCCGCTTCCAGCTCTATCGCCAGCTAAAGATGTATAACGATCCCGATTTGAATCCCATTCTCTACAAGAAATCCCGCGCCTGAAAAGAAAGCCGGAGACCGATGGCCTCCGGCTCAGACGCATGCAGTCCGCGTTTACTGAGGCGTCTGCGGAGCTGCCGCACTGCTCTGGGCTACGGGCTGCATCGTGCCGCCGGTTCCGGAGCTTACGCTTCCCTGCTGCTGCTCACCGGCGGGATTCTGCTGCGTGGCGTTGGACAGTAGTTGAATCTGTACGCGACGATTTTTCGCTCGTCCGGCGGCACTGCTGTTGCTGGCCACTTCCACGTCCTTGCCGATTCCGATCAAATAAAATTTGTGCGGCGGCACGTTGTATTTTTCCGCAAGATACTGGGCAACGTTTTCGGCGCGGCGCTCGCTCAACTGATAGTTATAGGCTTTGTCGCCGGTCGAGTCTGTCCCGCCGGTAACTTCAAGAATGTAAGATCTGGTGCTTCCCAACTGGGCGGCGAAGGTGTCCAGCTGCTCCTTGTCCTTGCGAGTCAGCACCGCCTTGTCAAAGCCGAAGAGCACATCCGCGTCCGCAACCTGATGGTAGGTGTCGAGATTGCTGACCACGCTGGCCAATGAATCCGCATGGTTCAGCGCTTCCTGCGCGGACTGCTGCGCCTGGTTCGCGCTCTGCCCGGCAGTCACAGCTTTCTGATCGGCGTTCTGTGCGGCGGTTTGTGCCTGCTGGATTCCCTGATCGGCCCGCTGGCTCACATCATCCAGGTTCCGATGATTGGCCGCGGTCTGGTCTTCCAGCTCATTCGTGTGCTGAATCAAGGGCGTTGTCTGCGTGCGCACATAGTTCTTGGTCGCGCAGCCCGCGGTGAGCACCAGTAGAGCCGATGTACCAGCCAAAAAAATTCTCTTTCGTGCCGATTGCTGTTTCATATTCGCGTTCCCCCCAGAGCGTTTCACTGCCTTTGTATCTCTTAGATGTAGATGCAATTCACCAGCCAATCGCACAGGTATCATTGGACGAGCAGAATCAACCAGTTACTCGAGTTTTATTCTCAATACTCCACTACTGCCATCTCCGGAGAGGCATTTTTTACATGCTGTGATGGATTTGCGGGATGCCGCAGCGAAAGGCGACCGGACGATAAACTGGAGGAAGGGCCTGCTTGTTTCCTGGATCCTGCTTCCCGGATCGCTCTTGAATTCGTCCTATGGATCTGATCGAGAAAATCCGCACATTGCCCTCCGGTCCGGGCGTCTATCTCTACCGCAATGCGGACGGAGAGGTCATCTATGTCGGCAAGGCGAAAAACCTGCGGTCACGGGTCCGTTCCTACTTTCTTGAGGCGGCCCAGGCGAACGCCAAGACCGGTTCGCTGATGCGCGAGGCCGTCGATCTGGAATACATTCTGGTCGATAACGAACACGAAGCACTGGCGCTGGAAAACAACCTGATCAAGCAGCGCAAGCCACGCTTCAATGTGCTGCTGCGCGATGACAAGACCTATCCTTATGTGAAGCTCACGCTCGGCGACCGCTATCCCAAGGTGATGGTGACGCGCCGCATTCGCAAGGACGGCAGCCTTTACTACGGCCCTTATTTCCCGGGAAATCTCGCCTATCGCATTGTCGATTTGATTCACCGCACCTTCCTCATTCCCAGCTGCAAGGTGGACCTGGCGCGCTATCATCCGCGCGCGTGTTTGCAGTTCTACATCCATCGCTGCCTGGGCCCGTGCGTCGAGGGGCTGACCACTCCCGACGTATATGCGGAGGCGGTGCGCGATGTCCGCATGATGCTCGAGGGCCATGCGGCGGAACTGGAGAAATCTCTGGAGCTGCGCATGAAGGCCGCTGCGGCGAGCGAGCAGTTTGAGCTGGCGGGGCGTTACCGCGACCTGGTGATCACCCTGCATCAGTTGCAGGAAAAACAGCGCATCGCAGGCGCCTCCGATGACGATACCGACGTGTTCGGCTTTCACTTTGAAAACGCCATGCTGGCGGCGAACCTGTTTCACGTCCGCGATGGCCGCATCGTGGACCGGCGCGAGTTTTTCTGGGAAGACCTGCCGGAGTTCATTGAAGCGGAGGCTCCCGCAGAACCATCGACAGAAACCGCTTCGACAGAGCCGGCTTCGACGAGCGAACAGGCGTTCTATCCGGCGGCATTTTTCTCTGCATTGCTCAAGCAGCTATACATCGATCAGCATTATGTGCCGCGCAATATTTATGTTCCTGTCGACTTTTCCGATCGTGGCCCGCTCGCGGACCTGCTCAGCGAACGCAGCGGTCACAAGGTGGAAATCAGCGTGCCGCAGCGCGGAGAAAAGCGCTCGCTGCTCGATCTGGCCGGACAGAACGCCAGGCAGTCCTACGATCAGCGCTTTCGCGTGTTGCAACCAAGTATTCGCGCGATCCAGGAATCGTTGCAGGACGCATTGAACCTACCCGATCTGCCGGAGCGCATCGAATGCTTCGACATCTCGCACATCCAGGGCGCGGAGACAGTGGCATCGATGGTCGTCTGGGAAAAAGGCGCGATGAACAAATCGGAGTATCGAAAGTTCCAGGTAAAGACGGTGTCGGGCGTCGACGATTTCGCCAGCATGAGAGAAGTCGTCCTGCGCCGCTACCGGCGCATGCAGGAAGAACACAAGCCGATGCCCAGCCTGATCCTCATCGACGGCGGGCTGGGGCAGTTGCACGCCGCCGCGTCCGCGCTGGAAGAACTCAGCTTCACCAGCCAGCCGGTAGCGGCCATCGCCAAACGAGAAGAAGTGATTTACGTCTACGGCCAGGAAGACGAACCGGTGGTGCTCGACCGGCGCTCGCCGGTGCTGCATCTGGTGCAGCGCATCCGCGATGAGTCTCACAGGTTCGCCGTGACCTACCATCGCAAGCGGCGGGAGATTCGCGACCGGGACTCGGACCTGCTGCGCATCTCCGGCGTGGGGGCGCAGACACGCACCCGGCTGATCACCCACTTCGGCAGTCTGCGGGCCATTCAAGGCGCATCACTGGAAGCGCTGATGTCCGTCGTTCCACGCAAAACGGCGGAAGCGATTTGCGCGTATTTCCATCCTGCCGTCTCCTCAGCCGAGGGAGTTGAGTAAGCCTGAATATGGCGATGCCTTATCGGGCATTGATTGTCGTACGATACAGCGCAATCGTCTGGTCCGCGATGGCCGACCAGGAGAAGTTTTCTTCGACGCGCCTGCGGCCCGCTTCGCCAAATTTCCGGCACTTTTCCGGATCGGCGAGCAGCTCGGAAATCCTTGCGGCCAGGTCGCGCGCGAATTTCTCCGGCCGGGCTGGGAATCCGGTGGTCGGGTCGGGAGTAAATGGCACGAGATAGCCTGTCTGCCCTTCCACCACCACTTCAAGAATTCCGCCGGTGGCACTGGCGACCACGGGCGCGCCGCAGGCCATTGCCTCCAGGTTGATGATGCCGAACGGCTCATAGACGGAGGGGCAGCAAAAAACGCGCGCATGGCTGTAGAGCTGGATTGCCTCCGGCTTGGTCACCATCTTCTCGATCCAGACAATGTGCGGATTGATGGCGCGCGCCTGTTCGACCTTTTCCCGCATCTCCGCCGCGATCTCCGGGGTGTCCGGCGCGCCCGCGCACAGGACGATCTGCGTTTCACGCGGCAGATAGCGGACCGCCTCCACCAGATGCGTCACGCCTTTTTGCCGGGTGATGCGCCCCACGAATAAAACGTAGGGGCGAGCGGGATCGACGCCGTATTTTTTCAGCGCGGCCTTGTCGGGAGTTTTGTTGTACTCCTCCAGGTCGATGCCGTTGTAGATGACGTGCACGCGTTCAGGCCGCACCTCCGGATACGCGCGCAGAATGTCCGTCCTGGTGCCGTTTGAAACTGCGATGATCGCGTCCGCGTCGAGGATCGCGGTGCGCTCCATCCATGAACTCATCGCGTAGCCGCTGCCCAGCTGCTCCGCCTTCCAGGCGCGCAGCGGCTCCAGGCTGTGCGTGGTCAGCACGAAAGGAATGTTGAATAGCTTTTTTGCGAAAAATCCGGCCATCGCAACATACCAGGTGTGCGTATGGACGATGTCGATATTGCCGAGGGACGCGATCTGCGCCAGATTGAGACTCATCGCTTCCAGCGCCGTTTTGAATTTCTCGCTCCCCTGTGAAAGCAGCGCCCAGGGCTCGGCGCCGCGCACATGCAGATTTCCCTGGTCCAGCTTTTGCTCGCCCCAGCAATGCACCTCGACTTCAATCTTCCTGGCCAGCTCGCGGCCCAGGTACTCCACATGCACACCCGCGCCCCCGTAAACATTGGGCGGATACTCGCGCGTCATCAGTCCTACTCGCAATGCAATTCTCCCTGCGCGGCCGCGAAATAAATTTCCGCCGACGGAAGCGTTATTCTAGTCGCAGCCTGCACACGGGGCAAACCTCCACGCCCACGAATAAAATGCCCCTGAAAAAACCCAAGCTCGGCCAGAACTTCTTAACCAGCCCCAGTGCCCGCCAGCGCATCGTGGAGGCGCTGGGAGATGTTTCCACCAGCACGGTGCTGGAAATCGGCCCGGGACGCGGCGCGCTGACCGATCTGCTGGCAGCGCGGGCGAGGCAGTTGATCTGCGTCGAGCTGGATCGTGCGCTGGCGCCTCGCCTGACAACGGCGTGGTCGCACGCGGAGCATGTACGCATTCTGCAAGGGGACATTCTCGATCTGGATCTTTCTACACTCACCACTCCAGCGGAAAAACTGGTGGTGGTCGGGAACCTGCCGTACTACATTACGTCCGATATTCTTCTGCACCTGTTCGCGCAGGTTGAATCCATCCGGCGCGCCGTGGTGATGGTGCAGGACGAAGTGGCGGACCGGCTGGCGGCGCATTCCGGCG
>JADEYI010001722.1_pt1 | contig 14234 bp, 12 predicted proteins | sample 8542331 | NCBI WGS metagenome assembly JADEYI01 (sample SAMN16510988, study PRJNA670497) | mine drainage metagenome | isolation source: biofilm near Copperflume 1 | place: Germany: Marsberg coppermine Kilianstollen | collected 2018-02 | reverse complement strand
ATCGTTTTGTCTCAACTCAGCAGCAAGCGAACAGTAAATTTAGTCTAAACACCAAATCTGAAGAAGCATTTGATTTCTCAGAAAAGGATGGGTCTCTAACACGAGCAGATGGAGGAAACACGATGACGGACGATCCGAACCCCTATGAGGTGTGGCAACCGTGGCAACCTCATGAAGTCGCTCAGCTCTTTTCTTCCTTGAAGATTCCCTGGTGGATTGCTGGCGGATGGGCGCTTGATCTCTTTCTTGGCGTGCAGACGCGTGAGCATCATGATATCGATGTCCAGATTCTGCGACGTGATCAGCAAGCGGTTCGTGCTCTGCTCCAGCAGTGGGATATCCAGGGCTGTGCTCTCCACTATCCGTATGACCTTGAGGTCACTGCTCCCACCTTGATTGACACCTTGCCCTTCCAGACGTGGGAGCCAGATATGCTGCTGGGGAAAGGGGCCTATGATATCTTTTGTCGTCCAACACCAAGCGACCCCTGGGCGTTTCAACTGATGGTCGGAGATGCCGATGAGGACCAGTGGCTCTTTCGCCGAGATGCCAGAGTCCATCGCCCCCTTGCCACCATCGGGTCTGTGACCCCTGATGGCATTCCCTACATGGCCCCAGAAATTCAGTTATTGTACAAGGCCAAGGCCCCACGCCCTCAAGATGAAGCCGACTTCGCCAGGACCTTCCCACACCTCAATCAGGCGAGCCAGGAGTTTTTGGTTCAAGCTCTCGCTCTCGTCTACCCTGGTCATCGCTGGCTTCTCGAACTAGAAGGCTGCTAGCGGCGGAAGACGCTGCGTGGATCGCCGAACGTATCAAGACGAGCAGAGGTGATGCGCGCCATTGTGGCTCTCGTGCGCATCTCGTCACAGAAAAGCCAGACCTGTTCATTCCTGGTGCTGCGCGTCCCCGACTGCCGATTTGATCACATCCGCAAGTCGGGGAAGGGACTCTCCTGTTGCTACAATGCGTGGAGTACCCGCTGACGAAGCAGGGAAAAACCTGCACGGCCATACATTGTCCGCTTTATGAGTTCAATTTCGTCACATGCCCTTCGACCATTCCATTGTTGATTGGCCAAGTCAAACCAGCTTGTACTGCGTCTTTGTCCTTTTCCACCCCAGAAACAAATGACTGGAGTTCTGGAAGTCCACTCTCCACTGCTCTGGTCAGCCAGGCATCTAACCGATGTCCTTCTCGTTTGTGAACCATCGACAAAAAATCTTGAAGGAGATCATAGGCCTTTTTGAGATTTGCACTCGCCTGACAAAAGGCGGTCAGATCCTCTTGCTCGATCTCATCTAATTTCTTTGGGTCACGCACAAAGAGCCAGATCGCGGTATTCACCGCATATTTCTGAATGCGTTCTGGGTGAACAGAAGCTCTCACCTCAGCTTGCTTGAGGGTTTCCAGATGACGGTAGACACCATTCGCCGTTCCGGTGTAACCCTGGGCTTTGATCTCTCGCCAAAGAGCCAGGCCATTGCGTTCCCCTTCCTGCCAGCGCTTGAGGACGTAAGGAGCGAAGGCATCAAAAGAACTTTGCCTCTCACGACGTTTTTTCGCTTCGGGAAAGGTTCCAGCCGCCAGCCATCGCTGCACCGTGCGACCACTGAGGCCAAGTTGTTGCGCAATGGCTGGTAGCTTCATTCCCTGCTGCCGCAACTCCACGACCTGCTGATAGCGGGCGTGTCGGCCCGCTCGTCGAGCCAACCGGATTTTCTCCACATACGCAGGTTCTGGAGAGCGCATTCTTCGATGGAAATGATGGGTTTGTTTTGCTCATTCTGGCCTGGCTCGTCTGGTTTCTTTTCTGCCAGAATCTCGGCCTGACAGCGAGCCAGAAGCACCTGGACAGCTTCAGTCAAATTTTTCACAAGGTGAAACCGGTCGGCGCACTGAATGGCCTGGGGAGCGCCTTCTCGTGCAGCAGATGCATATTCTCCTCCACGATCACGGCTCACTACCATCAGGTCAGGTTGTTGGCGCATCCACTGCGCTGCGGTTTCAGCCAGCCGGTTGGGTAAGAGGTCCACGACGCGGTGGCTTTCCAGGTCTATCAGGATGGTCCCGAACCGATACCCACGTCGGAATGCAAAATCATCTATGCCTAAAAAGAGAACTGATCCCGTTAAAGCATCTGGTAGGTCCAGAATACGGCGCAAGATGGTTTGGCGAGTGGTTTGTATTCCCAATCGAGCAGCGAGTCTGGCTCCACCTTTGCCACAGGTCGCCAAACCAATAGAGGTAAGCTGTTGGCAAAAACGAAGAGTCGTCCTGGCCCGCGGCTCAGCAAAGGTTGGGAGCCGTTCGGCAAAGACTTTCCGTTCGCAGTAGGGATTGCAGCAGGTGAACTTGCGCAAGGTAAGCAGGAGTTGGACCCGGCGGCCTGCACAGGGCGCGTCACGCAGTGTTCGCCGGTAATGACAATGAATTGAGGATGAAATTTCAGCACACAAGGGACAACACGATGTGGGAGTCGTAGCAGCGATTTGGATCACCAGGTCGCTTTGGGTGATCTGGATCTGTTCAATCTGTATTCCTTCTGGCAGAGCAAGCAGGGAAGCCCCTTCCATCACGACCTCGCTTTAGGTGAGAGAACTATCTTTTGCGGATTATTATGGATAAACTCTATCATTACATGTAAATATATATTTATACAAGGCAAGCAAGGTCTAAGCCCCCGAAGTGGTCAAGAGCCTAATTTTTCGCGTACAGATCGCGCATGGCAGAGCTTGCCTCTGTGAAAGAAAGAATGGTAGGTTATACGTGAACATCTTTGTGGCACTCAATCGCTTGCGTTTCCCTCTGGCTTTACCATCGGAGTACCTGGGCCGCCAGTTCAAGTTGCCCCTGGCTGGAACCAGCTAGAGCCGAGATCGAACAGATGTTACCGCCGCTGCACCTGCCAGCAGACTTGGGGATCTGAGCTGTTTGAGCCGACAGAAAGAAAATCGGTGATGACCGAAGAGCACATGGCACTCTCCGCCCTGGTCTTCCCCTGTGTATTCTCGCAGGGCTTATTATCATTGACATGTTCCGACCGTTTGAAGCGTGATTGGATGGCTTGCCTAAATAAATAGTCACTTTTTTGAGGCTTCAATGTAATCTAAAGTGGAAATTCCAGAACATTCCTTTCGAGATATGTTGGAACAGACAAGGAGAAAGAGCATGGCTGTCTTTGCATCCGTAACCGGCAAACTTGCCCAACTGCTTTCACCAGCGCTGGCAAGGAGCGCGCATCTGCTACACACGCACGTTGGACTCGTTCCCAATCCATTGAGTGAGCGCAGTAAACACCTGCAACCGCGCATCCGTGACGCACAGATGTTTCGCAGCGTGTGCCCCTATTGTGCCGTGGGCTGCAGCCAGCGCGTCTATGTCAAAGACGGGAAGGTGATCGATATCGAGGGCGATCCCGATAGCCCCGTGAGCGGCGGCTGCCTCTGTCCAAAGGGGTCGGCCTCCTTCGAGCTGGTGGTCAATCCGCAGCGCTGGACGACAGTGAAGTATCGTGCGCCCTACGCGACCGAGTGGGAAGATAAACCCCTTGATTGGGCGATGGACCGCATCGCGCAACTGGTATATGAAGCACGCGAGGCGACCTTCCAGGAGTTGAACGAAGAGGGGAAGCCACTCAACAACACGCTGGCCATCGGTTCGCTGGGCGGAGCGACGCTGGATAATGAAGAGAACTATCTCATTACCAAGCTCTTTCACTCACTGGGCATGGTCTGTATCGAGAACCAGGCCCGCATATGACACAGCGCCTCTGTGCCGGGTCTCGGCGCAAGCTTGGGGCGAGGTGCCGCCAATACTTTCCTACAGGATTTGCAGCATAGCGACTGCATTCTGATCCAGGGCAGCAACTTTGCCGAATGCCACCCCGTGGGGTTCCGCTGGGTGATGGCGGCCAAGGAGCGCGGCGCGACGATCATCCATGTCGATCCGCACTTCTCGCGCACCTCGCAGCTGGCCGATATCTACGCGCCCATTCGCGTGGGCTCGGATATCGCCTTCCTGGGTGGCCTCATCAACTACATCCTCCAAAACGACCTGTACTTCAAGGAGTACGTACAGGCCTATACCAATGCGACGTTCATTGTGGGTGACGACTTCCGCGACGCTGAGGACCTGGGAGGCGTATTCTCCGGCTTGCACGAAGGTGGGAATGTGTACAATACCGCGAGCTGGCAGTACAAACTGACAAAAACAGGGGAATCGCGCGAACCAACCGATGAGCCGTCCTGCGCCTCGAGCAAAGAGCCGACCACCTCTCACAACTCTCAGCATGTCATGCCCGAAGCACAGGAGGGCCAGGGCTTGCTCCCGCACGCTCACCCCAGCCAGATCGAGCGCGATGAAACCATGCAGCACCCACGTTGCGTCCTGCAAATTATGAAGCGGCACTACGCCCGTTATACGCCGGAGGTGGTCGAACAGATTTGCGGGATCCCGCAGGACCTCTTCTTCAAGATTGCTGACACGCTGATCAAGAACTCAGGTCGTGAGCGCACAACCAACCTGGCCTACGCGGTGGGCTGGACACAGCACACCTTCGGCGTCCAGATCATTCGTGCGGGGGGCATCTTACAGATGCTGCTCGGCAACATTGGACGTCCCGGTGGCGGCGTGATGGCTTTGCGTGGTCATGCCAACATTCAAGGCTCGACCGATATTGCCACGCTGTACAACCTGCTGCCAGGCTACCTGACGATGCCGAGCGTGCAGCGCGGAGAGTTCGACTACCAGACCTACCTGGAGCACAACAGTCAGGACGCCGGGGAGTGGGTTCACTACCCCGAATACTTCGTGAGCCTGATGAAAGCCTGGTACGGGGATGCCGCCACGCAGGAGAACGACTGGGCCTATAACTCCTTACCGAAAACCGAGGGAGATCACTCGGACATGGCCATGTTCGTGACCATGCAAGATGGCAAGATGAAGGGCTTCTTCTCGATGGGGCAGAACCCGGCAGGCGGCGGTATCAACGCCGACTTCCACCGTGCTGCACTGGCGAAGCTGGACTGGATGGTCGTGCGTGACCTCTACGAGATCGAGACGGCGGCCTACTGGAAGCGCCCCGGCGTCGATCCCACGAAGATCAAAACTGAGGTCTTCTTCCTGCCAGCAGCCTCGCACGTGGAGAAGGAGGGCAGCTTCACCAACACGCAGCGCCTCATCCAGTACCGCGATAAGGCGGTTGACCCGCCAGGCGATGCGCGTTCCGAACCCTGGTTCTTAACGGAACTCTGCCTGCGCCTCAAAGAGATGTATAAGGACAGTACGAAGGACCGCGACAAGCCTATCCAGCATCTCACCTGGAACTATCGCCGCGAGGGGCCGCTCCAAGAACCGGTACTGGAAGATGTCGTGCGGGAAATCAACGGGTATGCGATGGCGGACGGCAAGCTGGTCAAGGGTTTTACCGCGCTCAAAGCCGATGGCAGCACGGCCTGTGGCTGCTGGATCTTCAGCGGCATCATGCCGGAGGAGGGCAAGAACCTGGCACGCAGCCGCAACCCCGACGACTATGTCAGCCCCGGCTGGGGCTTTACCTGGCCGGCCAACCGCCATATCCTTTATAATCGTGCCTCTGCTGACCCAGAGGGCAGGCCCTGGTCGGAGCGCAAGAAGTACCTCTGGTGGGACCCCGAACACGACAACGGCGATGGCACACGTGGCCGCTGGGTCGGCTACGATGTCCCTGACTTCCCGGAGACGAAACCGCCCACGGCGAAAGCCGATCCTAACGGCACCGGCTTGGCTGCACATTCCGGGGCTGACCCGTTCACGATGAACGCTGAAGGCCGGGGCAGGCTCTACGCTCCTAGCGGGCTGACCGATGGGCCGCTGCCCACCTACTACGAGCCGGTGGAGTCGCCCGTTACGAATATACTCTACCCCCAGACGCCTACCAATCCCATCGTGACGTACTGGAATCGGCCCGACAACCCATCAAACGGGCTTGCCAACCCGGACTACCCCTACGCGATCACCACCTACCGGCTCACCGAGCATCATGTGGGTGGTGCCATGTCGCGCTGGGTGCCTTGGCTCTCCGAGCTACAGCCGGAACTCTTCGCGGAGATCAGCGAGGAGTTGGCCGCGGAGAAGGGCGTGAAAAACGGTGACTGGATCACTCTCTGGACGACACGCGGCGAGGTGGAGGCAAAAGCCCTGGTGACGTCGCGTATGAAGCCGCTCCAGATAGAGGGGCGCACCATGCATCAAATCGGTCTGCCGTTCCACTGGGGCTACAAGGGCGTCATCACCGGCGATATTGCCAACGATCTGCTCATGTTGGTGGCCGACCACAACGTCAGTATGCACAACGCGAAATCGTTCACCTGTAATATGAGGCCGGGTCGCCCGCGAAATGCCATAGCAGAACGAGGAAGGGAGAACCTGTATGGGCCAGATGGGATTTTTTACGGATACGACGCTCTGCATCGGTTGCAAGGCATGCGAGGTCGCGTGCAAGCAGTGGAACCAGCTTCCGGCGGACGGCTACAAGCTGACCGGCAATAGCTACGACAATACGCGGTGCCTCTCGGCGACAACGTGGCGGCATGTGGCCTTCGTTGAACAAGCCCGACCGGCAGATGGAACAGGCAAGCCCGTCAACTGGCTGATGATGAGCGATGTGTGCAAGCACTGCGAGCACCCCGGCTGTATGGAAGCCTGTCCGACCGGTGCCCTGATCCGCAACGAGTTCGGCGACGTTTACCTGCAACCCGACATCTGCAACGGATGCGGCTACTGCGTGCCATCCTGCCCTTTCGGCGTGGTTGACCTCAACCTGGACGATGGGCGCGCCTATAAGTGTACCCTGTGTTACGACCGCCAGAAAGATGGATTGGAGCCAGCCTGCGCCAAAGCCTGCCCGACGGACTCGATCACCTTCGGCGACCTCGACGTACTGCGGACGCGGGCCAGGGAACGAGTCGAGACGCTACACGCGCACGGCGAAACCTCGGCCTACCTCTACGGCGTTGACGAGGACACGAGCGTTGGCGACCTCAACGCCTTCTTTCTCCTCACCGAACGGCCCTCCGTCTACAACCTGCCGGAGAAGCCGAAGCTCCCACAGGAGAATGTGCTGCCGGGATTCGTGGCAAGTTTCGTCGCAGCCGCCTTCCTGACGGCTGTCACCGCTATCTCCTTCTGGAGCAGGAAGAAATAAATGACGGCAAAGGAAAGAGCGCATGAGTCAAATGGATGAACATCAAGCAGAAAGAAGCAGGAAAACGTTTTCCGCACTCACCCCTGATCAGGCTGGTTTCTCGCGCGGGGAACGATGGAGCGGGCAGGCCAGCAACTATTACCATATTCCCCTGATCAAGAAGGCCCACTGGGGCTGGGAGATCATCGTCTACTTCTTCCTGGGCGGGCTGGCGGGAGGCTCCTATCTCGTCTCGACCCTGGCTCACCTCTTTGGCTCCCAGGAAGATGCGGGTCTGATTCGCGCCGGACGCTATGTGTCCCTGATCGGCATCGCCATCAGCCCCATCCTGCTGATGAAAGACCTGGGCCGACCAGAGCGCTTTCTGCACATGCTGCGCGTCCTGAAGCTGCGATCGGCCATGTCGCTTGGCACGTGGGGGCTGACGACTTTTGGCCTGTTGGACTGGTTCCCATGGCTCGCGAAATTGCTGAAAGTGCTGCCAGTGAAGATCATCGAGTCGGTCGGCAGCGTCTTCGGCCTGTTCGTCGCCTCCTACACCGGTGTCCTGCTCTCCGCAACTGCCGTGCCCATCTGGGCACGCGCCAGGCATCTCCTGGGTCCGCTCTTCCTGACCTCTGGCCTCTCCACGGCGCTTGCCAGTCTCTCATTGATCCTCTCGCTGGGACGGGGCCATCGGCAAACATTGGAGAAAGTGGAACGCGCCGAACTGGCTGTGATGACCACTGAACTCGGCCTGATCTCCGCGCTTCCAGTCGTGTTGGGACCCCTGGGAAAGCCGCTCCTGAAAGGGAAAACAGCGGTATTCTTTGGCGCGGGAACGATAGGGGGCGGCCTGCTGCTTCCGCTCCTGGCACGCCTCGCGTGGAGACTCACGGGAAAGCCGACGCCACGAGCCTTGAATAGCGGCGCGTCACTGCTGGTACTCGCGGGCGGTCTGATCCTGCGCTTTGTCTGGATCATCGTGGGGCGCGCCTCCGCCAATGATCCCCAGGCAACGCACCGCTATAACGCCATGAACTAATCGTCGTTTGCATAACAGCGCCGAGGCCTGGTCCTTCTTCTGCTCTTAGCCTGGCGCTTCGTTTACAGGAGGAATTTGACAATGCATGTAGCACAAAGTGGTATCTTCGCCCTGGGAACGGGGTCGCACTCCTATCTGGAGTTCGATCGGCGTCCGTCTGCCGACCCGGCTGATCTGGTGCGGGCGATCGCGAATCTGCGGGAACCGCGCACCACGACGGGAGGCGTCAATCTGGTGGTCGGCTTTCGGCCCTCCCTCTGGAGGCGCGTGGCACCGCAGGAGATACCAGAAGCTATCACCGACTTCGAGCAGGACGTGCGCGGGATAGAGGGTTTCACCATGCCTGCCACGCAGCATGATCTGTGGCTCTGGGCGGCGGGTCATGCCTACGATAAGGTCTTTGATGTGGCCAAAGAGGCGATGCATGTGTTGGCTAGACATGCCACCCTTGCGCTGGATGTGGCCGGGTGGACCTACCGGGAGAATCGGGATTTAACCGGCTTCATCGACGGCACCAAGAATCCCAGTCTCCTGGAGGCTCCCGAAGTGGCGCTTGTTCCCGATGGCTCTCCCGGTGCAGGTGGGAGCGTGGTGCTGGTGCAGAAGTGGCTGCACAATGCCGCTGCCTTCGAGGCGCTTCCGGTTGAGGAGCAAGAGAAGATCATGGGGCGAACCAAGCAAGCAAGCGCCGAGCTGCCTGAAGAGGTAAGCGGCCCAACAGCACATATCGTGCGCACGACGGTCGAAGAGGATGGAGTCGAGCAGCACATCTTCCGCCGCAATACGCCGTTCGGGACGGCTACCGAGCATGGGACGATGTTCATCGGCTTCAGCCGCGACCAGCATCGCCTGGTCCGCATGCTCAATCGGATGGCCGGAGTAGAAGATGGCATCCGAGATGCCCTGACCAGGTATACGACCGCGGTCAGCGGGGCGTATTATTTCGTCCCCTCGGTCGAGGCCCTGCGCAGGTTTGCTTCCGTGAGTAACGAATGAACAAGAGTCGGATAGGCACCCGATTCCACCAATGTTGCTATGGCTCCTCCGGTCTGCGTGCCTGGGCAAAATCGGAAAATGAATAGCAACAAAAAAGGGATTTCACAGTGGGGTGAAATCCCCATAAAACGGCTTGGGTTGTGGGCCTGAGCAAGCCATAAGCCGAATTCTGTCCCCGTGATTCCTCGCGGTCTCAGGGTGGCAACCATCTATCTAGGACATCAGTTACCTGACGCCTCAAGCAACCAACCCGGAGGTTTACAGGCGAGCAACCTGCAAGTACGTTCGCGTGCGAACGTACTATTCCCCCTGCTTGGTCTTGCTCCGAATGGGGTTTACCCAGCCAGTTGGTCGCCCAACTGCTGGTGAGCTCTTACCTCACCATTTCGCCCTTACCCGATCCTGCCAACGCCTGTAACAGGCATCACGGCAACGTTTGCTATCGGGCGGTATGTTTCTGTGGCACTTTCCTTGAAGTCACCTTCACTGGCCGTTAACCAGCATTCTGCTCTTTGGAGTTCGGACTTTCCTCGGACTTTGCAGTCCGCGATTGCCTGTCTTACTCAAACCCACGGTGCTAGAGTAACACATGAGGAGGATTCCGTCTAGCCATCAAGGCCTGAGGGGTGTATGAATTAGTTGAGGCGTGGTCATAAATACTTAAGCCGCCTTGAGAAAGGCTTTGAGCCCGACACAAAGGTCGAGGTCGTGTTCAAAGCGGTACCAGACAGCCAGTTGATAGACAAAGATAGCCGCCTTTCGCAAAGCGTTGAGTGGCAAGCAAGCCTTTGGTGGGAACTTGTCCATGGCCATCAAAGATGCCTTTGAAATGTTCATTAAAATTCTCAATAGCTGTGGAGCGAAGCTTGTGAAAGATGCGTCGCACCTCCACGCCATCATCGGTATGCGGATATTTCCCATACTGGGTAGCCACCAGCAGACGGTTCTGGTGCTCACAGTCCTCCCGCAAGTCAGGCGTGTTGTAATGACGATCGCCCAGGACAAAGCGCACTTCAGCAGGAACTTCTGCGAGCAGATGAGGAGCGGGTTCACTGTCAGCGACATTGGCAGGCGTTAGCACCGCGGCGAGCGGGAACCATACCCCTGCCACGACCGAGACGAGATGCAGTTTCCAACCATAGACCCAGCCATGCCAACCCGATTTGGTCCAATGAGCTTCGGTATCAATGGAGGTGTGAGGAAGCTCTCCTTTCTCGCGATGCTTTTGATGCCAGACACCACCACGGGCTCGCAGGATGGTGCTATCGATGGCAACCGCCCGTCCAGACTCGCTCCATGGCTGGATCAGGCTCACCAAATGACGCCCCAGACAGCCAATCTGAGCCGGTAACGTAGCGGGCATCCTTTTCAAACGGCGTTCCCAGGTACGACGGGTGGGAAAGCGACCTTGTACACTGAGAAGAACGCGCAAGGTCTGCATTTCCTTTGTCGGTTGCTCAAGCACGGTGAGCAGTTCATGCACAGTATGTAAATGGCGAACAATCATGATGACTAAAGCCTTCAAGAACAGGTGATCTGGGTAGAACGTGGGTCGTCCGCGCCCCCCCTTCACCGGCATGGCTGGCGAAGGCAAACGATCAACCATTGTGACCAACGTGACAAGTAACGAGTCTTGCGATACCATAAGAGTGCCTCCTATTCTTGTAGTGTGTGATTACCACAATCATAGGAGCAAAGCCACGCTGGAGCAACCCTCCAGCGTAGCTTTCCTATTTATGACCACGCCTCAATTAGTTGTAGGCAATCAGGCAGCATATTCTTGCTGCCAGAGCGAGTCATAAGCTCCGTTGAGAACGGAGGTGCGCAGAGGCAAGAGAGCATCGATGCCCTCAGGCGTCCAGCGCATCCCAGAGCGTTTGGCACGGGTGCTGACAATGGTTTTGCAGGCGGCTTCAGCGATGCCGCTGCCCAGGTGCATCCCTTGAGCACGGAAGACGGGATAGCGCATGCGCTGGGCATTGGTGGTAAAGTAGTCCACGGCGCGCTCGGGACAACTGCGTGCTTGCCCTGGTTCCGGTGCAATGGGCGGCAACGCCTCGATCGCGGAAACCAGAGCTTCACTCTGCCCCTGTTCGAGGAGCGAGCACGCCTGGGTAGCCCAGACCGTTGCCGCTGCTGTACCGCGGCCAAAGACCGCGTGAGCTACCTCCCACACATGTTCTTTGGCATGATAGAGATCCACGATCTGCACAGCTCCAGGAAAGTGTTCAGCGGCCAGATTCCAGATCCAAGGCGCGCCGTCGCCAATGACGACCACTTGCTGGGCTTGCTCCAGCCCGCCGTCGCGCGCCAGCTGGTAGAGCAACCAGCCAAAGCCACCCTTGGCGGTGCGGCGAGCCACATAGCGCATACTGTCTGGCTCTGGGGTATCTACATACACCCCAGGCACTAACTCTGACCGCTTGGGTCTGCGCTCGGCACGAAAGACCGCTCCAGCTTTGATCTCACGATACACGTCACCTTTGCGTTGCCGTTCCTCTTTCTCCATCGGCACGCTGCCACGGCGCATCCGTGCCAGCACCCCATCCAATTCGATGTAGAGTCGCTCGATCTGCTTCGTCTGCCGCTCCTCTGGTCGTTGACTGCGGGCTTGCTTTGCCTGCGCCTGCAAGCTCTTGACCTGCCGATCTTCTGCACTAGCCAGCACTTCGCCCACCGGGCGCATTAAGCTCAGGGCTTGCCGTGCTGACATCCCTAGCGGGACCTGCCGACACAAGCTCTCGGCTGCTTCCTCAAACGTCAAGCGTCCACACAGGTAGCTGATCTCGCGTTGCACCCCACTCGTCGTGCGTCGCTCGTGCACTCCCCACAAGGCGTCATCGGGCGCTTCACCGTGCGTACAGCTCTTCTCTGCTGCGGGCACCTCGAGGCACTGGTAATACGGGCGCACGAACGTGACTGGCCCCACCAAGGTGAGCAGTTCCTTGGGACGTTCTCCCACTAACCGCTGGCGATGTCCGCACCTCCCTTGGCGCCTAGCCGCCGGGCGCTGCTCACGCAGCCGACTGTCGAGGATCCCTTCCAGTAACCTCCTTCCCATCTGCTGGCTCGTTTGGACGACCTGCTCTTCCAGATGCTCCCAGTCTCCTTCGCTCAGGTCTTGCACCTGCGCGAAAAACCCTTCCAGTTCTTCTTGCATCGCTGCTCTCACGGCCTTTTTCCTCTGCTCATTCGTTTCCACTTGGGGAGTCTCCTCTCTGGTCTGCTTTTTACCGATGAGGATACTCCTTTTTCCTTTGCTTGCCTACAACTAATTCATACACCCGATGAACGTTTTCAGACCATTATAGTTCAGTTCAGATAACCATCGTTATTTCTACTCTGCCATTCGATGAAATGCCTGTTCTACGACTCGAATTATCAAAATTCCGACGCGTAATTTTACAATTTCCACTGAGGAAAAGAGCCACAGCGGTGGATTCCGTAGAAAAGTGCATGAGGGTGACGACCTTTGCCTGGTCGAGACAAGGGTCGTCACCTTGTGCTCACTCCCCGCGCTTGCGCTGATCCGATTTCCTGGCCCGATAGCCCCTCCTGCGCGTTTCCCTCGGCCCCGGCATGCGGGTCGGCAGGTGATCCCCCGGACTGTACTTGCGTTTCTGCTCTTGAATATCGTCATCGTTCATGCGCATGTAGAGCTTGACGGTGGCCATGTCTTCATGGCCGAGCAGCTCCTGCAAGCTGAACGGGTCGTTGCCCGCCTTCAGGTAGCGAATGGCGAAGGTGTGCCGCAAGATGTGCGGACTGACGCGCTTGTCGGTGATGTCGGCCCGCTTTTTGAGTCGCGCGAACAGCAGGGTCACGCCGTTCTTCGTCAGCGGCAGCCTTGTCTCGGAGAGGAAGAGGTGATCTTCGCCCGCGCTGCCCCACTCGGCCAGTTCCTCGTCGCTCGGGCGATGCCGATCGAGGTAGTACAACAGATTGCGCAGGCAGTTCTGTCCCAGCGCAATGCGGCGCTCCTTGGACCCTTTGCCTTTGACGGTGATGACCCCGTGCTTGCGGTCGAAATCCGAGAGCCGCAGGCCGCACAATTCGGAGACCCGGATGCCTGTATCGAGCAGAACCCAGAGAATAGCACGATTGCGTGCCGCCGCACGGTCCGCTAACGGCCCAACTTCCCCAGGAGGAGTACAGGCCATGAGCAGTCGTTCAAACTCCTCCGGCTCGATAGTGCGGATGAGCGGTTTGCCGACTTTGGGAAACACCACCCGGTCAAAGGGATTGCGCTCGATGCTCTCGCGGCGCACCAGCCAGTGAAAGAAAGCGCGAGCGGAGCGGGCATAGGTCTGGATGGTGCGCTCACTGCGGATGCGACCCCGGCCGGTGGGCGTTTTGCGCATCGAGGCGAACCAGGCGCTGATATCGGGGGCGTCGATTTCTGCGACCAGGGTGATCGCCCGCTCTTCTTTCAAGAACTGGTGGAAGAATCGGAGCGCGGTGCGATGCCACTCTAGCGTTTTGGCGCTGTGGTTGCCACCCTCCTGATCATCGAGGAAGTCGGTGATGGCCCGTTCCAGGGTCGTGGTGGAGCGGCGCTTCGCGAGCAGGTCTTCCTGCCTTTTGCGGCTGCGGGAAGGCTTCGGGTCAGGTTTTTTGGAGGCTACCTGCTGGCGGCGCGACTCCGCCTGGGCATCGAGTTTGTCGCGCTGGGCGGCAGCCCGGGCTTCGGTAACTTTCGAAGACGACTTCGGTGAGCGTGGTGAGACCATGGGAAATCCTCTCTTTCTTGTCGTCGGGAGCCAACCCTGTCGGCAAGAGGGAAGAGGCAGGATGTCACAGGTGCTGGCGCAGGATGTCGCGCACTCGTGAAGGCAGGATGTTGCGTGTTTTGCGAGGCAGGATGTCGCTGCGCGCCTTTTTACACAATAAAACATCGCCTGCTTGCTTGCCCCTTCACCGCCTGGTTGTTCCCAACGGGCGTGAGAAGTGCCTGCACAGAGACGATGTACGATTTGGAGCGGGAGACGGGGCTCGAACCCGCGACAGCCTGCTTGGAAGGCAGGAACT
>JADEYI010001720.1_pt1 | contig 14240 bp, 12 predicted proteins | sample 8542331 | NCBI WGS metagenome assembly JADEYI01 (sample SAMN16510988, study PRJNA670497) | mine drainage metagenome | isolation source: biofilm near Copperflume 1 | place: Germany: Marsberg coppermine Kilianstollen | collected 2018-02 | reverse complement strand
CCGTGTAAAAAAGTGGCACTGCAAAAAAGGAGAAATGTTATGACGACGAATGAGCAGTCTACGGTCGTAGGTGTTTTTGAAATGCGTTCACAGGCGGATGCCGCGATACACGAATTGCAGGAGGCGGGCTTTCGCGATGATCAGATAGGCTTTGTGGTGCGGAATAGCGAAGAATATGGTGTTGCGCCTGCCGTTGAAAACGAGGCCAATGAGGTTGATACTGGTTCTGGTGCGGTGGTCGGTGTTGTTTCCGGTGGCATTATTGGTGGGGTGGTAGGAGCGGCGGCGGCATTACTCGTGCCAGGGGTTGGACCGGCGATTGCAGGCGGCATCTTGATTGCGGTACTGGGCGGAGTCGTTTTTGGGGCCGCGGCAGGCGGTATTCTCGGTGCTTTAATGGGTATGGGCATACCGGAGGAGGAGGCGCGTTACTATGAGAGCGAATTTTCTTCTGGTCGTACCATTATCACCGTGCAGACTGCTGATCGGCAGCAAGAGGCCACGAGTATCCTGCATCGCAATGGTGGCTATGACGCGGGTACGCGCTTTGTCCAGGTAGAGGCACAAGCACCTGTTTATCACGTCAATAGTACAGGTTCGCCAGAAGCAAATGGCTCAACTATGCAGTCACCTTTGCCTTCTCAACCCCCCCAGCAGACACAGCAACCACAGCAGGTTCCTGATACAAATGAATCTACCCGCCATTACGATCCCATTACAGGTGTTGAGCAGGAGAGGCAGGAGAAACAGCAGGTACCAGTCGGTGGTTATGGCCTTCAACGCGACCCAGCCGTTGAGACGGATGCGAGCGCGGGAACGATTGATACGCAGGTTCGTCCAGGGACAGCCGTGGGAGATGGTTCCAGCAATGATCTGTTTGAGAATCCGGTCGAACCAGGCGTTGTGCAACCCGGTGGGGTGAATGATCCCAATGTTCGGCTGCCGCGTGTTCCGTAAGGGGAAGTTTATGTGATACCAATAGGCATCAAGCTAAGCTCCACGCCGCCCCAGGGTACCCGTGAAGGGTACCCCTACCATGGACCAACGCGGCTCCACGAGCGTCTCCGTCCATGGTAAGGGTACCCTTCACGGGTACCCTGGGTGTCAGGCTGATTTCTCTTGTTCTTCACTGGGGACGGTAAAGTGAATCTCTAATGCTTTGTTTATAAAGCGGGCAACGGTTGCCTCCTGGTTGGCTAGAATGGAGGGTAAGGTGATATCGCGCTTGAAATTGCCGATCTCGACGATCATCTCGTCGCCTTTTTTGGTCATGAGCACTTTGTCCATCTCGACATGCGGGAGTGGGAGGCGCAAGATGTAGGTATCGCCATGGTGGGTGATTTCCTGTATTTGACCTTTATAGAAGACCTGGGTGGGGTCTTGTTCGCCAAAGATGGTATCGCCTAGCTTACCGAGCTGGTCGATGCCAAGAATTTCGTGCGAGTAGTAGGGAGCTTCCCAGATGGGCAGAGGCGCGAAGGTCGCGTGAATTTGTTGGCGTAGCTTCTCCTGGTTGGTATACATCTCTTGCATAAAGGTATCTTGATAATGACCGGGGGCGATGACGCGGTTACAGATGACAGCATCAATGGGATAGCCGAAGAGAGCAAGGTAGGTTTCGGCCCGTAAAGCCTCTTTGATTACCATGCGTTCAGGGTTGACGACTGGCCGATAGGAACTGATGGTGGGGTCACTGAGTGCTTCGCGCAAAACTTTGACGCGCTCACTGAGGGCCTGCACGGCATCCAGGATTTCGGCGGAGGGCAGGAAAGCCTTAATCAGTGGACGAGCCAGGTTGAGGGTGCCGCTTTGCAGGTTCATGAGGCGACCAGCATACCATTGGAAGGTGTCGGGCATGCTGAGGAGGCGCACGGTCTCACCGGTTGGCGCGGCATCGATGACGACCACGTCGAAGTTGCCTTCACGGGCATTGCGATAAATGTTAATCAGGCTGACGATCTCGTCCATGCCTGGGATGAGGGCCAGTTCTTCTGCCATGACGGAGTCGATACCGCGTTTACGCAGTATTTTGCTCATCGAATCCTGTAATTTGCCCCAGCCGCGACGCATCTCATCGAGGGCGTTGACCTCTTGTGCCCAGAGGTTAGGAGCCAGTTCTCTGGGTTCTGAGGTGAGGGGCATATTCAAGCAATCCGCCAGGCTATGGGCCAGGTCGGTGCTGACGACCAGTGTACGTTTGCCCATCATGGCGGAGCGTACTGCTGTGGCCGCGGAGATGGTGGTTTTCCCGACGCCCCCTTTTCCAAGGTAAAGAATAATACGCATAGTGAGTAGTCCTTGCTTTCAATGTTCTAAACTTATGGAATCTATCATGCAGCGACCTCTATGAAGATGGGAGGTCGCATAAGCTTGTTATCTTTATCTACGTGCATTGCCCCTCTTCGGTTAGAGCTTATGGTTATGTTTATCAAAAGGGGTACTTATGTATGCTCGCGGTTGGAACCAATGTAGCATATTACGGGTGCGTTTCATTTTTTTGCAAAAGGGAAGGAGGGCAGGAGTGTGTAGGGACAAGGGGCGGATGTGGCGGCAGATGGGGGGCCTTGTGCTCAATACATCTCACTTAAGCCAGACCCTTTCCCCCAGGGTACCCGCAAGGGGTACCCCTACCATGGACGATGGGACCGCATCGCAGGCGCGTTCGTCCATGGTAGGGGTACCCTTTACGGGTACCCTGGGGCGGGGCCGGGGATGGGAAATTCGGCCTTAAGTGAGATGTATTGGGCCTTGTGCTTGTCCTTGCTGGGAGTGCAGACCCTCCACCAGGACAGGCACAAGGCCCCCTCACAACCTCTCCCAGCCCCCTGTCCCTACGCACACCGCAGAACCCTCGCTACCCAAATGAACTGCACCCAAGAGCCGTGACGTACTTGACGAAGCTCTGTCTATGCTCTAGAATAGGTACGTCTCGTTGTGTAGATTGGTAGTTGATTGTTCTGTGACTGCAAAGATTGCCCACTCCATCTTATGTATCAGGCATGGGGAGGTTGTGTATGGCTGACCATCTAGGACAGCAATTAGGAAATTATCGCCTCATCCGTCTTTTGGGGCGTGGTGGTTTTGCTGATGTCTATCTAGGCGAACATATCCATCTCGATGTTAACGCGGCGATCAAGCTGTTGCATACCCAACTGACCGATGAAGATATCGCTCTGTTTCGCAGCGAAGCTCGCACCCTCGCCCGCCTGATTCACCCCCAGATTGTGCGTTTGCTTGATTTTGGTATTGAGAACAATATCCCTTATCTCGTGATGGACTATGCGCCAAACGGCACATTCAGGGAGCGCTTTCCACGCCACACCACCTTACCGTTACCCTCCATTGTTGCCTACGTGATGCAAGTTGCTGACGCTTTGCAGTTCGCGCATGATGAGAAGCTGATTCACCGCGATATCAAGCCGGAAAACATGTTCCTGGGACGACGTAACGAGGTGGTGGTAGGAGACTTTGGTATTGCCGTGCTCTCAAAATCGACACGTTCGCGCAATTTACAAGATATCGCTGGGACCGTGGAATACATGTCACCGGAGCAGTTACATGGCAAGCCGGGCCGGGCTAGCGACCAGTATTCCCTGGCGATAGTGGTCTATGAATGGTTGACTGGCGATGTGCCATTTCAGGGAGCCTTTATCGAGATTGCCAGCCAGCATATGTTGGTGCCACCCGAATCGCCGCGTAAGAAAGTGCCGTCGATACCGCTTGCCGTGGAGCAGGTGGTGCTGCGAGGGCTGGAAAAAGATCCGGAGAAGCGTTTCCCTTCTGTACACGAGTTTGCGCAAGCGTTGAAGACCGCGGTAGAACAAGAGGGGCGTACTGATAAGCATGTAGTGCCGCCATCATTACCACCGCAAACACCATCACCACAGTCCATTATTACGAGCAATCAGCCGAAGACGTATCAGCCACCGTCCGCGAAGACAAAGGAGCAATGGCTCACGGATGGCAACGCACAATCCAAGGCTGGGCGATACCGCCAGGCTATTGCCTGTTTTGAAAACGCCCTCGCGCTTGACTCGAAGTATGCCTACGCGTATTTTAATCGGGGCAATGCCTATCGGGACCTCAAGGAGTACCAGCGTGCGCTGCTGGACTTTGATCGCTACATCGAGCTTGACTCTAAGGATGCCGATGCCTATAATAATCGCGGTTTGACCTACTATGATCTGAGGGATTTCCGCAAGGCTATTGCCGACTACGAGCGGGCTATCGTCGTTAATCCTGGCCATCTCTATGCCTATTTTAACCGTGGCAACGCCTACCGCGATAGCAAAGAGTACCGTAAAGCTATCGCCGACTATGATCGGGCCTCTGTGCTGAATCCGAAGTATATTAAGGTCTATAACAATCGTGGTTTGACATATTTCAATTTGAAAGATTATCAGCAGGCTATTGCGCAATATACACAAGCCCTTGACCTCGACCCGAAGTATGCGCTGGCCTATTACAACCGTGGCAATGCCTATCGAGAGATCAAAGATCATCAACGGGCCATTGCTGATTATGATCGCTATCTTCAGTTGGACCCGCAGGATGCCGATGCCTATAACAACCGTGGCAATACCTATTATGATCTCAAGGATTACCGTAGGTCCATTGCTGATTATAATGAGGCTATTCGTCTCTCGCCACAGAATGCCATGCCGTATCGTAATCGCGGCCTCTCACACAACGCTCTCGCGGAGTATCAGCAAGCGATTAGCGATTTTGACCAGGCCATTGCATTAGACGCCAAAAATGCCACTGCTTATTACAGTCGTGCTAAAGCTTATCGCGAACTCAAGGATTACCCACGAGCAGTGGCCGACTATGACCGGGCTATTGAGCGCGACCCTGACTATGCATGGGCCTTTAGTGGGCGCGGGGAAACCTATCGCCTGCTCAAACAGTACAATCGAGCAATCGGGGACTTTGATCGCGCTATCGCCATTGACCCCAATTATGCCTGGGCCTATGGCAGTCGGGGCCAGGTCTATTCCGCATTAAAACAGCAGCAGAAGGCTATCCAGGATTTCGATCGTGCGCTCGCCATTGATCCCGGCCTCAACTGGGTGAAGACGGCTCGCGAAGCAGCGATACGGCAAAGCTAAGATCAAAAGGAGCTATGAAAAGAGCAGGACACCCATGTGCGGGTGTCCTGCTCTTTTCCAGTTGCGAACTGGGTATATAAAACGGCATCGGTGAAAGATGCCATGCTCATTCAGCTAAGGGTTACAATTCCATTTTGCCAGAGAGAACCATAAGTTTGAGGAACTCCAGGTGGCGAATAATCTCCGTGCGGTCACTGCCACCGTTCTGGTACCATTGGCGGAGCCAGAGCAGAGATAGCACTTCATCGGAGGTAAAGCCCTCCTGGGCGAGCATATCCATATCGGTAGTAGTGGTTTCAAGGTTTGTTTCGGTTATTAAATGTTCTTCAGAATGGATTTGCGGATTCATAATCGTTTCCTTCCGCCTGTAGCAGGCTTTCCGCTAATGTTTCTATTCCGTTTATGCTCATGGTCTAAATTATTGCCGTTCGGCTATTAGCAGAGATAGGCTCGTTCTCTTTAATAGACGTTCGACACCATACATTTTCAAATACCAATTTTCTTCCTCTCCCTTCCTCCACATTTCCTCCTCTATCTCATTCCTGATGTACCTAGCATAAACGGAAAGCGGCGAAATAGCTATCTACTACAAGACATGTAACGTGTGAAATATGTCACATCCAGTATCAGACAAGCTTTCCAGGTGAGGAAAAGTGCTTGCTTGCATTGGTTGTCTGAAGTATATACGTGCGAATCTGCTCGTTGGTTCCATCAAATAACCCCAAATTTCTCAGTATATATACAGACTTACCGATACGCCGCAAGTGGTTAGACGCGCTATATATAGTAACGTCGGTCGGTTACAAAAAAACTAGGACCGCATTGTTTGCTGGCAACCTCTCACTCAATGCCTTCATTCTGAGAAAACCCTTGACCTTCACATTACGTCAAACAGTATACTTCCCATAAATGGACGACCATTCCAGGCCACCAAAGCCATAGGTGGCAGGAACCTCATCGTCGTTTTGAGCAATTGTTATTCTCTTGAGCAAACACAGAGAGGAGTTCTCATCATGAATATCACCGTTTTCGGAGCCTCTGGGGCAATCGGCACCCATTTCATCGATCTTGCCACCAGGCACGGCCATGCCATCCGGGCCGTCTACCGAACCATGCCGCCCGTCTCGCCCGGTGGCCAGGTTGAGATCTTGGTCAACCACGATATCTTCAACATCGACTTCGTCACTCAGGCCATCCGTGGTGCTGATGTGGTCATCACCACTCTGGGTCCTAACTTCGTCAAGCACCACAACGCTCTGAGCACCATGATTTCTCCCCCAGACCTCCATCAGCGGCTGGCTCGCACCCTCGTCAGGGTCATAAAAGATTCTGGCGCATCTCCCAGAGTCATCTCGGTCAGCACCGGGAGTATGGGACCCGCTGACGCCATCATGGGACCTGGCCCACGCCTGCTGCTCGGCTTCTTTCGCACGTTCGTGGCTCGCAACCTGCGGCTCGTCGGGAGGGATCTTGGGGCTATGGAGAAGGAACTCGCCGCAAGCGGCCTGGACTGGTATGCGGTGCGCCCCGTCAAGTTGACCGACGGTTCCCTCACCGGGCATGTCCTGGCCAGCGATCGTTTCGCCTTGAAGTCCATCTCCCGAGCCGACGTTGCCTGGTATATGCTCGCGCTTGCCGAAGACCCCAGGCCGAAGCCTCAGCGAACACCGATCCTCGTCCCCGCCCAGGGAAGTCCTGGGCGGCAGAGTGGAAAGAACGTGGCGGTAGGGCGAGTGTCATGAAGGCGAGAGACGGGGCAAGCCGTGCCGGAAAGTGCGCCACGACATGCGCTCCTGGGACCGCTCTCAAGCGATCACCTGGACACCATGCGGGGAAGTGCGACGAAAAGTCAGGCGCAACCCTCTTGACTTTCACCTTACGTCAACCTTTATACTTCCCAGGAGAAGTATGAAGCAAGGAGGAATACGTATGTTTTCCATCGGTGAGTTTTCGCGCATTGCCCGCGTGACCCCAAGACAACTGCGGCATTACGAAGAGCTGGGCTTATTCCAACCAGAGCGCATCGATCCTGAGACGGGGTATCGCTTCTACAGTGCGCTTCAGCTCCCCCGGCTCAATCGCATCATTGCCCTCAAGGAACTGGGACTCTCGCTTACCCAGATCCTACGCCTGCTGGATGAGCACATTTCGACAGAGGAGATTTGCGGCATGTTGACGATGCGCAAGGCCCAGATTGAGCTGACCTTACGCGACGAACTCGAACGGGTGCGAAGCATCGAGGCCCGTCTTGAGCAGATCGAGGAACAAGGCAAGTTGATCGACGACGTGGTGCTCAAAGCGATACCAGAGCGCACCTTTCTTTCGATTCGGCAGATTGCCCCGTCAAAAGAGGAGGGCTTCGCGTTGATGGCCGAGGTGCAGCGCGCCTTGCCACGCCTGGCTGGAAAAAGTGCCAGCGGCCAGTTTGCCCTCTTGTTTTCATCGGAGAGCTTCGAGACGGAGAATATCGATGTGGAGATGGGTTTCCTGCTGGATGGCGACGCTCCAAAGGCGGTTCTACTCTCCGACGGTCGGGCGATGACGGTCCGTACCCTGCCTGCTACCCCCACCATGGCGACGATGGTGTGCGTGGGCATCACCAACCACGAACCGTGCTATGGTCGGCTGGGAACCTGGATGGAGCACCACCATTTTCAATTGGCCGGGCCGGGGTGGGAGGTCTTCATCGAGCCGTTCAACCCTGCCAAACCGGACCAGGTCGTCATCGAGGTTCAACTTCCCGTGACCAGGGCCGAGGCGATCAAGCCTCTCATCACGCGCTGATCACACCGTCACAACCAGAAACGAGATCTGAAAGACACATGAAGAAGGAGTATGCGATGAAACGCATTAACAAGAGCACGTTCGGCCCCTGGGCGCTGGTGACCGGGGCATCCTCAGGCATCGGCAAAGAGTTCGCACGCCAGCTTGCGGCCAGTGGGTTGAATCTGGTGCTCGTGGCCCGACGCCTTCCTCTCTTAGAAGAGGTCGGGCGCACCCTGGCCGACGAATACGGCATTCACTACCGTACCCTTGCGCTGGACCTTTCTGAGGAAAACTTCCTGGAAAGGCTTGAAACAGCCACGCGTGATCTCGATATCGGGCTGGTCGTTTCCAATGCTGGCGCGGCTACCCCCGGAACATTCTTGAGCCACGATCCCAGCCATCTGCACCAGACGGTGCGGCTGTCCGTATTGGCACATCTGGATCTGGCGCATCACTTTGGGAAAAAACTGGCCGCCCGCAAGCGCGGGGGAATTATCCTGCTCTCAGGAATGGGAGCATCTCAGGGGGTTCCCTACATGGCGAACGACTCGGCGACGAGAGCGTATGTGTTGACGTTGGGAGAAACCCTGAACTTCGAACTCAAAAAGGATCATGTTCATGTCACGGTGCTGCTGCCAGGTCCCACCTATACTCCCCTCGCTGAGAACATGGGCTTCGATGCTCGCAGTACGCCGTTGACGGTGGAACAAACGGTTTCGGAAGGGCTTGCAGCACTCATCGCCAATCGTCCCTCGCATCTGAGTGGAGTGCAGTTCCGAATCATGAATCGCCTGATGCCCCGTGCGCTTTTCCGGGAAATGAACGGCAACATGCTCGGGAAAGTGCTCACCCAAAAGCAGCAGGTTCGGTAGGCCTCATGTCGGAATTTCATCAGGAGTAACACGGAAAGAGGATCAGGGAGACACCTCATGGAAAGTTATACAATGAAATACCTTGATACAAGCACGTTCGGCCCCTGGGCCATGATCACTGGAGCCTCATCAGGCATTGGCGAGGAATTCGCGCGGCAGTTGGCAGCAAGCGGGCTGCACCTGGTGCTGGTGGCGCGACGGCTCTCTGCGCTCGAAGTGCTGGGGAGCGAACTCGCACACACCTTCGGCATCCGTTATCGAGCGATCGGACTGGATCTGACCACCGATGATGCTCTCGCAACGCTGACGGAAGCCACCCAGGATCTGGACATTGGCCTCGTGATTTCCAACGCCGGGGCGATGACCGCCGGCGATTTTTTGCTCATGGACCACCAGGCTTTGCAGCGCGACCTGCGCCTGAACGTCCAGACACATCTGGATCTGACGCACCGATTTGGGCAGTACCTGGCACAGCGCGGGCGTGGTGGGCTGCTTCTTGTGGCATCGACAACCGGTTTGCAGGGAGTGCCGTTCGCGGCGGAGTATGCCGCTGCCAAAGCCTATGTGCTCAGTCTCGGAGAAGCGCTGCATGTGGAGTTCCAAAAGGTGGGGGTGCATGTCACCGCCCTCTCGCCAGGAGCGACCGATACCCCCATGATCGCAGCCAGCGGTTTCGACCCGGCCCAGATGCCCATGAAACCAATGACAACCAGGCAGTGTGTTGCTGAGGGTCTTGCCGCGCTCGCTGCCAATCGGGCGACCCACATCCCTGGCCGCCTGAACCGCCTCATGGCGGCGATGATGCCCCGCTCGCTTGCGACCAGGATGTATGGAAGCATGATGCGCCGAACCTTGGCGGGGCGAAGCGTGCCAACGACCAGCGTGTTTCAAGGAACGAGATGAGATGGACAACAATCCTCTCACGAGACAGAGAAAGGTCTATACCACCCCGGTCGCACTGGTGGAACGGGATCGCACGCGCTTTCTGGTGGCAGCCTTCGGTGAAGTAGGCTGGGTGCGTAACCTTCGTGCCGCGGGTTCGGCGCAGTTCACACGCGGGCAGCGCACCGAAGCGAGCGGAGTCATTGAGCTTGGGACGCGAGAGGCAGCACCGATTCTCAAGCAGTTTCTCACGAGTTATCACCTGGTGCCGTTTATCGCGCCGTACTTTGACGTGACTGCGCGATCCCCGCTCGCCGATTTTGAGTGGGAAGCGACTCGGCACCCGGTGTTTCGCATTGAAAGCAGCAAGAAGAGGTGCAGCAGCACTATCAATCCCTACTCGATGAGATGCGACAGGAGGTATGCGCATCTGAACCGCTTCGGAAGATGATCGCCACCTTTCTCAAAGTAACTGACAGTTACCGATCAGGTCTCTTTCACTGTTACAATATGGCCGAGCTGCCTCGGACGAACAACGATTTGGAACATCTCTTTGGCTCAACTCGCTATCACGAACGGCGAGCCACTGGTCGCAAGCAGGCATCCCCTGGTCTCGTCATACGAGGATCTGTGCGCATTGTCGCCTCGGTTGCTAGTCAGCATTACCACTTCCGTGGGCCAGAACTCCAACCACACAATCTCGCACAATGGCGATTACTGCGTACCCAAGTGAATGGTCGCCACGAAGCTCGTGGCGAGCAATACCGTTTTAGAAAGGCTCCTGTGGAATATCTCGCAGCTTTAGAGAAAAAACTGTGCCAGCAAACAATGCGGTCCTAGAAAAAAAGAGAAATCCGACCTGGTATGCCGGAAACATCCACTATGTGACGGCGAGCGGCGCAGGAACATTGCACAAATTCTAAGCTCTTTACTCTGGGCTTATGGGACAAGAAGTGTTGGTGGCCAGACCAGCACTTCTTGGCGATGCGCATACTGGAGCAAAGGCTTCGTGGCTGGAAGTGGGATATTCCAGGCGCGTGCCATTGTATTGCTGGTGATATCAGCTTCGGCGACCTGAAGAGGCCAGGGACGATGGTGAATAGTGACGCGAATGATATGTCCGTGCGCTGTCACCGTATACAGGCAATAGCGTTCAGCTAACCAGTATTCCAGTGTTTCTCGACGGGCATGAGCTATTGGCGAAGTGGGATGATAGGTTGCAATAAAATCGGCAGATGGTTTTCCTCGATGGGTTCGATGGCTGTAATAGGAGATCCTCTCGTCGCTCAAGTGGCAACCCATATGCGCATTGAAGTAAGGAAGGCGTACGATGGCTCGTGCCAGCGCAACTGCAACAGGATTGTCGGCGTCCAGGCTAAAAAAGTAGATGCCGGGGATACCATGGAGGGTCACATAGGTACGGACATTGATTTCATGGAACTGCGATATTTTAGGAACAGGAGGAATGCCACGAGGACGAACGTACGTCATAAAAAAAGGGATGATGCTGATCCAACATTGTCCCTCAAATGTATCAAGGGGAAGGAGAGAAGGAACCAGAGGACGCATGATATCGAGTGCAAGAGGCCAGTGAGCGAAGAGAAGACGATGCCAGATCTGAGTCATTACCCAGGGTCCCGCAGGAAGTGGAAATGGACGATGGTCTACTGCTCGGAGAATTTCCTTGCTATTCATCTTTTATCCCTTCTGCCGCTAGCAAGAAGCATATCAGATCCTCTGTTTAGAGGGAGAGGTTCACCTTGAGATTTTATCCCTTGACACAGAATGAGCATATTAACACTATGGGGCTGGAAGAACCAGCCCCATAGACATTACCTTAGTGATTGGATGAATCACCTACGAATTACGCACGACGATATTGACCAGTTTGCCTGGGATATAGATGACCTTCTGCACGGTGTGTTCGCCGATGAATGACGCAACGCGTGGGTTGTTCAGGGCCAGCATACGTGCCTCGCTTTCGCTGATGGTGGCGGGAACTTCGACACGTTCGCGTACTTTGCCGTTGACTTGCATGACCAGCGTGAAGGTTTCGTCATGGGTCAGGGCCTCATCGTAGCTCGGCCAATCCGTCAGATGAATGCTGCCGGTATGGCCCGTCTGGTGCCACAGCTCTTCGGTAATGTGTGGGGCCATCGGGGCCAGCAGTTGCAGCATGGTTTCCAGTGCTTTGCGGTAAGCGGCAGTGCGGGCGACAGGCTCGTTTTGCTGCTTGACCAGCACGTTGTTGCATTCCATCAGTGCGGCCAGTGCCGTATTGAAACGGAAGTTGCGCAGGTCTTCTGTGACGCGCTTAATGGTCTTGTTACGCAGTCGCTCGATGGCCTTGCTTTCAGCGGTCTCCTGCGTGTTGACCTTGCCTTCGACCCAGCTGTCGGTGACAACGCCCCAGAAGCGGTTCATGAACCGCCAGACGCCCTCTAAATTGTCGGCCTTAAAGGTGCCGCCAGCATCGAAGGGACCCATGAACATCATGTAGCAGCGCACGGTATCCGTGCCATATTTCCTGACAAAGTTATCGGGTGCGACGACATTGCCACGTGACTTGGACATCTTCTGCCCATCAGGCCCCAGTACGATGCCCTGGTGGAACAGGCGTGTAAAGGGTTCGTCAAAATGCAGGTAGCCCATATCGCGCAGTGCCTTCACAAAGAAGCGTGCGTACAGCAGATGCATGACGGCGTGTTCCGCACCGCCAATATATTGATCGACGGGCAGCCAGCGTTGCATGGCCTCTTCGCTCCACGCCTGCTCATCGTTGTGCGGGTCCGCGTAGCGCAGGAAGTACCAGGAGGAACAGATGAAGGTATCCATGGTATCGGCCTCACGCGTCGCATGACCGCCGCAGATGGGGCAGGTGGTGTTCACGAAATCCGCCTCGTAGCGCAGCGGGGACTCGCCGCCGGGCTTGAATTGGACGTTGTCCGGCAGCAGGACGGGCAGTTGCTCCTCCGGTACCGGCACCATGCCATGTTGCTCGCAGTAGACGATGGGGATAGGCGCACCCCAATAGCGTTGGCGGCTAATCAGCCAGTCGCGCAGACGATAGGTGACCATATGCTTGCCGATGCCCTGCTCCTCGATGTAGCTGATCATTTTGGCAATCGCTTCAGAGGCGGGTGTGCCATCGAACGGGCCAGAATTGACCATGACGCCCAGGGATTCGCGCGCCTCTGTCCACGTCGCGGGATCGCTCGGAGCCTCGTCCGCAGCGCGAATGACCTCGCGTATGGGAATGCCGAACTTGCGAGCAAACTCGAAGTCACGTTCGTCATGGGCCGGAACACCCATGATGGCACCGGAACCGTAGCCCATCAGCACGTAGTCGGCGATCCAGACGGGTACCTGTTCGCCGCTGACCGGGTTGGTGACATAGCCACCGGTAAAGACGCCGGTTTTCTCTTTCTCCGTGCTCATGCGCTCGATCTCGCTCATATGTCGCGCCTGGTCAACATAGGCATCGACTTCCGCCTTGTGATCGGGTGTGGTGATCTTCTCAACCCAGGGATGTTCCGGGGCCAGTACAAAGAAAGTGGCCCCATAGATGGTGTCCGGTCGCGTTGTAAAGACAGGAATCTCTTCACGATGGCCTGCGATCTCGGCCCAGAAACGAATTTCCGCGCCCTCGCTGCGTCCAATCCAGTTGTGCTGCATGGTGACTGTCTTGTCGGGCCACTCGATGTGAGAGAAGTTCAGCAGTTCCTCGGCATAGTTGGTGATGCGCAGCAGCCACTGGTCGATCTCCTTACGAATCACGACGCTGCCGCAGCGTTCGCATGTGCCATCGGGCAGTACCTGCTCGTTGGCCAGGGTGGTGTTACAGCCAGGGCACCAGTTGGCGGGTGCCTTGGTGCGATAGGCCAGGCCGCGCTTGTAGAATTGCAGGAACAGCCACTGCGACCACTTGTAGTACTCTGGCAGGCAGGAGATGATTTCGCGCTCCCAATCCCACTGTGCGCCCAGTACACGCAGTTGCTGGCGCATTGCGTCGATATTTTGCAGTGTCCAGGTGCGAGCTTGCACGCCATGCGAGATGGCGGCATTCTCGGCCGGCAGTCCAAAGGCATCAAAGCCGATGGGTTGCATGACGTTGAAGCCGTTCATGCGCATGAAGCGACCGTAGGCGTCGGCGGGCGCGAAGTTGTACCAGTGGCCCATGTGCAGGTCGCCGGATGGGTAGGGTAACATGACCAGGTTATAGAATTTTGGTTTAGGTGAGTTGTCGGGGGCGTGGTACAGGCCTGCTGCTTCCCAACTGGTGCGCCATTTGCCTTCAATTTCTTTAGGGTTGTACTTTGTGCGTGTAATCATAATTTTTTCCTCTCCCACCCCGCTCCACCAGGGTACCCGCAAGGGGTACCCCTACCATGGACGAACGTGTATCCACTCTCGTGAAAACGCCCACCGATGACGGACGTGACGCACCCGCGTCAGCGGGTGCCACCGTCCATGGTAGGGGTACCCTTTACGGGTACCCTGGGGTAGGGCACTGGCATTTCCTACAATAGAGCATAAAAAAAGCCTTTCATCCTATAGAGGGACGAAAGGTTATTCCGTGGTACCACCCTGATTTTCCATCAATACATACATT
>JADEYI010001719.1_pt1 | contig 14242 bp, 13 predicted proteins | sample 8542331 | NCBI WGS metagenome assembly JADEYI01 (sample SAMN16510988, study PRJNA670497) | mine drainage metagenome | isolation source: biofilm near Copperflume 1 | place: Germany: Marsberg coppermine Kilianstollen | collected 2018-02 | reverse complement strand
AACCCCCGACCCTCGGTTCCGAAGACCGATGCTCTATCCGCTGAGCTACGAGCGCCCGGGGCGCCGCGCGCCGGCGCGGCCAGTCTAGCACAGCGTCATGCGCGCGCTGCGGGCGGCCCGCGCCCCTGCGACCCGCCCGTGCGGCGTCAGTTGCCGCCGGCGCTCGCCGGGCCAACCGATACCTGTACGTCGACGCTGGTGTAGCTGGCGTCTTCGGAGAGCGTGCCGGTGGTGATGCTGCCGGAGACGTGCGACTTGCTGTCCGTAAAGGTGATCGCGGTGGCCGGCAGCCCCGGCGTCGCTGACGGGGGAGACGCCGTGTTGCTGTCCTTGACGGTCCAGCCGCTGCCCGTGAGGTGCGTGCGGTAGTAGTCGAGCACCTTCTGCGCCGCGTCCTTCGTCACGAACGTGACGATGTACGAGTCGCCGCTCGGCTGTTTGCGATAGGCGGCCACGGTCGTCGTCGAGCCGGGATATGGGGAGATGGCCGACGGGAAGCCGGCCGGAAGCGGCCTGCTCGGGCCCGGCGCGTACGCGTGCTTGCCCGCAGCCGCCGCGCCAGCGATCACGTGCAGGCTCTCGAGGATCGTGGTGACCTTGCCGTCGTTCGACCCGGCGATGAGCACGAGGCCGGACAGGTTGGGGTCCTTGATGTTGCTGAACTGGTGCAGGTCGCCGTTCTTGTCCGACTGGCCGCCCTGGAGCTGCCACGCACCGCTGTTGAGCGTTTGCTGGTAGTACTTCGAGACGGTGCTCTGCGCCGCGCCCGTGTCGTAGACCACCAGGTAGGCGGCATCGGCGCCGCGGACCTGCAGGAGCGACGAGACGACCGTGGCGCCGGGGTACTGTGGCAGGCTCGCCGGGTACCCGGGCGGCAGCGCGCCCTCGAAGCGTGTCGTCGTCGTGTTCGGCTGGCTGCTGAAGGCGTTGAGCACGCCGGCCACGTCCGGGCCCGCGTGCCCGCTGCCGCCGTTCATGCTCGACGCGATGAACCAGGCGGCGAGGCCGACGACCACCGCCGGGACGACCGCCGCGCCCACGAGGAGCAGCCACCGCTTGCTCCGCGGCTCCGGTGCGGACGCGTCCGCTTCATCCGCCCCATCGTCGGGGATGCTGCGCGCTTCCTCTCCGACGGCGGGCAGGGGGTCGCCGGCAACCGGCGCGTCGCTGCCTTCGGCCGGGTGCGGCGTGTCGTGTTCGGGCACAGGGGGCTCCTTTTGGGAAGCGTGTCGGAAAAGGGGATGGGGTGGACGGAGGGATTTGAACCCTCGATCTCCAGGGCCACAACCTGGCGCCTTAACCGCTAGGCTACGCCCACCACGCGCGGTGGCGGCAAGAACGGATGCGCTCCGCGCGGTCCGCGCGCAAGGCCGCCGCTCCACCGTCCGTCCAAAGGTAGCATCGGGCTCCGAAGGGGGTCAAGGATTGGACCGCGAGAAGTGGGAGGTCGGAGGTCGGAGGCACGTACGCGCGGCGCCTTAGCGCCCGGTCGAGCCGTGACCGCCCCCGGCGCGCTCGGTCGCGGGGAGCTCGGAGGCCTCGACGAGCACGGCGCCGGCCAGCCGCGCGACGACCAGTTGGGCGATGCGGTCGCCGTCGCGCACCTCGTAGGTCTCCGTGTCGCCGAACGTCCACATCGTCACCAGGACCTCGCCGCGGTAGTCCGCATCGATCGTGCCCAGCGCCACGGCCACGCCCTGAGCGGTGAGGCCCGAGCGGGGGCGCACCTGCACGTCGAAGCCGGGTGGCGTCTCGAGCGCGATGCCGGTGGGCACCTTCCTCGGGTGCCGGCCGAGGCGCAGCGGCGCATCGAGGCGAGCGCGGAGGTCGAAGCCGCTCGAACCCGGCGTCGCCCGCGCTGGCAGCGCCGCGGCGGGGTGCAGCTTCATCACGCGGATGACAACCTCGTCCATCCGCACCAGCGTAGCAGCGCCGGGGCACTGGGTCAGCGGCGAGCGCGGCGCCCGGCGCACCGCCAGGGGGCTATGCAGGGCGCAAATTGATCGCCCGCCGGGCGGTGGTACGATATGAGGGATGCCAGAACGCGACGAAGTCCAGGCCGACCGCTGGGACGCCATCCGCGGCAGGATGGCCGGCCGCCTGCGCGGCATGCGCGGCAGCGGGCGCTCGCAGGCGCAGCTCGCCTGGGAGCTCGACGATCTGGGCTTCCACATCAGCCAGAGCATGGTCTCTCGCTACGAGCAGGGGCTCGGCGAGGTGCCGCTGAGCCTCGAGCGCATCGTCGGCTGGGCGATCTGCTGCGACGCGCTAAGCTCGGAGCATCTGCGCGAGCTGCTCGAGCTGGCCGGCTACGCCCTGCCGTTCACGCGCGGCGACATGAAGCAGTTCGACGACCTGCTGCGCCGCTACCGGGCGATCTCCCGGCCCGACCAGATCGTCCTGCGCCGGCGCATGCTCTGGCACCTGTTGGGCGTGCGGCCGCGCGGCCGGAAGGACCGCCCGCGATGAGCCCACTGGCACTCAGCACCGACACCCGTCGCCAGTTGCGCGGCCAGCTCCGGTTCCTCCCCCGGGACGGTGACGCGCGGCTGCAGACGCTGCGCCTGCGCTCGCTGCTCGAAGAGCTGGGGATCCACTGCGATGACGCCGTCGACCTGCAGGACCTCGATGCAGTGCTCATCGCGTCGTCGCGCGGGACGGATGCGCTGGTCGCGGCGCGGCTCGGCGACGAGCAGCGCCACGTCGCATACGCGCGCCTCGTCGCGCGGCTGCTCGTGTCCGACATGCATGCGCCGATCGACGCAAGGATGGAGTTCACCGGCCCCTCGAACGCGCGCACGACGCGCGAGCGCGAGGAGGAGGCGATCGTGCTCGGCCTCGCGCGGGCGCTCGTCCGCGGACGGCTCGACACCGCGCCACGGCCGCTCTACGACGATGTGCCGAAGCTGACGCTGGCCTTCACGCCGCGCTCCGCGGCGCGCTCGACGCTGGGCGGGCTGCACCGCTGGAGCGTGCTCTGGTACAAGCGCTCGGACCTCTACCGCCGGCTGCGTGCGCGCCGCCGCGTCAGCAAGGCGATCGGCCGCATCTGCGTCGCGCTCGACCCCGGGCCGCCCCTGGTGGCGTAGGCCACCAGCGCTGCGGACGCAGCGACCGCTACGCCCCGACAACCCTCTCCGCTGCCGCTGTCGCATCTGGCAGTGCGCGCCGACGACCTGCCGCAACACTAGACCGTTGCGGTGGCATCGCGCATCCTCGTAGCGCGAGATCCGGCATCGGGCCGCTGACCTCCGATACGCAGGACAGGAGCCGACCATGCAGAAACCCGCACTCTCGCTCGCCGCGGTGCCCGGCCGGCGCCGCTCCACCATCGGGCTGGCGCAGGAGATCGAGAAGCGCGGCTACAGCGGCATCTACCTGCCGAGCTTCGGCGACGCGATGGGCCTCGCCACGGCGATCGCGCTCTCGACCGAGACCATTCCCTTCGGCACGACGGTGCAGCCGATCTACCTGCGGCAGCCGTCCGACTTCGCCGGCGCCGCGGCGTTCATCCACGAGCTGAGCGGCGGACGCTTCCGCTTCGGCATCGGCGTCACGCACGCGCCCGTCCACCAGCGCCTCGGTGTTACGCCGGGCAGGCCGCTGTCGGACATCCGCGCGTTCGTCGCGAAGGTGCGCGCGGCCGCCGGGCAGGGCGCCGGCGAGCTGCCGCCGATCGTGCTGGCGACGCTTCGCCGCAGGATGGTCGAGCTGGCGGGGGAGATCGCCGAGGGCGTCGTGTGGGCGAACGGCGCGCGCTCGCACATGCAGGCATCGCTCGCGGCGCTCCCGAAGGAGAAGCGCGACGACCCGCACTTCTTCATTGGCGACATGATCCCCGCCTGCGTCTCCGACGACCGCGAGGCTGCCGCGGCCGTCATGCGGCGCACGCTCGTCGGCTACGTGACGCTGCCGAACTACCGCAACTACTGGATCGAAGCCGGCTACGAGGAAGAGATGCGCGCCATCGAGCAGGCGCAGCGGGCCGGCGACGCCGCAAAGATCCCCGGACTGATGACGGAGCGCTGGCTCAAGGACGTCACCCTGTACGGCACCGCGTCCGACGTGCGCGACGGGCTCGAGGCCTGGTACGCCGCCGGCGTGCGCACGCCGATCCTCGTGCCGTCGAGCGCGGCCGGCGGCCAGATGAAGGCGTTCGAGGAGTTGTTCGCCGTCTTCGGGTAGGTGGCGTCCATCCCGTGTGCTAGCCTCCCTTCGGGAGGCAAGCGTGGACACCGAACTTGACGAGGATTGGCGGCACTGGGCAACGGCGACTCTGGCCAGCGACGTGCCACCTGCGTTCCCCGGCGGCCCTTCACACAAAGCCGGCGCGCGCATCTACTTTGCGACGCTCACGAAGGACCGCTTTGGAAGGATTATTGCGTTTGCCATGCCGTCACCGACGGCACTCGCACTGAGCATCTCCATTCGTGCGGCGCGAGCAGCGGAGCAACTGCGTAGCGAATTGAAATTTGAGAAGGGCTTCAGTCCGTTCGGGCCAAGTCAGAGCGTGCCAAATGATGCCATTCCGCAACTGTACGATTTCTTCGAGCACTGCATGCAGGCTGTAACGTTCGCGCTGAACGCTCTTGAGATCTTCTGCAACCAGACTATCGCGGACAGCCTGAAGGACGGAGCCATCTACTCGCGCTCCACACGAAAGGGCAAGCAGGAGTTAGACGCGACGGCAGCGCAGCGCACCCCCTCGCTCGAAGAGAAGCTCAGCGACATCTTGCCGGCGCTACTAGGCATTCCGAGCCCGCGTGGAATGGCTGCGTGGTCCGGGTTCAAGCTCTTGCAACGCGTTAGGAACTCGACGATCCACATGAAGGCCGAGGAGGCCTACAAGTCGGACTTCAGTGCCGACAATAGCACGCTTTTCCACGAGTTCTTCTTGCTGAAGTCGGCTATGGTGTTTCCCCTCAACGCCGTGGAGGTGCTCGGCACGATCCAGAAGGTAGGCCAGCCTGAACCCTCCTGGCTTCAGGCAGCCCGTCGCCAAGCTGGCGGCCCGGCGGCCAGATGAAGGCGTTCGAGGAGCTGTTCGCGGTCTTCGGGTGAAGCCGCTGGCCTCACCCGTCCGGGGGGCTTATGATCCGTGAGCCGGGCGCGAGAGCCCAGGCCGCGGACGGAGGCAGCATGGACTTCAACGACACGCCGGAAGAGGCCGCATGGCGTACGGAAGTGCGCGGGTTCCTGGAGACGGAGTACCCGCAGGAGCTGCGCCGCGGCGCGCCGCGGGCCAGGACCGCCAGCAGCAGCGGCGACGGTGAGCCGAACGAAGTCGAAGGCCTCTTCCGCAGCCGCGACGCGAACACCAGCGGCGTCATGAAGCAGTGGCGCGGCGTGCTCGCGTCGCGCGGCTGGGTCGCGCCGGCATGGCCGAAGGAGTACGGCGGCGCCGGCCTCGACACGAAGCGCCAGTTCATCATGAACGAGGAGTTCGCCGAGTTCGGCGCGCAGAACGTCGGCGGCTTCGGCGTGATGATGTTCGGCCCGACGCTGATCGTGCACGGCACCGACGAGCAGAAGAAGGAGCACCTGCCCGGCATCCTCAACGGCGAGGTGCAGTGGTGCCAGGGCTGGTCCGAGCCCAACGCCGGCTCCGACGTCGCGTCGGTGCAGACGCGCGCGGTGCGCGACGGCGACGACTACGTGATCAACGGCCAGAAGATCTGGACGACGGGCGCGCAGTACGCCGACATGATGTACATGCTCGCTCGCACCGATCCGGAGGCGCCGAAGCACCGCGGCATCAGCTACTTCATGCTCGACATGCACGCTCCCGGCGTCACCGTGCGCCCGCTGATCACGATGGCCGGCAGCGCGACGTTCAACGAGGTCTTCTTCGAAAACGTGCGCGTGCCCGTGCGCAACCGCCTGGGCGAGGAGAACCGCGGCTGGTACATCGGCACGACGACGCTCGACTTCGAGCGCTCGTCGATCGGCTCCGCGGTCGGCATCCGCAAGCAGCTCGAGTCGATCATCCGCTTCGCGAAGGAGCACCCGGAGCTGTCGGTCGGCGCGAAGAAGCACGCGACGCAGGCCGCGCTCGCGGACCGCTGGATCGAGGCGCTGGTGGCGCGGATGATGTCGTACCGCGTGGTCAGCATGCAGAACGCCGGGCTGATCCCGAACCATGAAGCATCGATGTGCAAGCTCTTCACGTCGGAGATGGGACAGCGCATCGCGGCGCTCGGCATGAAGCTCACCGGCCCGTACGGCATGGTCGTGGGCGGCGCCCCGCAGTACGCGGCCGCCGGGCGCTTCGGTTTCGGCTACCTGGCGGCCGTGTCATCGACGATCGCCGGCGGCACGAGCGAGATCCAGCGCAACATCATGGCGCAGCGCGGCTTGGGCCTGCCGCGGGATTAGGGGCTGGAGGCTCGCGGTTCGCGGTCACGCCCCAGTCCCCAGCGCCCAGTCCCCAGATCACACCTGCTCGAAGTAGCGGCGGCGCTCCCACTCGCTGACGGCCGTGCGGTGCTTCTCGACCTCCCACCGCCGCATCGCGACGTAGTGGTCGACGAACGCGTCCCCGAACCAGTCGCGCGCGAGTGCGCTGCCGTCGAGCAGGTCGATCGCGGCTTCGAGCGTGCGCGGCAGCGGCGGCAGGCCCTCGCTCTCGTACACGTTGCCCCCCGCCGGGGGCGGCGGCGTCAGCCCGCGCTCGATGCCCGACAGCCCGCCCGCGAGACAGGCGGCGAAGCCGAGGTAGGGGTTGACATCGGCGCCTGGCACGCGATGCTCGACGCGGATCGCCCGCGCGCCGCCCGTGATCGCCCGCAGCGCCGTCGTGCGGTTCTCGATGCCCCACGCCGCCGCGGTCGGCGCCCAACTGCCGCTGACGTAGCGCTTGTAGGAGTTGACGTTCGGGGCGTAGAGCGCGAAGAGCTCCGGCAGCGTGTCGAGCGCGCCTGCGATGTAGGCGGCCATCGCCGCGGAGACGTGGTGCGCGGCGGACGCGTCCCAGAAGGCCGGCGCATCGCCGCGCCAGAGGCTCTGGTGGATGTGGCCGCTGCAGCCGTCCATGCGGTCGGAGTACTTCGCCATGAACGTCGGCACGGCGCCGGTGCGCGCCAGCACCTCTTTGGCGCCGCTCTTGAACAGCATGCCGCGGTCCGCCGCCTCGAGCGCCGGCGCGTAGCGGAGGTTCATCTCGTACATGCCTTCGCCGTGCTCGCGGTTGTAGCCCTCGACCTCGATGCCGTAGGCGTCCATCTGCCGGCGCAGCGCGCCGACGACGTCCTCGTCGATGCTGGCGTGGCTGATCGAGTAGCAGTTGAAGCCGGGGTTGAGCGGGCGCAGGCCGCTGTAGCCCTTCGCGCGCAGGCTCTCCTGGTCCTCGCGGAAGATCCGGAACTCCAGCTCGACCGCCATCTTTGGCTCGAAGCCCATGCACCGCGCGCGCTCGACGGCACGGCGTAGCACCGTGCGCGGCGAGACGCCGACGGGCTCACCCTGCTCGTCGTACACGTCGCAGACCACGGCGGCCGTGGCCGGCTCCCAGGGGACGATGCGGAAGGTGCCGAGATCGGGGCGGAGGAGCACGTCCGCGAAGCCGGTGTCCGCGCTGCCGATCGCCAGCCGCCGGCCCGTCACGACCTCCTCGGCGATGTCCCAGCCGAAGATCACGTCGCACTGCGGGAAGCCGTCTCCCTCGCAGCCGGCGAGGAACTGCGCCGCCGACACGCGCTTGCCGCGAAAGACGCCGTCGAGGTCGGGCGTTCCGATCTTCACGGTCTCGATGGCGTGCTGCTCGATGAGGCGGGCGATCTCGCTCCGATCCATGGGGAACGATGATAGCAGGCGGCCGAAGCGGGCGGCGAGCGGGTGCACGGGGGCCGCGCAAGGCCGCTGGCGCGGGCAGCGGGCGGGCGTGGCCGCCGGTAACCACCAGCGCAGGCTTGCCGATCAGACCATGCGTTCTGGATGGTGCGTGACGGAGAGGGCGCCCGGCGCCCTTTGGGCCTCGTCTCCAACATGTTTCCGGTAGGCTAGGGCGCGGCCCGGCCGACAATACTACGAGACTATGGGCGCACGTCAAGATGGATGGCGCCGAGGGACAGCGACAGGCGTATCTTTTTGTTCTCGCGATCAGATAACCAATTGGAAGCGCACGCACACAATGCCCCGGCTGGCGAAGAGGCCGGCGCGGGGTCCGACGCCGCCGAGGAGGCGCTCGTCGAGCGGGCGCGACAACTCGACGACGCGGCGTGGGCGACGATCTACCAGCGCCACGCGGAGCAGGTGTATGCGTACATCTACTACCGGCTGGGAGACCCGCACACGGCGGAGGATCTGGCGGCGGACGTCTTCGTCAAGGCGGTCGCCGGCATCCGGGGCTACAGCTATCGCGGCACACCGTTGCTCGCCTGGCTGTACCGCATCGCGCACAACGTCACCGTCGACTACAGGAAGTCGGCGGCGAAGCGGTCGCAGCGGACGGCGACCGAGGACCTGGATACCATCGAGGCGGCACGGGACGTGCTGCGGGAACGGGATGAGCGGAGCGACATGTTGACAGCGATCCGCGGGCTCACGGCAGAACAGCAGCAGGTGGTCCTCCTGCGCTTCTACAGCGGCATGAGCAACGCGCAAGTAGCGCGCGTGATGGGCAAACCAGAAGGGGCCGTGAAGGCGCTGCAAGCGCGCGCCGTACGGTCCCTTCGCCGCATTCTCGAAGGCGGCGCATCGGGAAAGGCACCCGAATGAGCGGCGGCGAGTCGTTCCAAGAGGCCCTTGACGCGGCGATCGACGCCCTGCGGGGCGGCGCGCCGATGGCGGACGTGCTGTCGGCGCACGGCGGTCATGCCGCCGAGCTGGCGCCGCTGCTGCGCGTCGTGGCATCGCTCGACGCGCCCGCTGCGCCACCGCTGCCCTCCGCGCGGCTGGCGCAGAACTTCCGCGAGGTGCGCGTCGCCCTGCACAAGGCGCAGGTTGCGCGTGGACCGGGCGCGCCGTGGTGGCGCCGGCCGGTGTCGTTCGCATCGCTGTCGCTGCCGGCCGGACTGCTCGCCCTCGCCGCGATCGGCGCAGCGGGTGCGGCCGCCGGGGGCGCCGTCGCCGTGACGCGCACGCGGGGTGACCTGCCGGCGCGCGTACACGAGATCGTTACGCTCGACTTCGGCGGCGGGCCGGCGGCGCCCGCCCGGACGGCGACCCGGCCCGCGGGCAACAGCGAGGCTACCGAGGCCGGCGGCACCGCTATCCCCGGCGCTGCGACGGGCGCCGGCACGCCACCGGCGGGGCCGCACGCCGACGGCGGCGACAACGCCACCCGCCGCAGCGGCGAAGGCCCCACCGCCCACAGCGAATCCACCGCGGGCGCGGGCGCGCCCACTGACGAAGGCACGCCGCTGCCGGGCGCCGCCGGCGTCGCCATGGTGGTCTCCGGGACGATCAAGGACGTCGAAGGCGGCAGCTTCACGCTCCGCACGCCGGCCGGCGACTGGAACGTGCACACGGACAACACGACGGCGATCAACGGCGTCATTGCCGTGGGCGCAAGCGCCACCGTCGCGGGCCTGGCGAACGACGGCAAGGATCTGCGTGCGACGCGCGTCGACGTGACAGCCGCACCCGCCGGGACGGCGACACCCCGAAACACAGAGACACCGCGCGACCACGAGATGCCGCACACGCCCGGTGCGTCCGCAACGCCGAAGCCTGGCGTGACGGGAACCCCGTCGGACTAGAGCAGGCAGCGGCGCAGCGCTGGCGCCCCCGCCGCTGCCGGACGCGGAGGTCAGGCTGGCCGCCCGCGTCACGTCGTCCCACCGACCGGCCGGGATCTGATCGATTTCCTGATCGAATCGCCATAACCGAGCCTCAGCTTCGCGCATTCCGGTGATACACTTGCCCTGCCGATATTGATGGGGTGGGGACAGGCGGCGGGCCCGGGTCCGCCGAAGGGGAGGTACGGACCAAGTGCCCCGTCCGAAGCGCCGCAAGGCCGCGACGTTCGAGCTGCCGCTCTTGCCGCGACGGCGCGGCATCCTCTTCCCGAACACGGCTGGCCCCATCCTCGTCGGGCGGCGCACTACGCTCCGCGCGATCGAAGAGGCGACGGAGCGTGACGGCACGATCGCGGTCGTCACGCAACGCGACCCGTCGCTCACGGAGATCACCCCGTCGGACGTCTACCTGATCGCCACCGAAGGCAACATCAGCCGGGCGCTGCGCCTGCCAGACGGGACGACGCAGGTCTGGGTACAGGGCCAGCGGCGCCTGCGCGTGCTTGGCTTCACCGCCACCGAGCCGTACTACCGCGTGCTGGTCGAGGCGGTCGACGAGCCCGACGACCGCGGCGTCCCGACCGAGGCGATGCGCCGCGCGGTGCTGGCGCTCTTCGAGAAGATCACGCAGCTCGCGCCAAGCATCCCGGACGACGCCTACGTCACCGCGATGAACATCGCGCGGCCGGGCTGGCTCGCGGACTACGTCGCGTCGTCGCTCGACCTCGACGACGACGCCGCGGAGGATCTGCTCAGCACGCTCAAGCCGCGCGAGCGGCTCGAGAAGCTGAGCATCCACCTTGCGAAGGAACTCGATGTCCTAGAGCTCCAGACGAAGATCCACAGCCGCGTGCAGGAAGAGCTGGACAAGTCCCAGCGCGAGTACTTCCTGCGCGAGCAGATGCGGGCGATCCAGCGAGAGTTGGGGGAACACGACCCGCAGGCCCGCGATGTCTTCGACATGCGTGCACGCATCGAAGAGTCGCGCATGCCGGAAGCGGTGGCCCGCAAGGCGGAAGACGAGCTGCGGCGGCTCGAGCAGGTGCCTTCGGCATCGCCGGAGGTCGGCATCATCCGCGGCTACCTCGAGTGGCTGGTCAGCGTGCCGTGGCACAGGGAGACCGTGGACCAGCTCGACATCAAGGACGCCGCCCGCGTGCTCGACCGTCACCACTACGGTCTCCCGAAGGTGAAGGAGCGCATCCTCGAATACATGGCCGTGCGCCAGCTCGCGAAGGACAAACTGCGGAGCCCGATCCTCTGCTTCGTAGGGCCGCCCGGCGTCGGCAAGACGAGCCTGGGGCGATCGATCGCTGAGGCGCTCGGCCGGCGCTTCGTGCGGGTGAGCCTCGGCGGCATCCGCGACGAGGCGGAGGTCCGCGGCCACCGCCGCACCTACGTCGGCGCGCTGCCGGGCCGGATCATCCACGCGATGCGGCAGGCGGGCACGGTGAACCCGGTGTTCATGCTCGACGAAGTCGACAAGGTCGGCGCGGACTTCCGGGGCGACCCGTCGTCCGCGCTGCTCGAGGTGCTGGACCCGGAGCAGAACTCCAGATTCTCGGACCACTACCTGGACGTGGACTACGACCTGTCGAAGGTGATGTTCATCGCCACCGCGAACATCCTCGACCCGATCATCCCGGCGCTGCGCGACCGCATGGAAGTGATCGAGCTGCCCGGCTACATCGAGGACGAGAAGTTGCACATCGCGCAGCAGTTCCTCGTCCCGAAACAGCTCGAGGAGCACGGGCTGTCGCGTCTGCAGCTCAGCTTCACGCCCGGCGCGCTGCGCAAGATGGTCCGCGAGTACACGCGCGAGGCGGGCGTGCGCGGCCTCGAGCGGGAGATTGGCGGCATCTGCCGCAAGGTGGCGCGGAAGTTCGCGGAGAACCAGGCGACGTCCGTGCGCGTCGACGCGCAGGCCGTGCCATCGTACCTGGGGCCGCAGCAGTACTTCTGGGGCGCCGCCGAGGAGACCGACCAGGTCGGCGTCGCGACGGGCGTGGCGCGCACCGAGCTCGGCGGCGACGTGCTGGGCGTCGAGGTGACGCTGATGCCGGGCAAGGGCGCTCTGACGCTCACCGGCCAGCTCGGCGAGGTGATGCGGGAGTCGGCCCAGGCGGCGCTGTCTTACGCGCGGTCGCGCGCGAGCGAGCTGCAGATCGCGCCGGACGTGTTCGAAAAGAATGACATCCACGTGCACGTGCCCGCGGGCGCCGTCCCGAAGGAGGGCCCCTCGGCCGGCATCACGATCGCCACGGCGATGATCTCGGCGCTCACGCGGCGCCCGATCAACCGCCAGGTGGCGATGACGGGCGAGATCACGCTGCGGGGCCGCGTGCTGCCGGTCGGCGGGCTCAAGGAGAAGATCCTGGCCGCGCACCGGGCGGGCATCAAGACCTTCGTGCTCCCGAAGCGCAACGAGAAGGACCTCACCGACGTGCCGCCCGCGGTGCTCCGCGAGCTGCGCTTCGTGTTCGCCGTCGACATGGCCGAGGTGCTGCGGGTCGCGCTCGACGAGCCGCAGGGCAGCCGGAAGGGAGCACCTTGAACTGGATCGATGCCGGCATCGTCATCGTGTTCCTGTACTTCATTATCACCGCGTTCTCGGCCGGATTCATCCGCGAGATCATCGGCATGGCGGCGGCGATCCTGGGCGTCGTGCTCGCGGGCCTGTTCTACAGCGACATCGGCTCGACGGTCTTCGCGAGCATCGACAGCACGACGACGCAAAACGTCGTCGGATTCATGGTGATCCTCGTGGGCGTGTCGCTGGTCGGGCAGATCATCGGGATGCTCACCAAGCCGGCGATCACCGTGCTGCAGCTCGGCATCTTCGACCAGATCGCCGGCGCGGCGCTGGGTATCGTCAAGGCCTTCGTGCTGATCGAAGTCGTGCTGATCCTCTTCGTGACGTACCCGCGCTACCACCTCGACCAGCGGATCAAGGACTCACAGTTCGCGTCGCGCATGCTCGACGCCTCGCCGCCGCTGCTCAAGGTGCTGCCGGACGTCTTCCACGCCAAGGTCAACCAGTTCACCGGCAATTAGCCGGCGGCCTTCGCAGGATCGTCCGTCGAGCCGCGGAAGCGCCCCGCCCGGCATGGCCGGCTGCCACGCCCGGGGATTCGCGCAGGAGCGCGACCAACGGGCCCGTGCGGGTCGGGACATTTGGCGGCCCTCATGAGCGCCATTCGGCCCGATACCTCAGCGCGTTGTTGTACGACCCTGTCGCAGATAAAGAAGGAGGCTGACCATGGACAACGAGATTCTCAGGCGCCCGGTCGACAGGCGCCGCTTCCTGGGGCTGACCGGCAGCATCGCCGCGGCGGGCGCCGTCGGGGCGGCGTGCGGCTACGGCGCCGGCAAGAACGTCTACGGAGCGGGGACCGCCACGGCGCTTGCCGCCGGGCCGACACCGGCGCCCCCCGCCCAGAGCACACCGGCGGCGGCCGGCGGCAAGCGCCCCAAGGCGAGCGGCAAGCTCGCCACCGTGCGCGACGCCGCGCTGCCTCCCGCCGACGCGAACCCCAACAAGACCCTCGTGATCGAAGTCAAGGACGCCGTCGTGGAGGTTGCCGCGGGCGTGCCGATGAGCACGTGGACCTTCGACGGCCACGTGCCGGGCAACGTCGTCCACGTGCGGCAGGGCGACACCATCAACTTCACCCTCCGCAACAATGGCACGATGGGGCACTCGATCGACTTCCATGCCGCGCAGACGCCCTGGAACGTCAACTACAAGACGATCCTGCCGGGTCAGGAGCTCAAGTTCGTCTGGAAGGCCAACTTCCCCGGCACGTTCGTCTATCACTGCGGCACCGCCCCCGTCCTCCAGCACATCGGCAACGGCATGTACGGCGCGATCGTGGTCGACCCCGCCACGCCGTTCGCGCCCGCGCGCGAGTACTGGCTCGAGCAGAGCGAGTTCTACCTCAAGCCGGGCCCCCCCACCGGCTGGGAGGGCGACCTGACCCGCATGCAGGCAGTCACGCCCGACTTCGTCGTCTTCAACGGCGCGGCGAACCAGTACCAGCAGCAGCCGCTCACCGCCGCCGTCGGCGAGCGCATCAGGCTCTACGTCACGAATATCGGCCCGACGCTCTTCTCCGCGTTCCACGTCATCGGCACGATCTTCGACAAGGTGTACGTCGATGGGAACCCGGCGAACCTCCTGCGCGGCGTCTCCACCTACACCATCCCGCCGGGCGGCGGCGCGACGTTCGAGCTGGTGATCCCTGACGCGGGCCAGTACCCCTTCGTCACCCACGCCTTCGCCTACACCGGGCTGGGCGCGGTCGGGCTGATCGAGGTCAAGTAGCGGTCGCAACAACGGACGGTCTCTTGTCCGTCACCCAGCCCGGCGGGCGCGCAGTCCTGATGGACCGCCCGAGGGCGGGTCACCGTCATCGACGCCCCCTTCGAACGTGACCCGGACGCTCATGCGCCCCCTTCACTCTCCCAGCCACCAGCGGCGCCGCGCCGGCTGCACGGCGTAGCGC
>JADEYI010001718.1_pt1 | contig 14242 bp, 13 predicted proteins | sample 8542331 | NCBI WGS metagenome assembly JADEYI01 (sample SAMN16510988, study PRJNA670497) | mine drainage metagenome | isolation source: biofilm near Copperflume 1 | place: Germany: Marsberg coppermine Kilianstollen | collected 2018-02 | reverse complement strand
GGCAGCGCGACCAGCGCGAGGGCGGCGGTGAGCGCCGCGCCCGCGACCAGGTTCTTGGGTCGCACGGAGCAGGACGATACGACTCGTCCGGAGTCCTGTCCAGCGGTGACCCGGATCCTGTAGTGTCCGTCCCTCATGGGCGCCCGGACGCTTGGCGACTACCCGCGGACCCTCTCGGAGTTCTCCGGCCGCTTCTCTGACGAGGCGGCCTGCCTGCGCTACCTCGTCGAGACACGCTGGCCCGACGGGTTCCGCTGCCCGGGCCGCGGCGCCGACAACGCCCGCCTCCTGACCACCCGCCGGGTCTGGCAGTGCCGCGCCTGCCGCCGCCAGACCTCGGCCACCGCCGGCACGATCTTCCACCGGACCCACGTGCCGCTGCGCGTCTGGTTCACCGCCGCCTACCTCGCGACCTCGCTCAGTCGCGGTGAACATTCGGTGACGTCCAGCCCCCGAGCATCGCCGGCGAACGCGTAGGCCTGGGCGGTCGAGCCGCAGGGGTTGCCCCGCCCGTACGTGATCCGGCCTGCGTGAACGTCCGCGACGCACCAGAAGACGGTCTTGCTGGCGCCATCGCGGGGCGCGTGCCGGCAGATGGAATCGGGACCGTTCTCGTGATCCGACAGGAGGCTTCGCAGGAGCCGCGGGGTGACCCCGCTCGGCTCGCGGGCCGCCTGGGCGAGGAGATCCTGTCCGCGCTCGTGGCGGATGGCCGATCGCCGAGCCTGGATGGCATCGCCCTCGTAGCCCAGCATCCGCTCGGCCAGGTAGTGGTTCGTGTGCGCCAGCGTCCCGTCCGGATCGGGTACCAGGAGCTCGGCATCGGTGGCCGAGCCCTCGATCGCCAGTGCGCCTCCGTCGCGGTGCGCCAGAATCGTCGTGTACGAGGAGGCGCGGTCAGGTCGGAGCGCCGCCGCGACCGCCTCGTCCAGGGTCCGCTTGGTCAGCTGCTCGCGGACCATGAGGAGACGCGGAAGCCCACCCGCTCATCGTTGGGCGTCAGCTCGTCGCCGGTGAGCGACAGGCCTGCGTCGTTCCAGCCGACGCTGATCCACGGCCCGATGCCCAGGCTGAAGATGACCGGGTCGCCCCGGACATGCCACTCGATTGCGATCACCTCCGCCTCGCTCCGCGATGGCAGGTCATTGGTGTGAGCGATGAGCGTGTGGCCGTCGGCCGTGGCGGGGCCGGTCGCGAGCAGGTCGCTGCAGCGTCCCGGCGCCGGCCCCTCATCGTCCAGCCTGGCGCGTCGCGCGGCCCCGGTCAGGTCGCCCGACGAGTCCGGCTCGGGCGAGGTTCCGGCCTGCGACGGGCGCTGTGGCCAGATCTCCTCGACCGAGGCGACGAAGAGCAGCAGCGGATCGACGCCAGCAGCCACGGCCGCGCCGTCGAGCTCGTCCAGGAGCCACGGCAACGCTCGGGCCGTGGCCGCGCGGTATGCGCCGGCCAGCGCGAGCTGATCGGCGAGCGACCGACCCTGGGGCAGGGCCTCGCGGACGGCCGCGGCGGATCGCCGGATCGTCCCTGCGGTCGCGAGACCGAGCTGCTCACCCACCTCACGATGGGACCCGGCCACGCGCAGGAAGGGGATCCGCCCGTCACCGTTCATCGGGGACGTGCCGGTCTCATGGTCCGCACCGGGGTCCTCAGAAGCTCGGCGGCGTGAGCACGAAGATCGCTCGCGCCGCGCCCGGCCCAACATTGCGGGCGAGGTGCGGTATGCGCGGCGAATAGGTGATTGCGTCGCCCGCCTCCAGGCCGTACCGCTCGTGGCCCACCTCCACCTCGATGGAGCCCTCGAGGAGGAGCACGACCTCCTCGTCCGAGTCGTGCACGAACGGCTTCTGCGCGCTGGATCCTCCGACGTCGAACGTCGTGACGGCCACCTGCAGGACTCCGGCGGGGTCAACGGTGACGTATTCGTCCGTCTCTCCCAGGCCCCGGAGCCGGACCCGGCGACGCTGTTCGTAGCGGACCACGCGACCGGGCGCGGGCGCGCCGTCGAAGAACTGGCCGACCGTCACCCCGAACACCTCGGCAAGCCGCGACAGGGAGCCGATCGACGGGCTCGCCCGGCCGCGCTCCACCTGGGAGATGAAGCTGGCCGTGAGGCCGGACTGCTGGGCCACGGCGCGCAGAGACAGACCGCGGGCAGTCCGGAACTCGTGCAGCCGGCTGCCCAGTTCGATCTCGATCGCCATGAACCACTCCTTTTGTCGTGTACAGCCACAGCACACAAGTTGACCCGATCATGGCGCCTCCGTATGATGCACGACAAGTCCTGCTACGCGCATGTGAAGTCAGGTAACGCCGGACTCACGGCCCAACGCGTGAGGGATGCGGGCATCTGTCTGGGGGTGAGGAGGTATCCGATGGCCACCCTTGCCGAGTTCCGCCGGCTGCGGCGCCAGAGCGTCACGGCGGCCGTCGCCTTGGCCACTGCGGCAATCCTCCTCGCCCCGCTTGGGGCCGCGCTCGCCGAGAGTCCCTCGCCGAGCGCCGGCGCCCCCAGTGCGGGGACCGGTGGCGGTGTCACCCTGCGCATCGGGACCTCACAGAAGTGGTCCACCCTCAATCCCTTCATCGCCCTGCTCGGAGCGGACTACCAGATCACCAGCCTCAACTACGATCTGCTCGTCGAGATCGGCCCGGACCTCAACCCCGCACCCGGCATCGCGGAGAGCTGGACCCACTCCTCCGACGGACTCACGTGGACCTTCAAGATCCGCCAGGGGGCCACGTGGCATGACGGCCAGCCCGTCACGGCGGCTGACGTGGCCTTCACGTACAACTACATCCTCGACAGCTTCAAGTACAAGGATGGCGCGTTCGGCCTGAGCCTCTTCCGCGACTACCTGGCCGGCGTGACGTCCGTCAAGGCGACCGATCCGCAGACCGTCGTCCTGGTCACGGACAAGCCGACCGCGACGATCCTCTCGGCCGAGATCCCGATTCTTCCTCAGCACATCTGGAAGGACGTGAGCTACGAGGCCGCCAGCGGCGCCTCAAAGGACGTGAAGCCGTTCGACAACGCGTCGATGGTCGGGTCCGGCCCATTCCACCTGGTCCAGGAGGTCAAGGACCAGTACGTGCGGTTCGCAGCGAACAAGCAGTTCTGGGGCGGCGCGCCCAAGATCGACCAGTTGATCATCCAGTATTTCCCCGATGCCGGCCCGATGGTGGAGGCCCTGAAGAACGGCCAAATCGACATGATCGATCAGGTGCCGACCACTGAGTTCTCGTCCCTGGCCAGCACCTCGGGCATCACGACGATCAAGGGCGCGCCGATCGGCTTCTACGAGCTGGGCATGAACAGCTGGGTGCCCCAGGCCGGACAGGTCAAGGCCCATCCCAACGAGGGCAGCCTTGGCAACCCCTGGCTCACCAGGGTCGACGTCCGTCAGGCGCTGTTCCACGCGGTCGACAAGGCGGCCATCGTCAAGACGGCGCTGCTCGGCTACGCCCTGCCCGGGGACTCCATCCTGCCCCCCGGCTCCCCGGGCCACTGGTCGCCATCGGCGCAGCAGGCGTTCGACTTCGATCCGGCGAAGACCCGCTCCATGCTCGAGGCCATCGGCTTCAAGGACACGGACGGGAACGGCATTCTCAACGTGCCGGCCGACGCGAAGACGTTCGATCCGAAGGGCGCCGGCAAGGACTTCGTCCTGCGCCTGTACATCCGCAAGAACCAGCCACAGGACCTGACGGCGGGCGAGATCCTGCGCGATGACTTCAAGAAGGCCGGAGTCGGCATCAACCTGCAGGTCGTGGAGGAGTCGCCGTTCCTGGCGAACGCCACCTTCCCGTCGGCCACCAATGCCGACGTGGACCTCTACATCTGGGGCTGGGTCGGAGGATTCGGGCCTGATCCGGACTTCACCCTCGGCCGCGTCGCGGAGACATCGCAGATCAGCGCGTGGCAGGACGCGAACTACAGCAACCCGGAATACGACGCGATGTATGCGCAGCAGCACACCGAGCTCGATCCTGCCAAGCGAATGGCGATCGTCCAGAAGATGCAGGAGCTCTTCTACACGCAGGGCTCCTACGCCGTGCTGTGGTACCCGTATCGCCTCCAGGCCTACCGGTCGGATCGCTGGCAGGGAATCAAGATCCTGCCGGCGGACGGCGGCGTGGTCTTCACCCTGCTCGCCTACGGCCCGTACAACACGCTCCTCGCCGCTGAGCCGAAAACCGCCGCGGGGAGCCAGCCGGGCTCGTCAGCGGTTCCCGGTCAGAGCGGCACCCCGACCGGCGGTGGGGGAGCAGGGTCGATCGTCCTGGTCGGGCTGGTCGTGTTGCTTGCCGTGATCGTCGGCGGTGTCCTCCTCTACCGCCGCCGGTCGCGGCCCGAACTCGGCGACTAGCACCGCGCGGAGGGTGGACCCGGTCTCGCGTCCCGCCGACCGTCCGGGGGCGAGCTTCAGCGATCCGCCACGGCGACACCGATGAATCGCGGCTACCTCATCGGCAAGCTGGCCCATGCGCTGGTGACGATCAGCGCCATCCTCGTCCTGAACTTCGCCCTGTTCAGGATCCTGCCCGGTGATCCGGTCCGGACGCTCCTCCCGCGCGGCATCCCCGCCGAGCAGGTGGCGGCGACGCGCGCCCGCCTGGGACTCGATCAACCGCTCTTCCCCAACCAGTTCGTCAGCTACGTCACCGCAACGGCCACCGGCGACCTGGGCTTTTCGTTCCAGTACAGGATTCCGGTCACCACCCTTCTCGCCGAGCGGGCGGGACCGACCGTGTTGCTCGTCGGCAGCGCGTCCCTGCTGGCGATCATCATCGGCATCTTCATCGGCACGCTCGCGGGCGCGCGGCGCGGCGGCTGGTTCGACAACGTGACGGTGGGCGCGTCCCTCGTCCTCTACGCATTGCCCGTCTTCTGGCTGGGCATGATCGCGATCATGATCTTCGGCGGGTTCGGATTCCCCATCAACGGCATGCTGACTCCCGGTTTCACGCCGCCCGACGCCATCGCCGGGCTCGGCGACATCGCGGCCCACCTCTTCATGCCCGCGCTCGTGCTCGCCCTGGCGCTCATCGGCCAGTACGCGCTCTTCATGCGCTCCGCGCTCGTGGACGCGATGGACGAGGACTACATCGAGACGGCCCGCTCCAAGGGGCTCCGCGAGGAGCAGGTCGTCGTCCGCCACGCGGTGCCCAACGCGCTTCTTCCCACCGTCACCCTCATCGGCATCAATCTGGGCGTCATCTTCACGGGCGCGATCACGCTCGAGGACGTCTTCGGCTGGCCGGGGCTGGGCAGCCTCATCGTCTCCTCGGTGGCATCGCGTGACTACCCTGTCCTCGAGGGTACGTTCCTGCTCATAGCGGTGACCGTCGTTGGGGCCAACCTGGCCGCGGACCTCGTGTACGGGCTGCTCGACCCCCGGGTGCGCGGGTGAGACCGAGCAGCCGGATCGCGCGGCGAACCCGCGGCATCCGTCGTTTCGCGACCCTCTACCGACACGACCGGGCGGGAATGGCGGGTCTCGCGATCCTGTCCGTGTTCGTGCTTCTCGCGATCGCCGCCCCCCTCCTCTTCGGCCCCCCGCCCGCGCTCGGCAGCGCCGATGCGGCACTCGCTGATCCATCCTGGAAATACCCCCTGGGCACCGACGAGGTCGCCCGCGACGTGCTCGCGCTCGTGGCCTATGGCAGCCGCATCTCGCTCGTCGTGGGCTTCCTCGCGACGCTCATCTCGGTGGGGATCGGGACCCTCGTCGGCATCGTCGCGGGCTACAACGGCGGCCGGATCGACACGGTCCTCATGCGCATGACTGACTTCTTCCTCGTGACGCCTGCCCTGGTCCTGGCGATCCTCGTCGCATCGGTGGCCGGGCCCAGCCTCGTCAACGTGATCGTCATCATCGGCTTCACGAGCTGGCCGGCCACCGCCCGGGTCATCCGGGCTCAGACCCTGAGCGTCAAGGAGCGCGCCTTCGTGGCCCGCTCCCGCGCGTACGGGGCTCAGGCGCCGCATCTCATGCGCCGGCACATCCTGCCCAACGTGTCGTCGCTGATCATGGCCAGCAGCACGCTGACCGTCGCGACGGCGATCTTCCTCGAGACCACCCTCGCGTTCCTCGGCCTGGCCGACCCGACGGCCACGAGCTGGGGGACGATGATGAACCGCGCCTTCGTGGCCGGGGCGGCCGGCCTGGGCAAGTGGGGGTACCTCCTCGCGCCGGGCGTCGCGGTCAGCCTCGTGATCATCGCCTTCACGCTCATCGGACGAGCCTTCGAACGGATCCTGAACCCGCGTCTCCGGGAACGTCAGGTCGACCCGCTGGCGATGGCCTCCGGGGAACGCGTGGGCATGGCCCCATGAGCCTGCTGGAGATCACCGACCTGGCCGTCGGCTTTCGCGTGCCGGGCGGCCGGTTGCACGCGGTGGACGGGATCAGCTTCGCGGTCGAGGCGGGCGAGGCGGTGGGCCTGGTGGGCGAGTCGGGCTGCGGGAAGACGACGGTCGCCCGGGCGATCATGGGACGCCTGCCCGAGAACGGCCGCATCGCGAGCGGCTCGATCCGCCTTGCCGGCGACGAGCTGGTCGGCATGCGCGAGTCGCAGCTCCGGCGCCGCCGGTGGCGCGACGTGAGCCTCGTCTTCCAGGGGGCGATGAACGCGCTGAATCCGGTCATGCGCGTCGGCGAGCAGGTGATCGAGCCGATCCTCCAGCACGAGCGGGTGACCCCGAGCCAGGCCCGTCGCCGGGCGGCTGAGCTCTTCGAGCGGGTCGGGATCAGCCCGGCGAGGATGCGCGACTACCCGCACGAATTCTCCGGCGGCATGCGGCAGCGGGTGGTCATTGCCATGGCCCTGGCCAACCACCCGAAGCTCCTCATCGGCGACGAACCCACCACCGCCCTCGACGTCATGGTCCAGGCCCAGATCCTCGAGCTGCTCGAGTCCCTGCGACGGGAGCTCGGGCTGTCGATGCTGCTCATCAGCCACGACCTGTCGGTCGTGGCCGAGACGTGCGACCGGGTGGTCGTCATGTACGCGGGACGGGTCGTCGAAGCCGGCTCCATCGCCGAGGTGTACGCACGGCCACTGCATCCGTACACCGAGAAGCTGCTCGCGAGCACGCCCGACGTGAGGGCGGAGCGCGCGATCGGCACGAGCATTCCCGGGGTGGTACCCGATCTCACCTCGCCGCCCAGCGGCTGCCGCTTTCATCCCCGCTGCGACCGGGCCATGGCCGCCTGCCTGGCGATCGACCCACCCGAATTGACCGTGCGCGACCATCGCGTCTTCTGCCACGCCGTCACGGACGACGGCCGGCTCCCTGCGCCATGGGAGCTGCCCGTCGTGGAGCAGGCGAGGCGCGTGGCCGCGGCCGAGACGCAGGACGTGGAGCTCGCCGAGTGATCGAGCTCAAGGGTCTTGAAGTCCACTTCGCCGGCCGCCAGTCGATCGCCGCGGCCGTGCTGGGCCGTCGAGCTCGGATCGTACGTGCCGTGGACGGCGTGGACCTGCAGGTGGGCCGGGGAGAGATCGTGGCCCTGGTCGGCGAGTCGGGCAGCGGCAAGACCACGCTGGGTCGGGCCGCGGTGGGCGCGATCGCCCCGACGCGTGGCAGCATCCTCCTGGACGGCCGGGACGTGAGCACCCTCCGCGGGCGGGATCGGTTCGACTATCACCGCCGCGTCCAGATCATCTTCCAGGACCCGTACGAGTCCCTCAACCCCAAGGAGACGGTCTTCGAGATCGTGAGCGAAGCGCTCGACGTGCAGCGCCTGGCCCGCAGCCCCGCGGAGCGGGCCTCGCGGGTGGAGCGCGCGCTCGAGGAAGCTGGCCTGCGACCTCCGTCGGCCTACCTCGAGCGCTACCCGCACGAGCTGTCCGGCGGCCAGCGTCAGCGCGTGGCGATCGCGGCGGCGATGGTCCTGGACCCGGAGATCGTCGTCGCCGACGAGCCGGTCTCGATGCTCGACGTGTCCATCCGGGCGGGAATCCTGCGCCTCATGCTCGAGCTGCGCGATCGACACGACGTGGCGTTCCTGTTCATCACCCACGACCTCTCCCTGGCCTGGGCATTCGCCGACCGGATCGCGGTCATGTACCTGGGCCGGATCGTCGAGATCGGGGCCGCTGAGCAGATCGTGCGCTCGCCGAAGCATCCCTACACGCGAGCTCTGCTCGCAGTGCTCCCCTCGCGCTCGGCGCCCCGGAGGGGACGGCGCGAGATCCTCGCGGGCGAGGTCCCGGACGCCTCGCGCCTGCCGGCGGGTTGCCGCTTTGCCCCTCGCTGCCCTCTCGTCTTTGACCGGTGCCGCTCGGAGGAGCCAGCCCTCATCCAGCTCGAGGGCGGCCAGGCTTCCGCCTGCTGGCTGGCCACCCGGGATCCCCTGCCCGACGCACGATGAAGGATGCCCGCACTGGCGGTGCGCCGCGGCACTGGCGGCTCGGCCTCATCGGCTACGGCGCGGTCGGTCGGGCGCTCGGCGGCCTGCTCCAGGCCGGGGCGACAGAGCTGCGCGAGCGCCACATGATCAGCGTCGCGGTCGGTCTCCTGGCGACGCGCCGGGAGGGGACCCTCATCGCGCGAGATGGGGCACCGCGGGACGGCGGGATCCAGCTTGCCGGCCTGGCAGCCCTTGCGCCGGGCGTCTCAAGCCCGGGCCGACCGGCGCCAGACGCGGAGAGCGAAGCCGCTCGAGTCGATGGCGAACTGGTTGCGGCCATCACCCGGGCACCGGTGGACCTGCTCATCGAGATGACGCCGCTCGATCGGGTCCGGGCCGAGCCGGCCACCGGCCACCTCCGGGCAGCCCTCCAGCGGGGGCTGCACGTCATCACCGCGAACAAGGGCCCGTTGGCGCTCCATGGGCCGGAGCTGCGCCAGCAGGCGGCGGGTGCGCGCCTGGGACTTCGGTACGAGGCCACCCTCATGGACTGCCTGCCTACACTCGCCCTGCGCGAGGCGTTCGTTCCACTCGGATCCGTCGAGTCGTTCGAGGCGATCGTCAATGCGACCTCCAACTTCGTGCTCGACGCGGTGGCCGGCGGGAGCTCCCCCGCCGCGGCCATCGCCGAGGCGCAGCGGTTCGGCATCGCCGAGGCAGATCCGAGCGCGGATGTCGAGGGCTGGGACGGTGCCTTCAAGGCAGCAATCCTGGCCCAGCTCCTGCTGGATCGCGACGTCAGGGCAGGCGAGGTGGATCGGGTCGGTCTCGATGCCGTCAGCCCGGGCGAGCTGGCGGCGGCCGCGGCTGCGGGCGAACGCGTGCGGATGGTGGCCCGTGGCGATCGCCATGGCGGACCCGTCCGAGTCGGCCCGGAGCGCGTTCCGGCGGCGAGCCTGTTCGGCACGACCGGCGGCTTCTCGATGGCCCTGGCGGTAGAGACCCAGTACGGCGGCCGCCTGGAGATCGCCCTCGTCGATCCGCACGTGGAGCAGACGGCTTACGCGATCCTCATGGACCTGATCGCCATCGATGATGGAGTGCGCGCCGGGAATCTGCGACAGCCGAGAGGATGGACCGATGCCTGAACCGAGCAGGGGGCGCAGGACACCCATGACACCCGGGGTGATCAGACGCCAGGTGGTCCTCGAGGAGCACGACCTAGCACCGGGCGCGAACGCGGCGGCGGTCGTCCGGCGCTTCGTTTCGGGGGACACCTATCGATCGCACCTCTGGCTGGTCCCGCTCGACGGCGGGCGGCCGAGGCAGCTGACGCGCGGTTCGGTACGGGACAGCCATCCGCGATTCAGTCCGGACGGAAAGCGCCTGGCATTCCTGCGCAGTCTCCCCTCGCAGCCGGAAGAACCGGCCCGGATCCTCGTCCTCGAGCTCATGGCCGGTGAGCTGTGGATCCTCGCCGCCCCGCCCCACGGGATCAGCACCTTCGCCTGGAGCCCGTCGGGCGACCGGGTCGCGGTCGTCGCGCAAGCGGATCCGCCGCGGTTCCTCGTGGAATCTGCCGCGGCCGGCAGGAGCCCTGTCGCGCGCCGAATCGATCGCATCGACTGGCGCCTTGATGGAATGGGCATCCTGGACTACCGCGAGCAGCTGTGGGTCGGCCAGGCTCGCAGGCGCGCGAGGCTTCGACAGATTACGAGCGGCGACCATGACGTGCGGGACCCGACGTGGTCCCCTGATGGGTCAACCATCGCGTTCACGACCGATCGCACAGCGGACCGCGACCTGCGCCCGCGGTCGACGATCTGGGCGATCGCAGCCAGCGGCGGGCCCGCTCACGAGGTGCTCGCCCTCGGTGGCTTCGCTCATTCACCGGCCTACTCGCCGGACGGCCGCTGGCTGGCGGCGATCGGCATCGACGATCCCACGGCCCTCGACGACATCGCCCCGGGGCTGTTCGTGGGTCCGGCGGATGGCTCCGCACCTCCCCAGCCGCTCGCCCCGTCGCTGGACCGCCCGGTGGGAGTGTGGGTGGATACCGACCTGAACGGATGGATGACGCCGCGCCGGGCGGGTCCCGGCTGGGTGGGCCCCGATGCCCTGATAGCGCTCGTGTCGAGCGCCGGGCGATGCGTGCCCTGGCGCTTTCCGGTGGATCCAACCACGGGGCTCGCGAGCGCCGGTCCGGTTCGCCTGACCGACGCCGACGCCGCGTGCTGGACGCTGGCGGTCGTCCCCGGGCGGCCGCTGCTGAGCGTGGTCGGAACGCTGGACGGCAGGGCAATGGAGCTCATGACCATTGCAGCCGATGGCCCAGCTCCGGTCGGGCTGCGGACCCAGACCAGCCTGGGCTCGGCATGGCAGCGGGGCCTGCGGGCACCCGAGATGCGGCGGCTCATGATCACCGGGGCGGGCGGGCCCATCGAGGTCTGGGTCGCCTCGCCACCGGACCGGAGCGACGCCTCGTTGCCCACGGTCGTCGACGTCCACGGCGGACCGCTCGGAGCATGGGCACCGGCGCCATCGCTCGAGGTCGGGCTGCTCGTGTCCCGCGGCTATCGCGTGCTGCTGCCGAACATCCGCGGCTCGGCAGGCTACGGGCGCGCCTGGATTCGCCCGCAGCTCGGCGATTGGGGCGGGGTGGATGCGGACGACGTACTGGCAGTCGTCGATGGCGCGGTGGCGCTCGGGCTCGCGGATCCGGCGCGTCTTGGCATCCTCGGCCTGTCCTACGGTGGCTTCATGACCCAATGGCTCATCGGCACATCGGACCGTTTCCAGGCCGCCATCGCTGAGAACGGCGTCACCAACCAGCTCAACGTCTGGGCCAATTGCGACATCGGCGTGGCCTACAACCGCACCTCACTGCTCGGCGATCCGCTCACCCTGGCCGGCGTAGATCGACTCTGGCGCCAGTCGCCCCTAGCCCATGTCGGGGATGTGCGCACGCCGCTCCTCATGCTCCAGGCGGAGGCCGACCGACGCGATCCGGCCGCCGACAACGAACAGCTCTTCATCGCCCTGCGCGTTCTGGGTCGTCCCGTCGAATACGTCCTCTACCCCGAAGAGTCCCACCTGTACTCGGCGATCGGGCGGCCGGACCGGCGCATCGACCGGATGACCCGGATGCTCGACTGGTTCGATCGGCACCTGGGGAAGTGATCCGCTGGGATTGAATCCTCGCGGGGTCTACAGCCCGCGTCGATCGACGACGATCCGGCCAGCCTGGACGACGAGCGCGACGCTGCCGGGGTCACGCCAGAGCTTCGGGTCGGTGAGCGGGTCGCCCGCAATCAGCACGAGGTCGGCGACCTTCCCGACCTCGAGGGTGCCGACCTCACCGTCCAGGCCGAGCAGCCGGGCGCTGTTCAGCGTGGCCGCCCGCAGGGCGCCGAATGCGCCGAGCCCGTGCTCGGCAAGATAGCTGAGCTCGGCTGGCGGATACATGCCGTTGAAGGCGTCTGTGCCCATCACCACCCGGACGCCGCGTTCGACCGCCCGCCGGAAGCCCGCCTGCTGCCGTTCGAACAGGTAGCGGATCTTCTCGACCGCCCACGGCGGGACCTCGGCACGGGCGATCCGCTCCTCGGAGATCAGCTCGTGGTTGATGAGGAATGTCGGTGCGAGGGGCACGTCCCGCTCGAGCATGAGGTCGATGCCCTCCTCGTCGAGCAGATCGCCGTGCTCGATCGAGCTGACACCAGCTCGAAGAGCGTTCTTGATCCCCTCGGTACCCTCGGCGTGCGCGAGGACCCCACGCAATCCGGCCGCTCGGGCCTCCGCGACGACGACGCTCAACTCCTCCACGCTGAACTGCGACGCGTCGGGTCCATCCGCCGCCGACAGGACGCCCCCGGTCGCCATGACCTTCAGCCAGTCCGCGCCCGCGCGGATCTGGAGCCGCGCGGCGCGCCGGACTTCGTCCACGCCGTCAGCGACTCCCGAAGGCAGGTCCGCCATCTGGGTCGCGAGATCCACGCCCGACGGCGTGTAGCCATCCCCGTGACCACCGGTCTGTGACAGGTAGTTGATGCTCAGCTGGGTGCGCGGGCCCGGAAACGCGGCCGTGGCAAAGGCGCGCCTGATTCCGGCGGGGGTGCCGCCCGCATCCCGAACACTCGTGACCCCGGCCTCGAGAAACGATCGGCCGGTCTCGAGCGCCCGCACCACGAGGTCGCTGGCAGACCGCTGGACCGCGTCATGCAGCGGTTCCAGGCGGGCGGAGAGGTGGACGTGACAGTCGATGAGGCCGGGCATCAGGGTCAGCCCGGATCCGTCGATCCGTGTCGCTGGCGCGGGAATCGATACGTGACCGGCAGGTCCGGCTGCCGCGATGCGGCCGTGTTCGTCGACCACCAGGACACCATCCGCCACCACGTCGGGCGACCGGCCGTCGAGTAGCCGCACGCCAAGGAACGCCAGCCCGGGACCACGCTCCGGAGGCTGGAACAGGGACATCCCTTGTTCAGGCGCCCGCGAGTTGGCGGAGGGCGTCCAGTAGTCGCTCGACCTCGTCGACGGTGTTGTAGTGGGCCAGCCCCACTCGGACCATCCCGCCCGATCGGTCCAGACCGAGCGCCCGGATCAGCTCGTAGGCGTAGTAGTCCCCGTCCCAGGTGGCGATGCCACGCTCGCCCAGCCATTCGGACACCTGGGCCGGTGTGCTGCCCTCGAGCGTGAAGGCGACCGTGGGGCACCGTTCGTCAAGACGGCCCTCGTCGAGGATCCCCCGCATGCGCAGCCCCGGGATGTGAGCGAGTCCCTCCAGCAATCGAGGCGTGACGCTCAGCTCGTAGTCGCGCACGGCGTGCATCGCGGCCCGCAGCCGAGTCGGCCGCGCCCCATCGGCCGTTCCGGGTTCTCCCGTTGCACCGCCTTGGGTTACGCCGAGCCACTCGAGATAGTGGAACGTTCCGAGCAGGCCCGCCTGGGCCTCGTGCATCTGGGTGCCTGTCTCGAACCGCGACGGCAGTGATTCGTCAGCCGGCCTCACCTTGTAGGGAGCCAGTCCTTCCAGCAGCTCCCGCCGGCCCCAGACGGCGCCCATATGAGGCCCGAAGAACTTGTATGGCGAGACCACGAGAAAGTCCGCGTCAAGTTCACGCACGTCGATGGGGAGGTGGGGTGCCGCATGGACCGCGTCGACCCAGAGCCTAGCCCCCACCTCGTGAGCCATGCTCGCGATGCGCGCGATCGGGTTGATGGATCCCACCGCATTCGAGGCAAGGCCGACCGCGACCAGGCGGGTGCGGGGACTGAGCGCGGCCGCCAGGCTGTCCAGGTCCAGCGTGCAGTCATCAAGGCGGACGTCCACCCAGCGGACAGCGATCCCCCGCTCTTCCTCGAGAGCAAGCCACGGAGCGACGTTGGCATCGTGGTCCAGGCGGGTCACGACCACCTCGTCGCCCGCTCCGAAAGAGCGTCCGAGGGCACGGCTGAAGGCAAAGGTGAGCGTCGTGGCGTTGGCCCCGAACGTGATCTCGTCGCCGCTCGCGGCCCCCAAGAAGTCGGCCATCGCCGTGTGCGCTTCCCGGAGCAGGGCGTCGGTCTCCCGGCTCGCCGGGAACGCACCGTGGCTGTTGGCGTTGCTCGTGGTCAGGTACCCACCGAGCGCCTCGACGCATGCATCTGGCACCTGAGTCCCGCCGGGCCCGTCGAAGTAGACGACAGGACGACCGCCGATGCGTCGCGCGAGCGAGGGAAAGTGGCGGCGCACGGCGGCGACGTCGAACGAAGTCGGGGTCATCGGCTGGGGGGACATGTCCCCAATGCTAGCGAGTCGACCACCTCGGAGCAATTGTCAAGTGTTGTCAGGGTGTGCGACGAAAACGTAGGTGTCTCGAGAGGCGAGCGTAGTCTGTGGTAGT
>JADEYI010001717.1_pt1 | contig 14254 bp, 11 predicted proteins | sample 8542331 | NCBI WGS metagenome assembly JADEYI01 (sample SAMN16510988, study PRJNA670497) | mine drainage metagenome | isolation source: biofilm near Copperflume 1 | place: Germany: Marsberg coppermine Kilianstollen | collected 2018-02 | reverse complement strand
CCTTCAAGGCCTTTTCCGCGTATGCGCAGGACACGTGGAAGGTGGATCCGCGGTTCACGTTCACGTATGGTGTGCGATATGAACTGAACCCGGCCCCGAACGGCAAGCATGGGCAGAATCCATTGACGGTTCAAAGCCTGAATCTGAATACGCTGGATTTCACCTACCTGAAACTGGCGCCGCCCGGCACGCAACTGTATCCGACCACGTATACGAACTTTGCGCCGCGCGTCGGGTTTGCATACAGCGCGAATCAGACACCGGGACGAGAACTGGTTCTACACGGGGGCGTCGGCATCTTTTACGACCTCGGCCAGGCGGGCTTCGGCAACATCAGCTTTCCATACTCGCAGTTTTATTTTCTACCACCAGGAGGAGGTCTCCCAGGCAAGCCGGCCCTGACGTTGCCAGTGCCGGTAGAATATGCGCAAGCGCCTCCGCCGAACTTTACCCCCAGCCCGACAAACCAGGCAAATATTACGGTAGCGATTCCGAACTACAAACTGCCGCGCTCCTACGAATGGAACATAACTGCGGACCAGTCGCTGGGAGCGAACACCGTATTTTCTCTGGCGTATGTCGCTTCTGTGGGCCACGATTTGGAAGCGACCGAAGAGTACGTCTTTGCCCCGCCAGGAACGCCGGATGTTCCCGTCAGCGCAAATTTTTCAGGTCTTTCAGTCATCAGCAATCTAGGAGCGTCGAACTACAACAGCCTGCAGACACAGATCCACAGCCGTTTCGGAAAGCGGTTTGAATTGCTGGCTTCCTATACCTGGTCGCACGCCATCGACAACGGGTCGAACGACGCCGTCCAGTACATCCCCAGCGGCGTTGCGAACCCAAATATCAATCGTGGCAATGGCGACTACGACGTTCGCAACAGCTTGAGCGAAGCGTTAACCTACACAGTGCCCTCCTTGAAGTGGAACAATCCGTTGGACATAGTGCTGAAGGACTGGGCAGTTACAGATATTCTGTCAACCCATACCTCGCTGCCATTCAATATCAATTCCTCAAACATCTCGGAAAATACGAATGGCGGTTATTACACCTTGCGTGCCGATACGGTGCCGGGAGTGCCGCAGTGGATTTACGGAAAATATCTGCCCGGTACGAACGAGCTGATACCTGGCGGGAAATATGTCAATCCGGCTGCCTTTACAAACCCGCCGGTAAATGCCGCGCAAGGCACCCTGCCGCGCAACTCCTTGCGCGGGTTTGGATTTACCCAGCTCGACATGAGCGTCCACCGTGTATTTCCCATATGGAATGCATTGCATCTTGAGTTCCGGGCGGAGTTTTTCAACATCTTCAACCATCCGAACTTTGCCAACCCGGATCTCGGTCCCGGCGCAAATTACGTCGGCTATCCTTCGCCGGGCACGCCGGGATTTCCGCTTGGCTTCGGTGAATCGCAGGAATCGCTCGGAGCAGGACTGGGGGGTGGAGGTAATACTGGCGGTTTCAATCCGTTGTTCCAGGTGGGAGGCCCCCGATCGGTTCAACTGGCCTTGCGAATGGAATTTTAAGCGCTTAACAAATGAGGTCGACGGAAACCAGCAAGTAGGGCTTCCGTCGACCTGAAAAGGGAACGAAGAATTGCGAGAATTCAGTCGAGGAATAAGTATGAAGATCTGTCGTAGAAATACGCGTTGCATATACTTTCGTGACCCTGTTGCTCTGGTACTGCTTCTGTTTATGTCCTGGGTAGCGGCCTACGGGCAAAGCGCCCCGAGGCAACTGACTCCCGAAGAGAAAAAGGAACTGGCGGACAAGCGGTGGACGCCTGAGCAACGCAAGAAGATGGAAATATATTTTGAGAACATGACGCCGGAGCAGCAAAGGAACGAAGCTGCGTCTGAGGATATGAAAAAGGAAGTGTGGTCGGTAAAAGATCTCGACCAGCGGATGGATGCAATGGTGAAATTCGTGAAGACTCATCCGGACTTCATGAAAAATACTACCGATGGTCCTGCCAATATGGCGTTCGGCGCCAAAGAGTACATCAAAGTCAATCACGACAATAGCGCCAAACTGCGTGCGAAGCTGACCGCAATCGACGATGCGTTTCCTGCTTCCGCCTCCCTTGGGAAATCAATGTTTGAATCCATGGTGGCGAATTTTTTGCTTAAGGACGGGGCCGCGCTGAATTATGCCGCTGCTCTTGCGCAAAGCTCAATCAATTTATTCCATCAGGATGACTATACGGTATCGCAGCGGAACATCCACCAGGAGCGGGAGCAGGACGCAAAACTGATGGATAAACACTATGTTCCGGAAACATTCAACCCGGGCGATGCGGTAGTGCATTTTCACCAGGAAATGTCCGCGCGATACGCAACCCTGGGAAGCATTCAGCAAAAGCTTGGAAAGAACGATGCCGCGCGCCAATCGTACAAGCAATCGCTCACGTTCCACCCGGACATGGCTGCGTATCTGGGACTGGCAAAACTAGAGGAGGCGCGAGGCGATAAGGCCGCGGCCCTACAGTCGCTGTATGATGCGGACCTGACCGGGCATCTGGATGCAAACAGCATTATTCATATGAAGCAGATGTATGCGGAGACCCACCCGGGTAGCAATGAGCAATCGCTGGAGTCGCTTTTGGATGAGAAGTATAAAGCCACTTTTCATAATCCCGTCAAATACACACCATACGTGGCCAGCAGCGCACAATCGAATCGGACTGTTCTTGCGGAACTGTTCACTGGCGCCGGTTGCGAGCCTTGCATGTCTCCGGACCTGGCTTTCGACGCAGCTTTGCATCGTTATACTCGCAAGAAACTCGTTCTGCTCGTTTATCATGACAACGCTCCGGATGCGGATCCTTTAGCGAACAATGTGACCGAGGAGCGCGCCAAATATTATGCAACCGGAGGCAGCACTCCCCATGCCTTTTTAGATGGCACGGAACTGCACCTGGTGGAGGGCCTGCCATCCCATGCCCAGGACGCGTTCGATTCCATTTCAAACTCGATCGACAAGCGCCTGGATGTCCCGGCTGGCGCGCAACTAAATGTCGAAGCCAAACGTCATGGGCTAAAAGTGACGGTGATGGTACAGGGCACAATTGACAAGGCGCAAACGCCCCTCGTTCTACATGTCGATCTTCTGGAGACGGAGGTAAGTTACAGCGGAGAAAATAGCTTGCGTCTTCAGCCAATGGTGGTGCGCGCCACCGCGAAGCTGAAGAAAAATGGGTCCGGTTTCAAAGTCTCCGGTCGTACCAAAATCAAGGCGAAATACACATTCGATTTGAAGAAGATCGAGGCGGCCAATCTGACTTACTACAGCCAGTTTGACGCGGAAGTAAAGAAGCGCACACATGGGATGTTTGGTGCTAAAAACCGCGAATACAAGAACATGATCGATCCTACTAAGCTTGCCGCCGTGGCTTTTGTGCAAGATGATGCAACAAAAAATGTTTTGCAGGCCGCATATACGACTGTTGTCAGCGACTCGACATCGTCTGGGATTGCGAAGGCACAGTGAGCAGGTTCGTTGTGGCGATCAGGTCTTCTATGGGTGGGGCGCAAAGATCGGAATGTCCATCTGAAAACCTACGCAGAGACAACATCAGTACGCTCAGTGTGTGCGATCTGGTGTCTAGTGAAGATTCCGCGCGTCTAATGGTTTTCAGGAGAGAATTGTGAAAATTCGTTCTCAAATGGGCCGAAACATCGTGGGTGCAATTCTGCTAGCCACTTTGCTTTGCGGTGCAGGGTATGAGCAAAGCACACCGAAAACGCTGACTTCGGCAGAGCAGAAACAGTTGCAGCAATTGCCGCCGGAGCAACAAAAGAGCTTGAAGCAGTTGTCAATAGAACAGCAGAAACAGCTCTTATCGTCCATGGCCAATATGACGCCGGAGCAACGTAAGGCGCAGGCCGACTTCGGTGACATGGAGAGATGTCTGGTTATAAAGGATCCTGATCAAAGGTTTACCGCGATCAGCAACTTTGTCAGGTCTCACCCTGTATTCATAAACGACAGCAATGCTGTGTTTAACCTTGCTTACTCCATGCGGGACTACATTAAGAATAACCGCAATAATCCCTTAATACTGAAGGCCAAACTGTCCTCGGTAGACAGCGCGTTTCCTCCGCCGACGGCACTTGGCAAATCTCTGTACGAGGCGGAGATCGCTAAGTTTCTGCTCGCAAACTTGTCTGCGCTTGAATATGCTGAGTCACTGGCGCAAAGCTCTATTCAGTTGTTCCATGAAAACGAGTATTTGGATGCTAAAAAAACCGAGCATGCGAAGCGGCAAACTAGCGAAGCAAAGCACGACAAATTGTTTATTCCGCAGAAATTTAGCCCTGCAGATGCGAAAGCGGATTTCGAAGGTGAAGTATCGGAGCGTTACGCGGCATTAGGAGATATTCAGAAAAAGCTCGAAAAGAATGATGCCGCAATGGATTCCTTTACGCAAGCGCTAAAATTCCATCCGGACATGCGTGCGTACTTAGGGTTGTCGGAGATCGAGGAAGCTAAGGGAGATAAGTCGGCAGCGCTTGACAACCTATACGATGCCGATCTCACCGGGCATCTAGGGAAAAACGATGTAGCACATATGAAGCAGTTGTATGCCGAGCTTCACCCTGGTAGTACCGAGAAGTCGCTCGAGTCTATCCTTGATGAGAAGTACAGAAGCCAGTTTCATAGTCCGGTTCAGGCTGCACCGTATACCGATACCCGGACTTCACATCGGGCTGTGCTGGCTGAGCTATTTACCGGTGCCGGCTGCGAGCCTTGCATGTCGCCCGATCTAGCATTCGATGCCGACTTGGGCCGCTACACCCGCAATGAGATGGTGCTGCTTGTGTATCATGACAACGCTCCAGACACCGATCCACTTGCGAACAACGTAACCGAAGAACGAGCAAAGTATTACGCGACCGAAGGGAGTACTCCGCATGCCTTTCTGGACGGCAAGGAGATCGGTGTAGTGCAGGGGCTTCCGACGCATGCTCAGGCTTCGTTCGAAGCAATCTCAAAATCGATCGATAAATTGCTCGATGTTCCTGCGGGCGCTGAGATCAATATTCATGCAACGAGCCTTGGGTCAAAGGTTATGGTTACCGTGAAGGGAACGATTGCAAAACCTGAAGCGGACCTGCTACTCCACATCGATCTGCTTGAGACTGAAGTGAGCTACAGCGGAGAAAATACCTTACGCTTCCAACCGATGGTGGTTCGTGCTACAGCTCAGCAGAAAACGAACGGATCAGGTTTTGATGTTTCCAATCGTAAAAAATTCGAGATGAAATATACATTCGACCTAAACCAGGTCGTAGCAGCCAATTTCGCGTACTACAGCCAGTACGATGCTGCCCTTAAAAAGCGCACACATGGGATGTTCAACGCGGATTATCGCGAATATAAAAACAAGATTGATCCCAACAAACTCGCAGCCGTGGCGTTCGTGCAAAACAACACAATCAAAGATGTTTTGCAGACCGCATTTACTCCAGTCATCAACGATGACTCGTCTGAGCCGTCTAAAAATACGAGGGTCCAATGAAAATCGCATCCATGTCCGGAATAGCCTGCATTTCCATGCTTACGCTTGTGTTTACTGCGGGAACGTCGAAAATCTTTGCGACGACTCCTAAGCCCATTCAGTGGAGTCTCTCGGCGTCCAGCCGAGGATCTGCTTTGAAGAAGGGCGCTCAGGTTGCTGCGCACCTCCATGCGACGATTCAGCCTGGCTGGCACTTGTATGCGCTAGATCAGGAACCTGGGGGGCCCACAGCCACGAGAATCACTCTGTCCGGGCGGCAGCCATTTGTACTTGATGGGGACATAGAGCAACCTACACCTACAACTGCCATCGATCCGAATTTTAATTTAGAGACTCATTACTATGAGGACCAGGCGACCTTTACCATCCCGCTCAAGGCCACCGCGGCTGTGAAGAGTGGATCCAGCAAGGTATCTATGGATGTGCTCTACCAAACCTGCAACGATACCATGTGTCTTCCCCCGACAGTCTCTCATCTGACTTCGGCGGTGAAGCCTTAAAAAAAGCTTGCAAGTTGGATATGTAGTTTCGAAACGATTTTCTTATGGTGGCCATCTCTTTTAGAGACGCACGTGGCACCCGGAACAAAAGATGAACATGGAATTCAGCAAACTGAAGAATGGCCGCCTGTCGGCCCAGGAGAGATCTCGATGCGGGTTTTCCGCTATTACAGCATAGTTTTGATCGCGGCAATGTGCGCTTCGCCAATGTTTGCGCAATATGAGGGAAATGCGGCGGCAAAGGCCGCTCTTCAACAAGGAGACAAGGCGCGAGAGAGCGGCCGCTATACCGCTGCCATCGCAGACTACAAAAAAGCTATCGCTCTCGACCCTGATTTCGCTAAAGCGCACGAACAGTACATTTTTGCCCGCCAGCTGGAACTGGTAATGCCGCAGATAACTTTGATAGAAGGTGGCAAGAAGCCTACTCCGGAACAAAACAAGAAATGGAAAGCGGAGAGCGACAAGCTGAATAAAACCCTGCTTCACGAATACGAGGCTTTAGCTAAGCAGCATCCGGATAAGGCGGTCTATCCTTGGGCGCTCGGACAACTTTACGATGAAAGCAACCCTTTGCGGCAGGAAAAGTATTGTCAGCAAGCTATTCATATTGATCCTAAATTTTCCCCAGGATACGACTGCTTGTCGCAGATAGCATACCTTCGCGGCGATGAGAAGAATGGGATCGAATTCGAGCGGAAAGTAATGGAGCTTAAACCAAATAGTGCGGATGCCGCTTTTCAATACTCCTTCATGCTAAGAAACGATCCTGTGGCTTACAAAGCCGCGACGATGCAGTTCGTCAGGAAATTCCCCGATTCTCCGAGAGCTGCCCAGGCACTGTATTGGTTTGCCGAAAATCAAAAGACGGACGCCGCCAAAATTGAAGGCTTTGAGCAGTTGCGCCAACAATTTCCGCCAGCCAAATCCGATTGGTCGGACGAAGGAGTTATTGCACAGTTTGGCATCTACGATCGCACTGATCCCCAGAAAGCACAGGCGTTGGCGCAGGAAATGTTGAAGACGAGTCCCAAAGACAAGGGTTGGATCGCAAATGCCGCTTATGCGGATGCAATGGCAAAAGCGAACGGGGAGATCCAGGAGAAAAATCCAACCGCGGCATTGTCTACACTGCAACAGATAAAATCGCCGAGTCGCATCTTCGACATGCGGCGAAAGGAACTGCTCCAGGCGCGTGCTCTCGATCTGGACGGCAAGACAGGAGATGCCTATTCAACTCTGTTAAGCAGCTATGCCAAGCATCCGACCGATGAAATTCGCGCCGCCTTAAATGAATATGGTATGAAGTTAGGAAAGACTTCCCCGCAGATCGATGCCGCGATCTGGTCCGAAGTCAAGGCGAATTCCACCCCGGCAATTCCATTTTCTCTGCACAATTTTACTGATGACAAGGTTGTGTCGCTGGACAGCTACAAAGGCCATGTTGCCATTTTGGATTTTTGGTATCCCAATTGCGGCCCATGCCGGGCAGCTTTCCCTTATCTGCAGCAAGTAGCCAGCAAATATAAAGATAAAAACGTTCCCGTCCTTGCCATCAATACCATCGAGGGACAGCAAGCATTTGTTTTGCCTTTCTTAAAGAGCAAGGGATACGATTTCATTCCCCTTAAGGGCAATCAAAAGTGGGTAAGCGATGTTTACCATGTCAACGGCACTCCCGCGACCTTCCTGATAGGCGCTGATGGTCGGCTATATTTCCGTCCGCATCTTTGGAATCAGACTGAGGAGCGCAGCACGGAATTGGAAATCAATGAACTGCTGAGCCACAGCGGCAACTAACATTCTGACGATAGAAGGACACAATGCATCAATCTCTTACCGCGTTCATTTGGCTGGCTTGTGGAATGGGAGCGTTGTCGCTGCTTACCCCATGCGTATTTCCCATGATCCCGATCACTGTCTCCTATTTTACGGAACATGGCGCCGACAGCAGGGGACGTGCGATCAGGAACGCCCTGTTCTACGCCCTTGGGATCATCCTCACTTTCACCGCGTTGGGCATGGCTTTGGCGTTGATCTTTGGCGCGGGGGGAGTGAACAAACTCGCCGCGAACCCCTGGGTTAATTTGCTGATCACCGGCATATTTCTGGGCTTCGCCTTCAGCCTGTTTGGGGTGTTCCTGATCCGCATGCCGTCAGGCCTGGTGAATCGTCTGGATGGTATTACACGTCAAAAAGGCACCAGCGAGGTGCTGGGCACGCTTGTTATGGGACTAGTGTTTACCCTGACCTCATTCACCTGCACAGCACCTTTTGTGGGAACGCTTCTAGTTATGGCAGCGCAAGGGAGCTGGAAATGGCCACTGATTGGAATGCTTGCTTTTTCGACTGTGTTTTCCATCCCATTTTTTTTCTTTGCGCTAATGCCACAAATGATGTCGCAGTTACCGAAGTCCGGTGGCTGGCTCAATTCCGTCAAAGTTGTCATGGGCTTTCTGGAAATTGCTGCTGCGATGAAATTCCTTTCGAATGCCGATTTGATCTGGCATTGGGGAATATTCACGCGTCAAGTTGTACTCGCCATCTGGGTATCGATCGGCCTGCTCATCGTCCTCTACTTGTTGGGCAAGTATCAACTCCCTCACGACTCCCCGGTTCAAACGGTGTCCGCAGTAAGAGTCACAGCAGCTATATTTTTCCTTGCCATGGCTGTGTGGATGGGAACTGGTCTGTTCGGTCACCCGATGGGAGATCTAGAAGCATTTCTGCCGCCTCCCTCTTCCGGCTCTGTATCCTCAATGAATCATACGGCTACCACGGCATCTTCCCAGTTGACATGGATACTGAATGACTATCCTGCGGCTCTTGCTGCAGCAAGAAGAGAAAATAAACGCATGTTCATCGACTTTACAGGATATACCTGCACAAATTGCCGCTGGATGGAAGCCAATATGTTCCCGCGGCCAGAAGTGAATGCGCAGTTGCAGAAATTTGTTCTTGCGCGGCTATATACGGACGGGGCTGGTCAGTTGTATTCGAACCAGCAGAAGATGGAGAACGACCGATTTGGAACGGTCGCATTGCCCCTTTATGCAATCGTCAGTCCGGACGGCAAGACTGTCGCAACGTTTCCAGGACTCACTAGGGATCCTAAAAAATTTCTGGCGTTTCTGAATCAGTTATAACTGCCGAACTAACTACCCGGTCGGGCTAACAAACAAACAGTCGTGATATCTCCCCATCAATGATAGCTCTGACTTTCAAGGAGAACGTGTGATCGAAACCTCCCAATCGCCTATAAATAAAGGGAAAGACTTAGTAGCTGCAGCCAAATTGGATGAGCTCTCCTTACTGATCGGGAACACTCCGCTAGTAGGAATTGAATATACTTACCGCGGAAGCCATCGAGTCATATATGCAAAATGTGAACAGATGAACTGGACCGGCAGCATAAAAGACAGAATGGCGCTGCAGATCTTAAGGAGTGGATATTCTGCTGGACTGATCAATAAAGATACTTTAATTGTTGAGGCAACGAGTGGTAACGCCGGAATCTCTTTCTCCGCGTTGGGACGAACGCTTGGGAATCCTGTGAAACTCTTCATACCGGACTGGATGAGCAATGAACGTATTCAATTGATACGTAGCTATGGAGCAGAAGTCGTATTAGTAAGCCAGGAAGAAGGAGGATTCCTCGGCAGCATTCATAAATGCGAAGAACTTGCCAAAAAAAATGAGAATGTATTTCTTCCTTGCCAATTCTCAAATAACGCGAATGTCGAAGCCCATGCGCTGGGGACTGGCCCAGAAATTTGGGCGCAGATGAGAGAGCATAATATGACCCCTGACATATTTGTAGCCGGTGTAGGTACGGGTGGCACTGTCATGGGGGTCGGTCGATATCTCAAGTCAAAAAAGCCTGAAATTCGAGTGCATCCTGTTGAACCAGCGGAGTCGCCAACGCTATCGACTGGGGTGCACAAGGGACATCACAGGGTTCAGGGAATCTCGGACGAATTCGTGCCTGCCATTGTCGACCTTAAGCAATTAAACGCCCCCATCAGCATACCCGACGGTGATGCAATACTTATGGCTCAAAAGCTGGCAGCAAGGCTGGGATTGGCTGTAGGTATCTCTTCGGGGTGTAATTTTCTGGCAGCTTTGTTAGCCCAGGAACAGATGGGGTCAGACTCTGTGGTGGTAACCGTTTTTGTGGACGACAACAAGAAATATCTCAGCACTGACTTATTCGGTGATGAGGCAGTAAAAAAGAACTTTCAGTCACCAGAAGTCTCTTTAACCGGTCTGAGAGTGCTTCAAGCCCGAGGAGGCCGGCAAATTTTGAACCAGTGAATAAGAGAGAGAAACTGGACAAGAAGAGCTGAGGAAATGGCTAGGAAGATATATAAGCCGGAGGAGATCGTAAATCTGCTGCGGCAGATGGAAGTGGGTGTAGCCCCAATGGATGGAAGGATGAAACACGCCCGTGGCATGTAAGGAAGCCGGGGATCTCCTCGGGAGAGCGGTACTGAGAAGGCTTCAACAGCAAGCTGTGGGATGAGTTTCTGAACTGAGAAATCTTCACTCGATGAAAGAACTGCGCGTAGTGGCCGAACGCTGGCGCCTCCACTACAACACGTTCAGGCCGCAGTCTTCGCTGGGCTACAGACCTGCGAACGCGCCACATCAGTTCCAGAACAAAAGCAAACAGTCAGTGCGGCTGCTGTGCATCTGCTCCCTCGGCGGGGCAGGTGGAATTTTTCAAGACGGCCGGCGTGCCCGTTGCCAGCCGGACAGCCGTCGTGCCGAAGCCCGACGCGGCCACCGAGATTGAGTTAGGGCGAAGGCCGCGGAGCTGGCGCTAAAGTATTGGACCGAGTTCTGCAACGCGCTAGAGGGTAGGGAGTTGCGGCGGTCCGGCTTATTCCGTCGGTGGGGTGGAGGCCGGCCCAGTGGCATTATTGTTGACCAGGTCGCGCAGGTCCTTGCTGGGCTTGAAGAAGGGGACACGTTTTGCCGGGACTTCGACGCGGGCGCCGGTCTTGGGGTTGCGTCCGATGCGGGGATTGCGCTGGCGGGTGCGGAAGCTGCCAAAGCCACGGATTTCGATTTTGTCTCCAGCGCGCAATGCTCCCACGACGGAGTCGAAAATGGTTTCGATGATCGTCTCCGCATCTGTGCGTGTCAGATCACCGAGCCGCATCACATCCAGTACAAGATCGGCTTTAGTCATAGCATCGGCACCTTCCCTTTCAAGAGTATAGGATGCTGGCCGGGGGACGGCGCATCGTTTTCAGCGGACGTTATTGCCACAGAAAATAAAATCCCGGACTTTTTTCGAGCATGGATTGCAATTCCTTCGGATTTGGCATGGACAGTTTGGAGTTAGCTGCCCCCAATATATCGAGCAGGCCGGGCCTGCGTTCGCGGGGCCGCACGATTTGGGGCTCGCCGCGAATGCCTGCGGCTCTGGCGGTATCGAGCAGCGCCACGCGGAAGTCGCCGATCTGGTCGATCAGGTGAAGCGGCAATGCCTGCTGGCCGGTCCATACCTGGCCGGTAGCCAGGTTCTGAATGTCTTTGACCGGCAGCTTGCGTCCAGCAGCCACGTCGTCGATGAACTGCATGTGCATATTGTCGGTGAGGCCCTGAAAGTAGGCCCGTTCTTCCGGGGTCAGATCGCGGGTGGGGGAACCGGCATCCTTGAGCGCGCCGGCTTTGATGGTGATGTTTTCGAGCTTCGCCCATTTCAACAGGCCGCCGTAATTGATCCACTCCATAATGACGCCGATGCTGCCCACGATGCTGGCCTCGTTCGCATAAATGCGGTCGGAAGCGCTGGCAATGTAGTAGGCGCCGCTGGCGCCGACGCTCTCGATGGAGGAGACAATGCGCTGCTTATGCCGGTTGCGAATGCGCAGGACCTCGTGATAAATCTCCTGCGAAGCTGCTGCGCCGCCTCCGGGCGAATCGATGTGCAGGATGATGGCCTTGACGGAATCGTCACTGGCGAACTTTTCCAGTTGCCGGTTGATCTTGTCCGCAGAGGTGATGACGCCGTCGATGTCCACGACGGCGATGGCGCTGGAACCGAAGCCGTCAAAACCGGCGGCGCTGTCGGAGGATTTGAGCGTATACCAGGCGGCCAGCCAGATCAGAACGACGAAGGCCAGGAACAGGCCGCCCGCCCAACTCAACCAGAACCAGAATGAATGCCCGCGTGTCTCGTCCGTGCGCACGTCCATAGGGGCGAGTGTAGCATTCCGCAGCGCGCCGCAGGCGTTGATTCCCTGCAGGCAGGGTATCTTTAGGGGAAGGAGGCTTCGCATCTGGAGGGAGATGGTTTCAGATTGCGGAAATGTTGACGTTCCCCCATAATTGGGGCAGATATCCGGCTATCCGGCACCCCCGTGAATCCAATGCCGGGGACGGGGCGCAAAGCCATTATGAACCAGCCTCCATATAGCATCGTCATCCCGGCGTTCAATGAACAGGCGCGCATCGGCGCGACCCTGGACCGGGTGATGGAGTGTGTCGAGGCGAGGCGCTGGGACGCCGAAGTGCTGGTGGTCAACGACGGTTCGCGGGACGATACAGCGGAGATCGTATCGAACTATGCCCGGCGCTATCCTAACCTGCGGCTAATTGAAAATCCAGGCAACCGTGGGAAGGGCTATTCGGTTCGCAGCGGCATTTTGCAGTCGCGCGGGGCCATTGTGATGTTTACCGACGCCGACCTGTCGGCCCCGATCGAAGAGGCGGAACGATTGTTCGCCGCCATTGAAAACGGGGCAGATGTGGCGATCGGGTCGCGCTGGCTCGACCGCTCCAGACAGACGCTGCAACAGCCGATATATAGACGATTTTTCGGAAGATGTTTCAACTGGCTGACTCGGATGGTGATGAACCTGCCGCTGGCGGACACCCAGTGTGGATTCAAGGCCTTCCGCCAGGAAGCCGCGCGCACCATCTTTATGCGGCAGCGGATCGAGCGCTGGGGATTCGACCCGGAGATCCTCTACATTGCATTGCGGCTGGGGATGCGGGTAGAGGAAGTGGCCGTGACTTGGGGCCATGATGACCGTTCCCGGATCAGCTACCTGAAGGACGGGCTCAAGATGCTGGAAGACCTGGTGCGGGTGCGCTTCTATTCACTGGCAGGATGGTATGACCATGACCCCTGCAATACAGATGAGTTGAGCGGGTGCGGCGCGTGCGGGAAGGCCAGGACAACGCCGACGGCCAAGGTGTAGAAGGATACAGAATTCTTATGAAGCAGATGCTGCGGCGTTGCTGTCGTATGCTGACCGCACCTGCCGTTTTTTTATTTCCACCAGCTTGACTCCATTCTCGACGTCGATCGAAAGCGTCCATTGCTTCGCGCATTTTCCGCACAGCCAGTAATGTTCCAGGGGCTGCGATTGCCGGGAGGCTTTGTCGCGCGAATCTCTGCGGGTAAATAAATATACTTTTCCTTCACGCAGATAATGGAGGGGTTTCCGGCAAGCGGTATTGGCGCAGAAGCTGACCATGGGGAGGTACTCCTTAACGTGGAAAGTCTGTTTTTCGTGCGGACGGATTGGCTTGCGTATCTATTCTGTTAGACGCCGGAAACCAAGATAAGGTTTTTCCGCTCCTCGACTCGCGGGCGTTTGGCCTCTGGCCGCATGATTTGTATGGAGGGCCATTCCCAGGCCTCAGAATCGAGACCTGGGGCACCCGGACTCACTGTTGATATTGAGATATACGTTAGTGGCGGCTGGCCGGCGGGATGATTCCGTTCATCCGGAGATATTCCACGAGCTGACCATAGTGGTCGTTCATGTGGATGATGGCGAAGAGCATGATTCCGGCGCGGGTTCTGACACCGTCGACTGGTTTCACATTCTCCAGTGCATTGTCCTGGTCCAGACTGTCGATTGCGCGATGGCCGAAGGCGAAGGAGTCTTTGAGCGCTTGGACAATCTGTTCCTTGGTCTTCAACTGATCCGCGCCGGGCATGGTGGGCTTGATGGATGCCGCAGCGCCGAACAGGCCGTAGTTGGCGCGAATGACATGCCGGAGTTGGTCGGCGAAACTGCGCACCCCGGTATAGTTTCCGGTGGTGGGAACAAAAGTATATTTGTCCGCAGGCATGGCCTCGGCCAGCGGAACAATGTCATCCTGCACCATGCTGAGGAGCTGATTGACGACCTGGGCCGGGGACTGGGGCCCTACTGCGGGGCGGGACATCGCGGCGGGAGCTGTTGCTTGCGCGCGCAGTGCG
>JADEYI010001716.1_pt1 | contig 14255 bp, 10 predicted proteins | sample 8542331 | NCBI WGS metagenome assembly JADEYI01 (sample SAMN16510988, study PRJNA670497) | mine drainage metagenome | isolation source: biofilm near Copperflume 1 | place: Germany: Marsberg coppermine Kilianstollen | collected 2018-02 | reverse complement strand
ACTTGCACGGGGAATGGAGCTACACCATCAAGCCTCAGGTCCTTTGATCAACTTATCTGTGGAAGCCTCCTTAGCATCAAGTAACCGGGAACATCGACTACCTGACCGAGTAAACCTCGTAGACAGGGCCGCCATCGCGGTGGGTGAAAGTCTTTTCCAGGGTTGCCGTCTTGCCCGCTTTGGCGACCTCCGACATGAAGGCTTCGTAGCGCGGGTATGCCGTGCCTGCGCGGGCGCTGTCGTTTGTGCCGTAGCCATGAAAAAGGTAGAGCGTGTTGGGGTCTGCTAGTAGCTCGCGCAAGCCTGTGTAGAAGCCGGCTGGTGGAGTGGCTGAGTAGCCGTAGGCCTCAATGGGATTCACTTTCTCAAGGGTGAGGAACTGCAAGGGGCGCTTGAAACCCCAGTCCATCGCCACGACCTTATCCTGTGGATGCTGCTCCAGGTAGTCGGCCAACGTATATATGGCATCTGAGAAGGTTGTGGCGCCCCCTGTGATTGTAAGGTCATGATGGTATGAGTAATCTACACCGAGGTCGAGAAGCAGCATCGAGCCGACTAACAGTATCGCGGGCGCGGCCTTTATGCTGGCCCGCAGATGGCTTATCCTCGGATGCCACAGCCGGACGACGCGCCTTCCTGCCGCCACCGCGAAAGCTGCGATCACCATCTGAGGCAAAGGCAGCAGCAGCAGTAGATGTGTGCTCCACAGGCCGGAGAGAGTAACCGCGCTCTGAGCAACTACCAGCCCAATAAAAGCTAACGAAACCGCCAGAGCGCGCTGGTGGTGCGCAGGGCGGCGGTCGGCTGCCATTAGCAGTACCAGGCAGCCGCCAGCCAGCCAGAAAACTATCCCAACTGCATCTATGGGCCAAAGGCCAAGCCATGCTCCCGGCGCGGCTCCCTCGGGCCTACTGGAGCCGCCAAGCCACCACACCGCGCCCGCGATAGTGGTGATAACCAGGAGCGGCAAGCCAACAGCCCCGGCGCCACCCTCGCGCTTGAGCGTAGCAGCGAGTATAGCAGCTACGCCCGCAAGAGTTAGGAGTATAACGCCTGCGGTTGAAAACGCGGACGTCTGGGCTGTGTTCGTAAGCCCTATCATAATCGCCACAAGGAGAGCTACCGCCAGTGACCCGCCACCGGCGATAGCCAGTCTGCTGGGCTTGGCTTCGCCGCGTCGCCTGTCGGTCAGCGTTATAGCTGCCAGCCCGACTGCTGAAAGTGCAAAGACAGAGAGAGTTAGAGGATTGAAGTAGACGCGGCCAAAGACACCCTGAAACCAGAAGTAGCTGCCATCCAGCAGCACTCGAAAGGCATCGGCCTCGGCCCAGAGGTTGCGAAGCAGAGCCGTGTTGTTCACACCTTGCGAGGTGGAGGCTGAGCTTACTCCCTGCCTGAGCACCAGATATGTGCCCCTGGTGAGAAGGTTGTAAAGCAAGAAGGGAAAGGCCCCGACGCAGAAAGCTATCCCCGCTAAGATGGCAACCCGCAGCCAATGCGCACGGTCTTGCAGCCACTCCTTGCGCTGCTCCCATACCGGCAAGCCCCAGACCATGATAGCGCAGACGGCTACCGCCACGATAAACCAGAGAAAGAGGAGCTTGGTGGTAAGGCCCAGGCCGAGCAAGAAGGCGCCCAGGAATAACTGCCCGTTGCGCTCGCCGAAAGGTCTGCGCCGCACCCACGCTGTAAAAGCCAGCAGTGCGCCCGTGGCTATTGGCACTACTTCGGAGACGACATAAACACCTAATCGGCTCCAGAAGATCCAGCCGGGCGAGGTCGCCAGCAGCAGCACTGTAAGCCGCGCCTCTGCGCGGCCGAACCAGCTACGCGCCAGAAAGAACGCGAGGACAATGGCGAGCGCCCCCACCAGCACAGTCATCACCCGCAACGATACAACGTTGATCCCACCTATCATGAAGAAAGGAAGGGCAAGATAGGTGCTTGTGACCCCCTGGTAATCACTGCTTGACATAAGAGGCAAGCTGAGGTTGCCAAGATGCAGCACATTGCGCTGCAATTCGACAGGGTGTCCCAACAGCATCTGCATAGTGGGGATCACATCGAACGCTTCGTCCGTGTACAGACCTGGAAGCGTAATCTGATAAAGGCCAATGCTCAGGAAAAGCGCGCACGCAACCATAACCGCCAGCAGGTCGAGGAGCGCGGCTCTTTTCCCCTCTTCTTTTATGGGGCGTTGCACGCTCCCCATCTCTATGGTAGCGGGAGCGTGATCTGCTACTGTTGGAATTGCCATTCGTGTTGAAAAGGAAGCGTACCGCGTGGCGCTTATCCCTGATCCCTTACGCAACCCGCAATACGCAGTACACAATAAGCGCTATTTTACTCTCGACAGTCCTTGCTCGGCTTGCGCCTTTACAGAGCTATCGGTGGCTGCGTCACGCGCACGTGTAAATGCACCGGCGGCTTTGTCCAGCGTGCCGCTCTCTTCGTATGTGAGACCGAGGTATAGCCAGGCGTCGGCGTATTCACTCTTTAGTTGCACGGCGCGGTTGAGGGCGTCAATCGCTTCTTTGGCCTGGCCCATGTCGCGGTCAGCTATGCCGAGGCCGAACCATGCCTCCACCATACCGGGTGCGAACTGCGTTGCCTTCGCAAAAGCAGCCTGAGCATTCCCCAGGTCCTTGCGCTCAAGGTATGCCCTGCCCAGGTAGTATAACGCAACCGGCCAGTTAGGCCTTCGCTGGACGGCGGTCCCGTACTCTTTGAGGGCATCATCCCACCTGCCGAGGGCCACATATGTCTCTCCTGCGTAGAGGTGGGCGTCAGCATAGCGCGGATCTGCTTGCGCCGCGTCGTTGTAAAGCTTTAGCGCCTTGTTATAGTCGCCTGCAAGCTCATATGCGCGCCCCTGCCCGGTGATTGCCTCAGCAGATTTGGGCAATATTTGCAGTGTTTGGCTATACGTTTGCACCGCTTCGCTACTCCGCCCCCGCGCCAGATAAAGCTCACCGAGAGCCAGCAGCCCCGCGGGGTTTCGCGGGTCGGCCTGTGAAGCTTTGTTCGCGTAGCTGATTGCTGCCGGCTCATCTCCCTCTGCCGTATATACTCGCGCCGTCAGGGCCAGAGCATCGGCATATTGGGGTGACAAGCGCAGCGCTGTGCCGAGTTGAGCCAGCGCGCCACCTGTATCACCCAGAGCAAATTGCGCCTCAGCTTTCCACCTGTAAGGCTGCGGGTCGTCGCTGCGCATCGAGCTTGCTTTGTCGCTCACAGCTATCGCATCCGCATAGCGATCTTCGTGGAAGAGCGAGGCTGCTAATCTTATAAACGCTTCAAAGTAGTTTGGGTCGCGTTCGGTGGCTGCCTTGAACTCGTTGGAGGCTTCGGGCCACTTTTGCTGGGCTGCGAGGGCAATGCCGAGGAAGAAGTGGGCGTCGGCGCGCTTGTCGTCGGCGGCTACTGCTCGCTTTCCTTCTGCCACAGCGCCATCAAGATTACCCTTGCTCGCCAGCAGCTGCAAATAAGCTATATGACCATCAACGTTGCCGGGCGCTACCGCCGTTAGCCGCTGGAATGTTTTCTCAGCGTCATCGGGCTGTCCAGCCGAATCAAGCAGCTTGCCTGCATTGAGCAGAGCGGTGGGGTCGTTGGGCTGTATCGCCAGAGCCAGCTGAAACTCTGCCAGCGCATCAGCGTTCTGCCCCTCCTGCTGAAATATCTCACCAAGCCGCAGGTGCGCCTCCCAGAGCGAGGGGTCCTGCTCTGCTGCCTTGAATTCGGCAACCGCATCATCGTCGCTGCCCAGAGTTCGCAGGAACTTGCCGCGCCACAAGTGGTCAGCCGCGCTCTGCGGGGCGACTTGCACTGCGCGCTGCAAGGTGGTGGTTGCCGATCCCTTATCGCCCGCAGCCGTATATATCTGGTAAAGCTGGTCGTAGGCTGCGTAATAGCTCGGTGTGCGGGCCAGCAGCGCGTTGAGGGTTTTGGCGGCCTCTTGCGGGTTGCCCTGCTTCTGCTGCATAGTGGCGAGTGCGACGTAAGGCTCAGGCGCGCCTGGATCGAGCTCTTTCGCCTGCTGTAAGGCTTGCGCAGCCCTGGTGGTATCTCCCATCAGGGTGTAGATAGCGCCGATCTGGAGCGGCACTTCGCCGCGACGAGGGTCGAGCCGCGCCGCCTCCTGCACTTCGGATAGAGCACGCTCATAAGTGGTGGGTTGGCCTCTGATATTCCTCCATACACCGCCCAGGAAAGTTTCTGGCGGCTCCTTGCGGCCCTGATCGGTCCAGGCCATACCCTCGTAAAGGTGAACCGCCGCAACTTCGCGGTTCAAGCGCAATATCCCATCTGTGGCGCGCTGTGCCTGGCTCGTATCGCCCGTAACCTGCGCCTTTGCTTCATCCGCTCGGAGCGCTCCTATCCACTGCGAGTAGATGCGGTCGGCCTGAGCGAGAGGCGCGTGGGCATTCTCGGGCTGCCCTAGCATCAGTAGCACCATCCCCATCTGCCGGTAAGCGGGAGCGGCATAAGGCGCTTGCTTGATGAGGATATCTAGCTCGATGCGGGCGGCGTCCGGCTGCGCCTGTCGGTAAAGCGCTTCTGCTTTGTGGAGACGTGCAGGAAGGTAGCCGGAGTCCAGCCTGATACTTTCATTGAGGTCGGCGAGCGCCTGGTTCAACTCTCCTGTTGCTATCTCCGCTTCGGCTCTGAGGGAATGCGCCAGCGCCAGGGTCTTATCGGAGGCTTCACGGTCCGCCAGGGCACGGCCTGCATCGGCTGTGGCCCCACTGTAGTCGCTGAGCGCGAGGCGAGCTACTGCTCTATCCACAAGCGCCTCCGGCGGCATGCTGCCCAGGCTCTCTACATGCGCCAAGCTGCCCAGCGCGCCTGCATAGTCCCTGGCGCCAATCTGTGCCACGCCTTCCACCAGGCTACCTATTTGCGCCTGGCCTCCCCCTCCCTCTATTGTGGCTTGTGCGCCATATGCGGCTTTCGCTGAGGCTGCATAACTGCCCATCTTCAACTCTGCCAGCGCCAGGGAGAGCGGCACCAGAGGGTCCGTGCCCGCTGTGGGTGGCAACTGGAGGCTTGATGCTTCGGGCAGAAGCAACCCTTCCAATTCGGGCGATGTGAACTGCTGCCACTGTTCTTCACCAACAGATAAGCCGGGCGCTATCACAAGGGATGCAGTTATCGCGCCTGTGCTGCCTACTTCTCCCCATAAAAGGAAATCGGCTTTGACGCGCCCAAGCTCAGCGGCTGCTTGCTCAGCAGTTGCCGGGCGCGCCTGTGAGATTCGCATCACCAGCTTTGGGGTGCCGCTCTCAACTCCTGCTTTGAGAATATCGTCTGCCAGCTTGTTGGCGAAATCGTCGTTGCGCGGCGTACCTGCGAAGCCGGCTATACCGATAACTATGCTGCCGGGCGGTGCGGGCGCAGGACTTGACTGCGCGACCGCAACTGCCAGAGCGACGCCTACTGCTGACAGAGAGATTACTGCTATGACCCCTTTGGCACGCCGGCTGATGCCGCGCCCCAAGCTTTGAGCTGTACTCTGGACCGGCGCGGGAACCTGCATAGAAGATGAGCGTAGAGTGGCGGTTGTGCGGCGTGGGAGAGGTGGGAGAGGTGGGAGACCCTGTGGCGCGCTCGTTGGCGGCTGGAAAGACTCAGGCGGGAGGGCCAGTTTTTGCTGGATAGCTGTTTCGTCGAGCGCTGTGGTGGAGGCATCCGGGTAAGGATAAGGGCTGCTCTCTTGCTTTCTGCGGACTGTGTCGTAGGCGAGGGCGCAAAGCCCGGTCACCAGCAGTAAGACGCCGGCCCCTGCCAGCCAGGCGAGGTCCATCTGCCTCAGCGTTCCTTGCCAGGGTTATTCGCGCTCTTCTGTCTGCGCTGCCGCGCCCACTCCTGCATCCTCTCTTTGAGGCGGGCCTCATACCCACGCTCAGTTGGATGGTAGTAGCGCCTACCGCTCAGGGAGTCGGGGAGGTGGCTCTGCTCTACTTGCGCACCTTCGTAGTCGTGCGCGTACCTATAGCCCTGACCGTAGCCTACGGCTTTCATCAGGCCGGTGGGGGCGTTTCGCAGGTGCATCGGCACAGGCTCGTTTCTGGTGTGGGCAACGTCGTCCTTTACAGCTTTGTAAGCTGTATAGAGAGCGTTGCTTTTGGGTGCAAGGGCAAGGTAGACAGCCGCTTCCGCGAGAGCAAGCTCGCACTCCGGCATTCCGACGAAATGCACTGCCTGCTGCGCCGCCATGCAGAGAGTCAGCGCATGGTGATCGGCGAGGCCAATATCCTCACTTGCCATTCTTATCAGTCTGCGTGCTACAAAGAGGGGATCTTCGCCCGCCTCTAGCATCCTGCCCAGCCAGTAGAGAGCACCGTCGGGATCGGAGTCGCGCACGGATTTATGAAGCGCCGAGATAGCATCGTAGTGGCCTTCGCCCGCGCGGTCATATTGCAGCCACCGCTGTTGGGCGGCATCTTCAACGGTCGGCAGATCAATTACCCTTTCACCTGACGGCAACGGCGCTGTGGAGACAGCAGCAAGCTCCAGGGTGTTCAGCATCGAGCGAGCGTCACCGTCGGAGATTTGCAGCAGGTGCTCCCGCGCCTCAGGTGTGAGGCTGGCGTGCAGGGTGCCAAGCCCATCGGCTTGCGCAAGCGCACGGTCTATAAGCTCATTTAGCTGAGCCACGCCCAGGGCATGTAACACGACCACCCTGGAGCGTGACAATAGCGCTGAGTTGACCTCAAAAGATGGGTTCTCGGTTGTCGCGCCGATGAGGGTGACTGTGCCGTCCTCAACATAAGGGAGAATAGCGTCTTGCTGGTTCTTGCTGAAGCGGTGTATTTCGTCTATGAAGAGGATTGTCCGTTGGCCGCTATCACTATAGCGTTCGGCGGCTTCTTTGACGATCTTGCGGAGATCGGCCACCCCTGCGGCAACCGCGCTGATGGGGGCGAAGAAAGCATTTGTACTCCTCGCAACCACGCGAGCCAGCGTAGTCTTGCCGCTTCCCGGTGGCCCCCACAGCACGAGCGACGGCACTCTGTCGGCTTCGATTGCTTTTCGGAGAGTCTTGCCCGGCCCAAGCAGATGCTCTTGCCCCAGAATTTTATCAAGAGTAGTGGGGCGAAGGCGGGCGGCCAGAGGCGTGTTGAAGCGCTCATCTGCGAACATTGTCGTGCTGTTTTCAGAACGTTTGTCCATCTTTTAATTATACCATATTGGCCTCTGATCCTCCTGGTTTTCCCCATTAGTTACGAGTTGCATAGCCTTCGCCTTTATGACATCTATCTGCTTACCACTGACTCGTAACCTGTAGTGAGTAGTGTGGGTAAAGTGTTGTGTTATAATTCTATGACTGCAAAAATGTATAGGAGAAGTGAAGAGTGGCACAAACACGTGTTGTAATTGCTGATGATGATCCGATCATTCGGATGGATTTGCGGGAGATGCTCACAGGGCTGGGTTACTCTGTGGTGGGTGAGGCGGCGGATGGCTCCAACGCCGTTAGTCTGGCTCGCGAGCTGCGCCCTGATCTTGTGATCATGGACATCAGAATGCCTGAGCTTGATGGCATAGAGGCGGCTCGCCTCCTTACAGGCGAGGAGATTGCTCCTGTCCTCCTCCTTACCGCCTACAGCGAGCCTGACCTTGTGCAGCGTGCGACGCAGGCGGGCGTGATCGGTTATCTCGTCAAGCCTTTCCGCGAGACTCAGTTGGGCCCCGCTATCGAGGTGACGCTGGGGCGCTTCCGCGAGTTCCAGCAGGTGCGTAAAGAACTGGGCGATATGAAGGAAGCGCTTGAGGCGCGCAAGGTAATTGACCGCGCCAAGGGCCTTCTTATGGACCGTTATGGCCTCTCAGAGGGCGACGCCTTTCGGCGCATTCAGAAGCGTAGCATGGATATGCGCAAATCTATGCGCGAAGTGGCCGAAGCGATACTCCTGGCGAGCGAATTGGAGAAAGAGCAGTAGGGTAGTCGCCTGCGGCGGAGTTACTTCTCACCTGGCGGAATCGCGAATTACAAGTTATGCTCTGGATTACTGCTGTTACTGATCTACAATCCCGACGCAGGGTGGGAAGCAATCACTGTATGGTCATCCCATCGGCGAAGCCAATGACCCCGGCAAAGTAGAGAATCACTCCTATCATGAAGAGGACGAGGACTACCAGTGAAAAATAGAGGTCTATCTTGCGCTTAATTGGTCTTAGTTGCGCCACCCGTTCGCTGAGTGCGCTTGTAGTCTTTACGCCTTGTAGCCAGGCAGTATCTATCGCCCGTTCGAGGTTTGGCCTTAGCCCGTACAAACCTGCGAAGGCCGCGGCGAAGAGTATCCACCACTCGAAGTCGGTCATAGAGTAGGCAAAGACCGCTACCAGGCAAATGGAAACAAACCACGCCCAGCAAGTCACCAGCACCAGCACCTGCAACAACACATACGCTTTTATGCTTTTAGGCCTCTGCGCCAGTGAGCTATCCTTCAACTTCGCGGAGTTCCGAGCGACCACTGCTGCGGCGGGTTGCCATATCCTCAGTCCTCCCTACTTGTGAGTCGCAATTACCCTTTGCCGTACTTCTTCTTGAGATCGGCGAGGTCGCTATTCACTTGCTGCTCTGTTTCGAGGTCGGAGAAGCGGCTGTCAAGGTCCTGACTGCTCAGTTGCGCCATCGCCTGTGCACGTGCCAGACGCTCGTCGGCCTGCGATTCAAGCCTGCCCAGGCTTTCATCGGCAGTCGTACCCTGAACGCTCTGCATCGCCGAGGTGATGGCTTCCTGTGTGGTTGCTCGCCTTGTCTTGGCGATCACAATGTCACGCTTGGCTTCTGCTTCGGCGATCTTGGCCTCCAGCTTGGCGAGGGCGTCGCGTAGCTCCTGCACCTGGTCGTGCTGGGCGGTCCACTGCGCGTTATAGGTGTCCACTAGCTTTTGGGCTGTGGCGCGGCGCGTAAGGGCTTCCTTTGCCAGCTCGTCATCATTGTGCTGAACTGCAAGCTCGGCCTTTTGCTGCCAGTCATCTGCCTGCGATTTGCTCTGCTCATACTGGGAGCGCAACCGCGTTTCGTCGGCCATCGCCATAGCCGTGGCAGCGCGCGCCTCGGAAAGCTCTGCTTGCATCTGTCGAAGATATTCCTCGACCATCTTTTGGGGGTCTTCCGCGGCGTCAATCATCGCGTTAATGTTGGCGTTTATCAGGGTCGAAATGCGTGTCAAGATGGACATAATTCTGCCTCCTCTTATTTTTGCCAATTACGAGTTATGAGTATGAATTATAAATTATGAGCTTGATTACCGCAATTGCTAATTCATGAGCTTGCCTTCGTTACGGCCCAACGGTTACTAACTCTCTAAGCCTGGCGAGAGTTGCCTTTCCTATTCCTGCGACTTTCTCAAGGTCGTCAACAGTGGTGAAGGGGCCGTTCGCCTCACGGTATGCGACTATGCGCGCCGATATAACAGGCCCAATCCCTGGGAGGACCTCCATCTCCTGTGCGCTCGCCCTGTTGATGTTTACTTTAGCTGTTGTTGCTGCTTTGGTTGGTGCGGCTGTTGCTCGCGACTTGACGGTGGTCGCCGTGGGCCTCGGCGCGAGTTGGGGTGTGACAGGCGCGGCCTGGGCATCCCCTTTGCGGGGGATGGTGATATGCTCTTCATCCGTGATGCGTGCGGCCAGGTTCACTTGCTCCATATCTGCGTTGCCCGTTGCTCCTCCTGCTGCTAAGACGAGGTCCTGTACACGTGAGCCTGCCGGCAGCATATAGAGGCCGGGCCGGACGACTGCTCCGCTGATGTAGGCCCCGATCATCTGCGGCGTTGCTGTAGTAAGCTCTCTCTGCGCCGGCGCGATGGCCGTTGCGGTCCTCGACGCGCCGGCGCTACCCCGAGTTTCCGTAGGCGTGTCTTCCGCAACTGCCTGGGCGATTGGTGTAGAGCTTGCTTGCGTTACACTCTTTATCAGGATTGCTCCTGATGGTGCAGCGTCCATCACCGTCACCCACCAGATAATAGTCGCTGCCGCCAGCACAATCATCACCATCAACAGCCACACTACAGGCACCTGTCTGCTGAGCGGAGTTTTCATCACCTTGACCTAGCGTGAGCTAATCAGCATAAGCGAGCTCGGCTGCATGTCGAAAAGCAGGTCGCCCGCGCTGCGCTGTAGCCATCTCGTAAGGCGGGGGTCGCCGCTGATCGCGGGGTTATTATGGGTTTTGTCGAAGAGAGTGACGTCGAACTGCGATGATGAGAAGCTATCGGGCAAACTCACCTTTATTCTAGCCTCGGCCTCTCCTTTGTACCAGAGGATCAGCAGCGCTTTCTGTGGGCTGCCGAAGGCCATCATCCCCACACTGCCATCTTCCTGGCCTTGGGTCAGCGTGACAGGGAGCATCCCCGCCGGGCGATTCCGGTACGCCTCAAGCGCATAGTAGATCGGCTTGGGCTGGCCATCGTTGGTGAGAATGCCCCACCTCCCCCAGAATGACTGAGGTCCTGCCCCATCCTTCAACTCAAATAGCAGCGCCTGGTCTAGACGCTCTCTCTGCATACTTTCGATAGAAGAGAGGAATGAGATAGCCCCTTCCACCTTATCAGTATAGCCGTTAGCGCTTGTGTCCCCCTGCCCTCCCTGGCGCACATTGAACTCGCTCACAATTAGCTGCGGGCGAAACTGCGGGTATTCGGCGGCAATGGCGCGCACCTGCCGTATATCAGCGGCAATCTCGTCAGGTGTTTGCCCATACGAGTGCCACGACAAAAAGTCAACGCGCCCTTTTGCTCCGAGCGACGCCTCGTGATCGAGGAAGACGCGCAGGTGGTCGGCTGAGAAGCGGGAAAGAGAAGGGCCTCCGATCATAATCGTCGGGTCGGCGGAGGTGGCGGCGGCTACAGTAGTGTCGTAGAGCTTAAGATAGTCGGGAAAGCTCGCCTGCCAGAAGTCCCATTCGTTCGGTTCGTTCCACACTTCCCAGTAGCGGATACCCACTTTCCTGTCAACGTTTAGATGCTGAACCGTAGCGCGCACCAGCCTTCCCCAATCCTCATAGTTGAGAGGAGGGGAGACCCTGCTGCCCGTAGCTGAGAAGCTTTCGGGCATGTACGAGAGGCAGATAAAAGGCTCCTTGCCCATTGCCCGTATACCGTCCACTACCTTATCAAGATCGTCCCACCTGTAGGAGATGGTGTTGCTGATGCCGCGCTGTACAATGTTATAGAAGTTGTAGATGTTATCCAACCTTACCAGCCCCGGCCCCAGCTTTTCCGCCGGTTGGCGAATGTTATCGAAAAAGCTCGGGTCGCTCGACTCGCCACCCTGAGCCAGCCCGATCTGTAGCGTGCTATCAGGAGCAGCTGTACCGTAGACTTGAAGCTGGTAGGACTTCTCGCTCCGGCTGTTGAGAGCCTCCGTTCCTAGCTGGCCCAGCAACACCTTGTACGGGTCCTGCAATTCGGGGTGGAACTCGAAGCGCGCACGCTGGAACCACTGCACCTGGAGGCCTGTGTCGTCGGTGTACAACGAGGAAATAGGATAGCCAAAGATAGCCAGCCCGCCCTTCTGCTGCCAGTAGGAGGCAAAAGGCTCGGCTACGGTCTGCCCCGTTTCAGGGAAATAAATGGTTGAGTCACCCTGTGATCTCTGTTGAGGGTCGCTTGTCATGGCATGCAAGTCGGAATTGAAGGAAGGACCGTTCATCCCCTTGGTTAGCTCGTTACCGAGCAGGCCTATCTGCACCTCGTAAGGAGTGCCTGCGTTCTCAGGGTGCCATTCGAGGCGCTGGCGCTCGGTCCACTGGATGAGGTAACCACCCTCTGTATATGCCTCGGTGACCGGATAGCCAAAGAGGGGAATGCCGCCGTTAGCATCGTAAAAAGGGACAAACTCCGGTGCGAGGGTATATCCCGTCTGGGGGTAAAGCCTGCCCTCAGATTGTGCGCGCACCTCGGGTATGGAGATAGGCGCTGCCGAAGAAATCAGCGCGCCGATAAGGAGAAGCACGACCACCGGCCATACTTGGCTCAACCTGCGACTACCAGGGGTTCGCCGGATGCTATTCAAGAGGTCTCCAAAGTGGGACAGAAAAATAGACGTTTCCTCAGGAGCGAAGTTGAAGAACTCGAACGATTATAGCACAAATTGAGCGCGAGCGGAACTATGCAATCGCCAATTTTGCATCGGAACAGTTGACTACACTCGATCTCTCGGTTAGTATAGAGTATTGACATTGCCATCTTTCCCTTTCTTGCATGGAACTTTATCGTGTACGCTATTTCTACTGAAGGTCTGGGAAGGCAGTACGGCGAGCGCTGGGCGGTCAGGGACCTCAATCTTCAGATAGAGCAGGGCGAGGTTTTTGGCCTGCTGGGGCCTAACGGCGCTGGCAAGACGACGACTATGCGTATGTTGTCGTGCTTGATCGCGCCCTCGGTCGGGCAGGCGGCTATCTGCGGGCTTGACATCGCGCGCCACCAGACCGAGATACGCAAGCGCATCGGCATCCTTACGGAGGTGCCAGGGCTGTATGAAAATCTCTCCGCTCAACGCAACCTCGATTTCTACGCCAAGCTATACGACCTCAGCCCGGCTGATAGCGCACAGCAGAGCGAGCGTTACCTCAGGCTACTTGGCCTATGGGACAGGCGTCTTGATATAGCAGGCACCTTCTCGAAGGGGATGAAGCAGAAGCTGAGTATCGCCCGCGCCCTCCTTCACGAGCCGCAAATCGTCATCCTGGACGAGCCTACATCGGCTCTCGACCCTGAAAGCGCGAAACTGGTGCGCGACTGCGTAAGTACTCTCAAAGACGAAGGTCGCACGATTATCCTCTGCACTCATAACCTCTATGAGGCGCAAAGTCTTTGCGACCGCGTAGCCATAATCAAGCGCACCCTGCTCAGGGTTGGCACGCCCCGGCAGCTGCAGCGGTCGCTGTATGGCCGCCAGGTCGAGGTGCGGTTGGCGAACTTCCAGGCTAATCTCTCTCCTGATGCTTCAGCCTGCGACTGCGCGGGCAAGACAATCAACGACCTTGCTGTGCTCGTTTCTACTCTGGAAGGGGTAGGCGATGTTGGGGTTGTAGGCGACCGCCTGCTCGTTTCTATGCTCGATCCCGACGAGGTCACTCCTCATGTTGTGCGCGCTCTTATCAATGAGGGTATGGACATAGTGCGTGTGGCCGAAGTAGAGCACACTCTGGAGCGTGCGTACCTGGACCTGGTGGCCCGCGAAGATAATGCCGCGCTGCCCGTGGGGGCAGTGGCATGACTCCACGATTTCGCGCCAATCCTCATGTGCTTGCTGTGATGGAGAACGAGTGGGCGCAGCTTATTCGCAATCGTGTGGTGATCTTCACTACACTGGTGCCGCCCTTCCTTTTCGTCACGCTTGCCCTCTGTGTTCTCTTCCTCTCCACCTGGATTGACACCGATAGTGCGAAAATAAGCAAAGTAGCAGGCTCGATGATGGGCGGTGCGGGTAATGTGCCTCAGATCTTGACCGACGCAGACAGCCTGCGGTCTGCTCTACTCAGCCCCTTCCTTGTGCTTTTCCTGATAATCCCAATGGTGGTGCCCGTCACGATTGCCAGTTACTCGATTGTCGGGGAGAAGCAGACGCGCTCGCTTGAGGCGCTGCTCTCGACGCCGCTACGCACCTGGGAGCTACTCTGCGCCAAGGCTCTCGCTGCGGCAGTGCCTGCGGTGCTGGCTACATGGTTCAGCTTCGCCATCTTCGCCATTGCCGCCAAATTCGCGGTCAGCGACACCCTCTACAGGCAGTTGATCGTCAGCCCGACGTGGTTACTGGCTATCGTGGTGCTGTCGCCTTTGTTCACGATGCTGGCAGTTGGGCTTGGTATTATCATCTCGTCGCGAGTGCGCGACCCCAACAGCGCACAGCAGCTTGGCTCGCTGCTGATATTACCTCTGGTGGGCACATTAGCCGCTCAGATCGCGGGTGCCGTCAACCTGGATGTGCAGCTAATTGTAGCGGTCTCCGTAGGCACAGCTATTCTGGATAGTGTTATCCTCCTTATGGCTGTGCGCCTATTCCGCAGGGAAACTATCCTCACCCACTGGCGTTAGGCCCCGCGGCGCTTCCTTCTGCCTTCGTTTGGATGCAATCGCCCTCCTTATACCAACGTGTAAGGGTTCAGAGTAGGGGTGCAAGGGCTAAGCCTTGATGGGGTTACAGGGGTGATTAAAGCCCCCTCTCCCCTTGTGGGAGAGGGCATGGGGTGAGGGTACGTAAGGGTACGCCTCCACAGCTACCCCAAGAAGAGTGCTCCA
>JADEYI010001715.1_pt1 | contig 14258 bp, 15 predicted proteins | sample 8542331 | NCBI WGS metagenome assembly JADEYI01 (sample SAMN16510988, study PRJNA670497) | mine drainage metagenome | isolation source: biofilm near Copperflume 1 | place: Germany: Marsberg coppermine Kilianstollen | collected 2018-02 | reverse complement strand
GTCCAACGCGGACGCGACACCCTGCACCAGATCAAAACGCAGACGGACCACTAGGACCCGCGCGGCCAGCCGGCAACGCAATTTGGCCTGAGCCGCCGCCGAGTCGCGGCAGGGCTGTATCGGCGGCGGTGAGGCTTACACTTCTGGTGATGGCAACGAACGCCGAACTCGCGACTCGCCTGCACGAACGCGGCCTGCGGATGACGCCGCAACGCAGGCAGGTGCTCGATGCTGTGCGCGAGCTTGAGCACGCGACGCCGGAGCAAGTCAGCTCAGCGGTGCCCGAGATCGACGTCACCACGGTGTATCGGACACTGGAACTGCTCGAGGAACTCGACGTCCTGCGCCACACCCACCTCGGCCATGGTGCGGCCTCGTTTCGGCTGGCCAGCGACGATCACGTCCACGTCGTGTGCCATTCGTGCGGCGGCGTGATCGATGTCCCCGACGACTTGATCGACAGCCTGAGCGAGCGACTGCGCGTCGAGCGGGGATTCACCGTCGACCGCTCGCACTTCACGGTGTTCGGCCGCTGCGGCAACTGCGCAGCGCGCATCGCGGCCGAACACGCGCCGCGTGACCATGGCGCGCCTGAGCACGGGGCGCCTGAGCACGGGGCGCCTGAGCACGGGACGCACGAGCACGGGACGCACGAGCACGGGGCGCACGAGCACGGGGCGCGCAAGCGCCAGCCGGAACAAATCGGCGCATCAGCGCGATGAGATGAAGGTGAGCTCCTCAACTCTGCCGGCGGCCGTCATGAACACCGATGGCGTCGACGCCGGAATCGCCTGGCATTACGGCGACCCGCTCGGTGAGCAGCGTGCTTTGGCGAGTTCAGCGGGTGTCATCGACCGCTCCAATCGCGGCGTCATCACCGTGGCTGGGTCAGACCGGCTGCCGTGGCTGCACTCGATCATCAGCCAGCACGTCAGCGGCCTGACTGAGGGTGAGTCGACTCAGGCGCTGGTGCTCTCACCCCACGGGCACGTCGAACAGCACTGGCAGTTGAGTGAACTGGCCGGGACGGTGTGGATCGACGTCGAGCCGGGCACGGCGGCCGAGGGCTTGCTGTACCTGGAGAAGATGCGCTTCCTCAAGCGGGTTGAGCCCGTCGACGTGTCGGCGCAGTGGGCCGTCTTGACGCTGGCCGGACCGAGCACCGCAGCCGTGCTGGTCGACGCCGGCCTGCCGGTGCCGCTGATCGGGCAGGCAATCCCGTTGGCCGAGGGAGGCTTCGTCCGTGGCATGCCTGATGGCGTGACGGGCGCAGTCTTGGCGGTCGATCTGGTCGTTGCGCGGGCGTCGGTCAGCGATGTGCTCGCCCGAGTGCAGGCGGCCGGCGCTCGGTTGGTGGGCACCTGGGCCTTTGACGCATTGCGGGTCCAGGCCCGACGCCCGCGGCTGCGCTTTGAGACCGATCACCGAACGATTCCGCACGAGGTCGGCTGGATCGGGCGCGCCGTGCACCTGAACAAGGGGTGTTATCGCGGCCAGGAGACCGTGGCCCGCGTGCAGAACCTGGGCAAGCCGCCCCGCCGTCTCGTGCTCCTCTACCTCGACGGACAGGCTGATGTGCTGCCGCCGTCCGGTACGCCCGTCGAGTTCGAGGGACGGGCCGTCGGCTTCCTGGGCACCGCTGTGCAGCACTTCGAGCTCGGCCCGATTGCCCTCGCTGTGATCAAGCGGTCGCTGGCCGATGACTCGGCGCTGAGCGTCGGCGGGCAGTCGGTGTCGATCGATGCCGCCGCGGTCGACCCAGACGCAGTTGCCGCCACGAGTGGCTGAACTGACCGCAGTCGTCTTTGCGCCCGCTCACGGTGAGCCGGAGGTGCTCGCGGCGCTGGCGGTCGAGTGTGCGCGCGTTGGCGCGGGTGCCGTCCGCCTGCCCGCCGGCGATGATGACTGGCTCGCCGCTTCCTTCGCGGCGATCACCGCAGCCACGGAGCTGGTCGTCCTGCCGGTGTCTGCCGCGCCTCACGACCTGCTGCTCGGCGCTGATCCGGTGCCTGAACTGGCGCGCGCCCTTGACGAACGCGACGCCCGCGAGCTGGTCGTCGGCGGGCCGGCGGTGAGTGCACTGCTGGCCGGACTAGCCGCGGGGACGCACCTGCGGGCGGGCTCGGCGGATACGCCTGGTGCCTGCTCCACGCGTGAGGAGGTTCAGCTGGTTGCCAGGGCAGCCGCCCTTGCGAGGCTGGCCGGCCGAGTGCCGATGACGCCTGCGGAGATCCGCGCCTGCTGGCCCAGTTCCGTTGGCGTCTGACGGACCGCCCAGCCGATCCCAACGGGACAGATATCGCTCGTGTCATTCGCTCGCTGAGTTATGGGCGGTGCGCCGGGAACGGACCACGTATTGGACCAGGGCGACCGTGATGAGAAGGACGAGGATGACGGCCCCGACGAGGAATGCGCCGAAGACGACGTTGCCGAGGTCGGCGAGTGTGTGGTTGTGCTTGCCGAGCCCGTGATGGCGGTCGCCAAGTGGTGCTGCGACGGCGAACAGCCCTGCGACAATCGCCAAGGCGATGAGCAGTGTCTTCCATTTGATGACCATGTGGTCCTCCAGGCAGTGAGACGTTGACGTGTTGGCGTCTAACTTGGTCGCGCCGAGCGCCGCCGTCGTCCGTCCCGATGTTGATCTGTACGCCGCTTAGGTCCTGCTTGAGGAGGATGCGGGTCGTCGCGACGGAGGATGCGAAGGGCGGTGGCGCGGCGGTAGCGTCCCCAGCGTGGGCAGGGTCGACAGGCTCGAGACGAGGTTTCTCACGCTGGACGCGCGGGTGGTCGACGCGCTTGTGGCGCTCATCTTGGGCGCGGCCACCGTCATCCTCGTCGTGACGCAGAAGCATTCCTCGGTAGTTGAACTGGTGGCCGGATTGGTTCTGTCGGCGACGGTGGCCGGACGCCGCCGAGCGCCGGTACTCGCGGTCGTCGTCGCTGGAGCAGCTGCGACCGTGTTGAGCAATTCGGGTGGCGACCGGCTGGCGATATCGCCCGTGGTGTTGGTCCTCGATTGCTACCTGCTCGGTCGTCGGGGCGCGCGCGGGGTCTGGCTCGGCATCGACGTCATCATCGGGGCCATTTCGCTTGGGGCAGTCGCGGCCGATCCAGGGACGCCCAGCCCGGGAACGCCGCTGCCGATCGCGGTGCTTTCGGTGTGGGGCTTCTTCATCGGGCTGCCGTACGCGGCCGGACGCGCGGTGGGCAGCCGAACCCGAATGAACGCCGAGCTGCGGGCTACCACTGAACGACTCCAACAAGACCAACGAGATCGAGCCCGCCAGTCGGTGATCAATGAGCGCACCCGCGTCGCGCGAGAGCTCCATGATGTCGTCGCGCACAGCGTGAGCGTGATGGTGATCCAAACCCAGGCGGCCAGACGGGTGGCCGATCGCGACCCCGCTGCCGCCACCGAGGCATTGCGCGCGGTCGAGAGCTGCGGTCGCGACGCCCTCGTCGACATGCGGCGCATGATCGGTGTTCTGCATCGCGGCGACATCGAACTCCTGGGTGGCGCGAGCCCGGGCCTGGCTCAATTGGGCACGCTGGCCGAGCGTGCGCGGGCATCCGGGTTGCCCGTCCAGATCCGCATCGAAGGCGAGCAACGCCGATTGTCACCGGCGTTGGACCTGGTCTCATTTCGCGTCGTCCAAGAGGCATTGACCAACGCGATCAAACACGCCGGACCGGCGCGTGCACGAGTGCGGGTGACGTTCTCGCCGGATGGTCTCGAGCTTGAGATCACCGATACCGGAGGCGCCGGGATCCGGGCGCGATCAGACACCGAACCCGTTGGACACGGCCTGGTGGGCATGCAGGAACGCCTCACCCTCTACGGCGGCCACCTGCAGACCGGACGTCGTCGTGGTGGCGGATTTCAGGTTCTGGCGCGCATCCCGCTGACCGAACCGGTCCTGACGTGACCGGCAATCTGGCCGTGTTTGGTCTGGGAAGGCGCATCCCGTCGCGCTGGGCAGACCCTATCCTGGCCGCCGTGTTCCTGCTCGCCTGCGAAGTCGAGACGCTCGTCGACCTTCACACCACCACGTCACACCGCCATTGGCCGCTCGCCGCGAATATCGCAATCATCGCCGGGCTGAGCGTTCCGATCGCCTGGCGCCGGCGAGCACCGCTGGCGTGCACGACGATCGTGATGGTATGCGTGTTCGTCCTGACCGTGAGCCTGAACGACGTCAGGAACGTCACCACGCCCCAGCTCGTGCTGTTCATCGTCCCGTATTCGGTCGCCGCCTACTCGTCGCGGAATCGCGCGATTCTCGGGCTTGCGATATGTGTCGCCGCGATCGTGGCAGCGAATCTGCTCGAGCCCGGCATGTCGTCGGTGTCCTCGTGGGTATTCAGCCTCGGTGCCACGACTTTGCCGTCGTGGGTGACCGGACGGATCCTGCGCGCCCGCCGCACGCTCGCGGCCGAACTTCGCCGCACCAACGAGCGCATCGTCGCCGAACAGCACGGCCGGGAGATGCTCGCGATCGCCGAGCAGCGGACCCGGATCGCGCGTGAGCTGCAAGCCCTGGTCGCGAACAGTGTCAGCGCGATGATTGTGCAGACCCAGGCTGCGCAGCGGCTGCTCATCGAGGTCCCCGGCGACGCTGATGCGGCCATGGCGGTCATCGAAGACACCGGACGGGAGGCGCTCACTGAGATGCGCCGCATCCTCGGCGTTCTGCGGCGCGCCGACGACAAGCCTGATCTAGCGCCCGCACCCGGCGTCGGACAGGTCCCGGCGCTGGTCGAGCGGGCGCGTCGGGCCCAACGACGTGTCACGCTCCACGTCGACGGCGACCCTGGGCCGCTCCCGGCCAGCGTTGACCTCGGGGTCTATCGCATCCTCGAAGACGCGTTGGAGAGCGCGGACGACTCCGACGCTGCGATCGATGTCGTGCTGCAGTTCGGTGCCGACGACGTCGAGCTGGACGTGACCTCGCACGGCGGGCCCCGCCTAGACTGGCCCAGCATCGCAATCCGCGAGCGGGTCGCGCTGTGTCAGGGCATCGTCGACGTCGAGATCCTCGCGGGTACCGGCGAGCGTCTGGTCGTCAAGCTTCCGCGAGTCTTCGAAGGAGCGTTCGCGTGACCGTCCAGGTGCTGATCGCTGACGACCAACAGCTGGTGCGCACCGGCTTTCGGATGATTCTCGACAGTGAACCCGACATCACCGTCGTCGGCGAAGCCATCGACGGGTTGCACGCCGTGTCGCTCGCCCACGAACTGCAGCCCGACATCGTGCTGATGGACATCCGAATGCCCGGCATTGATGGCATCGAAGCCACCCGTCGACTCACCGCCATCGGGTCGAACCAGCTCTCGAAAGTCCTCATCCTCACCACCTTCGACCTCGACGAATACGTCTTCGATGCGCTGCGGGCAGGCGCTAGCGGCTTTCTGCTGAAAGACACCCCCGCGACCCAATTGACCGCCGCGATTCGAATGATCTCGGCCGGTGACGCGCTCCTCGCGCCGACCATCACCCGCCGCCTGATCGAAGAGTTCACCGCGCGCACCCGAGCTTTGCCTCCACCACCTGGCCTCGACGAACTCACCGCCCGCGAACTCGATGTCTTCCGCCTCGTCGCCCGAGGAATGTCCAACGCCGAAATCGCCAGCGAACTTGTCATCGGCGAGACAACCGTCAAGACGCACGTCACCCGTCTGCTGATGAAGCTCGGCCTGCGCGATCGAGTCCAAGCAGTCGTTCTCGCCTACGAGGCCGGCATCATCAATCCACGTCAACCGAAGTCCGCTTCGCCGCTGCCGCCGGGTGCCGGAGGGTGACCGGTCTGCGGTCATCAGCACCGCACCCGCCTCGAGTCCGACGATGAGCCCCGAACCTCGGACGCGGATCAACTCGAGGCACCGGTGATGCCCGACGCCGGTGATCTCGGCGATGGAAGGGCGATGACGGCGGGCTGAGCCAATGCTGCGGGTGGGACTTTCCGCAACGCGTGAGTCAGCGGCCGACGAGCTCTTTCTCGGGCTCGACATCCGGCGGCTCCGGCGGTGCGGAAGCCTCCTCAGGTGGCTCGATCGACACCCGAGGCACGATCTTGTCGAGCCACTTCGGGAAGTACCAGTTCGATCGGCCAGCCACGTGCATGATCGATGGGACGAGAACCGTCCGCAGAATGAAGGCATCGATAAAGATCGCGCCGGCCAGCCCGATGCCGATCAGCTTCACCACCCGGTTGTCGCCCAGGATGAAACCGCCGAACACCGACATCATGATGATCGCGGCCGCGGTGATGATGCCGCCGGTCTCAGCCTGGCCGACAGTGATCGCGCGTTTGTTGTCGCCGGTGTGGACCCATTCCTCATGCATTCGGCTCACGAGAAAGACCTGGTAGTCCATTGAGAGCCCGAACAGGATGGCAAAGAACAGCACCGGCGCGAATGCCTCGATCGGACCACCCGTGCCGATGCCGAGCGCCTCGGCGAACCAACCCCACTGGAAGATGGCCACGATGATGCCGAACGAGGCGCCCGCGGCGAACAGGTTCATGACCGCGGCCGTCAACGGGACGACCAGGCTGCGGAAGGCGATCATCAGCAACAGGAACGACAGCAGCACAACGGCACCGATGAACAGTGGCATCTTCGTCGCCAAGACGTGCGTGAAGTCGGCATAGACAGCCGTCTGCCCGTAGACGTACACATGATCGCCGCTGCCCGCGTAGAGCGATGGCAGCACGTTCTTGCGCAGGTTGGAGACGAGCTGGGTGGTCTTGATGTCCTGCGGTGACGTGGTCGATTTGATCGAGACGATTGTGACGGAGCTGGTCAACGGCTTGGCCGGTGCGAAGACACTGGTCGGATCGACGTCGGGGACGGTCTTCACCGCCGCCGCGACCTTCTCCGACATCGCCTGTACGTTCGGCCCGCTGACGACCAGGGTCAGCGTGGAGTTGTAGCCGACGCCGAAGCCTTCGGCGATCAGGTCATAGCCCTTGCGCGTCGTCGTGCCTGACGGGTCGTTGCCCTGGTCGGCATGGCCGAGGCGAATCGAGAAGAATGGGACGGCCAGCATGACGATGATGCCGGCCGCCACCCCACCGAGAATGAGCTTGCGGCGTGCGACCAGATTGGCCCAGCGCTGCCAGAAGGCCACCCGCTCGGGCGCGACGTAGGTGCCGGCGCGAATGGCTCGGCGCTGACGACGCGGCAGCACCTTCAAGCCCAGGAAGCTGAGCAGCGCCGGCAGCAGCGTGAGCGAGGCGAGCATCGTCAAGCTGACCGCGACGGTGACGCCGATGGCCAGGCCGTAGAAGAAGCTCACTCCGAGCAGGATCAGGCCGAGCATCGCAATGCAGACGGTGGTGCCGGCAAACAGCACCGCCCGACCCGACGTGTTCATGGCGAGCACGATCGAGTCCGGGACGCTCATGCCCTTGAGCAGGTTTCTTCGATGTCGGGTGACGATGAACAGCGCATAGTCCACTCCGACGCCGATCACCATCAGCTCTGACAGCTGTGGGGTCACCTGCGAGACGCTCATCAGGTGCGTGAGAATGCCGATCAACCCAAGGCCGGTGATCAGCGCCACCGCGGCGCTGGCCAGCGGCAGGACGACCGCGCCCGCGGATCGGAACACGATGGTCAAGATGATGAGCGCGGCGATGAAGCCGAGGGTCTCGGGCTGGATGCCCTTCTTCGGCGTCACCTGCGCGAAGGCGTCGCCGGTGAACTCGACCTCGAGCGTCGAGCTGTTCAGCTTGTGCAGGGAGTTGTACACCTTGGTGATGTCGGCCTGGTTGAGTTGACCGCCGCCGGTGAAGCTGACGTCGGCGAGGCCAATCGTCGGGTCCTTGGTGGCCAGCAGCTTGGGGTTGGCGCCCGAGGCCAGCAGTTGACCCCCGTTGGCGCAGTCGATGCTGCCCCAGCCGGTGGCGACATTCAGGACGCCCGTGTTGGTGGTGCACAGCGCCTGCAGCGCAGTGATGACGCCGGCCGGCGGCGAGGCCATGGTGCCGGATTTGGTGTGCAGCACCAAGTCGCCGTCGATGCTGTTCTGGCTGTTGAGGCCGCTGGACTTCAGCAGGTTCGACACCGTGTTCGTCTCGGTGTGCGGGAGCTTGAACTCGTCCTTGAAGTTCGATCCGCCGAGTGCGGACGAGATGCCCTGCGCGGCCAGGATGAACACGATCCAGCCGACGATGACCCACCAGCGGTAGCGGATGACCCGTCGCGCGATCGCATGCATTCAAACCTCCAGGGGAGCGGCTCAACCAGACAGATTGCCCGATGACTGTGTCATATCCGGTCGCGGTCTCAGGCGGCTGACAGATCGCTGACATGGCCGCTCGCTAACTGAGTGCTTGCAGATGCTAGCACCTGTGGCACACTGGAGAGGTGGCTGTGGAGACGACGGGCCCGACCGCCAAGCGCGTCGGCGCCATCGGTGAGTTCATCCGGGAACAGCGTGAGCAGGCTGAAGTGTCGATGCGTCAGCTGGCGCGACTGGCTGGCGTGTCCAACCCGTACCTGTCCCAGATCGAGCGTGGGCTGCGCCGGCCGAGCGCCGACATCCTGCAGCAGATCGCCAAGGGCCTGCGCATCTCAGCCGAGCAGCTCTACATCCGGGCCGGCATCCTCGAGACCAGACACGGTGATCCGGAGCTGGTCGCCGCGGTCATGGCCGACTCGGTGCTCAACGAGCGCCAAAAGCACATCCTCGTCGAGATCTATGAGTCGTTCCGGCGGGAGAACACCGCGACGGCCGACATGTCACCAAGCTCGCCCCGAGTCAATGGGGTCACTGTGCCACACAACGCGAAAGGGAACTGAAGATGTCATTGAAGACTGATGCCAAGTCCTATGCCGACGCCGCCATCGAGGTCGCGATCGAGCAGGGCAAGCAGGCGCTCGACGCGGCGCAGGCTGGCCTGGCCAAGTTGCAGCGCCATGCCGAAGGCCTGGCCAAATTGCAGAGCCCGGCCGAGGGTCTGGCGAAGTTGCAGAGCCAAGCCGCCAACCTGGCCAAGTTGCAGAGCCACGCGGCGGGGCTGCAGGACAAGGCCGAGGCCATCGTCGTCGACTTGAAGAAGGACAAGCGGGTCGCCCAAGTCATCGAGGGCACCGAGGCCCTCGCCGCCGCCGTGGTTGAGGCCGTTCAGGAGCGTCTGACCAAGCCACCGTTCACGAAGCCGCCGTCCAGCACGTCTCCTTCTGCCAAGGCGACGGCCACCGAGCCGCCGTTTGTGAAGACCTCAACGCCCAAGCCCCCGTCGGCGAAGTCGGCGGCCGGCAAGTCGGCGGCGACGAAGTCCGCTGCGGCGAAGACGTCGACGGCCAAGCCGGCGGCGCCCCGCAAGCCGGCCACCACGCGCGCAGCCACGGCGACCAAGACAACGCCGGCCAAGGCAACCGCGGCCAGGCCGGCTCCCGCCGAGTCAACGGCGCCGACCGCGGACGGTGGCCAGTAGCGGGCGGCAGTGACGGCGCTCGCCCCCTTGCGACGCCGGCTCGACAGCGATCTGTCGATAGGCTGGCGCAGTGACCCTGGTCAATGACGTCTACACATGGATCGACCGGGTGCTCTTCTACGGATTCCTCGCGCTGCGGCTCTGGGCGATCATCGACTGTCTGATCCGCAAGGCCTCGGCCTTTCCGGTCGCCAACAAGCTCACCAAGCTGGCCTGGCTGGCCATCACGGTCATATCCGGTCTGATCGGCTCCATCCCGTCGCTGGGGGCGTTGAACCTGCTCTCCCTCGTCTCGGTGGTCGTCGCGCTGGTGTACCTGACTGACGTCCGCCCAGCCGTGCGTGAAGTGTCCGGTGGGAGTCGATAACCGCCGGCAACCGAGAATCCGGCCAGAGAGAATGAGGAGTCATGTCCGATCAAGAGGTCCCGAGCGCTGAGGTCGTCGACAGCCCGAGCACGTGGGTGGCTGATCACATCAAGCAGTACGTCGAATCGGACGGGGCGCAGGGCCACGAGTGGCGCGGTGCGCCGACGCTGCTGCTGACGACGAAGGGCCGCAAGTCCGGCATCCTGCGGCGCACTGCCTTGATCTACGGTCGCGACGGTGACCGGCTCGTGATCGTCGCCTCCAAAGGCGGGTCCGACGATCCACCGTCGTGGTACCTGAACCTGGTGGCGGACCCGATCGTGCACGTGCAGGTCGGCAGCGAGAAGTTCACTGCCCGCGCGCGGACCGTGGATGGGAAGGACAAGCCCGCCCTGTGGTCGATCATGGCCGCGATTTGGCCCGATTACGACGTCTATCAGACCAAGACCGAGCGCGAGATCCCCGTCGTCGTCCTAGACCGCGTCTGACTGACTCAGATCGGCCGCAGCCGGCGCGCTCGGGACGGGTTGGGCCGCGCCGTCGGGAGCGTCCTGCTCCATCTTCTGCTTCATGGCCTCGAGTTCCGCGGCGTCGAGGTCGGCGCGGTGGCGGCCGTAGAGGTTCACGAGCATCTCGGGATCCACGCTCACCGGGTCGTACTGCTTGGCGCCTGAGATCGCTGCGCTGCCGGAGGTTCTGATCACGCGCCGATGGTCGTTGTGCTGGCGGGCACTGCGCCGGCTGCAGTAGAACGCGGCACCGATCAGGACGGCGGTCAGGGCAAGCAGCCACTGCGCTCCAGTCACGAAGATGCTGCACACCACCGTGACCAGCGCCGACGTGATCAGGACGCTGAGGATCAGCACGACCGAGATCCCCCCGAATCTCAAAAATCAGGGGTGACTCGCTCGGAGTTCGAAGGCGCGCAGCCGCGCATGATCGCGCCGGCACGCTTGATCCCCTGTGCTGCCGCAGTCACCCCCATGAGCACGGCATCGCACTGCTTCCAATACTAGCGCGATGTATCGACCGCGTAAAGCGGGCATAAAATGCCCTGGGCCAATTGGCAGACGGCGCGAGTGGTGAGTGTGAGGTCCGGCGCCGTCAACGCCAGCGCCTCCGGCATCGATCGCGGCTGCCGCCCGATCGCGAAGACGCCGGCCGCGCCGAGCGCGTAGAGATCCTCAGCCGCCGGCGTGACGGTTCCACCAAGCACCACACAGGCCACACCAGCCCGTCCACACGCTCTGAGCACAGCGCTCACCGCCTTGCCGGCCGCCGTGGACGCGTCGATCGCGCCCTCAGCCGTGATGCACAGGTTGATCCCGGCGAGCTGCTCGGCGAAGGCGGTGAGCTCGAGCACCAGCTCCGCGCCCGACGTCGACGCCGCGCCCAGTGCCATCAGAGCGCCACCCAGCCCACCGGCGGCGCCGGCGCCGGGCGAGTCCGCGGCCGGCCCGAGCCGTGGCGCAAGGGCCAGCAGGCCGGCGTCCAAGCGCTCGACGGCCTCGTGGTCGGCCCCCTTCTGTGGACCGAAGACGCGCGCGGCCCCGATCGGTCCGAACAGCGGGCTGTCGACGTCGTGGGCCACGACCAGCTCGACCGATCCCAGTGCCGCCCGCGCCGACGTCAGATCGAGGTGGCCGAGCGCACTGAGATCGGCACCCGTGCCGCGCAATGGCCGGCCGGCACCGTCGAGCACCTCGGCGCCGAGAGCCGCGAGCAGTCCGATGCCACCATCCATCGTGGCTGTGCCCCCGAGAAAGACCACGATTCGATGGGCGCCGGCGGCGACTGCCGCCAAGATCGGTGCTGCCAACCCGCGGCTGGAGGCGCGCAGCGGATCGCGGTCAGTCAGGGCCAGACTCTGAAGCCCGATCGCATCCGCGGCAACGACGACTGCGGTCGAATCCGGCAACCAGGCGTAGCGCGTCTGGGCAGCTCGCCCGAGCGCGTCGTAGCTGTCGACCGGGCGGATCGCACCGCTCCGGTTGGCGAGAAGCGCCTCGATGGTGCCCTCGCCGCCGTCGGCGATCGGGTGCTCGAGCGCCGTGCAGCCCGCCAGCCGCGCGCCGCTGCTCATCGCCCGGGCGGCCGCGCTGGCGCTGAGGCCATCCCGGAACTTGTCCGGGGCGCAGAGCACCCGCACGCTCTCTGAGGGTCGGGCCAAGGCAGACTCCATCGGGCCGGATCGCGCGGCGGGCATCGCCGCAGGGTGATTGTGCCGCTCGGCCGTTCCGGCTGGCATTGTGCCGCTCGGCGGTTCCGGCTGGTGAGGACGCTGGTTCAGGCGCTGAGCTCGTTGGCGCCGTTCTCATTCATCATTCGCCGCAACGCGCTGGCCAGATGCTCGGCCACGGTGCGGGCCTGCGCGATCTCGCGATGGGTCCACTGGTGATGGGTGTAACTGCTGAATTCGAGGATGCCCAGCGGCTGCCCGTCATCGATCACCGGCGTGACCAGCAGGCTGGCCAGGCCGTCTCGGACCAGGATCGCTCGTTCGGCGGCATCGGTGTAGGGGTCATCGACATGGGCTTCCATCATGCTCTCGGTCTCGAGCACCACCCGGGTCGCCGGATAGTCGACGACCGCGTACACCCGCGGATCCACGTCAGCGCCGGCCGCCGTGATCTCGTGCAGCATGCCGTCGGCACTCAGGATCGACAGGCCGACCACATCGACGCCGAGATCGGTCGAGGCCGCGGTCAGGGCGGCTCGCAGATCGGCCGGTTCGGCGCTGCCGACCAGAGCCGCCGTGATGGCGCTGGTGCCGCGTTCCTCGCTGCTGGGATCGGTCCACGAGACCTGCATCAGGTCCTTGCGGCCGGCCCGGGCGGCGCGGACCACTTCTGGCAGCTCGGCCGCCAGCTGCGCGGCCGGTCGCCCGACGGCCCAGCCCTGCGCGTAGTCGACCTCGAGTTCGCCGAGCACCCGCAGGTCATCGAGGGTCTCGACGCCTTCGCCGAGTGTCTTCGCGCCGATTCGACGGGCCAGGTTGACCAGCGCCTCGATGACGACGGTCTGCACGTCGTTGCCTCGCGCCCCGGTGACCAGTCCCCGATCGAGCTTGACGATGTCGGGGCGCATCATGCTCAGACGCAGCAACCCGGCATAGCCGGTCGTCGCATCATCGACGGCGATCAATCCGCCTCGCCGACGGATGTCGGCCAACCCCTCGTGCAGCGCGCCGGTGTCACTGGCTGCGTTCTCGGTGATCTCGACCGCGATGCCGCTCAGATCGCCCTCCAGCGCCCGGCGCACTGACGGGTGCGCCAAGGCGTTGGGGCTGACGTTCACGCTCAGGATGGTGTCGGCCGGCAGTTCGTCACGTCGTTGCAGTGCGTTCTGCAGGCAGACGGCCTCCAGCTCAGGGCCCCAGCCGGCGGCGTGCGCCAGGCTGAACACCTTGTCGACCGGTGTGCTGCGCCGGTTGGGGAACCGGGCCAGCGCCTCGGCGGCGACGACCGCACCGGTCGTCACGCTCACGATGGGTTGCAGGACGACCTCGATCGCCCCGAGATCCAGCAGTTCCTGGGTGTGGCGGCCTGCGTGCGGGTGCCGAGAAGCCTTGGTGGATGGCTTGGCAGATGCCTTGGTGCCGAGTAGCGGCCACAGCATCGGGTGCACCATCGGAGGCCCTTCGAGTCGGTATCAGGCCCCCACCTGAGCGGAATTGCCGCGAAGCTTAACACCGATTGTAGCTCAGCGTCACCTTCTCATATGAACAGAAGAAGAACTCAGGGCTGCTCAAGCGACCGTGCACCAGGCCGATGAGTGAGGCATGCGGTCTCAATCACAGATTCCCGCATAAGGGCGTCACCAATCTAGAGGAATATGCATGTATCAGATGTTTCGACCACTTCTGGACGCACTCGCACGGCGCGGCGCTGACGTCGCCGCGCTGCAGAGCGCCGCCGAAGAGGCCGAACGCACCGGGCGCTCGATTCGAGATGTGCTGATCAACGACCGGGTGGTCACCGAGGTCGAGCTCACCGAGGCCTCGGCTGATGTCTATGGACTCACCAGCGTCGACTTGGTCGGCTACCCGATCGACGCCGCCGCCGCCGCGAGCATTCCGCTGCCCCTCGTGCTTCGGCACCGGGTCCTCGGCATCGCCTTCGGTGAGGATGAACTGGTCGTCGCTGTCAGTGACCCCGGCGACGTCGTCGCGCTGGATGACATCCGGGCCGCCACCAGCCTGGGCGTCCGACCGGTGGTGGTCGCCCGCAGCGAGCTGCGCAAGGTCATCGACCGGATGCAGCGTGAAGACACCGACCTCGGCGACGTGGCCGCGTCGCTGCGGACCGAGGCCGCCCCCATCGTCTCGACGCTGAGCGGCTCCGGCGACGACGCGCCGATCGTGCGCTACGTCAACTCGATCATCGACCAGGCTATCCAGAACCGAGCATCCGACATCCACCTCGAGCCGACCGACAGCGACCTGCGTG
>JADEYI010001714.1_pt1 | contig 14269 bp, 11 predicted proteins | sample 8542331 | NCBI WGS metagenome assembly JADEYI01 (sample SAMN16510988, study PRJNA670497) | mine drainage metagenome | isolation source: biofilm near Copperflume 1 | place: Germany: Marsberg coppermine Kilianstollen | collected 2018-02 | reverse complement strand
GGCAAGCAGAACCCGGCGTCGAATCTCGATGGCGTCTTCAATCGTCTTCAGCCCCGGCGCCAGCGCGGCCCACTCTTCGTGGCCAAAATACGAGTGGGTCGCGCCCGTCCCAAGTATCAGATACTCGTATCCCAGACTGGACCCGCTGCGAAGATGAACAGCTTTCGCGCCCCTATCGATCGCCACCACTTCATCCATCAGCACGTCGATATTCCGCTGGTTCCGGAAGATGGCGCGGATCGGCTGCGCGATGTCTCCGGGCGAAAGCGCAGCCAGCGCCACCTGGTACAGCAGCGGCTGAAACGTGTGGTGGTTGCGCCGGTCAACCAGCGTTACCTCCACCGGCTTTCCACACAAGCGTTTGGCAGCTTGAACGCCGGCGAAACCCGCACCCACTATTACGACGCGAGGACGGTTGCTACCGCTTGGATTCGTTTGTGCCATGCTACCTCACACCCCAGGAGAATGCCCTTCCCTGTTGGGTTTTTCGACGACTTATTCCTTTTAGATGCAGCATCTCATGGGACCGATCAAAATCGGCGGTATTTCCGGTGAACCCTGAAAACCGGGCCAGCATCCAGAGACTACCGATACACTATGGACACCACAATGACAGACGGAACTCACGACACAATTATTGTTGGAACTGGATGCGCCGGCCTGACGGCCGCCATCTACGCGGCGCGCGCCAACCTGAAACCCCTCGTTCTGGAAGGCCATGAGCCGGGCGGACAGCTCTCCATCACCACGCTGGTGGAGAATTTTCCCGGATGGCCAGAAGGCGTTCAGGGCCCGCAGCTCATCGAAAACATGCGCGTGCAGGCCTCGCGCTTCGGCACGGAGTTTCGCATGGGCCACCTGACCAGCGTCGATCTCTCAAAGCGCCCCTTCGCCCTGCATGTTGGCAAGGACGTGCTGCACACCCGCACGCTCATCATCGCCAGCGGGGCCTCTGCGCGCTGGCTGGGCCTGAGCAGCGAGCACGCCCTGATCGGCCACGGCGTCAGCAGTTGCGCCACCTGCGACGGCTTCTTTTTCAGCGGCAAGGAAATCGCCGTCATCGGCGGCGGCGACTCTGCGATGGAGGAGGCTCTGTTCCTGACGCGCTTCGCCAGCAAGGTGACGCTGATTCACCGCCGCGAGCAATTCCGCGCGTCGAAGATCATGCTGGATCGCGCCATTGCACACGACAAAATAAAATTTCTCACCAACACCGCCGTCGAAGAGGTCCTTGACGTTGAGAAGAAGGAAGTCACCGGGCTCAAGCTCAGGAACCTCGCCACTCAGGAGCGGTCCATCCTGCCGGTCAGCGCCATGTTCCTTGGCATTGGCCATGAGCCGAACGCGAAGATGTTCACCGGCCAGATCGACCTCGATGACGACGGATACATCCACACCAAAAACAATGTGTTCACCCGCGTGCCCGGTGTCTTCGCCTGCGGCGACGTGCAGGACCGCCGCTACCGCCAGGCCATTACCGCCGCCGGCAGCGGCTGCATGGCCGCGCTCGAAGTGGAAAAGTTTCTGGAAGAACACGGCCGCTAGTTTGCCGCGCCAAGAAAACATGGGTGCCCCAGGTCTCGCTTCTGAAACCTGAGCCTGATCCTGGGAACACCCTCATCGCTCGCCTGCAAAGCAGTGGCGCATGAATGCCTATGTCGATCGCCGAAAACATCGCGCGGATTGAAGAAGAGATCGCAGCCGCCTGCCGCCGCGTCGGGCGCGCGAGAGAAACCGTCCGGCTCATGGCCGTATCCAAAACTCATCCGCCGGAATCCATCCTGGCGGCCTATTCCGCAGGGCAACGCCTCTTCGGCGAAAACCGCGTGCAGGAGTTTGCCGGCAAACGAGAAGCGCTGCTCGCCGACACCCCTTTGGCCAGCTTCGATTGCATCGGCCCGGTGCAGTCGAACAAGGCCGCGCGGACCGTCGAGGTTTTCGATGCGATCGACACCGTGGACTCGCTTCGTCTCGCCGAGCGGCTCGATCAGGCCGCGGAAAAAACGGGCAAAACCCTTCCCATCTATATCGAGATCAAACTCAGCCCGGAACCGAACAAACACGGCTTCGCACCGGAGTCCGCCGAACTCCGGCAATTGCTGGAGCGCCTGCCGGATCTAGCGCATCTACAGCCGCGCGGACTCATGACCATCCCTCCGTTCGCGGAAGACCCGGAACAGGCCCGCCCGTATTTCCGCCAGCTGCGCGTGTTAGGAGATTCTCTCGCGCGGCGCCATCCTCGCGTCGCGCTCAACGAACTTTCCATGGGTATGTCGCATGACTTCGCCATCGCCATCGAAGAAGGCGCGACGGTGGTGCGAGTCGGCACCGCCATCTTCGGCGTCAGGCATCTTCGATCAAATTGAGAATCGTTGCCGACACGTGAACCACGCAAACGCCCTTTGTCTGGGGGAAAATCTCTGCGCGCGCCCACGGTCTCCGTTCTTGAGGCTTATGATTTGCTGAATGCCAACACCGTGGCCACTCCAGTTCCACTGGGAATTTTTGCAACCGGCCGCCGCTGATTCTCCCTATCCAATCCCGTTATCTTCTCCGTCTTCTATACACTGGACGGTTCTCTAACTTCTCTTTCATCAGGTCGCGTCCATGCCATCGCTCTATGCCGTCGTTTTAGGCATTGTCGTTCTTGTTCTGCTCATCGTCTCGCTGTCGCAGTTGCGCGGCGTAAAAACCAAGGCGGACTATCTGGTCGCCGGCCGCTCGCTGCCCGCGTTTGTGCTGGTGTTCACGCTGCTCTCCTCGTGGATTGGCGCGGGGTCGCTGTTTGCGGGCGCGGAGAACGCCTATCGCAATGGCTTTGCCGCGCTGTGGCAACCTGCCGGCGGATGGGCCGGGCTGCTGCTGATCTACTTCATCGCGCCGCGGGCGCGCAAGTTTGCGCAGTTCACCATCCCCGACCTGCTCGAAGCCCGCTACAACCAGACGGCTCGCGTGCTGGGCGTTATTGCGATTCTCTTTGCGTACACGGCCATCGCCAGCTATCAACTGCGCGGTGGCGGCGATATTCTGCACCTGATCTTTCCCGGCGTCTCAAGCACACTGGGCATGTACCTGATCGCCGGATTCGTCATCGCCTTTACCGCGCTCGCCGGCATGGCCTCGGTCGCGTACATGGACGTCGCCATCGGCCTGCTGGTTACAGTGGCGCTGATTCTCTCCGTCCCGATCCTGCTGCATCACGCGGGCGGCATGGCGGGACTGCACGCGGCGCTGCCGCAAAGCCACTTTCACCTGCTCGGCTCCATCACGTTTACCCGCGCCATGGAATTTTTTCTGCCCACCATGCTGCTGATGCTGGGCAACCAGGCGATGTATCAGAAGTTCTTCTCGGCAAAATCGGAACGCGATGCGCGTATTGCCGTCGTCGGCTGGATCATCGGCACTGTGATTCTGGAAACCATCATCGTCGCCATCGCCGTCATCGGCTCGGCGCTCTATAAGACGGGCGAGGTCAGCCAGCGTCCGCGCGAGATCATGGCCTACACCGCGCGTCACGGCCTGCCCGCCATGCTGGGCGCGCTGCTGCTGGGCGCTGTGTTTGCCAAGGTCATCTCCACGGCCAACAATTATCTTTTCTCTCCGGCCACCAACCTGGTCAACGATGTTTTTCTCCGCTACATCCGCCCCGGCGCCAGCAATAAAAGCATCCTGCTGGTCTCGCGCCTCATCGTCATTGGCCTCGGCATCTGGGCATTGATCCAGGGGGCCTACACGCAATCGATCCTGGAGAAAGCACTCTACGCCTATACGATTTATTCCGCGGCACTGACGCCCGTCATCCTCGCCGCGTTCTATTCGCGCCGCGTCAATTCGCAGGGGGCGGTGGCCTGCATCGCGGCGGGCACCTTCGTTACCGTTTTCTGGGACACGGATTTCGTCCGTCACCATCTGCCCACGGTGATCGCGCAGCGCGACGCCATTTTTCCGGCGCTGATCGCCTCGCTGATCTGCCTGTTCGCCGCCAGCTGGCTCACGCCGCCGCCCGCGCGGGAAAAGGTGGCCCAGTTCCTGCCATAAATCCAGTGAGCCGCTCGGCTTGAATCTCTGCGACTCCCGCGCTCGTGTGGCATCTAAAAAATGCGGGAGTCTCCGGATGACGCTTCATATTCTTGCGCTGCTGGTGCTGGACCTGATGTGCAGGGTTCGCGCTGCTCCTCCTCAGCCTTGGTGTGCGTTGATGGACCGATAGCATTCTTCCGGATCAACGTGTTCATCCGCTGCATCTCACTTTGAGCGCCCCACAACGCAAACGACGTACAATATTTTCAGGAGATTGTGACCATGCGCCGTGTTTACATGGACGCGAACGCGACCACCCCGATGCTGCCGGAGGTGTTTGAGGCGATGCGCCCATATTTTGCGGAGCACTTCGGCAACGCCAGCTCCGTGCACTCCTTCGGCCAGCAGGCACGCGGCGCGGTCGAGCAGGCGCGTATCGGCATTGCGGCTTTCCTGCACTGCCGCCCGGCGGAGATCGTCTTCACCAGCGGCGGCACCGAGAGCGATAACCTGGCCCTGTTCGGCGCCACCCGGCCCGGCGATCATGTCATCACCACCGACATTGAGCACCACGCCGTCATCCACGCCGCCGAGCGTCTGGCAGAATGTGGCCGCGAGGTGACCTTTCTTCCCGTCAACAGCGAAGGCGTGCTGGATCCCGACGATGTGCGGCGCGCGCTGAAGTCGAACACCCGGCTCATCAGCGTCATGATGGCGAACAACGAGACCGGCGCCATCCAGCCGGTCGAAGAGGTCGGGGTCATCGCCGCTGAAGCGGGCGTCCAGTTCCATACCGACGCGGTGCAGGCGGCGGGCAAGCTGGCGATCGACGTTGAAAGAATCGGCTGCAACCTGCTCTCAATCTCCGGTCATAAAATGCACGCACCGCAGGGAACCGGCATTCTGTTTGTGCGCAAAGACACCCGGATTGAGCCTCTGTTTTACGGCGGTACGCATGAGCGCCAGCGCCGCGCCGGAACGGAAAACCTGGCCGGCATTGTCGCGCTGGGCAAAGCGGCGGAGATTGCCGGCAAGAGCATCAAAGAAGGCGCGCCACAAAAAATGGCGGCCCTGCGCGACCGCATGGAGCGAGAGATTATTGCCCGCGTGGGCGAGGCCGGCGCGCATTCCAGCCGCATCCAGCGCGTGCCCAACACGACCAACCTGTGGTTCGATCATCTGGAAGGCGAGGCGCTGGTCATTTCGCTCGACCTGAAAGGTCTGGCGGTTTCAGGCGGCTCCGCCTGCGCTTCCGGAGCGAGTGAACCCTCCCATGTGCTGACGGCCATGCACGTGCCCAGCGACCGCGCCCGCGCCAGTCTGCGCTTCAGCCTTTCGAAGTTGACGACGGAGAAAGACGTGGACTACGCCGTTGAGATTGTGCCGCAGGCAGTGGCAAAACTGCGCGAATTGTCACCCTATTACAAAACAGCTCTGCGCATGGCGGATGTTTCCGCGGCCACACTGTAAAACGACGGGCTTCTTTTAAATTGAATAAGAATTAGGTTTTTTTAATTTATGTCCACACCTGAAACCATTGCCGTCGCCATGTCCGGCGGGGTCGATTCCTCGACCGTCGCGGCCATGCTCAAGTCCGAAGGCTACAACCTTATCGGCCTTACGCTCCAGCTGTGGAACCAGCGCCGCCTCGCCGGCCGGCCCGGCATGCCGGAGAGCAGCGAAGGCCGCTGCTGCTCGCTCGACGATGTGTATGACGCGCGGCGCGTGGCCGAGCATCTTGGCATTCCGTACTACGTCGTCAACCAGCAGGACCGTTTCGAGCAGGACGTGGTGCAGCCGTTCGTGCGCGAATATCTCGGCGGACGAACGCCCGTCCCCTGCACGCTTTGTAACAACCATCTCAAGTTTGCCCAGCTGCTCGACACCGCGCGGCAGATCGGCGCGGAGCGCATCGCCACCGGCCACTACGCGCGCAACGAGTATGATCCGGCGCGACATCGCTGGATATTGAAGCGCCCCGCCGACAGCAGCAAGGACCAGACCTATTTTCTCTTCGGCCTGACACAGGAACAGCTCAGCCGCAGCCTTTTCCCGCTGGGAAATTACAGGAAGCCCGATGTGCGCGAGATGGCGCGGGAGCAGGGTCTGGCGCTGGCCGGCAAGCCGGACTCACAGGAAATTTGCTTCATTCCCGGCGGCGACTACAAGCAGTTCCTCGACGCCTACCTTGCAGACAGAGGCGAAACCATGCCGGACACCAGCGGCGAGCTGGTCACGACCACCGGCGAAGTCGTGGGCCACCACGAAGGCATTCACAACTTCACCGTGGGCCAGCGCAAGGGCCTGGGACTCGGCGGCAGCAGTGGCGGCGCAACTGCCTCGCCATTTTATGTAATCGGCATTAACGGCGCAGAGAAAAAAGTGGTGGTCGGCACCAGTGAAGAGCTGACCAGTAAAACTCTGCGCGCGAATCGCCTGAACTGGATTGCGGTTCCTCAACTGCATGACAAGCTGCGCGTGCAGGTAAAGATTCGTCATCGCCACGAACCCGCCTGGGCTACCCTGGAAAATTCCGGCGGAGATGAAATTGCCGCCACCTTCGACACCCCACAGCGCGCCGTCACACCGGGCCAGGCAGCCGTGTTCTACAACGGAGACGAAGTTGTCGGCGGCGGCTGGATTCTTTAATCTCCATAGCCAGCGGACAAACTATTGCCGGGCCCACAAGCCGGGATCGACGTGCGCGAACACGCTGTCCTGCGTTTCGATCAGCGCCAGTTGCGCATCATCCTCTTCGCTCAAGGTTCCTCCGGCACAATGCGACTGCCACATTTTTTCGATCGCCTGGAACGATGCCAGATGCTCGTTGAAGCGGTCTTCCGCGTAATCGCGCGCCGCTTCCGTGGTGATGAGAAACTGCCAGTCGGAGGACTCCAGCAACAGCAGCTCGCGGCACAGTTGCTTCAAAATGCGTTCCCCCTGCGGCTTGCCCTTCCAGTGATCGGAACTCGCGGCATCGCGGACGGCGACCTCCGCGGGATACAAATACTCCCACGTCCAGCGCGTGTCCGGACTCAGCCAGACTTCATGCGTGCCGTTCTTGCCCCAGGAGCCCTCCGGCAGCGCCAGGAAGCCTTCCGGCTTGAAGCGGTCCAGATACTCCGCGCAACTGGTCAGCGCCACGGGAATTTCGGCGCGCGCCATGGTGCGAGCCACATGCTCCAGCCACAATGGCCCTTCGAACCACCAATGGCCAAACAGCTCCGCGTCAAACGGAGAGCAGAGGATGGACGGCACCGCATCGTTGAATCCAGACTTGAGCGAATCGACCACCAGGCTGACGTAGTGTTCCGCGTGGCTTTTGGTCAGCTCCGCCGCCTTTTCCGGGTAATACGGCGTCTTATACGCCATGTCGATCTTCGATCCCGTCACCTGCCAGTAGCGATGGCCGCCCGGAAAACGCTTTTTATGGAAGTCGAGATAGCGGCCGTCTCCGGGATAGCCCGCATCTCCGCTCCAGACCTGCAAGCCCGTGCGCGGATCGCGCGGAAAAATTGTCACTGGCCGGCGATGCGCCCGAGGCCCGTCCACAAAATACGGTTTGTAAAGGGAGTGATGCGGTTCTCCGGTCTCCACCGCCAGGGCCGCCGCCACCCCGACTGCGCCACCTGCGCGCAGCTCATATGGCGTAAACATCACCGACTCTTCGACCAGATGCGTGTCCACAAAAAAGAAATCGATCTTCGCGTCTTCCAGCGGCTCTTCCACGCCTTTGCGATCGAACGGCGCCCACGGCTTGCTGCTGCCATGCGGGACCACCGGATAGTTCCACATCCCCGCCGGACGATACGCGCATTCCGGCAGCCAGATGCCGCGCGGATGCTGGCCGATATGGCGCTGATGGGTGGCCACGCCGGTCTGCACCTGCGCGCGGATGGACTCATCCGTTCCCAGGAGAGGAAAGTATCCATGCGTCGCGCCGCAGGTAATGATTTCGAGCAGCTTCCGTTCGGCGGCCAGACGGAATCCGCGAATAATATCGCCGCCGAGCGCATGGAAATGATCGAGCGCCAGCCGAAAATAGCTCTGCCAGTATTGGGCCGTCTCCGCCAGATGCGGCTCCTTGTTCTGGCTGAAATACGCTTCATCCTCCCGGGCCGCGGCAATTTTTCTTTCGAGATATTTCGGAAACTCCGTCTTGAACACCGGGTGCGCCAGTTGCTCCAGCAGAATCGGCGAGATGTTCAGGTTCGCGTGCAGCGCGATTCCGTCCCGCTCCAGGCTGTCGATGATCCGCAGCAATGGAAGATATGTCTCTGCCGCAGCTTCCAGCAGCCATTCCAGTCCGTGCGGCCAGGTGCCATGATTCACTACATACGGCAGATGCGCGTGCAAAGTAAACGTCAAATAAGCAGAAGGATGGGTGCGAGATGTTTCGATCATGGATCTCCCTTAACGTTACTTAGATGCTGTTTTAACAGTCCATGCGGCCCCGCACCGATCCACGCGCAATATTGATTATTTTTGATGTCTTTGCCGGCAGTCCGCTGGCGCGGCTCCTGTCTTCCACTATATCGCCCAAGTATGAATATGGAGGTACGGCAGCCGGAGCGTGCGCAGGAAACAACAGGGGCCAAACCCCATGATTGGGGCTGGCCCCGTCTCTGAAATGCAGGGTCGCTACCGCTGGCTGAAGGCGTTTCTGCTGAGGGTGTGGAGTGGAAATTTGAACTATGCGTGACCGTTCCCCAAAGAACGGCCATTTCTAGAAAATCTCGCCACGCCACAGAAACAGGAGAAATGCTCTAATTCGGCGGCGGCTGCATGTACGGGCTGCCACTGTTGCCCTGGGCATTCCATTTGCTTCCCGGCATCGTGGTCACTTTCACCGTGACCGGCTCGCTCAAAGTGAAATGCAGGACAGACTCGGAGGGAATCTGCACCTGTTCGCCGCGCGTGACCGCGTTGGCGCCCGCGCCCACTCCCGCACCCGCGGCCGCACCTACCAGGGCACCGCGTCCGCCGCCCGCCAGGGCGCCGATTAAAGTACCCAGCAGCGCGCCGCCGCCGGCCTTCACCGCAGTATTTTTGCCGCGCGCCTTTCCTTGGCGCACCACAGGACTGGTAGAAATTTGCAGCGTCTGGTCCCGCGTCTGGACCTGTTGCAGGCCCAGCGAAAGCTCCGACTGGCCTTTGAAATGGGTCGCGTCCTTGGCATCGAGAACCACACCGCTTACGCTGGCGCCACGAGGCAGGACAGTCAGTCCGTTCAGCACCAGACTGCTTGCCAGCACGCCGTGGAAAGTGTCGTTCGACTGCGTCTTCCCGGTCTCAAGGCTCTCCGTGGTGCGCACCGCAAGGTCCGTGCCCGCTGGAACTGTCACCATCTGCGTGACCGGTTGCGGGGGAGGAGGCGGCGGTGGCGGCGCGCTCGGTTTCACGGGCGCAGGGGGCGGAGTGTTTTGCGCCTGCTGTGCCGCCGCCTGTTGCGCGGCTGCCTCCTTCGCAGCGGCCTCCTGCTTCGCCTGCTGCTTCTGTTTCTCGCGCAGGAGCCGGGCCTGCTCCTGCTGCTTGCGTTTCCGGGCCTCCTCGTCGGCGCGCCGGCGGGCAACCATCGCCGCGTCCTCCGCCGGAGCCGCAGCAGCCTGGGCGGCTTGCACCGTCAGATTGTTCACTACCGTGCGAACACCGTTCACCTGGGCAGCATCATTGGCGGCCAGCTCGCGCGCGGCCGCATCGGCCACCGTGCCCGCGAGCGTGACGATGCCATTGCTCGCCTGCGCCTGGATCGAGGCGCCGGCGAGTCCGGAGTCCGCCTGGATGCGGCTCTGGACATCGCTGGCGATCTGGTTGTCGCTCGGCGGCGGAGCCGACTGCGTGGTTTCTGGCGCCGCCGGCGCAGAGGGCTTGGTGCATCCCGCGCAGAACAGCACCGACAATGCCAGCAGGCTGGCAAAAGCTGAATGAGTAAATTTTTTACGGCTCATAATCTCGATCCTCTTGTGTCTGGAATCTCCTGCTTATGTTTTCGCCTCTTTGGCCTTGCAACACCTTCGACTCTCCAGCACCTGGAAAAGTTGCGGTCCGTCGCATGACCGCGCGGGAAAAACAATCCCGCCGCCGGCGAACAATTCCTCATCAGTTTAGGCGCTTTCGGGCCATCCCGCATCCAGGGTGAATTGCCCCCCTCTTCAGCTCCTTTCGCCACCGCGTCCGCGGCCCGCGATTCTCGCAACGCAGGGCCGCATTGGACGCGCCGAGAATCGACAGTCCGCGAACCTTTCATTGCCCCTCGTGGGCGCTTTTGCTACTATCCAGACAATCGCGCATGTCGAGCGGCGCACAGGAGATAGGCAAATGGAACAACAGGAAACGACGGGAATCGGCTGGTTTATCGCTGGTCTGGGATTGGGTGCGTTGCTGGGCGTTTTATTTGCCCCCAAAGCGGGCCGCGACATCCGGGAAGGCCTGATGAGCGGCGCCCGGGACAGCAAGGACTACGTCGCCACACGCGGCAAGCAGGCCCGCGATCAGATCAACTCCGTAATGGACCGTGGCCGCGACCAGATCAACGAGTATGCGGAGCGCGGCAAGGAAGTCGCAGAAAAAGGCCGTGAGCGCTGGAGCGGAATTGTCGATCGCGTGGCCGGCAGCTCAGCGGAAGGCGAACGCAGCCGCGCGCACATTGGTGAGGAAGAAGAGGGTTACCGCGGGGGTACGGCCGAAACCCGCTTTTAGCGCATCTTAACCGTCAGGCCGGCAATGACTGAAATCATTGCCGGCCATAGGCTGCAAGCGCCGCATCTCTAACGGAGCGGGCTGGTTCGCTTTCTTTTTTTGCTCCTGACCTTGCAGAGCGTCGATGCGGCGGATTCCGCAAATGTAAATCTTTACTTAGAGGCGACCGACAATGCCAACCGGATCCACAGTTTTTCTTGTCTTTACTGGAATCGTTACGTTCGCGGTCGTACTGCAAACCCTGGTCGTGGTGGCGGTCGTGGTTGGAGCCAAATCCGCCCAGCGGAAAGCTATGGAGCAATTCGAGCTGCTTCGAGAAGAGATGCGGCCAACGCTCGACGGCGTGAACAATCTGCTGGCCTCGATCGACGACATGGCCCCGCGCATCCGCGCCATCACGGCGAACATTCACAACGTCAGCGAACGCCTGCGCGATCAGGTTGACCATATCGACGGCGTGGTGGGCGATGTCACCGGCAAGACCCGGCGGCAGGTGGGCCGCATCGACAACATGGTGACCGACACGCTGGACGCAATTGCCCACGGCACCCGCGTCGTGCAGGACAATGTCATGGCTCCGTTGCGTCAGGTGGGCGGCTGGATGACGGCCATCCGGACGGGCATGGATCTATTGCGTCCGAAAGACCGCCGCAGCCGCCGGTCAGATTTCCGCTCCGACGACGATTTCGTTTAGCAGACGATTTCGTTTAGCAGACGATTTCGTTTAGCAGACGATTTCGGCCCGCAACCAGGCGGCTACTTCAGCAGGTTCTTGGCAATGAACAGCACATTGGCCGGACGCTCCGCCAGCCGGCGCATGAAGTAGGGATACCATTCCGTGCCGAAGGGAATGTAGACCCGCATGTTGTAGCCTTCCTTCACCAGCGAGTGCTGAAGGTCGCGGCGCACTCCATACAACATCTGGAACTCAAAGCTGCGCTTGTCGATTCCGTTTTCTTCGACAAACCGCTTTGTCTCCAGGATGATCGCCTCGTCATGCGTGGCCATGCCGTGATACACCCCGCTGGTCAACAGAACCTTCATCAACTTGACGTAGTTGGCATCGACGTCTTTTTTCTCCGGAAAGGCCAGCTCCGGCGGCTCCTTGTAGGCGCCCTTGCACAGGCGGATGCGGATTCCGTCGGCCAGCAGCGCGCGAATGTCCTGCTCGCAGCGGTATAGATACGCCTGCATTACCGTGCCAATCCGCCCGGCATGGTTCGGCATGGCGTGGATCTCCCGCGTCATGTCGATGGTGGCCTGCGTATAGCCCGTGCCCTCCATGTCCACGCGAATGAAAGAATCGGCTGCGGCGGCATGGTCCGCGATCTCGCTGGTAATGCCGCGCGCAATCGCCGGATCCAGATCCATACCCATCTGGGTCAGCTTCAGGCTTACGTTGGCCTGCAAACCGCGCTGCTGAATTGCATCGAGAAGCTGGTGATAAATATCTGCGGAGTGCTGCGCTTCCTGTTCGGTGTAAACATTCTCTCCCAGGCTGTCGAGCGAAACAGGAATGCCCTCGCGGTTCAGCGTCTCCGCCGCGCGCAAAGCGTCTTCGACATGCAGCCCGGCAATGAAGCGGCTCGACAGCTTCTGCCCGATGGGAGAACTTTCCGCAAATCGGCGGAGCGGTCTGTTTTGCGAGAGCGCAATAAAGGCGGAGCGCAGCACGGTAGAACTCATCGGGAAAAGGCCTCGGTCAAACCCTTTATTGTGCCACAAAGTATGTACAGCGAAGCGCTAGCATCGCAACTTCTATGCAGTCCAATCGAACGTTCATGCAAATAGCACCAACATTGACTGGAGAGATGGAAAGGACGGTAGATTTGTCCGCTGCTGTTTCAACGGCCCTCAATCGGCACATACTTCGCCGGATACGCAGGACCGCCATATTCCGCGCGCGGACGGATCAGCCGGTTGTCATCTAACTGTTCGATCACATGCGCGGCCCAGCCGGCGATGCGACTGATGGCGAAGATCGGCGTAAACAGATCGACGTCAATTCCCAGCGTGGTGTAGGTGGAAGCGGAATAAAAATCCACATTGGCGTTCAGATTTTTCTCCTGTTTCACAAACAACTCGATGGCCCGCGACATTTCAAACCATTTGGGATTGCCGCTGGCCCGGCCCAGGTCCTCCGACATGCGCCGCAGGTGTGTCGCGCGCGGGTCTTCAGTGTGATACACGCGATGTCCGAAGCCTGAAATCTTCTTTTTCTCAGCCAGCATCTTGCGCACATACTCGACCGGATCCGCGCCCTCTTTGTCGATTTCAAACAGAATGCGCATCACCGCCTCGTTCGCGCCGCCATGCAGCGGCCCCTTCAACGCGCCAATGGCCCCGGTAATCGCGGAGTGCATGTCCGACAACGTGGCCGCGATCACGCGAGCGGCAAATGTGGAGGCATTCAACTCGTGGTCCGCGTGCAGGATCAGCGCCACATCCAGCGCCCGCTCTGCCGTCGCGGAGGGCTTCTCCCCATTCAGCATCCATAAAAAATTCGCTGCATGTGTCAGCGAAGAGTCCGGCGGAATGATTTTTTTGCCTTTGCGGATGCGATCATAGACCGCCACAATCATTGCAATCTGGGAGGTCAGCCGAAAGCTCTTGCGCACATTGGCATCGTGCGAATTGTCCTTTTCATCCGCGTCATACAGGCTCAGCGCGGAGACGGCGGTGCGCAGCACCTCCATCGGCACGGCATGTTTCGGAAACGTCTCCAGCATCCGGACAATCTCCGGCGGAAGCACGCGGCCTTCGACCAGGTTCCGGCGAAAGCCAGCCAGTTGTTCGGCGGTTGGCAATGCGCCGAACCATAGCAGGTAAGCGGTTTCCGCAAACGTGGACTTCTCCGCCAGCTCATGAATGTCAATGCCGCGATAGGCCAGCACGCCAGCGTCCCCATCGATCCAGCAGATTCCAGAATGGGCAGCCACAATTCCTTCAAGGCCACGGGTCACGGCAGTGCTTGTCATAAATGTCTTCTCCGGATTTGATTGAGTTTTTTGGACGGCGACGGCGGCGCGGCGCAACATCCTGTAAAAAACCCCAACTTCCCGTTATAACGCGAGCGCGCAGTCTCTGTCACCGTGCGGCTCGATTCCGTCGATTGAAATGATGAGATTCTTTGCTCACGAAGGTCTCGTGGCGCCCTGATCGAAAATCTTAGCGCACCGGAGCGTAACCACGGATTTCTTTTCGAGCGTCTAATCCACTGTCTTGAAATCGTGTTGGAGAAAACTCCTCCAGCGGAACATCCGGCGATTCGCCGAGAATTGACTGTGCGATCAGCCGCGCTGTTCCCGGAGCGAGCAGTACACCATTGCGATAATGTCCGGTGGCGTGCCAGCAGTGTTCCTGGGCCGACGCGCCGAGAATCGGCAGACCATCCGGCGTTCCCGGACGAAGGCCGGCCCAGCTTTCCAGGCGAGGCGCGTTATCGACTTCGGGAAGCAGGCAGGAGGCAGCCCGAAGCAAATCCTGAATGCGATGCCCCTCGACGGTCTGGTCGAACCCGGCGTGTTCCACCGTGGCGCCCACCGTCACC
>JADEYI010001713.1_pt1 | contig 14285 bp, 13 predicted proteins | sample 8542331 | NCBI WGS metagenome assembly JADEYI01 (sample SAMN16510988, study PRJNA670497) | mine drainage metagenome | isolation source: biofilm near Copperflume 1 | place: Germany: Marsberg coppermine Kilianstollen | collected 2018-02 | reverse complement strand
GTATCCTGCGCGGGTGCACCCTCACCCCCAACCCCCTCTCCCATGAAGGGAGAGGGGGCTTTCTTCCTGGTGAGTATCAGGGGACACCCCTGCGACCCCGTCAGGGGCAAGGCCCCTGCACCCCAACTCTGAACACTTACCAGGGTGCGCAAGCTTGACTGACCACCTCCAAGCGCGTATAATTGTATGTTAGAGATTAATTGCCCTGCTTGTGAAAAGCGGGCGTTGGGATACTTGGGAATAAGATGATAGACGAGAAATTACAGAGCATAGAGCAGCGCTACGTCCAGCTTGAGGAGATGATGGCGGGACCGGAGGTGGCTACAGACCCCAAGCAGCTAATGGACCTTGGGCGCGAGCGCGCCGAGATTCAGGACCTGGTGGAGGCATACCGGCGCTATCGAGACACCGCGCACGAGATTACAGAAACTGAAAGCTTGCTGCGAAGCGACGGAGCAGACCCTGAGCTTGCGGAGATGGCGCACGCTGAGATCGAGCGGCTGCAAAAAGAGCGTGATGCCCACATGGACGAGATCAAGCGCCTGCTGCTGCCTAAAGACCCCACCGATGACAAAAATGTGATTATCGAGATCAGGGCGGGGGCGGGCGGCGACGAGGCGGCTCTCTTTGCCGCCGAGCTTTTCGCCATGTACGTACGCTATGCTGAAAAACGGCGCTGGAAAACCGAGATTCTTTCGAGCAACCCCAGCGGCATCGGCGGCATGAAAGAGATCATTTTTGAGGTGAAGGGACAGCGCGCGTACAGTCACTTCAAGTTCGAAAGCGGTGTGCATCGCGTGCAGCGCGTACCCGTCACCGAGTCGCAGGGGCGCATCCACACTTCTACGGCCACAGTCTCGGTTATGCCGGAGGCTGACGAGGTTGACGTAGAGCTGCGCGACGAGGAGATCAAGATAGATGTGTATCGCTCCGGTGGACACGGCGGCCAAAGCGTGAACACAACCGACTCGGCAGTGCGGCTCACACACATACCAACGGGTGTGGTGGTTATCTGCCAGGACGAGCGGAGTCAGCTAAAGAACAAGACAAAGGCTATGACCGTGTTGCGCTCGCGCCTGTACGAGATGGAGCTTGCCCGGCACCAGCAGGAGCTTGGCGATGAGAGACGCTTGCAAGTCGGCACCGGCGACCGCTCGGAGAAAATACGAACGTATAATTTTCCCGATGACCGCGTGACCGATCATAGGGTGAAGCTCACGCTATCGGGCGTGCCCCGCGTCTTGCAAGGCGATATAGACAGCTTCATCGAGACGTTGAGATTGAATGACCAGGCCGAGCGGCTGCGGGCTGCGGGCCTCGCCACCAACTAAAGCCCAAGATGACGATAGCAGAGGCACTTGGGCAGGGGTCGAAGCGCCTTTCTTTCTTCTCCTCTACACCCCACCTGGACGCGGAGGTTCTGCTCGCCCACCTTCTCCAAAGAGGTCGCGCATCCTTGCTGGCGCACGCCACAGACCGTCTTTCCGAGGCTCAGGCTGTAGACTTCGATGCTCTCATTGTGCGCCGATCACATGGCGAGCCGGTGGCTTATCTCACCGGGCACAAGGAGTTCTACGGCCTTGATCTTTATATCACTCCTGATGTGCTCGTACCCCGGCCAGAAACAGAAAGCGTAGTAGAGGCTTGTTTACATGCGTTGCCTGACGGTGAAAGTAGTCAACTGGTTGATATAGGTGTAGGTAGCGGCGCGATAATTATCGCTGTTGCTAAGAACAGGCCGCTTTTGCGAGCCTACGGTGTGGAGATTTCACCTCAGGCTCTTGAGGTGGCTCGGAAGAACTGCGAGTTGCATGGCGTTTCGGATCGCGTCACCCTCTATCTGGGGCATCTGCTTCAGCCCTTGCCCGATAAGGTGGATGTGATCGCAGCCAACCTGCCTTATGTCCCACCCGGCGAAGCATCTCCTGATGTGGCAACCTGGGAGCCGAAGGTGGCTGTCTTCGGCGGTGGGGAGGATGGTACCTCTCTGATCCGAGAGTTCCTATCCGCCGCGCCAAATTACCTCTTGCCGGGAGGCACAGTTGTGATGGAAACTGCTTACTCTCAGGGCGTGCTGGTCTCCGGCCTGGCACGTGAGGCCTTCCCAAATGCAGCAGTAGAGGTGCGTAAAGACCTAGCGGGCCTGGATAGAATAATTGTAATTAAGAGTTAGTTCTATGACGATCAAGCTTCTTGCCCTCGACCTCGACGGCACCCTTTTCGGCGACGACCTGATCATTTCAGAGCGTACACGTACCGCTATACGCACCGCGCAGGAGACAGGCGTGCTCGTTACAATTGCCACTGGCCGTATGTTCCGCTCCGCACGGCAGATCGCCGACGAGCTCCAGATAAGCGCGCCGATGATCTGCTACCAGGGCGCGATGATCCGCCACAGCGACACGGAGGAGACGCTTTACCATAAGACGGTGCCCATTGAGCTAGCCCACGCCATAATTGACGCGACAGAGCAGAGGCGACTACACTTAAATCTCTATCTGGACGACAGTTTGTATGTAGCGTGTATAACGCCCGAAGCAACATTCTACTCCAGTATTAACCTCGACCTGCCGGTGAACGAGGTGGGCGATCTCAACAGGTGGTTGGCTGAACAGAGTGGGGCCGAGCCTACCAAGCTGGTGATAGTCACAGACCAAAGCGAGACCGATGAGACACTGCGCCTCTTTACTGAGATTTATGGCGACAGCTTGCAGGTGACCAAATCGCACCCACGCTTCACCGAGTTCACCAACGTAGAGTGCTCCAAAGGGCGCGCACTCGCCTTCCTCGCCAACAGGTGTGGGGTGGCACAGGACGAGGTTATGGCTGTCGGCGACGGCCACAACGACCAGGATATGATCGAGTGGGCAGGCTACGGGGTAGCCATGTCTACTTCCCCCAGGCCTCTGCTGGATGCGGCCCGCATAATAGCTCCTCCCCTGTGGGAAGACGGAGCCGCAGCCGTAATCGAGCGATACATTTGTAGCGCATGAGGCCCGCTGCGCGGAGCGGACCTCGGAGGTTATAGATCGCCCCGGAATACTTTGCTCCCTTTGCTTTACGTTCCATTCATCCCTCAATTTAGCTGCAATCTGCCCTGCAATCCGCATAATTCGTCGTGTCCTACAGGTTGACTGTACGTTATAATAGAAGACTATGAAGGCTGAAGCTTCAAAGAGAGCGGGCCAGCCAGGCGGCGCAACGCCGCTGACGGCTGACGATGCCACAGATACAGGTACAAGCGACCCAAATGGGACGGTTGAGAGTTTCATAATGGGCAGTGAAGCGCTGGACAGCGATGACCGCGGCGCGAGCACCGCTCAATTTGAGCCTGCCCGCGACGCTACAAGCACCGTAACTGCTCTTCCACGCCCACAAGCCCTACCTGTCACGGCACGCCGGCCCTGGCAGCGCATAGCAATGCCCAACTTCAACATAGATGACAAACTGGGGCGTATTCTCCTCTCCATTGTGCTGTCGGTGCTTCTCTGGTTCTACGTAGTAAACCTGGAAAACCCTGAGCAAACAACTCAGTTTCCTGGGCTAAACGTTGAGGTCCGAGGTATAGGAAGCAACCTGAAAGTGGTTAGCACCATTCCAACAGTAGATGCCAGTGTGCAGGCGCCCCAAAATGTGATGAACACACTGCAAAAGTCGGATATACGCCCTTATGTCGATCTTACCGGCCTGGAAGGCGGCGTCTACAAGGATGTGCCGCTTCGCGGGCAAATAGTAGGCAACCAGGCAGGCAATGTGCAGGTCTCCTTCTCGCCTTCACGTATAGAGGTGCAGCTCGAAGTGCAAGCTACGCGGACCTTTTCAGTAAGTGCACAGACCAACGGCACCCCCCCCGTCGGCTATGGATTAGAGCCAACCGCCAACCAGGTGCAACCCGCACAGGTGCGTGTCAGCGGCAATCAGGAGGCTATAAGCCGTATCAGCCAGGTTATAGTGACCGTTGATGTCGAAGGTAAAGCGGTCACGCAGACGCAGAGCGAAAAGCCGCAAGCCTACGACAGCGACAAAAAAGAGATCACAGGGCTGACCTTCGACCCACCGACCGTGCAGGTGGTCGTGCCTATCAAGCTCCTCTTCAATTACAAAGTCGTGCCCGTTCGCGTGCCCCTGCAAGGCCAACCCGCCCCCGGCTTCAGAGTGTCGGCAATCGTGATGAACCCGAACAACGCCACTATCTGCTGTTCGCCGGGTGTGCTGGACCCCGTACAGTTCCTGGAGACCAATCCTGTCTCCATAACGGGCACTACATCCACAGTGGAGACAACCACCCAGCTTCTCCTGCCCGCAGGCGTAGACCTTTATCCTGGGCCTGGGCAAACCAAAGACGTGCGCGTTACGATCAGCGTGGAAGTGTTGGAGACGACGTTACAGCTGTCGGTCGCGCCAACTATAGACGGAGTACCCAACGGCTACACAGGAGTAGTTTCACCCGGCAAGATGGACCTGACATTGGCGGGCACATTCTCGCAGTTGCAAAGCCTGAGGCCAACGGATGTCCGCGCTGTAGTTAATATGCAAGGGCGCGGGGCCGGCACATATAATGTGCAGCCTCAAATACTTGTGCCTCAAGGGGTCAAAGTGGAGAGTTCGTCCCCTATTTCGGTGAGCGTTACACTTGTAGCGCCCACACCATTGCCGCCTACCCCCACTCAAACACAACAACCAACCGAAACGCCTGCCTTCACTCGTACACCCGAGCCTACTAATCCAGCTAATACAGCAGCCCCAACAAAGGCGCTCGCAACCTCAACTCTCACGCCAGTAGTACCCACAGCTACCAGCACAGCCCTGCCCACCGTTACGCCAACTCCTACACATACCCCGTTGCCTACAGCGACCTCGCCTGCCGCCACAACCGCAACGCCACAAACGCCACAAACGCTACAGCGTACCCCAGAACCAACGCTCTCTGCGGCTGCGACAGCCGCGCCCTGAAGCCCAGACCCGGGCGCCTTACACCTGGACTACACTACATGGGCCCGCTAGGACTGGATGCCGGCTGCGCATCAGCCTGCTTCTCCACCTCAACTTTGAACGCTTACGCCTCTTTTTATAAACTACTTCCTGGAAGCCTTGTTGTGTATAATGAGTAGGAAAACAAGCTACAGTTAACCGATGAAAGTCGTTAGCCTGGATATATTTCGCTGGGAGAGATGATGCGCACCCTTATAGATGCTCGTTGTCCACGTATGGAGGATAGAAAAAGTAAATGTGTGGAATAGTTGGATACGTTGGCCCCAAAGAAGCCACGCCTGTGATCTATGAAGGGCTGTGCAATCTTGAGTACAGAGGGTACGACTCCGCGGGGATCGCAGTGCAAAACAACGGTAAGATCGAGCGGCGCAGGGCGGCGGGCAAGCTAACTAATTTGCAAACCGTCCTGCAAGATCAGCCTCTTTCCGGTCATTGGGGCATGGGGCATACGCGGTGGGCTACACATGGTAAGGTGAACGAGGCGAACGCTCACCCCCACCGCGATTGCACAGGCGACATAGTAGTAATACAAAACGGCATAGTAGAGAACTACTTGCCGCTCAAAGAAATGCTGAAGCGAGAAGGGCATCAGTTCCACTCGGAGACCGATACCGAAGTGCTGCCCCACCTTCTGGAGAAGTACATCAAAGAAGGCGCGCCTGACCTTGAAGAAGCCATGCGCCAGATGCTTCGTGTTATCAAGGGCTCGCACGCAATCGTCGCTATGCGCGCGGAAGAGCCTGAGTCTCTTGTCGCGGCACGTCTTGGCAACGCCGGCGGCGTGGTGGTTGGCTATGGCGATGACGAGATGTTCGTAGCTTCTGACCAGCCCGCAATACTTCAGCACACTCGCCGCCTTGTCTTTCTGGAGCCGGGCGAGATAGTGGTCATCACCCGCACTGGGGCGCGATACAGCCGGGTAGACGGCATGGCTATCGAGAAAACTCCGCATACAGTGGCCTGGGACCCGATCAGCGCGGCCAAAGGCGGCTATAAGCACTTCATGCAGAAGGAGATATATGAGCAACCCAGGTCGCTCACCGACACTCTACGGGGCCGTCTCGATGTGGAGCGCGCTAGAGTTGACCTTGAGGGGTTGGCCTTTAGCCAGGAAGAACTGAGGCAATTCAAGAAAATTACGATCCTGGCCTGTGGCACAGCGTGGCACGCCGCCCTTGCAGGCAAATACATGTTCGAGGAACTGGCACGCATACCTGTAGAGGTGGAGTACGGCTCTGAGTACAGGTATCGCAATCCGGTAGTTGAGCCGGGCACACTAGCTCTGGCGATCACCCAATCAGGTGAAACAGTAGACACCCTCGAAGCGATGGCTGAAGCACGCGCAGGCGGCGCTCGCATTGCGGCAATCGTCAATGTGGTGGGAAGCCAGGCCGATCGCATTTCCGAGGCTAAGATTCACGTTCAGGCAGGGCCTGAGATCGCGGTAGCCAGCACCAAGGTATTTACAGGGATGCTGGCAGACCAGCTTATGCTGGCGATGACCCTCGGCGAGGCACGCGGCACCCTCAGCGCCGGGCGGGCCACCCAGATTATAGACGGCCTGCTGCGCTTGCCCAATCAGGCAGCCAACCTTCTGGCCGACGACGCACAATATGATGAGCTTGCAGGCAAGATATACGACGCGAGCGACATGCTATACCTGGGGCGCGGAATCAACTTCCCCACAGCCCTTGAAGGCGCTCTCAAAATTAAGGAGATAAGCTACATCCACGCCGAAGGCTGTCCCGCAGGCGAGATGAAGCACGGCATAAACGCCTTGATTGACCACACGCTGCCTGTGGTCTGCATAGCTCTGCAAGACCGAGTTTACAGCAAGATGTTGAGCAACGTTGAGCAGGTAAAAGCCCGCGACGGCAAGGTGATAGCTATCGCCACAGAGGGCGACACGGATATCAGAGACAAGGCCGATGAGGTCATTTACCTGCCGCCAATTGACTATCTGCTGTCACCTATCCTGGCGGTGATACCCTTACAGGTGCTTGCCTACAAAGTAGCGGTACGCCGGGGAGCTGATGTAGACCAACCGCGCAACCTCGCCAAGTCGGTCACAGTCGAGTAGCTGAAGGCTCGCCCGACATAGTGTTGACCCCAAAGAAGAAGCTTTAGGTCGTAGCAAGGGTGGGTTCTCCACCAAGATACACGTGAGGTGTGAGGGTAGAGGTAAGCCTGTGGTCTTCGAGTTGACGCCTGGTGAGCAGCATGAAGCCACAGTATTTGAGCTATTGATGGAGCGTGGAGACATCAAGCGGCGAGGAAGAGGCAGGCCCAGGCGTTTGCCCGCCAGAGTAGGGGCCGATAAAGGGTATAGCAGCCGCAAGATTCGGCAGTATCTAAGCAGGAGAGGCATCGGCATCACCATTCCTCGTAAGAGCAACGAGAAGCACAGAGGCAAATTCGACAAAGAGGCATACAAGCAACGCAATCTGGTGGAGATGGAGCGCAGCGCAGTCCTATTCAACAGGCTAAAGCAGTTCAGACGGCTGGCTACTCGCTACGAGAAGCGGGGCCAAAACTACAAGGCCATGCTCACCCTAGCCGCTATCCTCCTCTGGTTGTGATTTGAAAACAGTCCCTAGTATGAAACTTAATTTCCTTAAGTACCGTAAAACATGCCGGTTTTCACGCGTGCCCGTGCTGGCCGTGTATGAAACTTAATTGTTTTTCCACAAGTGCTGACGCTCCGATGCGCGCCCTAACGAAGATCTGGCGCAGCACGCGAATAGAGAAAGGAAAGAGCAAATGGCCGAGGTAGAACTGACAAATAGCACGCTTATAGTGCATGTCGTTGGCATTGATAAGATCCTGGCGCTCAAAAGCCGTCTGGAAGTGCCACTGAGTCATGTGAAAGGCTGCGCGCCCCTGGATGAGCAGACCCAGCGCAATTTACGGCACAGTCTGCGGCTGCCGGGTACTTACTTGCCGGGTGTGATCACAGCAGGCAGCTACTATGAATGGAGCAATCACGAGTGGATGTTCTGGGATGTAGAACACCCTGAGAAGGCAATCGTCATTACCCTTGCCCATGAAAAGTTCACCCGCCTGGTAATCCAGGTGGTTGACCCGCAGGCGACGATACAGGCGATTGAAACGGCTGTCAGCACGCAGCGAGCATCAGGGCAGGGCGGCTAAGATGAGGTTGAGCGGCGAGTTCAGGCAGCAGACTGCCGAGCCAAGGACTGCTTGGAGCATACAAAGAGAGGCCTCCATGAGAAGCAGATGCCCTTCTCTCTACTCTGTGGAGCCGAACCGCGCTAGCCACACTTGCAGCTATTAGCTGAGGCTGTGGTAGTGCATGAGCACAGGTGCGGGCATAGGTAATGGCTCTTTAGCGGCGCTGCTATTCACAACCTGCTCGGTGGCAAGGCACGTAATCACGTGTGTGAGGCCGTCCAGTTGGCGGGCCATTCTGCTTATGGTGCGCCGCGCTTTGTCATCCGGCACCACCCCTTCAATATAGGCGATGCCGTCCTCGACTTCGCACATCACGGCATCTATATCAGGTGATACAACGGCTAGGATGCCGCGCACTCGCCGTGCAAGCTCCTCATCCTCATTGCTCATCTCTCCCTCCTTCTCTCTGTACCCTGCCGAAGCAGAGTAATTCGCGTTGGCAGACCCCATAAGGCTACCTGGCAAGTTCTGTGCCAGAACAGAGGGGAAAGGAAACACCACTCCTGTTACGGAGTCAGCGTCAACACACTCTCCTTGTTGGCCTCGATTTGCTGCTGTGTGTAGAGGAGAGGATTGTACTGGTAGTTCTGCCAGGGAGTAAGCATATCACTAAAGTGCTTGCTGAACGGCTGGCCCGACTCTCCGCCCGCGAATATGCCAAGCGACTTGCTCCAATCACCGGCATCTATAATCATCCTGTACGATTGGTGGCTGACCACCGAAAAGGGTTCCACAAGCGAAAAAGTGCCAACCGACACAGTAGTTTGGTCACCTCCGATAGGCACGCTCGGCAGATTGAACATCGCTCCAATCACCGGCTGTGAGCCAAAGGGGTGGGCAGGCGTAATGGTGTGTATTTGGCCCCATTGCCAATCCTGCATATTGGCGCCGAGCGCGCCCGTCATATCACTGACAGCCGAGGTAAGGCTCGCCAGGAGGATGTCATCCCGTGTTTCTTTCTGAGGGGTGTCTTTCCTGTCCCAGAGCGGATCTTGCGGCTTATCGAGCAACTGCTCGAAGCTCTGGAGCACCGTACTACCCTCTATATCAAGATATTCAGCGAAGAGGCCCATCCCCAGATTATCACTGTAGGTTTCGCTGAACGCCTTCTGAGCAGTAACTTCATAGATCGCGGCGGCCGCGCTGTCGGGCTTGAGGTTGCCATCCCAGCCCTGGAACATCTTGGCTGCCTGTTGTGTTGTCGCATCCGTCGGCTTGAGGGCCGCAAGCTCACTTCCAACCTTCTTTGCCAGTTCGGAGTACGTGTCCATCTGTATATTCTTGAAGTCATCAATACTCAACTTATCCTTAGCTTTAAGCAGTTCGGTGATACGTGTGATGCGCCAGGGGGGCGCCCATTCGCCACGAAACTGGTATTTGTAGTCGGGACCGTAAGGTTTATTGTTAGCAGTCGCCACAAAGCCCTCAGGAGGGTTATACGCGCGCGGCAGGTCGTCGAACGGAATATAACCGCTCCAGTCGTACTCCCCTGTCCAGCCGGGCACAGGCACTGAGCCGTCACCCTTCTTGCGCAGAGGTATATTGCCCGTCATCTGGTAGCCGATGTTGCCCTGCTTATCCGCATAAACGAAGTTCTGGCCGGGAATACTCCAACCTTGAAGCGCTGAGCGGAACTGCTGCCAGTTGGAGGCGGTCTGCAAATTATAGACAGCCTCGAGGAGACGGCCGGGCTGCGCGCCACTCCACTGCAACGCCCATGGCCCAGGCGACTTGGTGCCCAGGGTGGCGGTCATAGGGAGCACGTCGCTGATGAGTGGCCCATGATCTGTGACACGCACAGTCTGAGTGACGGGTGCGCCGTCTTTTACCTTGATTGTCTCAGTGTAAATCTTGAGGGGAAGCCAGCTATTGCCGGAGGCGTACTGGCCCGGGTGCCCACTCGGGTCAAGCTTTTCAATGAAGACATCCTGCACATCGGCGCCCACGTTGGTAACGCCCCAGGTGATATTCTGATTGTGCCCTGTGATGATGCCGGGCGCGCCCGCGAAGCCAAAGCCCACCGCATCATATTTGCCGTCAGTGGTTGTGAGATGAACCTGATACCAGATGGAAGGAGAGCGCACTCCCAGGTGAGGATCATTGGCGAGCAGAGGCTTGCCCGTAGTGGATTTACTGCCACCAACCACCCAATTATTCGAGCCGATATCGCCCATGCCGAAGCTGGGCAGCACCGAGCGTACTTTGTCGCTGTAGGCTTGGAGGGCGGGGAGAACGCTGCCGGTATTTGCGCCAGGAACAACTACGGGCGCATCTTTAGGGTAGCCTGGAAGTAGCTCGGCGGTAAGGTCCGGCCCGAGGGTAGAGAGGAGGTCAGCGGTAAGAAGGTCGTTGCTCCACGTCTGCGTGAGATCCCAGGCTTGCACTTTGCCGAAGGTAAGGGTATCAACAGGCTGCCACTCCTCGACTTTCGCGCCCAAAAAGCCAAACTCAAGAGGCAGCGAGTCGCCATGTGTGCGGATAAACTCGTTAACTCCACGTGAATATGCTTCGAGAGCAGAGCGCACTTCGGGCGCTGTCTGAGCCCATTCGGCCTCAGCGGCACGCCTGAAGCCCACCGTGCGCAGGAAGCGATCAGTATCAAGCTGTGAAGGTCCAAAGTACTCGGCAAGCCTGCCCTCCCCTACTGCACGGAAAAAGAACATCTGGAAGAGGCGGTCCTGGGCATGCACGTAGCCCTCAGCCTCATAAAGGTCGTTGATGTTGGCAGCCACAATATGAGGTACTCCGTAGATGTCACGAGTGACGGTGGCTGGTGCAGAGAGGCCCGGCAGCTTGAGGGTGCCACTGGTGGTGGGCAGCGTCTTCTGTACAGTGTAATAGGCATAACCAACCCCGATAAGAATCAACAAGAGCGCAACCACCCCAACACCGAGCAAAGCCCGCTTGAGGGTAATACGCCTCCTGGGTGCTACAGCCGGGGGAAGAGCGCCGGGTGAAGCACCCAGGGTGCCGGATTCGCCGCTTGTGGTGGGGAGGGCCGTTGAAACTTTGCTCTGTGAGACCGTTCGAGCGCGAGAGGCTCCTGTGGAACGCGAGCCTTTACGAGAACCGGCCACGGTTGCTCCTTTCCTGATTATCAGACGGTAAAGCGCCGGGGAAGTTAAGCAAAAAGAGGTTGAGCTATGCCAACCTTCCAGGGGAGCCGACGGTGAGATTCGAACTCACGGCCTGCTGTTTACGAAACAGCTGCTCTACCACTGAGCTACGTCGGCGAGCGCTCCATATTATACGTCTCCGGCAAATATAGTGTCAACCGCGCAGCAGCCGCATTCCAGGGTGCGCGCATGGCGACCGTCCCTAAACAGATAAAGGGAACCCTGGCGACGGAACCGCAAAGACACAAAGAGCACAAAGGCTCCATAACGAGGGTTTACCGCCCATGACCCAAAGGTACCGGGAGAAGAATAGTACCCGTAATGTGACTATTGGGCCATTTGAGGATGGTAGCCATTGTGCTATAGTTAGGTTGAGAGATAAAGTAAGAGCAACTGAATATATCGTGCTCCTACAAAAAGAGAGACCTGCGGGGGTCTCTCTTTTATTTAACATGGCTATTGCTCATAAACGGAAGCGCTAAGGCTAGATATTCGGCTCCATCTCTATGTAAAGAATGCTGTGCCAGGGGATTACGAAGTCGTAGGTTTTCCCCCCCCGCTCGCTGCCTTCTTCACCGTGAGCTACGGCCCGCACGTACTGCTCCTCGAATCTGAGGTCACCTTGTATCCAGGATATGCGCTCTTCGTAACCGGGGCCTGTCCCCGACTCATTCCGTGGGCGACGGGCTGCTTTGTAGTAAACTTTACCTGCCGGCATATAGACCTCCTGTATCCCTATGTGTAATTTGTATTCGGTAATCCGCACACAGGTAGATGCTGGTAAGAACTTCGACGCGCCCTATAAACCCAGATTTCCCGATATCTCTTGCAGAGCTTTTACCACATAATCTACGTGCTCCTCGAGAGGAAGGCCAAGCTCCTGCGCGCCTTGCGCGACGTCTTCGCGGCTCACGTTGCGAGCGAAACCTTTGTCCTTCATCTTCTTCAGCACCGACCGGGCGTCTACTTCTGCCAGAGTTTTGCCTGGTTTTACCAATGCAGTAGCAACAATGAGGCCACACAACTCGTCGCAAGCAAAAAGCGCATGGTCCTGAAGCGCAGTACGCTGTACACCAGTATACGAAGCATGGGACAGTACGGATCTCACAAAGTCTTCGGGCCAGCCCATTTCGAGCAAGGTTCTGGCTCCCTCTGATGGGTGTTCTTCGGCGGAAGGGTGTATCTCCCAATCCCAGTCATGGATGAGACCAAGCACGCCCCAGTATTCTTCGTCTGCTCCGTAATAGTTAGCGTAAGCGCGCATCGCGCCCTCTACGGCGAGCATGTGCTTGCGAAGCCCCTCACTTTGCACGTTCTCGCTAACCAGCTTCCATGCGTCCTCTCGTCTTTTACCGTTGAGGCTTGGCGCACCAACAGCCATAGTCGCGTACCTCCTTGCATCATATGTTAACGAAATATCCAATAAAGAGATGCCTATTCATGCGATCACAAACTCGGTTGCAAATGGCGCAACATACGAACAAGGCTACTACTTATCCTGAAACTTGGGATCAACCTGCCCTGTATCCGCCACCTGGTAAATATCCGAGACTGGAAAGCGGTCCCAGTTGTTCTTCCTTACCGTAGGATCACTGTATCTCAAGGTGAGGACCTCCACAGTGGCTACTTGTCCAGACTTATCTGTAAGAGGATAATAGCCGTCGAAGACCACCCCGTTATAGCTGAGGTCCGAACCCTGCAACGCCTGCAAGTAGTCAAGAATGGCCTTTCTCGTGCCGTCCGCCAGGTTAAAGTTATCGGGAGCGTCGAAAGAAACGACGAGGCCGTTGTCGCTGTCGAACGACACCTCACGTATCTGCGAGTCTTCGGGTGCAGCAGAAAGTGCAATCACAGCCTGTTGCTCGCGACTCCCTATAGCATAAGTTGGCGTTCTGCTCGTGACGGCGGCGTTGTTACTCCTTAAGCTGGAGCTTGCCAGCGCCAAGATCATGCAGCCCGTCACCGCGACGATGCTTATCAGCGCGAGGAACTGCGCTCCTTGCGGACGTCTTGACCTCATTGCCGAAGGTCTCGTGCGGGGGCGCCCATCTACTGCTCCTATACCGACCACCAACCACTGACTGCTGAACATCGACCGCTTATTTGCTGTGCGCTGCGATAAAGCCAAGCGACTGCTCCCACGCGTCGCGTGATGCCTCGGCAAAGTCGGTGGCTTTGCGGTCGAAGAAGCTGTGCGGGGCGTCCGGGTAGATGATGATTTTGTGCTCAACGCCCGCCCTGTCCAACTCCTCGTCCAGCTTCTGCACGTCGCTCACAGGTATGCCCTGGTCAGCGCCCCCGAAAAGTCCAAGCACAGGCACACGCACCTCCCCTGCCTTTTCAAGCGCGGTACGCTCACTGCCCGCAAACTTCCGGCTCATTCCCGCGTAGAAGGCGATAATACCCGCGAGATTGAGGTTCTCCGTGCCAGCATGCAGCGCAAGCCCGCCACCCATGCAAAAGCCCACAATGAAGGTCGAGCAGTCAGGCGTAACGCCGCGCAGGTAGTCGAGGGCGGCGTGCACATCGGCGAGAAAGGCAGGCATCTGCATCTGCTGCACATGGGTCATGTAATCAAAGGAGTCGTCACGCGAGCTAATGCCGGCTGTACGCCCGAAGTAGTCAATAGCTATCGCATCAGTGCCTTTCTCGGCGAAGCGCACCGCCAGTTCCTTGTAAAACTGGTGCAGCCCACGCACGTCAGGAAAAATAACCACCTGTGAGCGGGCCGCCTGACCCTCGCAATGGGCGGCATAGGCGGCGAAATGAGTACCGTCCGCTGAAACGAGCTCTATGTCCTTGCCATTCGCCTTGCCGCTTGCACCAGGTGCATCGGGTGGGCGCGCATTATTGTCATAGCACATTGTCTCTTATGTCCTTTCGTGGTGTCCTCGTATATATTACGTGCGCCTGGGCTGAGCGAGATGTTGTGGGCGGTGCGCATAAGGTAATTATACTATGTGGGAGCACGGTATGCTGGACAGC
>JADEYI010001712.1_pt1 | contig 14301 bp, 14 predicted proteins | sample 8542331 | NCBI WGS metagenome assembly JADEYI01 (sample SAMN16510988, study PRJNA670497) | mine drainage metagenome | isolation source: biofilm near Copperflume 1 | place: Germany: Marsberg coppermine Kilianstollen | collected 2018-02 | reverse complement strand
GTCCCATTCGTGACGCACGGGGCCGAACACCACGCGCTCCATGGTCCAGAGGATGTAGCCGGCGGAGAGCACGGCGCCGAAGATCGCCATCAAGACCGCCCACTCATAGCGCTGGAAAGTGCCAAGAAAGACGGTGATCTCAGCGATAAAGCCGGCAAGCGCGGGCAGCCCGAGGCTCGCGAGGCCCGCGAACACCATGCCTGTGGCAATCAAGGGCATCTGCCGCGCGAGCCCACCAAGGCGCGCAATGTCTCGCGTGTGGGTGCGTTCGTACATCAGCCCGACCATCACAAAGAGGAGCCCGGTGATCAGCCCATGGGCGAGCATCTGGTACTCAGCGCCGGCGATACCCGTCGCGCCAAGGGCACCAATGCCCAGCAGGACAATGCCCATGTGGCTCACCGACGAATAGGCAATGAGCCGCTTCAGGTCCTTCTGGCGCAGCGTGATGAATGCCCCATAGAGGACGCTGGAGGCGCCGATGGCCGCAAACCAGATGGAGTAGTGCGTGGCCACGGCGGGCATGATCGTCACGCACATCCGGAGGATGCCATAGCCGCCCATCTTCAGGAGCACGCCGGCCAGCATCACAGAGACCGCCGTCGGGGCATCGCTGTGCGCGTCCGGCAGCCACGTGTGGAGCGGTACAACGGGCAATTTCACGGCGAAACCCACGAGGAGGAAGAAGAAGATCCAGCTCAACGGGATGATCGTCGAGGCGAAGTTCGCGTGGCCGAGCTTCACGATATCGAAGGTGCCCTGGCTGAACGCCAACGCGAGGATGCCGACGAGCATGAATGCCGACCCGGCGATCGTGAAGAGCACGAACTTGGTCGCCGAATACTCCTTGCGGCCCGACCCCCAGACCGCGATGAGCAGGAACATGGGGAAGAGTTCGAGTTCCCAAAAGAGGAAAAAGAGCAGGAAATCGAGCGCACAGAAGACACCGAGTACCGACGTCGCGAGCACCATCAGGCAGGCGTAGTAGGCACGTGGCCGCATTGTAACGCTGAACGAGACCAGCACCGAAGCCACGGTCAGGAAGGTTGTGAGCACGACGAGCGGCAGGCTCAGCCCATCGACGCCCATGTAGTACTGGAGGTTGAACGACCCGATATCCACCCAGTCGCGCTGGACGACATACTGGAAGCCGGCCTGGTGGATGCTGAAATCGAAGAACAGCCAGATCGAGAGCACGAGCGCCGCGATAGAGCCGGCCAGGGCCACCCATTTCGCGTGCTGCTCATATTGCCTGGGCAGGAGCAGGATGAGCACCGCCGCAACGGCCGGAAGGAAGACGAGGACTGTCAGTTCCATGCCGCGCGCCTCACAACGGGTTCGCCGCAAAGACGGCGACCACAAGGATGATGATGCCGGCGGCGAAAGCGAGGCCGTAGGCCTGCAACTGTCCGTTGGCAAGACTTCGCGAGCGCAGGCTGATTTCGCGGGTGAGCCTCGCCCCGCCCGAGATCGCACCATCGATTACGAACCGGTCGTTGAGTTCCAGCAGCTGGTTCCATCCGTTCTGGAAGACGCGCTTCACGAAGAAGTCTTCATACAGCCAGTCAAGGTAGTACTTCTGCTCGAAGATGATTGCCAACGGCGCGAGCGTGGCCCGGACCGACTTCGACGACACCCACTCCTTGTAGTAGATGCCATAGGCCACGAAGATGCCGGCCAGCGCGAGCACCGTCGAGGTGATGGCGATGTTCCATTGGAAGATGCTGCCTTCGGCAGCAGGATTCGGCAGTGCATTCTCGATGAAGTGGCCGAAAGCGCCATTGATATTGAACCAGCCCGCGCCTATAGCCGGGATCGCGAGCAGCAGCAGCGGCAGCGTCATCACCCACGGGGATTCGTGTGGGTGGGCCGCATCGCCGTGAAAGTGGCTATCGGGGTCGTGGTGGTCGGCGGGCTCACCACCCTTGTACTGGCCGTGGAAGGTGAGGAAGATGACGCGGAACATGTAGAGCGCGGTCATGAAGGCGACCGCGGAGCCCATCGCCCAGAGCGCCTTGTTGTCGCGCCACGCACTCAGCAGGATCTCGTCTTTCGACCAAAAGCCTGCCAGCGGAAAGATTCCCGAGAGGCTGAGCGAGCCGATCACAAAGGTCCAGTAGGTGATCGGCATGTACTTCTTCAGGCCCCCCGTCTTGCGCATGTCGAACGTGTTGGTGGAGTGGTTGACTGAGCCGGCGCCGAGGAAGAGGAGTGCCTTAAAGAACGCGTGCGTGAAGAGATGGAAGATGGCGGCGCCATAGCCGAAGGTGCCGAGCGCGAGCATCATGTAGCCGAGCTGGCTGATCGTCGAATACGCGAGCACCTTTTTGTAGTCGGTCTGCACGAGCGCGATTGTGGCCGCCAGCAGCGCAGTGATGCCGCCAATCCAGGCCACGACGTGGCGGGCGTCAGCCGACGTTTCGAAGACCGGGTAGAAGCGGGCCACAAGGTAGACACCGGCGGCCACCATCGTCGCCGCATGGATGAGTGCTGAGACGGGAGTCGGGCCCTCCATGGCGTCGGGCAACCACACGTGCAGGGGAAACTGCGCACTCTTCCCGGCAGCACCGGCGAAAATCCCGAGCGCGAACCAGGTGACTACCCAGCTCGCGAGCATGCCAGTAGTAGCCATGTGCTGGATCGCATCGACCTGGAATGTGCCAGCGCGTGTCCAGATAAGGAGGATGGCGGCGAGCAGCCCCAGGTCGCCGATGCGGGTCACGATGAACGCCTTCTTCGCTGCCGCGGCGGCACTCGGTTTGTGGAACCAGAAGCCGATGAGCAGGTAGCTGCAGACCCCGACCAGTTCCCAGAAGATGAAAATCATGAAGAGGTTGTCGGCGAGCACCAGTCCCAGCATGGAGAGGGTGAAGAGTCCCATGTGGGTGAAGTAGCGGCCGAACCCGGGATCCCCGTCCATATAACCAATCGAATAGACATGGACGAGCAGCGAGATCGTCGTGACGACGACGAGCATGATGGCGGTGAGGCCGTCGGCGCGGACGCCAAGGTTAACATTGAGCGGCCCGGCGCTGAACCAGTGGTGTGTGTGGATGACGGCCCCGCCGTGAGCGGCGATCACGTTGAAGAGCGTGATATAGCTCAGCACACAAGCGGCACCGACACCGAGGATGGCCAGGTACGCCGCCACTTTTCCGAGCTTGCGCCCATAAAGGACGTTCAGGACCCACGCCGCGAGCGGGCAGGCGATGATCGCCCAGAGCACCCACTCAGCGATGGTCGGCACCGTCGGTGTCGATTCGAGGAACAGCATCGGCTAGATCTTCCTCAGAATTTCTCGGGCGACGTGTGCCTTCCCGGTGGGGACATAGAGGACGCGCTCATCGCGCATGGAAGCAGCTTCGCCGTGGCCAATCGGCGGGATGACGCGCACAGATAGGCCCTCTGCCGCGAAGAGCTCGCGCCAGGTTTCGGCCACATAGGCATTGGGCACCGTCATAAATTCAACCCACATATTCGCCTACGACTTCAGTAAGTTGATGCGGTCGACATCAACGGTGTCCCGATTGCGATAGACGGAAACCGCGAGTGCGAGCGCCACCGCAGCCTCCGCCGCCGCCACTGTGATGACAAACACAACGAACGTCTGCCCGGTGATCGGGCGAGCGCCTGCACCAAAGCGCGAAAACGTCAGCAGCGTGAGGTTGACCGCGTTCAGCATCAGCTCCACGCCCATTAGTACGCCGATGGCGTTGCGCTTGCTCAGCGCCACGACCAGCCCCAGGCAGAAGAGGATGGCGCCGACGATGAGGAAGTTATCGATCCCAACGCTCATGCGAGTGCGTCCTCCGCTTCTTCCTGCGGTGTCCGCGCGAGCATGATGGCGCCAACCAGCGCCGCAGTCAGCAGCACCGACGCGATCTCGAAGGGCAGCACCCAGGTGGTGAGGAGTGCTTCGCCCAGATCCGCAACGGAAAGCGAAGGCGCCGCCGCCGCCGTGGGCCACGCCGCGTCCTGGATGACGAAAATAAACACCGCCAGCAAGCAGAGCCCGAGCAGCACGGCAGGGGCGAGCATCTTCGTCTCGCCGTTGTCGCGGCCCGCGCGGGGCGTGAGCAAGATGGCGAACAGCACCAGCACCGCGATCGCCCCGACATAGATGATGACCTGGGCCATCGCGAGGAACTCAGCCGAGAGAAGCAGGAAGAATCCGGCGACGCCAACGAACGACAGGATGAGAAACAGGACGGCATGCAGCAGGTTGCGAGAAAGCATCACGCCGCCTGCGGCCACGATTGTCACCGCCGAAAGCACCCAGAATGCGAGCGTCACAGCCACACCCTGCATCAGCGGGCCTCGCCCTTCGCCGCCACGACAGATGGGGCGAGCTCGGATTTATCCCCGATGGGCACATAGCCGCGGGCATCGCGGACGAACCTCGGCTGCGTCGGCGTGTTTTCGGGCCGGTACCCGAGCAGTCGCGCCCAGGCCCAGATGATCACTCCGGCAAGCACGATGTTCAGCGCAGCGAACACGTAGACGATGTTCGTGCTCAGGTCGTTCTGGACCCAGATCATCCGCTCCGTCGCGACGACGGCGAGGTTGATGAGTGCCACCGGGAGCATGAACTTCCACGCGAACACCATGAGCTGGTCGCTGCGCAGCCGCGGGAGTGTGCCGCGCGTCCAGATGAAGATGAAGTAGAAAAGGTGGGTCTTGCCGACGATGATGAGCCAGCTTGGGACCCAGTGGTCCAGGCCGAACATCGACCAGCCCCCGAGGAAAACCGTGGAAGCAAAGGCCGCAGCAGCGAGGGCATAGCCGATGTCCATGCCATAGAAGAGGCCCCACTTCATCCCGGAATACTCGGTCAGATACCCCGCAACAATCTCAGACTCGGCTTCGGCGATGTCCGTCGGCGTGCGGTTCAGTTCCGCGCTCACACAGATGAAATAGAGCGCGAAAGCGAGTGGTTCGAGGAAGATGAGCCAGATGTGGGTGTGCCGCTGGAACTCCACCATCGCTTCAAGGCTCAGCGTCCGCGTGAAGAGGACGACGCCGAGCAGCGCAAGCACCAGCGGAACCTCATAGCTGATGGTCATCGCGACGATCCGGATGGCGCCGAAAAGGCTGTACTTGTTGTTGTGGCTCCAGCCGGACATGAATGTGGCAAGCACCGGGATCGAGGATATGGCGAGGAAGTAGAGCAGCGACGTCGGGATATTCGCGATGATCATGCGTGGCCCAAACGGGATCACTGCGAAGAGCAGGACGACAGGCATGACGAAAATGACTGGTGCGATCGCCATCACGGTCTTGTCGGCTGCTCTCGGAGTGAGCGACTCCTTCGTAAGGAGCTTGAGCGCATCGGCGATGGGCTGGAGTACGCCGAATTTGCCCACGCGGTTTGGCCCATAGCGCGATTGCATTCGACCGATGATCTTGCGTTCACCCAGCACGCCGACATACAGCTGCGACGGCAGGACGAAGAGCAGGAAGCTCGCGACAAAGCCGATCAACACCGCGAGCACATAGACGATGCCGTGCGGGAGGATATTCGCGGCGCCTTCGAGGATGACACGCGAAAGGTTTGAGAGATCGCGCAGGTCATACCAGTTGTTCGTGACGAGAAATGTACCCATCAGCGGTCGATTTCTCCCACGACGATATCGACGGACCCGAGGACCACGATGGCATCCGCGACAGTTCCGCCCACCGTCATCTCCTTCAGCGCACTGAGATTAATGAACGACGGTGGGCGGATGTGGAAGCGATAGGGCGAGGGCCCCTCGTCGCTCACCACGTAGTAGCCGAGTTCGCCACGGGGGCTTTCGATACGTGCGTAGGCCTCGCCGGCCGGGGGCCGCAGGGCGAGTGGCACCTGTGTGCTGTGAGGCCCGCCGGGAAGGCCATCGAGCGCTTGCTGGATGATCTTCAGGCTCTGGCGCATCTCGGCCAGCCGCACGATGAAGCGGTCGAAGCTGTCGCCCTGGTAGCCGATTGGGATTTCGAATTGATACTTCTCGTAGCCGCAGTAGGGGTCGGCCTTGCGAATGTCCCAGGCGATGCCGCTCCCGCGCAGCATTGGCCCGGAGAGGCTGCTGTTTGTCGCCATCTCCGGCGTCAGCACGCCAACGCCGCGCGTCCGTGCGAGGAAGATCTCGTTTTCGACGAGCAGGCCCTCCATGTCATCGATGAACGGTGGGAACTCCCGGAGGATGGCCCGGACGGAGCCCTCAAATTCCTTTGGAACATCGAAGGCGACGCCGCCGATGCGCATGTAGTTGCAGGTGAGGCGCGCCCCGGAAACCAACTCGAAGATATCGAGCAGCTTCTCGCGTTCGCGGAACGCCCACATCACGGGCGTTTGCCACGCTCCCGTGTCGTTGACAAATGCTCCGACCGCCATGCAGTGGCTCGCGAGCCGTTGAAGCTCGGCCATGAGCACGCGGATAGCCTGCCCACGCTCCGGCACGCCGATATTCGCGAGCTTCTCAACGGCAATGCAATAGCCGAGATTGTTCGACATGCTCGATAGATAGTCCGTCCGGTCCGTGAAGGGGATGTTCTGCGTGTAGGTCCGTTCTTCTGCGAGCTTCTCCATTGAGCGGTGGAGGTAGCCCATCACCATCTCCGCATCGAGCACGCGCTCCCCATCGACCGTGACCTTCACGCGGAACACGCCGTGCGTCGAGGGGTGCTGCGGGCCGATGTTGAGGATGAATGGCTCGCTCTTGATGACGCTGCTCATTCCATCACCTTCACGGGCGGCTCGGGACGTGGCGAAACCCCTGCGAACTCACCAAGGCCCGGCTGCAAACCACCGGGCATGGGAAGGAAGTCCTTGCGCAAGGGCCAGCCCGGGAAACCTTCCCAGAGAAGGATGCGGTGCAGGTTCGGATGCCCCTCGAAGCGGATGCCGAAGAGGTCATAGGCCTCGCATTCCTGCATCCAGGCGCCGAACCAAACCGGCGTCACGCTCGGCAGCACGGGCTTGTCCCGCTCCCACACTTCGGCCTTGAGCACGGCGATGTGGTTCCGGTCGAACGACTGGACGTGGTAGACGACCTCAAAGTGGTCCCAAAAGTCCACCGCGCAGAGATTCGTGAGATGCACGAGATCGGCTTCTGGCGCCGTCCGCAATGCCGCCATCGCCTCCGCCAATCGCTCGGGCCTGAGGTAGCACGCGACGGCGGTCGTGCGCTCGACGGAGCCGGGCACGAGTGTCTCTGCCCAAGCTGCCACCTCGGTGCCACTGAGTTCACGCGTCGCCACTGTCAGTGCCATTCCAGCGCGCGTTTGCGCCAAGCATAGAGGATGCCGAGGCTGAGGATCGCGATGAAGCCCATCCCTTCGAAATAGCCCGACCAACCGAGTTTGTCGAAGACCAATGCCCACGGGAACAGGAACACGATTTCCACATCGAAGAGCACGAACAACAGGGCAATGTAGTAGAAGCGGAAGTTGAACTGGACGAGACTCGGCCCTTCAGTGCGAAGACCACACTCATAGGTGTCCTCTTTGACCGGATTGTCGTCCCCTCCGGGGCGGATGCGGACGAAGCGAAACGCCCACGAAGTGACGAGCGCGCCCAGCGGGAAGACGAGCGCGATAACCGTGAGGATGCCAAGTTGGCCGTATTCGTAGAGCACGCCGTCGCCGTTTGTGAAATCTGTCCCTAAGACGACCGGACTATAGCACGCCGCCTCGGACGGGACAAAACGCGCACAAGGGAGGAGCGAAGCGCAATTGGGGGCGTCCCGCCGGGCCGACCGTCACCCTCGCACGGCACGGCGACCGACGCGACAAGGGCCGCCTGCGGAGGATTACACGAGCGCCCCCAGGTGATTTCCTCCGCAGGCGGCCCCGGTGCAATCCCGCCGAAACGGGAACGCAGCCTGGCGGCCACGCTGGCAGTATGGAGCCGTTCCACATACCCTTCGGCAACTGCGGGCGAGGTTCCCGTAAAATGGCCGTAAATCATCGCAAAGCGAGCGTCTCAGCGTGCCCATACCCGTCGTCGGTCTTATTGGCTGCGGCCACATCGGCCAGTTCCATTCCCGGAACATCCGCGGCAGCTTTCGCAGCGAACTTGTCCCGGGTGAATATGCGGCCGTTTGCGACCGCGAGCTCGGTCGCGCCGAGTCCTTCGCCGGGATCACGGGGGCTCCGGTCGTGTCCGCCGACCCGGCGACGATCTTCCAGGCACCGGGACTGAACACCGTCTACATCTGCACGGAGACAGCCGAGCACCCGGCGCTCGTTGCCGAAGCCGCCCGACGGGGCCTCCACGTGTTCTGCGAAAAGCCCCTCGCGAAAACGCTCGAAGACGTGCGCTCGATGGTGGCGGCCGTGGAAGCGGCGGGCGTCATCAACCAGGTCGGCCTCGTTCTGCGCCATTCGCCCGTCTTCACCGTCATGAAGGACCTGATGTCCGATCCTTCGCTGGGCCCGTTGCTCACTGCCCACCTCCGCGACGACCAGTTCTTCCCCATCCGCGGCAGCTACGCGAGCTCGTGGCGCGGCGAATTTGAACGTGCAGGTGGCGGGACGCTCATCGAGCATTCGATCCATGACGTCGACCTCTTCCGCTGGCTTTTCGGCGACATCACGGCGGTCCGTTGCCACACACGCTATACAACCGCTTACGCCGGCATCGAGGATGTCGCCCTCGTCACCTTCCAGCATGCCGGGGGCCACCAAACGACCCTCTCCTCGGTCTGGCATAGCTGCGACGACCGCCCGTCCACGCGGCGCCTGGAAGTCTTCTTCGACGGCGGATTCTTTGCCACCGATTCAGACTTTATTGGACCTATCACCGTGCAGGGACGGAGCGGAGCGGAACACGAGCTTGGCGTGGACGAAGTGTGGGAGCGGTATCAGGCCCTCGCCGGCCTGACGGACGACGAAATGGCACTGGCGCGGCGCGGCAGCTATGAAGACTACGCCTTCCTGAGGTGTGTCATGGAAGGCCGGCCCGCCTTCCCGGACTTTCGCACGGCCCTGGCAGCACACACTGTTGTAGACGCGTGCTATAGAAGCTCGAGTGGGGCTCACGAGATACAGATCGAGAACCCATAGTTCAGAGCTATGGCTGGGCCAGCTCGCCGATTTACTGGCCAATAGCGTCGCGGTAGAATCGACGAACCTGGCGCGGCCGCGACAACGTCTTTCGAGTGTTGCCCCGCGTCATCGTCACCCGCTGCGGCGGGCCGTCACAACACCGCGCCGTCCGCGAAGGGATCGACAGCGCCCGAGGAGCATCATGACGACCGACACCCTCAAGGCTCTCTACGAAATCGGCGAGGCCCCGCCACTCGGTCACGTGCCCCCACAGATGCACGCGCAGGTCATCCGGCAGTCCCGCTTCGGTCAGCCGAACCACGCCTTCCAGCCGGAGGTGATCAACACTCCCGAAATCGGCCCCGACGATGTGCTCGTCTATGTGATGGCCGCGGGCGTCAACTACAACAACGTCTGGGCCGGGCTCGGTGTGCCGGTCGATGTCATCGGGGCGCGTATGAAAGGCGGCGACCCGGATGCCTTCCACATCGGTGGCTCGGATGCCTCGGGCATCGTCTACCGGATCGGCACGAACGTCACCAGCGTGAAAGTCGGCGACGAGGTCGTCGTGCACTGTGGTTCGTGGGACGTCCATTCCCCGGGAGTGCTCGACGGCCAGGACCCGATGTTCGACCCGTCGTTCAGGATCTGGGGCTATGAGACGAACTACGGCTCCTTCGCGCAGTTCACACGAGTGCAGGCGCACCAGTGCATGCCAAAGGCGCCGCATCTCACCTGGGAAGCAGCGGCCGCGCCCACGCTCGTCGGCTCCACCGCCTACCGGATGCTGTTTGGTTGGCCGCCGCACACCGTCCGCGAGGGGGATGCGGTCCTTGTCTGGGGTGGCGGCGGTGGGCTCGGCTCTATGGCGATCCAACTGGTGGCGCAGGCCGGTGGCCGGCCGATCGCAGTCGTCTCCAGCGAAGCGAAGTTCGACTACTGCCTCCGGCTCGGCGCCGAGGGCTGCATCAACCGCAAGAACTTCGACCATTGGAGCCGCCTCCCCAACTGGGAAAACTCCGACGAGATGAACGCGTTCACAGCCGGCGCGCGCGCCTTTGGCAAGGCCATCTGGGACGTACTCGGCGAGCGCAAGAGCCCCCGCATCGTCTTCGAACACCCCGGACAGGACACCATCCCCACATCGATTTTTGTTTGCGACACGGCGGGCATGGTCGTCATCTGCGCGGGCACGACCGGCTACAACGCCGACGTGGACCTGCGCTACCTCTGGATGCGGCAGAAGCGGCTCCAGGGCTCTCATTTCGCGAACGACGTCCAGGCGAACGCCTTCAACGACCTCGTCCGTGCGGGGAAGATAGACCCCTGCCTGTCGCGCACCTTTTCGTTCGCTCAGACGTCCGATGCGCACCAGCTCATGTACGAGAACCGCCATCCTGATGGCAACATGGCGATCCTCGTGGGCGCGACGCGCGAGGGGCAGAGGGCGCGGTAGGCGCGGCTATTGCGATTCGGCGAAGAGGAACGCGCCAGTGTGCGGGTCGAACACCGCGAGGAAGTACGTCACCTTCGTCCACTGGCCGGTCTCCGGGTCCGGTAGGATTCCCGACCCCCGTGGGAGCGCCAACGAGACCGCCCACACGTTGTCGTGAATCGCCGGGCGGACGACATCGTCGTCCAGTTAGATAAGTGCGGATTCGCGGACCTTCGCGTCTTGGAAGCGTTCCAGCGCGTCCAGCTCAATTGCTGCCTGGCTCACAATCGCGCCCGAAACTGCATGGTGCGCCGAGATGTGCGTGCCGGCTTGAGCGGCTAGCGCTTTCGGCACCGTGGGTAGCACTTCAGGAGTGGAACTGGCACCGAACCCACTCGCAAAAACTATCACAAGTGCCGCGACTGCCGCCGTCAAGGCAGATGTGAGCCAGAACATCCGTGAACGACTTGTCCTAAAACTCCTCTTTGTCATCTAGCATGCACCGTCCCAAGTATAGGTTTGATATCCGTAATATGGGCCATCCATCTTGAACTCACTCGTCGAGATTCCGGTTGTGGCGTCCCTTATTACCACCGAACTGGAATCGACGCTATCCCGTATTGACGTTTACGGTAGTACAGGTTGAGATGACGGCCCTTGCAAGGGCGAAGGTTCTGGATGCCAGTACCTTATCCGCTTGCCGCGCGATACCATCCGTCAACAGAGTCGCTCCAAGCGGGAGGAGGCGAACAAGGGAGATGCCCCGCCTATGGCCAGAGACTACGCAGCAGACATCATCGACCCCATCGGCCGGGAAATCGTCGCCAACGTCGGCACATGGGTCGACCGCGAAGTGAAGCCGGTTGCGAGCGAATATGAGCACGCCGATGAGTATCCGACCCCGCTGGTGAAGGGCATGTCGGAGATGGGACTATTTGGGATCAAGATCCCCGAAGCCTACGGCGGGCTCGACCTCTCGTTCGAAACCTACGCGGGCGTGTGCATGGAGTTGGCCAGGGGCTGGATGAGTCTTGCCGGCATCATCAACACACACGTGCTCGTCGGCTACGCCATCAGCGAATATGGCACGGAGGAGCAGAAGCAGCGGTTTCTGCCGCGCCTCGTGGAGCCGGAAATCCGCTGCGCCCTGAGTATCACTGAGCCCGACGCAGGCTCCGACGCGCAGGCCATCAAGACCACGGCCCGGCGCGACGGCGATGACTACATCATCAACGGCCAGAAGATGTGGGTGACCAACGGCCAGCGCGCCGGCGTGTACCTCGTGATGACGAAAACAGACCCCTCGGCGGAGCCACGGCACCGCGGCATCACCGCCTTCCTGGTCGAAGCCGGTACCCCCGGGTTCACCAGCGGCAAGAAGTTCGACAAGCTCGGCTACAAGGGCGTCGAAACCACAGAGCTCTCCTTCGACGATGCGCGCGTGCCCGCGACCGCGGTGCTCGGCGGGAAGGAAGGTTCGGGCTTTCAACACATTATGTCGGCCCTCGAAGTCGGCCGCATCAACGTCTCGGCGCGCGGTGTGGGGCTTGCCCAGGCCGCCTTCGACGATGCTATCCGCTATGCCCAGAAGCGCTACGCCTTCGGCAAGCCTATCTTTGAACACCAGGCCCAGCAGCTCCGCCTCGCCGAAATGGCGATGAAGATCCGTGCCGGGCGCCTCCTCACCCTCGATGCGGCGCGCAAGAAGGACTCTGGCGCCCGCAGCGACCTCGATGCGGGCATCGCCAAGCTCTATTCAACGGAGATGTGCCAGGAGGTCGTCCTCGACGCCCTTCGCATCCATGGCGGAGTCGGATACAGCAAGGATCTCCCGCTCGAACGTTACTATCGAGACGCGCCTTTGATGGTGATAGCGGAGGGCACGAGCGACATCCAGAAGACGGTCATCGCCCGCCAGATCGTCAAGGACTATCCCGTTTAGCTCGTCCGGATTCAAGAATTTCGCTGCAGGAGACAACAGATGACGACCTACGATGGACGCGACCGGTTTGGCCGGTACTTCGAGGAATTCGAAATTGGCGACGTCTATAAGCACTGGCCGAGCAAGACCATCACCGAATCGGAAGACCATCTCTTCTGCGACATCACAATGAATCACCACCCGCTTCATTCGGATCGCTGGTATGCCGAAGAAGAGACGCAATTCAAGCAAAACGTCGTGGTGGGCAACTTCGTGTATTCACTCGTCCTCGGAATGAGCGTCCCCGACGTCTCCGGCAAGGCCATCGCAAACCTCGAGATCGAGTCCCTCAAGCACTCAAAACCCACTTTCCACGGCGACACCATCCGGGCCGAGACAGTGGTCCTCGAAAAGAAGGAAACATCCAGCGGAGACCGCGGGATCGTCACCGTCGAGACGCGCGGCGTGAACCAGCGCGGCGAAGAGGTCTGCTACTTCCGCCGTAAGGTGATGGTCCCGAAGCGGCCCACCTAATTCCCGGTCGCCTGGGCGCTGATGCCGACGAGCGTGACACGCATACGCTCCTCGGCGAAGCGCAGCTTGAGGCGCCGCCGATACTCCGCTTCTACTCCCCAGCGTGCCGCCGGCCGGATGTCGCCAACAACTTCAAGGCGCACCACGGTTTCGCTTACCGCGGTCTGCGCGGCAACGGACGGGGCAACCAGCATGTCGGCGCCGAACGTCTCCAGCAGCGCACTGCCCAGTTCGTTGGCTATCTGCACGGCCCGCTCCAAATCATGGAAGGGTGCGTCGATGGTGACGTGCAGGCGCCGCAGCGACGGTGTCCGGTTCACCGCGACGGTGATTGCGCTGTTGGGGATGCTATGCACGTTCCCGTCGCCATCGCGGAGGACGGTCCGGCGCGGGTTTATTTCGACGACCGTGCCCGTCGCACCGGCCACGGTCACCAGGTCCCCGACGCCGTACTGATCCTCAATCAGGATGAACATCCCATTCAGCACATCCCGCACGAGCGTCTGGGCACCAAGGCCAAGGGCGATGCCCACCACGCCAACCCCGGCAATCAAAGCTGAGACATTAAGCCCGACTTCTGCCAGCAAGAGCCCGGCGCCCAGGAACAGCAGGAAGATGCCGAATCCCCAGTGCAGCGTCGCGGCAAGCGTGTCGGCGCGGCGCTGGACCGCCAGTGGGTCCTCCTGCCGGACCCGCGCCGCCCGGGCCACGGCGCGCAGCAGCAAGCGGCTAACGATGCGACGAAAGACCACTTCGAACGCGATGAGGACGATGATGATGAACGCGATGCGTGTGCCGTGCTCCGCGATCACCGTGCTCCGCGCCGAAAACCATTGACGCCAGGCGCTCCAACTCGCGACATCGAAAAGGAACAGAGCGGCGGAGGTCACTCGGCGACCAGCTTCGCGTAGCTCTGGAGCAAGCGCTTGGGGCCGGCCGTGTCGAAGTCCACGTGGACGTCGACATCGCTGCCGTTGGCAGCGACGGCAGTGACCGTACCGGCGCCGAATTTGGGATGGACCACGCGGTCTCCCGCCGACCACGCGGCATTTTCGGCCGGGAGCTGCGTCTGTTGCCACGACGGGGCGAGCGCCGATTCCAGGTAGCCTCGGGGCGTGCTGCTCCCCAGCGTCCGCTTCAGCTCGTCGGGGATGTCGGAGAGGAATCGGGAAGCCGGGTTGGCAGCCTGCACGCCGAACGAGAAGCGCCGATAGGCGCGGGTGAGATAGAGCAAATCCATCGCCCGCGTGATGCCAACATAGGCAAGCCGGCGCTCCTCTTCCATCTGGCGGGGGTCATCGAACGAGCGCATGTGCGGGAGCACACCCTCTTCCATGCCGGAGATAAATACCACGGGAAACTCGAGGCCCTTTGCGGTGTGCAGGGT
>JADEYI010001711.1_pt1 | contig 14308 bp, 11 predicted proteins | sample 8542331 | NCBI WGS metagenome assembly JADEYI01 (sample SAMN16510988, study PRJNA670497) | mine drainage metagenome | isolation source: biofilm near Copperflume 1 | place: Germany: Marsberg coppermine Kilianstollen | collected 2018-02 | reverse complement strand
ACCAGGAAGCGTTGGACGCCTGCGAACACGCTCTGGCTCTAAACCCCAGCTACTTCAACGCCTGGAACAACAAGGGCAATGCGCTCGGCGAGCTGAGACACTATCAGGAGGCGCTGGACGCCTACGACAGCGCTCTGGCTCTAAACCCCAACAACTTCAACGTCTGGTACAACAAGGGTAGGATGCTGAAGAACATGGGGCACCTTCAGGAGGCGCTGGACGCCTACGACAGCGCCCTGGTCCTGAACCCCAACAACACGCTCGCCTGGAACAATAAGGGCAATGTACTCACCGACCTGGGGCGCTATCAGGAGGCCCTGGCCACCTTCGACCACATTCTGGACCTGAACCCCAATGACGCTCGTGCCTGGAACAACAAGTCAGTAGTACTCGAGAATCTCGGTCGTCACAAAGAGGCGAAGAAGGCTTACGATCGTGCTAACCGACTTAGATAATGCTTGACGTATTCGTCTCGTTACATTCACTGCACGAAAAATCTGTGCTGGAGCTACTTATGACTTCAAGGATGGCTCCTGTATTTCCAGGTTTCTGCTTTTTTTGTGCAATGAATTCAGAAGGTATGTGTCCATACTCACTTAGCTCAATTTGTTTGGCATGCTCATACGCGCGTCTATTGTGCCCTGAGCAGTTTGGCGGAGCGGCGTGCGCAGGAGATGGGCGGGTGGGACTGAAGTCACTCCTGGTAGGCCCAGTGATACACTGAGAGGTTCGGCGACATGAGACAGAAAGGGAACACGAACTACACATCTCATGTATGTAAGGATTTGAAATGATCGAGTCAACAGCACAAAATGAAGAGAAGGAGCCAGAATTATGGGATTCTTCAGCAGACGCCAGAAGCAGCCCGCGCTACCGAGTGACATCGTTAGTATGATGGAGCGCTTCGGTCGAGATGAGTTCAATCCGCAAGCGAATGCATTTGCAGCGGAAGAAATCGGACAACTGATGGGAAATCTGTATTCATTTGCTTCCACCGATCCCGATAACTTCCTTGTAGCCCTTGCCGAAGCTGTACTGCCAGTTGGGGGCTGGGCAGTATACGGGGCATCCCGCACGATCTGGGAGCTTCTTAGCCCATCAGCATCTTCACCAATCCGTCAACACCCCTCGTACAATGCAATCATGAATGCCGCCATAGAGTTCTTACGGGCTAATGGTGTCCCTCCCATGAGGATCAGAGGGTACGAATGGGACTATTGGCTAGACTCAGGCGGGACCATCGACACATGGGTACCGCGGCTTCCTATACCTTCACAAGAAGAAGCGCCGATTACTACGTTGCAGCCAGGTGAGTCAAGGAAAGTAGCTCAACTGACTTCGGCGTTAGATTCCAATATCATCCTGGTTCGACGAAACAGTGATGGTCAGCATTGTGCATTTATCGATGCCAGACGGAGCGATGAAGATCCGCGTCGTGCCCAATTTGACTGGAAGTTCGCAGGGTCCTTGAATGAACTGTACATCCAGATCGGGCTGGCTCTGCAGACGCCACCATACTGGTATGACCGCGAACTGGGACCATATTTCCCGCTTCCACCCCCAAGAATCTAAGGAAGTAGCCCAATTAGAGAACATCTGAGACCTTTGAGCTATGCAACGGAATGCCACGGGTAAGCTTCACAAGGCTCATGCCTTGATACGCTGCGCGATGTTCTGTTCGTAGGCATCGGCCAGCGGCAAATTGGGCCAGAGAGTATGCGCAGCATGGTCGAGCGCCAGCAGCACCCCGAAACGGTAAAGGCAATGCGCGAAAGGTGGGGGAGTTGGGATGGGCGTGGCAGGATTGCTTTGCGGAGGCTGGGCGATGGCACCGAGCAGGCATCCTGCTGCCGGGTTCGATCCATCATTGGCATTCCAGAAAATCGAAGCGTTGGGATTGCCCGGCAGATTGATATTACTGTAGATTCCATAAGCGGTTTGTGTCACCAGGTAATTAGCCGCTTCACACGAAGGATCGCTCACAAGAAAGTTGGTCGGGGTGTTCGGAGCTTTTGTCGATACCTGCCACTGTCCGCTGGTGTAGGCAATATACAGGTTTACCAGGTATTCAGTGCCGAGATTGTCCGCCTCGTCGGGCTGATTCCGCGCCACGATTTGCCCATTGAGCGTTGTATAGGTCCAGGTAGTACGAATGATGCCGAAAACATTCCAGTGGCCAGGAGTCGCTATGGCAGGCTGTGGGGGCTGCGATTGATCCGCGGTGCAGAAGAGATGACAATCCTGCCCGTTAATACTACAAACGGCACCAAAACCTGAAAATTGCCCTATACATGGGGCAGGTGACCCGGCGCCATTATCTAGCTGGTACCGCAGCGTGGCCTGCAACGTGGTTGTGGCGGTAGCGATAAATTGAGGCGCGTTCAAATCGACGTATTGTTCGCCGGGCTGCACCGTATCGCTAGATTGCAGAGCATCCAGAGCCTTCTGTGCAGCTTGAAAAAGCGGCTGTTGTTGAGCGGAGGTGAGATCGCCAAATGAAGCGGTAAAGGTGATGAGATAGGCCGATAGACCCTTATCCGGCCCTTTCGTTATTGGCACGGGATCATTCGTCAGGCATCGTGTTTGACTCACCACCGGAGGCACAATAATAACGCAGTGTTGTGTAAATGGCTCGGCCTGCCACGTCACTTGATGCACGCCGGTAGATAATTGCAACGGTAAATCGACGGCTGGATCGGTGGGCATGTGTGCTAGCTGCTGTCCATCGACGAAAAAATTGCCCCAGCTAGGAGAGGTCTGCACATAAAAAAGGTTGCTGCCGGGAACCAGTGTGGGAGTGGGTACTTCGTTCGTTTTCCCACCTGTAAATCTGGTTGTCACAAATATGCCACCCACCACAATAAGCACAACCAACGCAATGATACCAATAATCATAGCGGGTCTCACCGGTGGTCGAGGCGGTGGAAATTCGTTATCAGCATCCTCATATAAAGATGCGCGTTCGGGATCGTCCATTGGCGTCTCCACGTTCTTTTTATACATGAAGACGCCAGTGATGCTAAAAGTATTGCAGTAGTGACACCCCTTGTGGGTGTCTCGTCCATCCTTCTATGCCCACATCAAACGTAAGGAAGATGTAGCCGGGACACCCACAAGGGGTGTCGCTACTGCTTACTTATCCACGAAGGCGACCAGGCGACAGAAGGCCGCTTCACCGCCGTTGAATTTCCAGGGGAAACAGCCGATCCAGACACGCTGGTCAAGCACTTCATCAATCATACCGCCCGCGTTCTCCACATGGAAGACGCCGTGCGGGAACATCTGGTAATGCATAAGTTGCAGGTCATCTTCGGGCCAGATTTCTTCAAGCGGCTTGCCATGTTTTTTGGCGCATTTGGCGGCCAGGTCGGATCGCACAATGCGCAGCACGGTATTCATGGGGTGATCCATAGAACTGGCATCGATGGCATACCAGGAGATTTGACGCTTCAACGTCCAATCGACGAACTCGTGCGTAGGGCCAGGATGCATGTTGAAGTAGCGAATCTCGTTCGGCTCGCACACGCCGTACCAGTTGCTCTGGTAATACTTGTGGTAGCCGGTATGCACTACCACGATATCGCCCGGCTCAATATGCAGGCCCGTCTTGCGCTCCCACTCCTCGAAGTGCTGCGAAGTATAAATATCGTAATCGCCGAGTCCCATGGCCTCCAGGTCAACTACCACACCCGGGCCGACCAGTTTGCTCAACGGGATACTGCCGATGTCCTGGCCGTTGGTGATAAAGTGCAGCGGAGCATCCAGGTGAGTGCCGACGTGCAGGGTGGACGAAATAAACTGGCCTCCCACTTTTTCAAAGGCAGGCCGCTTGATCCACTTGACGGTAGGCCCCTCGTAGGTGGCGAAAGAGGGAGTGTTCCCATCCCAGTTTTGGGACAGGTCGATGATACGCATGTTACTCAGATCTAGCATGTTACCTCCTAAAAATACAGCTAAAATTCAGTCAGAGGGCGTAATCGCGAAGTTTGGCAAACTATTGGGGTATGCGCTCCACCCCTGTCATCCTGAGCGCAGCGAAGGATCTCTCGCTGCGCTCAGGATGACGGGTTCCTGGACTTCGTTCCATGTGCCATTCCCCCATAATCCTCTCCTGTTACCTGCCCTGACTCTGCACCGCGCCCAGGATGATCTGGTCAATGAGCTGCTCTACCGGGGCGCGGTCATCGCTGAAAAAGACGGTACTGCCCTGTTCTTCGCGTATTTTCCCATACTGGATGCTATTCATCGCCACCTGCTCCAGCAGTGGATTGGACAGGGAAGAGAAGTTATTCTGGAAATTGCCAGGCGAGGTGCGGGCATTAGTACCGATTATCATGGTATTAGCGAAACGCGCCGTGTCGATGAGATAGACATTCGGGAAGACCGCGTGCATCGTCTGCGCCAGCGCATCGACCAGGCGATAATCAGAACCGGTGCGCCCGGCGTTGATCATGACGGTGCCGGTAGGTGTCAGGTGATCGCGCACCTGCTGAAAAAACTCCCGCGTGGTCAGTTGGAATGGGATGTAGGGCTGTTGATAGGCGTCGATGGCGATAATATCATACTTCTGACTGGTGGTAGACAGCCAGTAACGGCCATCCTGGATGACGACACGCAGGTTCGGCTCGTTCATGTAGAAATACTGGCGCGCCAGGTTAACAATCGTGCTGTCGATCTCAACGCCATCGATGGGGATGTTGCCATAGGCGGCAGTGAGTTCGCGCACCCCGGTACCCGCGCCCAGGCCAATAACGGCGACGCGACGCACCCGGTCGGGCGTGAAGGGCGGATTGTTGAAAAATGGTGCCACCATGAAGTAATCCCACGGCCCATTGGTAATCAACTGGTTAGGGTCATAAATGGAATGGATACCAACCCCCTCGTTTAAGACCAACTGCGTCTCGCTCCCCACCTGCACCACCTGGATATAATTATAGGCCGACTCGCGCTCGGTAAGCAGCGTGCCGCCACCGTTGCTGCCAAAGGCAGGCTTGATCGGCCCAGAAATGGTGAAGACGGAGAGCGCCATGGGGATCAGCAGCAGTATAGCCAGGATATTTTTGTTGAAGCCCTTTTTGCGTGGCTGCCAGCCATCCAGGCGCGTGTTATCCGGGCCAGGACGCGCGCCGCTGGCAACCAGCCCGATGACCGACACAAGCAGCAGGGAGACGGCGAAGGTGAAGAAGGTGCGATAGGTGCCAATGCTGGGAATGAGCCACAGTACAGGCAAGAACGTTCCTACGATACTGCCCGCCGTTGAAATTGCGTAGAGTTGTCCGGCGGTGCGCCCCGATCTACCTAACTGATTGATGCTCAGCCGAATGGCGAATGGCGAGACGCAGCCCAGCAAAATCATAGGCAGCGCGAACAGCAGGATCACGGAAACCAGCGAACCATAAAACACTCCGATGGAATACGTGGCAAACGAGCTTTGCGACCAGTGCATGATGGGCCGGGAAATAAACGGGATCAGGCTGATGAGGAAAGCTGCAACAGTGGTCATGCCATACAGCACAGCCGGGCGCGGAAAACGGTCAGCAATGCGACCGCCCACGTAGTAGCCAACCGTGAGATAGACCAGAATCAGCCCGATCAAGTTGGCCCAGATAAACAGCGACGTGCCAAAATAAGGAGCCAGCAATCGCGAGGCCGCCAGTTCTACCGCCAGCGAACAGGCGCCCGCCACAAAAACTAGCAGGATCAGCAATCTGGTCTGCGCGGGTCTGTTCGCCTTCTCTTCTTTCGCGGGGAGATTTGTCTCCTGTGGGCTAGAGCTAGTGGTGGACATATAAGCAATACTCTCTTTCCAGGTGTATATCATCTTGCTTGTGATATTGGTATCGTGCATGAAGTATAACATGTGAATGGTCCTGTTTGCTAGCAGAAGCTGCCTCCGCTTTTTCTAAATGCTATAATGGCTTTGACCTCGACAAAAACCCCCTCATAATTGTTTGCGCCATCCTCTACCGTGACGTATAATTAGCACACAACGTCAATTGCAACGAAGGGGACGCGATGTGGCGTCTCTGTATTTTTGGAAGAATTGAGGAAGAGTTCTATGTACAGAGGTCAATCGGGCATGTGGTCCTGGCTATTGCACCGTATCACAGGACTGGGCGTGCTCTTATTTCTCCTGATCCATGTGGTGGACATTGGACTGCTGAACTTCGGCTCCAAAGTGTATAACGAGGGTATATCGCTCTTCGGTACCGCTGCCGTGCGCGTCCTCTCGATGGCGCTGATTGGTGGTCTTCTTTATCATTCCTTCAACGGTGTGCGTATCATCTTGATTGATTTCTGGCCGAAAGGCGCGCGTTATCAGGGGGTGATGTTCGCTATCGTGATGGCGCTCACCATTGTGAGCTTCCTGCCTATGGCCTATTTTGTGATGGGGCCAGTTTTTGGTTGGCCTACCGGCAACCTGAGAGGCGGCGCGTAGCCTTAGAACGCGCTGTCAGGTCATTCGTAATTGCCCGTTACACGTAAGGAGTAACTTGTATGCGTATTCCGAGTGGGTATGGTCCGCGCCTGTCGGGTGCTGGCGGCTTTGAAACGTTTTCCTGGTATTTTTTCCGCATCTCTGGCGTCGCGCTGATCTTTCTGGCCCTTATTCACATATTCTTGAATCACGTCGCAACCGATGTGTCTTGTACGAGCTATCAATTGGTCGCCATGCGTTACACCAACCCTTTCTGGCGTTTGTATGACTGGTTGCTGCTGACACTGGCGCTGCTGCATGGCATGAACGGCCTACGAGTGGTCATCGACGATTATGTACGCTCGCGTGGGTGGCAGCTGACGCTACAATCGGTGGCTGGACTGGTGACGCTGACCTATTTCATGCTGGGAACCATTACGCTAATCACATTTCAGACAGCAGGAGCTTTGGGTCCTGGCTGCCTGCGCTAGAAGCGAGGATGTGCAATGTATTATAAATTTGACGTGGTGATCGTTGGCGCGGGCGGCGCGGGTCTGATGGCTGCCATGCAGCTTGAGGGTGCCAGCGTAGCCGTGCTGACAAAGGTCTATCCGACCCGTTCGCATACGGGCGCGGCGCAGGGTGGCGTGGCTGCCGCGCTCGGCAACCAGGAAGAAGACCACTGGAAGTGGCACATGTACGATACCGTCAAGGGCGGCGACTACCTTGTCGATCAACCGGCGGCAGAAGTGCTGACGCGCGAAGCCATCGACGCCATTTACGAACTGGAGCATCGCGGTCTTCCCTTTAACCGCACCGCCGACGGGCGCATTGACCAGCGGCGTTTTGGCGGGCATACGCGCAACTTCGGCGAAGGGCCAGTGCGCCGTTCCTGCTACGCGGCTGACCGCACCGGCCATATGCTGCTGCAAACCATGTACCAGAGTTCCATCAAAAACCAGGTACGCTTTTTCAACGAATACCTTGTGCTCGACCTGCTGCTAAACAATGGGCAGGCCTGCGGCGTGGTAGCGATGGAGATACGCACCGGCGAGATACACACCTTCCACGCCAAAGCGGTCATGTTCGCCACCGGTGGCTATGGACGCGCCTGGCGCATCACCAGCAACGCCTTCGCCTGCATGGGTGACGGCATGGCGATTGCCTACCGGCGCGGTATCCCCCTGGAAGATATGGAGATGTACCAGTTCCACCCCACCGGCATTTACAAAGTAGGCGTGCTTTTGAGCGAGGCGGCGCGCGGCGAGGGCGGCAAACTGCTCAACAACGAAGGCGAATATTTCATGGAACGCTACATGCCCACCCTCAAGGACCTGGCGCCGCGTGATATCGTGTCGCGCTGCATTCTCCAGGAGGTTCACGCGGGGCGCGGCATCGATGGCAAAGATTATGTGTACCTGGATTTGCGCCACCTCGGCGCGAAAGTGATTGAAGAAAAGCTACCCGATATCACCGATTTCGCGCGCAACTACCTGGGCGTCGAACCGATCACCGAGCCTGTACCCATCCAGCCCACTGCGCACTACGCTATGGGCGGCATCCCCACCGATATTGATGCGCGCGTGGTCATTGATCCACAGTGGACGCCGCTGCCCGGCTTCTACGCGGCGGGCGAGGTAGCCTGCGTCTCCGTGCATGGCGCGAACCGCCTGGGAACGAATTCGCTGGTAGACCTGATCGTCTTTGGCCGGCGCGCCGGCAAACACATGGCGAAGTTTATCAAGGAAAGCTCGCACGCGCCACTTCCACCTGAGCCAGAGAGCTACTCGCGCGAACTGGTCAGCACTATGTTTGCGTCCACCGGCGGCGAATCGGCGGCGCGTATTCGCTCCGCCCTGCAAAACGAGATGGACGAGAAGGTCTTCGTCGAACGCGACGAGAAAGGCTTGCAAGAAGCGCTCGACACGCTGGACCGCTTGCAAGACACCTATACGCGCGTGCAGTTGCAGGACAAAGGCAAGAAATTCAACACCGAACTGGTCGAAGCCATTGAGCTAGGCTTCTTGCTCGAGTGTTCCGAGGCCACCATTCACGGCGCGCTGGCGCGCCAGGAGAGCCGCGGAGCGCATTACCGCACCGATTACCCCCATCGCGACGACGCCAACTGGCTCAAACACACCCTGGCCTACAAAGGCGCCAAAGCCCATGACGTGCGGCTGGACTTCAAGGACGTGCAGATGGTCGATGACCCGGTATTCGTACCCAAAGAGCGCAAATACTAATGGAGGGACGCGATTCATCGCGTCCTCGCACCCTTACGCCCGTTCAAAGAGGAGTTTTTTCATGAATGTACTGATGCGCATCAGACGCTTCGATCCCGACAAGGATAACAAGCCGTATTGGGATGAGTTTCGTGTTGAAATGGACCCCATCGATCGCCTGTTGGATGCCCTGAATACCGTCAAGTGGACCATGGACGGGACGCTCACCTATCGTCGTTCGTGCGCCCACGGCGTATGCGGCTCAGACGCCATGCGTATCAACGGGCGCAACCGCCTGGCCTGCAAAGTGCTCATACGCGACATCGGCAACAAGGTCACGATTGAGCCAATGCTCGGCTACCCTGTCCTGCGAGACCTGGTAGTGGATATGGATGCGTTTTTCGATAAGTACAAATCCATCAAGCCCTACCTGATTACCACCGATTCCGAACCAGGCACCGAGCGTTTGCAGAGTCCAGAAGAGCGCGCCCGCTACGACGAAGGGACCAAATGCATCCTGTGTGGCGCGTGTACCGGCTCCTGCCCGTCTGTCTGGGGCAATCCCGACTGGGTCGGCCCGGCCACCATCGTCAACGCGCACCGCTTCATCTTTGATAGCCGCGACCAGGGCGGCGCGGACCGCCTCGCCATCCTGGGCCAGCGCAATGGCGTCTGGCGCTGCCGCACCATCTTCAACTGCGCCGACGCCTGCCCGCGCGGCATCCCCGTCACCGAATTGATCGAGCAGGTCAAACGCGCCATCGTGTACGGCGGTGATACGAAAGTAGAATAATAATTGTATATGACAACAACCGAAACATGGCAGCATCGCGACATTATCACCAACGGTATCCGCATGCATTACGTAACGCAGGGCGAGGGGCCGCTCGTCGTGTTGCTGCATGGTTTTCCTGAGTTCTGGTACTCGTGGCGTTTCCAGATTCCTGTGCTGGCGGAACATGGCTACAGGGTCGTCGCGCCCGACCTGCGCGGCTATAACGAGAGCGACAAACCGCGCAAGGGCTACGACATGGGTACATTGCTGCTCGATATTGCCGGGTTGGTACATGGCTTGGGGTACAAGAAAGCGGTTATTGTTGGTCACGACTGGGGTGGTGTATTGGCATGGAGCTTTGCTATTCGCTATCCCGCGATGACAGAACGCCTGGTCGTGCTGAACGCGCCACATCCCGGAGCCATGATGCGCGAATTTCGCACGCTCAAACAACTGCGTAAAAGCTGGTATATCTTTGCCTTCCAGTTGCCCTGGTTGCCCGAATTTCTCCTGTTGCGCAACCACGCCAGCGCGATTGGCCGGTTGATACGGGGGGCAGCTTTGCAAAAAGAAGCCTTCCCCGACGAGGAGACGGCCAAATACCGGCAGGCCATGAGCCAACCCGGTGCCATGACCGCCGCCCTCAACTATTATCGGCAGGTATTTCGACATCTCCTAACCAGCTATTCCGGCGGCACCTACGATGTCAACGTTCCCACCCTGTTAATATGGGGCGAACACGACATAGCTCTCGGCATAGAACTCACCACCGGGCTTGAGCGCTGGGTCAAACTCCTCGAGTTCCGGCCCATCCCCGATAGCGGCCACTGGGTGCAGCAAGAACAACCCCAAAAAGTCAACCAGTATATACTGGATTTTCTGCGCGAACCCCCGGCGTAGTCATTGGGCAAATAAAAAAGGCCGGGCCGCAACGCTCCGGGGGGAAGAAGCGTTGCGCGCTCAATTCACAGGGGGCGCGAGAAACCGCGTCCTGGCCATGAAGAGCATTACCCGACCCTCTAGCGGCATAAAGCCGCCAGTTCGAGAGAGGATGTCTTAGCAGCGATAAATTGGCTCACGAAAAAGAGGCATGGCAGCGATTTGATCTTCTGTATCGCGCATTGCCTGCTCTAACCAGAAGGACCCGCAGACACGACACATACCATGTGTGGCCGCGTACAATTTTGGCACAGGATGGAGCGAGGTTCGCTCGCCGTTCTTGTCCATCAGCCGTAAACACCAGGCGCATTGTCTTTGCATACGTTGTTGTTCCCTTCCACATCGAAAATTTTTATGATTCATCTTTCCAGATGTTTTAATCTATTTGACCATTTGGTAGTTTATTGATGACCGTTCTGGTGGGGCGTGACAGTCGGTGTTGGCCAGGAACAGCCGAACCTTGCAGAAATCGTCAAAGCCGTAGTCATCGTATGCTGCGTTTCATCCACTGCGTATATAGTAACGGGAAAATTCCTGCAAGGAACGCTCCAGGAAACTTTGAATTCTCCCCCTCTGGCAGTGAACGGGCCGACTGTCTTTAGCGCATTACTCCCGTAATAATCCACTTTCAGCGAAATACTGTCATTTGCCTGAAAACCTATTCCGCAAATAACAATGGCCATACCTGTATAGCCCGCCGGTAAGCAATTTATAATTGCTGGACCTTGCACTACTGTAGCAGTTACAATTGGTGTCAGAATAGCGCTCGCTGTTGGCGAAGGGGTAATTGCCCCCGCTGTTGGCGTTGACAGGTGCGGGGCCAGGCCGGTTGCATTTGGCTCAGGGTTAGTAAAACCTCCGAAGATCTGTCCCGGATTTGGGATTTGAAACCCGGAATTTACTACTGAATATGCCAGTACAAGTACCGCCGTCATAAAAACCAAGAATAGCGCAAAGGCTGCCGGTACGCTGATGATGCGCACACTTTTTTTATGAGCATTCTGGCGTGTTATCTGCAACCTGCTCTGTGTCTGAAACTTTCGTTTCCGTTTGCCCGTCCACACACTGGTTAAAGGTTCGCCGCTCTGCGCGTGGAGCAACACCTGATTTGATTGTAACTCAGGGTAATAGAGATAACGCGACATATACTGAAGTTGGTCCAGCGCATTGTTACCCGGCGTTAGTCCCTCTCGTACCTTGCTGCAAGACACACATCCAGTCAGAAGATGCTCGTTGATCCGGCTTTTCTCATGCTCAAAACATTGCTCGCGCATGAACGCGAGTAATGTCTCAGGCAGAGGATGTTCAACGCCATTCGCATCCCTTTTCCACGTTGGATTACTGGACATACGCTATCTTCCATCTCTTCTGACCCCGATGAACTGAGGTCCTACATTTTGCGCTGGCGCTGGCGATGCCTCTCCGTACACAGCGCGAAACTTCTCCACACCACGCGCCACCCGTTTTCGAACAGCCTCCGAACTCATCTTGAGAATATGACCGATTTCTTCGTAACTGAAACTATTGCCATAGTGAAGTTGCAGAATAGCCGCATCTTTGGGGTTCATCCTACCGAGAGCCTGCTGCACGACAATGCGTGTGACCGATTGATCTTCTGGTCCAGCCGTTGTCAGGCTATCATTGAGGCCATCCGCATCGGGGCCATCTATATGAATCATCTGCCGCAAGCGTTTTCTGTTCAAATAGCGCAGGCCATAATTTGTGGCAATACGATAAATCCAGGCATCCAGCTTGAGTTCGCCAGATGTCTTGCCAATTTCCTTATACACCTGCAAAAAAGTATCTTGCGCGAGGTCAAGAGCTACTTCTCGATCCCCCACGAGTCGATGCAAATAGCCTGTGAGAGGGTGTTGTAATCGTTCGATCAACGTACAATAAGTCGGTGCATCCCCCGCGCGTAGACGCTCTACCACCTGATCATCCATCACCATGTTGGCCTTACCCCGGCGGCCTTTTCGATAGGCTTCCCCATATAGATACGTTCTGCCTTCACTGGTTTAATCATCGAGGAAGAAGAAAACGGACACTTTCATTGAGCAGTTTTAATGCGCTTCCCCACATGCGCATATGCTCACATGAAAATAGTATCCACTTATGAAACGACAGTTGAGATGCTATGGTATCCCGATGAGCCTATAGGTAAGGGGGGCGCGATAGTGGGGTCCTGCACGTTGCCTTCCAGATCGATGGAGCGCGCGGTGATGATCACGTTGGCGCTGGTGGTAGGTTTCCAGGCATATTCCCAGATCACCCAGGTGAGATCGGACGCGGGGCGCTTGAGGATGGCCGGCTGCCACGTCTGGCCGGAGTCGAGGCTGACATCTACCCTGCTGATACCTTTATTGCCCGCAAAGGCCACGCCCGCTATGTACGTCACGCGATTGATATGAACAGCGCTGCCATCCAGGGGTGTATCGATACGCGCGGTCATCCGAATAGGAGCAGCATCGTCCCAGCCGCGCTGTTGCCAGTAGCCCTGAAAATCGTAATTGACGACCTCGATGCGAGTGAGCCATTTGCAGTGCTTCATGCCGTAGATGCCCGGTACCAGCATACGCGCAGGGAAGCCGTGACCCTGTGGCAGCGGGACGCCGTTCATGCGCACCGCGAGCAGCGTCGTTGGCTCCAAAGCTTTGCTCAGGTGAATGCTATCGTTATAGTCATCTACCGCATAAAAAACAATTTTTGTCGCGCCCGGTTTTACGCCAGCGCGTTGCAGCAGCGTTGCCAGTGGAATACCCTCCCACTGCGCATTGCTCATGTATGGCCCGGCCACATCGTTGCTGATACACATAAGAGACTCATTCTGAACGCGCAGCGGCAGCGCCATCACCTCCTGATAATCGAGCGTAAAAGGATGCTCCACCTGACCATCAACAGTAAGCTTCCATGTTGTGCCATCAACCGTGGGATCAGCCGCCAGGTTCTTCGAGACGATATAGAACTGGTCGTTAGAAGTAATTTCAGACGAGAGAAAAGGCGCTGGCTGAATATCGCCATAGGTAGGTGTTGGCGGCGGCACAATCTTACTCTGGTAATGTTGCAACAGATTCGCCACCGGCACTTTGGCCGCGCTTCCCCCACTGGTAATTAAACGCCAGATGCCCACTCCCGCCACCGCAATACCCCCGAATATCAAGCCGCGCGCCAGCAGAGCGCGGCGCGAAAGCGCGTCACCCTGCTCCTCATCCAACAATGCCCCGCGCTTTGACTGTACCGTCGCCGCTACCGGCAGGGAAACCGCCAGCCAGTCCGCGATAAAGACAAACGACAGGCCAAAAACAATGCCCACCGCCCCCAGACTCAGCATTCCAGCGCCGGTTCCGGCATTCAGGTTCGCGCCGAAAAGACCGCCATTTGTCAGCGGCAACAAGATCACACCCACGAATAGCCACAGAATGACAGCCAGTAGCAAGCCGTGGAACCAGCGCAAACGATCACCCTGCGCCTTCATGCGTGCATTAAAAAGCCCACCGCTCAAAGCGAATACCAGGCACTGCCCCACCAGGATACCGTAGAAGAGAATAGTTTTGGCGTCCGCGCCGATCAACTTGTGTAAAAATGCAAAAAGACGGGCCGGCATGAGAGCGGTTAGCTCAGAGCCAAAAACTTCCGGCAGCAGTATGCCACTCCACGTCACGCTGATAAAAAACATGACGCCGGACGCGATGATACCGGCCAGTAAGCCTGCCAGAAAACCAACCCGAAACAAGCTCTTTTTGCGCAAGAATGCAATTTTCATAAAACGAGACTTTCCCATAATAGCTTGCGTATCCATGAATACGTACCATATTCCCATACCGTCGTATGTTACACACTATAACACGGCAATGACAGTCTCGATTTACCACGAATATCCTCCTGTCATTCTGAGCGCCCCTCCTGTCATTCTGAGCGCCCCTCCTGTCATTCTGAGCGCCCCTCCTGTCATTC
>JADEYI010001710.1_pt1 | contig 14310 bp, 16 predicted proteins | sample 8542331 | NCBI WGS metagenome assembly JADEYI01 (sample SAMN16510988, study PRJNA670497) | mine drainage metagenome | isolation source: biofilm near Copperflume 1 | place: Germany: Marsberg coppermine Kilianstollen | collected 2018-02 | reverse complement strand
ATGCATCTCTCTCCCGGCGGCACACGGGTCACTACCGAAATTCCTTCACAATCTTCATTCCCAGCCGATCCACCTCTCTCCCGGCGCACGCGGTTCATACCCTTCATTCCTTCACGTTCTTCATCCCCCGCCGATGCATCGCTCTCCCGGCGCACACTCTTCACCCCCTTCATTCCTTCACATTTTTCATCCCCCGCCATGCATCTCTCTCCCGGCGGCACACGGGTCACTACCGAAATTCCTTCACAATCTTCATTCCCAGCCGATCCACCTCTCTCCCGGCGCACGCGGTTCATACCCTTCATTCCTTCACGTTCTTCATCCCCCGCCGATGCATCGCTCTCCCGGCGCACACTCTTCACCCCCTTCATTCCTTCACATTTTTCATCCCCCGCCATGCATCTCTCTCCCGGCGGCACACGGGTCACTACCGAAATTCCTTCACAATCTTCATCCCCAGCAACTGTATGAAGTCAATGAGGGTAGAAAGTGAGCAAATCACAGTCAACTAGAGAAGGTGTCCATGTATGGCCACTGGGGTGTGTTCATTTTGGGGGGGTCCCTCGCGGCCATCAGCAGCCCACATGGCTGTGCTCAATGGGGCTCGGCCTACTGCACATGTCCCTGGCCCGGCCGGGTGGCCGCCTCGTCATGGGAATACCCTGTTTGCAGCCATCCCCTTTGCCAGCCAAAGCGCAGGCACCACCTGCTTGGCCCACTCCTGCAGCAGCGCTGGCATTTTTGCATCAGCTGCTTCGGGGAGCGCCTGCACACACAGTCCCGCAGCAGCTGCTATCCATGGGAGCCAGTGGAGGGAATGCAGGAGACAGCAGTACAGTCAGGCAGGGCGAAGGAAGCTGTGGAAAAGCATGCCTGCCCACACGCCACCGACAGCAGGGCCCTCCTTCTCCCAAAATTGGGGATTTAAAAGGCTTGCAAACTGCGTTGAAGATCGGAGAAGTGCCAAGGGCACAGGTGCAGCCGTCTGTTGCGCCTGCTGTCACCCCACAGAGCCCCACCAGCTGCAGCCCTGGCAGCAATCAAGCAGCAGCACCGCCGGCCACTCCACCTGCCAGGCCTCCCAAAGCCCACATTGTATTTGTTTTTGTACAGCGAGGGCAGCTCCCAATACCCCTACACAGAGCAGGCGAGTGAGTCATGAGGCAGATTCTTCATGACGACTTACTTTGGATTTTGCTATGTTGTGCAGCCCCACACCCTATATCAAGCAGGCGATTCATTGCCGCTCTCAACCTGCATGCATGCGCAATCATACAATGTCACACAAGTGGTGTGACAAAGTTTCGTGAAGCTCACATGTTCAATGCAGTAGCATATGCCAGTGGCAATCCTAACGCTCCAGACAAGGGTGTTTTCTGTTTAGAGAGGGACACATGCACACATCAAGGCAGTGCACGCACCAGAGACAAGATGAGCAGGGTGCAGCGACCTCTACTATGGCAGGCTTTGCAGAGGCTTGGTGTGCACGGCTCAATGCTCAGGGCACTGCAGTCATTGTATGAAAACTCTCATTTATGCGTGAAAGTGCAGGGCCGCACTGGCCAAAGTGTTGCCTCGCAGACGGGGCTCAAGCAAGGGTGTCCTCTCAGCCCTACACTCTTTGGGTTGTTTGCAGATGGGCTGCATAGGTTTCTGGCTGCACGGTGCCCAGACACAGGCCCTGTGCTCAGCGATGGGCGCAGAGTGCCTGATTTAGGCTATGCTGATGACTTCGTTCTCCTGGCCGAGTCGCCTGAGGGTTTGCAAGCGCTTATTAATGCCACTGTTGAATTCTGTGACGCAACTGGACTGCTGATCAGTGCTGACAAGACAAAAGTGCTAGTATTCTCACAGGTGTGGCCAGGTCCATTCCAATGGGTGTGCTATGGACAGCCTCCTGAGTGGGTGGTGCAGATGAAGTACTTGGGCCTCTTCTTCCAGGCCCAGCAAGGCATGCATGCTACTTACTCAGACTTAAACAAGAAAGTATGGGGCGCATGGGCGCTATTACAGAGACAATTTGGGCAGCTCCAATGTGCTGCTTCCATTGGGCTATTGTTAAAAGTGTATAAGACCTGTGTGCCGCCTACTGGTCTGTATGGCTCAGAGGTCGGGGGGCCCCTACCGCCTCAGTGCACCCCTGTCATCTGCTCGGGAATCGTTAGGGCTTTCACATCTGCGGTTGTGCGGATTCTCAAGCAGATTGTTGGTGTAAGATACACTGTGGCCACAGCGATTTTGATGAATGAACTTGGAGTTCAGCCTTTGAGACTGAGTCCTGGCTCCGTGCTGTCCGCTTTTGGAATGAGCTAGTTTCCCTTCCAAATGCAAACTTCTATAAGCGCATTGTTCTTGATGCCTGCCAGGCTGCCGTGACAAAGAATGTGAAGAAGTGGGCTTGGTCTATTATCAAAGGTGTACGTAAATTGGGCTATGATCTTGTCATCAGTGCTTCAGAGTTGACTTACATTGATGTTGCTAAGTTTACTCAGGTTCTTGCTGACCGTGCCAAAATAGCATGGCAAGACCTTGATTATTGTCCGAGAACCTGCCCTTCACACAAGTCTCGTCTGTGTACTTACATTGCGTGGTTTGCTCGACCAAGTGGCTGTGTTAGGAAACCTGTGTTCTCGCTCCCTTTGTCAGCAAGGTGTGTCAGACAATTCCTGCGGTTTAGGATGGGCTGTCATGGATTGCCCAGGGATTCTGGTTCTTGGACCAGCACCCCCAGGGCTGACCGGGTTGGCACATTATGTGGACAGGGCTCACTAGGAGATGAGAAACATCTTGTTTTTGAGTGTCCTCACTTGCAGTACATCAGAGACAAGTATGCTGCTTTATTTCAATGTAGTGCTATGAGGCAATTTTTCTGGCAGGATGACATGCTTGGTGTTGCTAAATTTTTCTCTGAATCTTTAGATGTCATGCTGGGCGCTGACTCTGATAATCAGAGTCAGGCATCAAATCAGCCTAGGTGGCTGGAATTGATGTAAATTGACTGACTGACTGACTGACTGACTGAGCAAGAGGTACATTGCATGCATGCAACAAAGAGTGGATGGTTTGAGTGACAACTTAGTGTCTGTTATAACAAGAAGGCACACTTGTCAACGCTGCCTTGGTGCACCCGACCAAAGACTGTAAGCAACACTTAAAGACAAAAGTGCAAAGCCAGGAATAGGTAATAAATCGGGGGACTGCCTCCAAGCCAAACGCCGAGACCTCGAAATTGCTCTGGCTGTCGCGGCTGCACTCCATGTGAAGGTGCATCTGGTTTTGAAGGGTTGGCGTTACATGAGAAGTGCCAGGGCCCAAAATGCCTGCAAGCAAGGGAGCACATCAGCAAGTGGTGCTATTACTACTTGCGTTCCTGCTGCCATTACCGCTACTACTCCCGTAATTTTACTGTTCCTCAAGTACTACTGTTCCTACTTCTGAACTATCACCCAAGTATTACTAGTATACAATAGTACTGGTACTACTAGTACTAGTACGGTACTACCATTACTCCTTTCGCTATTGTTCCTGCCTGAGGGAAGGGCCAAAAGAAGGTGCGGGCACTTATCCCTTTCTGTTCATCCTAATCTTGACAGAAGGGCCACGTATTGACCATACCTAGCATTTCTTAGCTCCCCCTGCTTGCCAGATTCATGCAAGGGCCGATCAATCAGACGCACAAGTGAGCTTCCCTGCTTCGCTGATTTTCTGTAATGCACTCCATCCAACAAATGTATCTTGTCGGTGTCGGCCAGCTTCATTTTCTGAAAGATTGGACAGAGTGCGCAGCACATTTGGGAGACTTGAAGCTAAGCATCGATTCAGTCGGCTGGAAGCAATGTAAAACTCTTGAGTGACTGATTGCTGACGTGCTGCCTCGTGACTGAGACATCATCCAAAACGGTGCATCTTGGGTCTGCTGGTGATAATGATGTCCCTGATGGCCTGGTCGGATTCTTGCCTTTGGGCAGGACTTAAAAGGGCCTGGAATGTTGCACAGAGTGACAAAGAGCGCAAAATCGTTCTGACGTTCCTGACATTCCCAAAATATTGCCATATACACAGCCCCTTCTGGCATGGTTGGGGCCGGACTGTAAGTGGACCGTCAAAGCACCCAGACCCAGAAGACTGAGTCGCAGTCCTAGAGTATAGGCCCCTGGGATTTACAGCGTCAGTAAGTGCGCAAGGGCCCCCGGCTCACATCCCTTGCCTGGTGTTAAATGAGGCAGGGAGCACACAAAAGCCAGCTGAGCACTTGATCTGTAAAAGCCATGCCTACAAAGCTCCAGCCCCGGCCGATACAAGTACTGATTACTGTGCCCCCGATTGACTAGGTCTTGCTTGGATCTGGTGAGTTGAACAAGGAGTAGGCTGCCACGGTGGCAGCCTGTACCTGCAGCTTGTCTGCAGACGCACCATGCCTCTTGGCAGAAATTGAAAAGCTCTTACGGTAGCCTGAGATAAGAATGTGCGCTTGCCTGTGCAGAGCTTGTTGGCATGCGCGCGCTGGACGAAAGCTGCAAAGTCATCTCCGTCGATGTTGAAGCCGACGGGTCTGTACTCTCTTATGTCTTTGCCCTCTTCTGCCTGAACAAGTGTTTGTGAGCTGGCGAGTAGCTGCCTCCGCTTGAGACGGAAGCTGTCACTGGCGCTGCTGTGAGCCAGGCTGGCGCCCGTGCTGGCAGGCCACACGTGCTGCTGCAGCTCCTGCAAAGCTGGTGGAGGTGGCACGCATCCTCCTGCAAGGCAAACTGGCGCACTCGTGATCCGTCCTTCCTGCCGTTGTGTTTAACTTCAAAGACAACAGTGCCGGGCATCGGAAGATATCAGTTATGGAAACCTGACAAAGCTCGAGGTGCTGGAGCCAGCCGCGATCAAGAAAGCGTAGCGGCAAAGGACGGCTGTCGAGTTGCTCTCGGATGCGACCATCAACACATCTCCGTGTGGGGTCTGACCAAAGCACGAGATGTCGACAAGCCGGCAGCCAAGAGTACAAGCGACTGGTGAAAAATGTGTAATGTAAATGCAGATGTATAATTGTTGTTGGAAGAGTCTAACAGAAAGCTCTCTTGGAACGATCATCGTGAGACGAATGACTAGACGAAGGACTGGTGCAGCTGCAGGGCTCACTTAGAGACAGGAAGAAGAACTCCACTCACGCATTTTGTGATAAAGTACTGCAAAGGCCAAAGAGCGAACCTGGCCATGACTTCTCGCAGGCGCGGCGAGAAGTACGAAAACAGCGGCTACAAGCGGCCTTGATCTCATCTTCCAGCACTGTCCGGGCCCACCGCAGTGACCATCCACCTGCGGGGAAGCTTCGTGAGGGCAACGTGAGCTGACTGCCCGGAGAGCAAGGAGACCTCCAAGTGATGCAGTTGCAATGCCCAAGTAATGCCCTTATCCTGGGAGATATGCGAGGAAATGCGCAGACGCAGTACTGGTGCAACAGAAACACCACGATGGCTCCAGTTTGAGGGTTCGGGCAGTTATTATTTAAAGGTATTTGTTAGAAACCCTGAAGCTTTCGTATGGGATACCCCTCTTCTCTTCTTCCAAAAATGCGAACTGGTGATGTGAATATTCGACCCCAAAGAACAGGATATACACAATTACGAGGTCGGCGGGTGTCTGTCTCAAGGGGTCGTTGTGCCTGCTGCATGTCCTGATCACAAAATATCGCGAAAATTGTCCCAGCCCAGGTACGTGCTTCGCGTTCCTGGTGCTGGCCATTGATTCGTCACATTACCTAGACATAGTGTCCTGTTCTGAGCCATTTCTGGGACATGTGAGCTCCAAACTTTCAGTATTCTCCTTGGGTCCCAGTGGGAGCACGACGCCTATTGGAGCCCGGCTCTTCTGCGTGGCTCGAAACTGTGATGTGCGATGGAAGTTGCATATTGGAAAAGAATTTTGAAAGTGGTCTTGGCAAATCCTGAGACAGACGAAGAATGCATTCACCTGGAAATTTGTTTTGCCGCGCTTTGTAGCCTTTGGCGATCAAGAGGTGTAGCGTTCAACATAGTTAGCATCCTTCTCTCGCTGCACGTGCGTTGTAATTGCCACCATGCTTTAAAATGGAATTTGTTCGGATTCCCTCAAGACCTATGGCAGCCTTCACTGAAAACTCATCCAAAGTCCCGCAACATCACCTGGTCAGCCTTATTAATAGTTTCCGGGAGATCGAAGGGCAATTGTACCAAATCCCGTTCCTGTGCTATAGGAGAGCAGTTGACAGTGGGCCAGGACCCGGCAGCCCTGTAGTCTACAGATCACCAATGGCTTACAACCTTCAAGGGGATTCCTTGTCGCCGTGGGGCGGCCTTGATGGCGGCAGCTGGCGTTGCGCATACATCAAAACTTCAACGGCTGTCTCGCAGCATATGCAGTCTGATCCTTCTCAATGCACTTTGACTGAATGCATGGACACAGCACAGCCAGGCAGCGGGTACACAACTGATTGCAGCGGTTCAGCGGACAAGGTCAGCTGTCTCAGCCTCTTGGACACCCCATGCCAAGACCCCGCCGCTGCAGAGCAAGCATGCAACGCCTCTCGCACAACCACCCCCGGCTCTTCAATTCGCCACCCGGCCCCGGCGCCCAAGACAAGCTCGGTCACGCCCTCTCCGGGCAGCCCCCTCAATGCCAATCTCCTGCCTGATGTCCCTAAGGAGATCATCATCCCTCGGAGCCTCCTTGCGCCGCCGCTTGCTGCAATAGCAAGAATCCACGCGCCGCCATTGTGGGGAGCGCAACTTATGGTCAGTCCAAAATGCGCGACTGCGGGCGCAGAGGCGGCCGAGGAGAGCCAGCTTCCATTGACGCCTGAACAGGCGCTTCGCGTTGGGAATGTGAATTGGCGCAAGCGTCGCCGGCGCAACTTGGTTGAGCTCAAGCAGGTGCGCTCGCCACGGCTCTTCAGAAAGGCTGTGAAAAGGACCGTCTACTCAACAAATCTTCTCAACAATCCTTTTCAGCCCTATAAATTGTTTGCCCAGACTGGCGGGGGCTGTACAAACACGGAGCACCATTTCACGGGGGCTTGCTTGGATCTGGCGCATCCAACAAGGGGCAGGATTTTGGCAGCCTTTACGTGCAGTTTCCTTACAGATGCTGCTTGCCGTTGGCAGAAAAAACGTGCAATAGATTTTTTGTCGTTGTACTATGGTAGGCAAGTTTGACTTTCTCGCATGTCTAGTGAGGCGTGACCAAACGAGGTGTGTTTGGACAGATGTTGGAGAGCGGAGAAAGAGTAGGCTCGCTGCTGCAAAGCAAGGCTGCTCTGGATCACGAGGTGGTTGAACTTCTTGACCGCCATGACGTCCTCAGCGCGCACCTGCCGCGGCACATGCAGCATGTGAGCTCCTGACCCAATTTCCATTTTCTTTTAGACTCAACTTGAGTGTTTTCAGCACAAGCATGTTCCCCATTCATCTCTTCTAGGAAAGGATGCTGGCCCTCATGATGCTGATGATTCTATGCTGCCAAACACTGAGCAGTGCTCATCTGGAGGCGACTAGCACATGGGCAGCCTCAGTTCAGACACATTATTGGTGAACTGCTGTTGACAATTGGGACAACACCTGTCTCATCAAGACGATTTGTACCAAAACCATTTGGCCAAACTCGTTAGAGTTGGCACATCTGCTGCTGCGTAGGAGGAGGTGAGCTTCAAGGCATCCATTGCCGCCTGCATGCCTCCTGCTGCCGCTGGGCCGGCCATGGGAACGAGGCCTGTCCCGACACCCTCCCTTGATCCCCTGCTGAGCATACTGCCGGTGCGATGCCATCAACCCTCTCTCTGCTCCCATGCACCATTACATGGAGCTGGCGAGCACTCGGAAAGCTCTGACGAACCAGCGTCTGGGAAACTCTGAATTAGGAAGCCCCAATTTTCTTTTCTTGCATGACACAAACTGGCTGCTGATTGGCAATGTGCAAATGACAAAAATATTAGCTTCGTGTTTATAAGACATTGGTATCACTCATGAATCCTGGAACTGAATGCTTGTGTTTGGGCACTGCAGGAGCCATTAGTGTCGGCGGATGATCTGCATGCGGCCACTGAGTTGCTTGGAGGTGCAATGGTGAGTCTCCGCTTGCAGATCAACCTCCAGTGGTGACAAACATACACCTACATGAAAAGTGTGTGTTAAGTCTCTACTGGGCTGTAAATCAAGTATTGATCAGTACTCCGGGTAGAAGCCAGGATTGCTCATAATTTCAGGGGGAGATGGAATGCAAAGTACCATCAAATGGTCAAAGGGAAATTGCTGACGCGGAGGAAGAGGATCTGAAGAGGCCAAAGCTCCTGGTGAGATACTTATTCACAAGATATACTTCATATATAAGGGTTAGATTGGATTAGGTAGGGTTGTGGTAACCCCAAACTCACCGAGAAACGAAAGTAAACAACATATAAATGTGGAAATTCTCCTGGGGGGCTAGTACTGTGATGCACTTTTGGCCTGGTCAGAATTTCTTGGCTCACCAAGATCCCAGAGGTGCACACAACCCCACCTAGAGGTTTTTTTTTTGGTCACTAAAAAGCAGAGATTTATATAAAATGGAGTGCATGCATGCAGAGCTTCCTGGAGATCTCAAGCACCCAGAGGGAACGCCTTGCGGCTGCCTATAGCAGACACTTGGAGGACGTGGAAGCCCTGCACAGTCTTGAAGTTGCCCGCAAGCTACAGGTGAGCAGGTGCCAGCTCACCAATTTTTGACAACGTAATTTTTGACAGCCCCGGCACAAAACAAACCTATTTAACAGAAGTCGCCAGGGGTGTGAATATTGTTAGAATTTAAAATGAGGTCGATGGATTAGGGTTTTGGGGTTTTTCATCAACACAAGAGTCGACTGTGATGAAGCTGTAAAGGTTCTAGCAAAGGCAGCATATGGCCCTGACGAGAAATGCCCCTTTTAGGGTTCGCACTAAATCTGATTCATTTAATTTGAGGCCTGAACGAATGAACACCATCCAATGTGCTGCCTGTGCCCTCTGTCATTGAAGCATGCCTTTGACCTTGCAACGGGGTAAGTTTGGTGCAAACGTCTCTCGGCTGGTATTAGAAAGCTGGATCAGACACATGCCATATTTTAGGGTTTAGGGTTTAGGCATTCCAAGTCCCTGGCACATTTCAAGGTAGATACCAGTATGTATTCAAAACAACAAGCCGCCAAAGCCTCCAATCTGCCAGGTGAATGGCAAACACACCAGTGTTATTAATTCCCTCCGAGGATGGCCTTAACGAGTGTGGGCACTTCATGCACACAGGAACAGGCGCCGATCTTGCCAAGTCTGGGAACGCATGCTGCCTGTGGCGAGCTGGGTGTCCTCTCTGACAAGAGCAAAGACATGATGCGTCATCTTGAGGACAAATGCTACCAGGTAACGCAATGGAATGCCTGCCCAGAAGCTAAGTCTTCAGATGTGGCGTGCTGTGCAATTTAGCATGCTCTATTTGAGCCTGAACATGCTTTCATTTGGCCAGATGCTTTCTCCCACGCCTCTCAGTGTACCGGAAACTTGATTGGCCGTGTGCTTGTGATTACAAGAGGTTAATAGATGCAGAAGTGTGTAAGACAGAAATAGTGGTATGACTATTTTCAGAAAGATGAAGTCATCGTCTCGTGCATGCTACTATGAGATCCTGGCCTGGCTCCAGGTGCTGAACGAAACCCAGATGGCGAGACTCAGCGCGCTCGCAGCAGTCAAGATGCTGCACCGCTCAGTGACAGTCCCCCAAAAGCCAGCCATGGGCGCAGCGTGTGTTAAGAATGCTGCTGGCAAAGCAGGCTTGGCACCCAGGAAAGACAGTCAGGTGAGTGTTACTGGCTGCCTTCATCAACGATTATTTCTTTTCACAAAAACAATGCTTTCACACGAGCAATCATGATTGGCGCTCATTGGCAGTACATATTTGCGCTGCACTCTGCGCAAGTTGTGGGTCAGCAATTTTATCCGAGCATGCCTGACATGATTCATTGTGCCGCTGAGCTTTGCGCTTGGTCTTCTGATTGTACCATAGTTGCACCATACGGATTCGGCCATTCGGCATACGGTGATTATTCGGTCGTATATTTGGTGTTTTCAGCCAAAATAGGCCGTTTTTCACTCTATTCCGTATTTTTCAATACCTCATAACCGTATATTCGGCCGTATATACGGTCCTCAAAAAGTGTTCTGACCAAATGGTGCAACTCTGGGTTGTACAAGCAACTCTGTATGATTGATTTATGCCCCCAGATATTTTGGTGTCTATGGGCTAGACTTGCTTTGATTTGGTGGCACCAAAGTTCGAAATGACACCGCGCAGGACAATATGAGCGCCTCACATGATGTCAGCTGCAATGTGCACGAGCCACTTGAGGACAGCAATGGCCCCTCCAAGGAACCGATCAACGACACCCTTGATGGTCTCGCGGCGGCGACTGCCGAGGTCAGCCGTGCTCAAGCCCACGGTCCTATTGATCAACCGGTCATCAAGGTATTGACCCTCAGGGGTGCCAAAGTTGGATTTAGGGTTTAGGGTGTGGGGAGGCAACCTTCAGTGAAGAACTTGCAGGGAATGCAGTGGTGTAATTAGGGTTCATCACCATATGAAGAGGGGGTTTCGGGGTTGAGGTGTCTCTTAATGTCGCTCCAGGAGCTGCCTGCTTCAATGGCGCAACGAAACGGCTCAGGAAGGGCCGACAACACCGTGCAGGATTGCAACGGGGTCACTGGACACTTGCTGGAGTTGGGGCCCGTAACGGGGGACACGGCTGTTGTGGCCGCAGCGTGTGTGTCGCAGAGCAAGCGCTTCATGACTAATTAACCCTGGGAAGTCGAGGTGCGAAACCCTTGGCATTGGATACGTTGTTATAGTAGGTGGTTTTAGTATGAGATTTGCCACCAACTGCCCTCAAGTGTCGACAAGTGGATCCACTTGACAACCTCTTAATAATTAAGTGAGTTGTCAATCTCAAATCTGATATTGAAAGTGTGCATCCTCCACCGAAACTTGCGTGAGGCCAGCCACACTGGCAACAAGACACCGGTCTAGGATATGGCCCGGGATTGGGGAGCGATTGGCCATTGACGATTGCTGAAAGTCCGCAATTGCCGCAATTTTATGTTTGCGTACATGTCACAAAGGGCAGGATCCACCTGTTGGGCGAACTTTTGGGTCCGCAAGAAGCAATCATACTCGAGCAATCATTATCGGCGATTGGCCATTGGCAAGTCTGCAACTTTGTGTTTTTGCATAATAGGGCAGGATTCACCTGTTGGGCAAAATGTTGGGTCCGCAAGTAGTACCCAAATTCATGACTGCAGGATGATTATTATTGTTACTGTTACTGTCATTGTTATTGTCACAAGCTTTTTCTGCCAAGAGGCGAGGTGCGTCCTGCGGACAAGCTGTGTGATTATGTTTCAAGTTTCATGGTGGTCAGTCAAAGAGCTCATTTGGGTGCGCTAGTTTGGTGCGCTTGTTTGTGTGGTACATGCGCATCTCAGGGTATATTGCTTTATATGCAGGTAACGCCGGCACCTGAAAATTTGGAGGCTTTCAATTGGCTTGCGGGACCTGTCACAAACCTGTCACGGTGATAAATGCAGGCTCTGCCTGTCAATTAGATGAGAGAAAGGATGGCTGCTGCAAAGGCCAATCCTAGCCTAGATCTGAGATCTACAAACGCTTTGTACTAACGCTGACAGAGCATTCTATCAGGCCCAAGTATGATGCATCTTCTGCGCACGCTGACTTCGAAAGAAGTTTGTAAATGTGTCTTTCTCGGCTTTGTGTGTTTCAGACACATTGCCGAATCTAAAGCCTTCCTACACATGCGCGATTGAGGCCCGCTAGTGAGGTCTGCAGAATCTCAAGACTACCAGTTCAAGCTTGGTCTGAGACCCGCCTACACTCAGTGCCTTCTGGCTCTGAGAGTCTGCAAGCGGTCAGAGCTGCCGATGACCAGCCCACGAAGCCATTTGTCCTTGTTATGACAGACAAGAAAATTAGGGAACTTTGTATCCCAAAATTTAAAATTCCATTTATACGCTCTTGTCACAAGGTTGGTGCGACGTGCATTGCGACCATGGGGTATGCATTGTCTTTGAAGATCACAAATGTGTCACAAGTAATGTTCGGGTACTTGAGGTCCTTGTGTGCGACTTGCTCGACCTTGCAAATGCACGCCGGGCAGCCATTGGTAGTGATTAAACTTACTAAGCGGAAACTTAGATCCTTCATAACTTTGCGAGTACGCCACCGTTTTGCACGAACTGGGGTGCGATTGAACCGCGCCAATAAGAGCTTTCCATCGTGATATCAATCACTAAAAATGGTGGTGTCTAGAAGTATTCGGAACTGCCGTGGCTGCAGCCGATGGGCAAGCACAGACACTTCGAAGCACTTTGTGGCCTCATCCCGTGTCTAAGCAATATACATTCACCTAATTAATCTTTAATCTATTATTCGGAGATCACAGCCCATTTTTAGCTTTGTAGACAAGGCTATTGTCGGCAACAGTAAGCTTGAGGCCCACCAAGCTTACCTGGTCACTGAAAGGCAAGCGAAGCAGGCTGTCGAAAATATGAATACACCACAAGTGGCCATTCATGGCCACCTTCCCTACTTAACTGTATTAGAGACATAGTCCCCTGGCTTGTAATCCCTTAGCACTTTCATGCTCTGCAAACATGACCTCCAGGCTCCGAAGCCTTTGGGCACTATGATGTACAGGGACTTGGAGGGCTGTTGAACTTTTGGAGCCCTATAACTGGTCATAAATCTAGTAACTTGATCAGGAGTCTCACACGACGACCACACATGATCATGCTGGTGCGCTAGCCTAGCCACCAGGCTGGTGGACTACTCAGAATTGTTTATGGAGCTGCCGCATCTCACTATGGTGAGTTTCGCGCAAAATAGTCGCTGCCAGCAAATTTGCTATCATGTTGATCATCATGATGAGTGTCACAGATCACAGATGTAATGCTCTTTGGTATTCTTTTCCAATCAACCTGTCCCCATTGTAGATATTCACGTCAGATTTCAACGCAGAATTGCACAGGGGAGTACCTGATCTGTGAAGCTATCCAGATCTGTGCCGTCAAGCACGCAGATGGTTTCTAGGAGGGCCTTGATCTGCCACACATATAAAGAAAGTGTCGAGCAAAGTGATAGCATTGCTCACCAGCAAATTGATGTAAATGAACTTTGCAATGAAGTGCGCAGGTGTCCTGGGATCAGTCATGAAAGTACCTCTTGCTGGGTCAGGAAGGACGGTTCTGGAATGTTGCAGCACCACCTTTTAATGAATGACTGGAATTCCTCCCAATTGCTTTGCAAACCTTCCTCCGCACGTATCAGAATAAACTCAACCAATTGCATTGCCGTCGCAAATACTTCATCTATTATTCTGCATGACCATGTCCGATCTGCCTGCAGCTTCCAGGATCACAAGTATGATGGGTTTCTTGACATTCAATAATATATTTAACATGTGCCTGTAAGGCTTCCAAAAGTGGATCCGCAAGCAAAATAAGAGCTTGCAAACAACATGAAGTCCTCTTTCTGGTGAAACGGTGGGGACACAATCATTCAATGGAAGTTCTACTTGCAGATGGATACCAGATGGTCGCACCCCTGCCAGTGTGTGCGCTGTGCTATTAATCTCGCATTGCAGAAAGCACATGCACATCTCAGACCTGATGGCAGTACGCCCCTTTGCGCTGTCCCTCAGCTCCATCACCACATGTGAGGAATGGATGGCAATTGCGACAACATTTCTAAACCATGGAAAAGGACGACCGCTGCTGGCATCCTGCTGCATGCGGAAAATCAAGTGCCCAAACCGACTCAACACAGTAGAAGTTGGCATATCTTTAGGAAGCCTGCCAATCCACAAACGTGTAGTCAGTGAAGGGATGCAGAAAATTTGTACGTTGTTCAAGGCACCGTTTCTCATCGCATTGAACGCTACATGACGTCATAATGATGTCAGCGTCAGAATGATATATTTCGGATAGAAACAAGTTGTCATATGCTGTAATGATGACATCCCAATGATGACATGGGATCCCCAAACCCGATTATTATTATTACAGTGTCGGCAAAACCAAAGCCCGAAGGCCATAGGGCATACACACAGAGTGTCTGCAGCCACATCTGTGGGGCCTGAAGGTCTGGTCTGCAGCCCATATTGTAACAAATCCGCCTCCAGCGAGATTTGAACCGCCTGCTAGTCCTGATTACTACCCACTAGCAATCAGACAAAAGGCAACCATGGATGCTAAGCACGCTATATCTCTCCTCTATATA